>Ga0326597_10006444_pt1 | contig 16085 bp, 12 predicted proteins | sample RVTome_12_FD_203789 | JGI IMG/M metagenome (GOLD analysis project Ga0326597, IMG submission 203789) | Soil microbial communities from uranium-contaminated site in the Upper Colorado River Basin, Wyoming, United States - RVT100D185 | ecosystem: Environmental > Terrestrial > Soil > Contaminated >...
CGAACAGTTCCTCGAAGACTTTCTATCCCAATCGAGCGGTGAGCGGCGCATCGAGGTTTACCTGCTCGACCCAGCGCGCGACGGCATCGACCAAATCAGCCAGACGCTCGCCGGTTACAGCGGCTTGGACGCGGTGCATTTTATTTCCCACGGCACTGACGGCGCGGTCCAATTAGGTGCGACTTGGCTCGACCGTAACTCGCTAACGGCCATGGCGGATTCAATCGCCGGCTGGAGCAGGTCGCTGAGCGCGGATGCCGACCTGCTCTTCTATGGCTGCGACCTCGCCGATTCTCCCCTCGGAGTGGCGTTCCTCGAGCAATTGAGTTTGCTCACCGGCGCTGATGTCGCCGCCAGCGTCAATCGCACCGGCGCCGCCGAGCTTGGCGGCGATTGGAACCTGGAGTTTTTCAGCGGGCCGATTGAAACCTCGGTCGTGCTAAGCGCACAGGCGCAGAGCCAATGGCAGTCTGTTTTGGAAACAGCGGTGGGAACAGAGTTCCGCATCAACACCACCACCACCGGGGCGCAACAAACCTTTGCGGAGAATCCCGGCGCCGTGGCCATGGCGCCCAACGGCAGCTTCGTCGTCACCTGGGCGAGCCAGGGGCAGGACGGCAGCGGCTGGGGCATCTATGCGCAGCGTTACAGCGCCGCCGGAACAGCGCTGGGTGCGGAATTCCGCGTGAACAATACCACGACGGGTGACCAGTCGGCTCCGACCTTAGCCATGGACGCGAACGGAAATTTTGTCATTACCTGGTCGAGCACACAGACCGGCTCTGGAAACGATATCTTTGCGCGCCGCTACGATCTCAACGGCAATGCTTTAGGCAGTGAATTCCTGGTCAACACTTACACCACAGGTCACCAGCAGTACTCTTCCATAGCCATGGACCCGTCGGGCAACTTCGTGGTGGCGTGGTCGAGCCAAAACCAGGACGGCAACAGTTGGGGTATCTTTGCCCAGCGTTACAATTCTTCCGGCGTCGCCCAAGGAAGCGAATTTCAAGTTAATACTTTTACCACCAACGTGCAGCAAGACGCCCGGGTAGGGATGGGCTCGGTGGGCAATTTCGTCATCACCTGGTCGAGCCAAAACCAGGACGGGAGCAGCTGGGGGGTCTATGCCCAGCGCTATAATGCCGCGGGCGTCGCCCAGGGCAGCGAATTTCTGGTCAACACAACGACCACCGGACAACAGATCAATCCCGCTGTCGCCGTGGCTCCCAACGGTAGCTTCGTGATCACCTGGCAGAGCAACACCGACGCTGCCACATGGGGAGTTTATGCCCAGCGCTACAATACTGCAGGCGTGGCCCAAGGCGGCGAGTTCCTGGTCAATACCACCTCGACCAACGATCAGCGTGATCCCTTTGTAGCCATGGATTCCACCGGTAATTTCGTAATTTCCTGGTCGAGCTTCCAGAACGGCGTTGACTGGGATGTTTATGCCCGCCAGTACAACGCTGCCGGAATAGCTCAAGGAGCGGAATTCCACGTCAACACGACCACGACGAGCGATCAACAATTTGCTTCGGTCGCGGCCGGCACCGGTAAATTCGCCGTGGTCTGGTCCAGCCTGAACCAGGATGGCAGCGGCTATGGCGTCTATGGTCAGCTCTACAGCACGTCTACCAATAATAGCCCGCCGACGGCAACCAATCTCAACGCAGCTGAATCCTATACCGAAGACACGCCGCTCAATTTAACCGACATCGTCATCAGCGACGTGGACAGTCCCAACGTAACGGCGACGCTAACACTGTCGGCACCCGCGGCAGGCAGTCTCAACACCGCAACATCGGGATCCGTGACGTCAACTTACAACGCCGGCACCGGGGTGTGGACGGCCAGCGGCGCGATTGCGGATGTGAATGCACTCTTAGCGGGCCTCACATTTACTCCAGCGCTCAACTACAACAGCAACTTTACCATTGCCACTAGGGTAAGTGATGGTGTGGCGCCGGCGATCACCGGAACTAAGAACATGACCGGCACAGCGGTCAATGACGCGCCGACCGCGTCCAGCCTGAGCACCGGGGAGACTTACACTCAGGACACACCGCTGAATCTCGTCAACATTGTCATTAGCGACGTGGACAGTCCTAATGTGACGGCAACATTGACGCTTTCCGACGCACTGGCAGGGAGCCTTAACGCTGGGGCCTCGGGCGCGGTGACATCGACGTACATTGCGGCGACGGGCGTGTGGTCGGCGAGCGGCGCGATTGCCGATGTCAACGCGCTCTTAGCTGGATTAACGTTCACTCCGGCGCCGGCCTACAATAATAACTTCACGATCGCCACCAGTGTCGATGACGGCGCAGCCGCACCGATCACCGGCGTGAAGAACATGACTGGGATTGCGGTCAACAATGCGCCGATGGCGACGAATCTGAGCGTGCCGGAGACGTACACCGAAGATACGCCCCTGGATCTTACCGACATTGTCATCACCGATGTGGACAGTCCCAACGTGACGGCAACATTGACGCTTTCCGACGTTAGCGCCGGCAGTCTCAACATCGCCACATCGGGCCCGGTGACATCGACGTACGTTGCGGCGACGGGCGTGTGGACGGCGAGCGGCGCGATCGCCGACGTGAATACATTGCTGGCTGGCTTAACGTTCACTCCGACGCTCAATTACAACGCCAACTTTACCATCGCCACCAGTGTGGACGACGGCGTGGCGGCACCGATCACCGGTGTGAAGAACATGACCGGGATTGCGGTCAACGATGCGCCGACGGCAAGCAATTTAAGCGCGCCGGAGACGTACACCGAAGACACGCCGCTGAACCTCACCGACATTGTGGGGAGCGACGTGGATAGCACGGACGTGACGGTTACGCTCACGCTATCGGACGTAGGAGCAGGGAGTCTGAGCACTGACACATCGGGCTTGGTGACATCGACCTATGACTCGATAACGGGGACCTGGACGGCGAGCGGCGCGATCGCCGACGTCAACGCGCTGCTGGCTGGCCTAACGTTCACTCCGACTTTGAAGTACGACAGCGACTTTACGATCGCCACCAGCGTGGACGACGGCGTAGCCGCGCCGGTTACTGGTGTAAAGAACATGACCGGCACGGCGGTCAATGATGCGCCCCAGGCGAGCAATCTGAGCGCAGGGGAGACATATACCGAAGACACGCCGCTCAATCTCACTGACATTGTGGTGAGCGACGTGGATAGCCCGGACGTGACGGTCACGCTCACGTTGTCGGACGTTGCGGCTGGGAGTCTGAGCACCGGGACATCGGGCTTGGTGACCTCGACCTATGACTCGATAACGGGGACCTGGACGGCGAGCGGCGCGATCGCTGATGTCAACGCGCTGCTGGCTGGTTTGACGTTCACTCCGACGCTCAATTACAACGCCAACTTTACGATTGCCACCAGCGTGGACGACGGCGTGGCGGCACCGATCACCGGTGTGAAGAACATGAACGGCACGGCGGTCAACGACGCGCCCCGGGCGAGCAATCTGAGCGCAGGGGAGACCTATACCGAAGACACACCGCTCAACCTCACCGACATCGTGGTGAGCGACGTGGACAGCGCCAACGTCACAGTCACGCTAACGCTTTCCGATATTAACGCCGGTAGTCTTAATACCGGCACCTCCGGTTCAGTCACCGCAATTTACACTGCAGGGATTGGGGTGTGGAGTGCGAGCGGCGCCATCGCCGATGTGAATACGCTGTTAGCCGGATTAACCTTTACTCCTGCACTTAACTACAACGCGAACTTTACCATCGCCACCAGCGTCAACGACGGCGTGGCAGCGCCGGTCACTGGCGTGAAGAACATGACCGGCACGGTAGCCAACGACGCGCCGGTGTTGGTGAATAACCGCATGACTGTTACCCAGGGTGACTCGGTCGTTCTGACCAGCGCAGAGCTGTCCGCTACCGACGTGGACAACGTCGATGCCGGTTTGTTTTTTTCGGTTTCCGGTGTGAGCGCTGGGCAATTTGAGCTCGTTGCCAGCCCGGGCGTTGCCATCACCAGCTTCACTCAGGCGCAGGTGACGGGCGGCGCGGTGCGTTTCGTCCATGACGGAGGCACGGCGGCGCCGAGTTATGATGTTACGGTTTCCGACGGAACCTTGTCGGACGGACCGTCATCGGTAACGTTAAGGTTTCGTCGATTGGACGAGACCGGCGCACCCATACCGTTGCCTCCGTTATCTGAAACTAGCGGCTCGCCGCCGGTTAAAGAGGCGGTTTCAGAGAGTAGGAGCGAACCGCAGCCGAACCTTGTAAACCCACCGAGCGCGTTCATTGCAACCAGCGACGATGGCGCGGATGACGCATCTTCGATCACGCCCGAGCTAGTGCAGGAAGAATTTCAACCTGTCGTCAATACGACGGACGCTCTCGATGGTGCAGCGTTGAGCCCGGCGCCATCGAGAATGGTTTACAAGCAGTCGGGCGAAAAACCGGTAGTGATGACGGTGGGCAGCGAGGCATCATCGGTGACGCGGGATACGGAGCTAACGGAGACTACGACGGGTACGCTGGCAAGTGCCGACTTAAGTTCGATCATGGATGTCGGCAATTTCGTCCAAGAGTTAAATAAGCTGCGCGACGAAGTTAGTGAAGAAACCCATTTGCAGAAGATTGTGGTGGGTTCGACTCTGACCGCAGTTTCGGGGTTCTCGATCGGTTATGTCCTGTGGCTTGTGCGCGGTGAAATATTGATCACCAGCCTGCTCGCGTCACTGCCCGCTTGGCGGTTGATCGATCCCCTGCCAGTGCTCTCGTTTTTGGCCAAGCGTTCGGACGAAGATGAAGAGGACGATTCCGTCGAGGCGGCAGTCAAAAAAGGCAGCTCCACGGCGCGGCCGCTGCCGGTGCCAAAGCAACAGGGTGGTACAAGGTCGATTAAGTGGCGCATGGTGATGCAGCCTATGGATGCGATCCCGGAGAACAGTTTGTGAAACGTTTGAGCGCAAAGTGCCATATTGCCTTGGGACTGACTTTTTTGCTGGTCAGCTTGGTGCTGGTTTCCTTCTACTTGGGTTTCATACCCGATCGGGTAGGGGCCATTCGCGCCGGCCGAGCCGCCCTGGCCGAGTCCATCGCTGCGAATAGTTCTGTTTTTATCAGCCAGTCGGACCTGCGCCGCTTGGAGGCTACGCTTCGCTTTGTGGTCGCGCGCAATCCCGACCTCTTGTCAGCGGCGATACGGCGCTCGGACGGCGTCGTCGTAGTGAAAATCGGCGAGCATGATCGTAACTGGCGCGATATGGCCGACGAACATTCGACGGACTCACAGCTGCAAGTGCCGATTTTTGCCGGTAAGCAGAAATGGGGCATGGTCGAGCTACGGTCCCAGCCATTAACCGTGCCCGGTTGGTACGGCTTCATTTTCGATGCGAGATTGCGCTTGATTTTATTCATCGCTTGCTGCGCTTTTCCACTGTTTTATTTTTATCTTGGCAAGATGCTGCGCCAAATGGACCCGTCGCAAGCGATTCCGTCGCGGGTCCGTTCCGCATTCGACACCATGGTCGAAGGGCTGCTGGTGATCGACGCCCAAGGACAGATCGTGCTCGCTAACCAGGCCTTCGCTTCCATGGTTGGCAAGACTCCCGAAGAGATCATCGGCCTGAGCGCTGCCGCGTTTTCCTGGTCCAACGGCGACGGCTCGCCGCTTGACCATGAGTCGGCGCCATGGCTCAAAGCGCTGCGCGAGCAGACGCTGCAGAAAAACATCATGGTCTCGCTGCACGATAGCGAGAAAAAGCGCCGGGCTTTTATCGTCAACTGCTCGCCGATTTTCGTCGGCAAAGGACAAACCGGCGGCGTGTTGATCAGCCTTGACGACGTCACCGAGCTCGAGGAGAAAGAGATCGAACTGCGCCAGTCCAAGGAAGCGGCGGAAGTCGCCAACCGGGCCAAGAGCGATTTCCTTGCCAACATGAGCCACGAAATCCGTACGCCGATGAATGCCATCCTTGGTTTTACCGAGGTCCTCAAGCGCGGCTACGGCCAGAATGAAAAAAACTGGCAAAAACACCTGCACACGATTCATTCCAGTGGTAAACATCTGCTCGAGTTGATCAACGACATCCTCGATCTGTCAAAAATCGAAGCCGGAGGCTTGCAGGTCGAACAAATCCCGTGTGCGCCGCACCACATTATCCGTGACGTGGTCCAGGTGCTCGCGGTCAAAGCGCGGGAGAAGTCCATTTCGTTGGATTTCGAATACGCCAATGCGGTTCCGGAAACGATTCTCAGCGATCCAGCGCGGCTGCGGCAGATCCTCACCAACCTGGTGGGCAACTCGATCAAATTCACTGAAGAGGGCGGCGTCAAAATCGTCGTCGGTTTGGCGGCTGCGAGCGCCCCGCCGCAACTCACTCTGGCGGTCATCGACACCGGCATTGGCGTGGCCGCAGACAAGCAACAATCGATCTTCGATCCGTTCGTGCAGGCGGATAGCACGGTGACGAGAAAATTCGGCGGTACTGGTCTCGGGTTGGCGATCAGCCGGCGCTTCGCTCAGGCGCTCGGCGGCGACATTACCCTGCGCAGCGAACTTGGCAAGGGGAGCGTGTTTAGCGTCAGGGTCGACACCGGGCCGCTCGACGGCATCAGGATGTTGGAACCCCTAGAGGCGCTGGCGGCTAGCGAAGAAATCGCCGCGGCGAGCCAATCGCGCTGGCAGTTTCCCCCAGCACGGGTGCTGGTGGTCGACGACGGCGACGAAAACCGCGAGCTAGTCACGGTCGTGCTCGAGGAAATCGGGCTTAAGGTCGAAGGCGCCGAAAACGGCGCGGTGGCGGTGGAAAAAGCGTCGCGGGAGGACTTCGCGGTTATCTATATGGACGTGCAAATGCCGGTCATGGATGGTTTGGCCGCAACCCGGCAGCTTCGCGAGCGCGGCCTCAAGACGCCGATTATCGCCTTGACGGCGCATGCGATGAAAGGGTTCGAGGAAGAGATCATGGCGGGGGGATTCTCCGGTTATATCACCAAGCCGATCGATATTGACGCCATGATCCGTAACTTGGCCGAGCTGCTGCGAGCGCGCACCTTGGACGGCGAAGATTCAGAAAAGCAACTCGAAGTGCCAGTCAGCACTGCCGAACGAAACGCCACGCCGCCGCCAGCCGAGTCGCCGATCGTATCGCACCTGGCGGCGAATAATCCGCGCTTTCGGCCCATCGTGGAAAAATTTGTCCGCCGCCTTGGCGATCAGCTCGATGCCATGTCGAAGGCATGGGAGGCAAGGAATTTCGAAGAGTTGGCGGGCCTGGGACATTGGCTTAAGGGTGCCGGCGGAACTGTCGGTTTCGATGTCTTCACAGCCCCCGCGGCCGCCTTGGAGCAGTTGGCCAAGGCGCGCAACGAGGAAGATATCGAGGCGGCAATCGGCAATCTGCGTCGGCTCGCCAGCCGGATCGTGTTGTCGAGCGACACGGATAGCCATCCAGCTCCAGCCGCATCGAGTTAGCCAATGGTGATTGTTAATAAAAAATTCGCTGGGAAGAAATATGAGCACTGACCAAGTTCTAATCACCCAAACTTTGACGCCGGGAGACCTACGGGCGCGATCCACAACTCTGGACCCTCCGGCTTTAGAAAGCGTGCCGGCCGATGACGGCGACCTTTACCGAGCTCTGCGCGAAGCCACCGTGATGATGGTCGACGACGAGCCGACCACCATTGAAGTGTTGCAAGCGTTTTTGGAAAACGAGGGCTATGCGCGTTTTGTCACCACCAGCGAATCGAGCGGTGCCCTGGAACTGATCACGAACGAAAATCCCGATGTTCTGCTCTTGGACCTGCACATGCCCAAAGTAACCGGGTTTGACATCCTGACTCTGCTGCGTCGTGATACAAGATTCCGCCATATGCCGGTGATTGTCCTGACATCCGCTACCGATTCAGAGACCAAGCTAAAGGCGCTCCAGCTAGGCGCCAGTGATCTATTGGCCAAGCCTGTGGACCCGAGCGAGTTGGCATTGCGTTTGCGCAACACACTCGCCGCCAAGGCTTATCAAGATCGGCTTACCTTTTACGACTCGTTGACCGGCTTACCCAACCGGCGACTTTTTCTGGATCGGTTGCAATGGTCTCTGCGGTGCTCGAAGCGCGAAACTACCTGTGGCGCGGTTCTGCATATCGACCTCGATCACTTTCAAAAGATCAACGATACCTTGGGACACGAGGTCGGCGATCGTTTGTTACTCGCCGTCAGTGATAGGCTACTTAAACAAATACCTGCGGATGGTGTCGGCAGCGCAAAAGTCGTTGTCGAATCTCAAGCCATTTTATCCCGTGTTGGTGGCGATGAGTTCAACATATTGCTGCCCGAGGTGCGGCGCGTCGAGAGCGCAGTGGAGCTGGCCCAAAGTGTTCTCGATGGAATGCGAGGACCGTTTAATATTGATGGCAGGGAAGTATTTATTTCCGCGAGCATCGGAGTGGCGATTTTTCCAAGCGACGGCGATACCTGCGATACTTTGGTCATGCATGCTGGCGTCGCGATGAAACAAGCCAAGCAGCGGGGGCGAAACACTTACGAATTTTTTACCGCCAATATGAATGCCCGAGCGATTGAGCGCTTAAGCCTGGAAAATCAGCTGCGCAGAGCCCTCGAACGGGATGAATTGGTAGCGGTATATCAGCCCAAAGTTGATATTGTAACCGGTCGTGTGCTGGGTTCGGAGGCGCTGTTACGTTGGCACCACAAGGAGAAAGGCCTGATATCGCCGGTCCAATTTATCCCAATAGCGGAAGAAACCGGGCTGATTGTGCCTTTCGGTCAATGGGTTCTCAATACCGCCTGCAAACAGAATAAATTGTGGCAGTCGGCCGGTCTCTCAAAAATTCGCGTCGCCGTCAACGTGTCGGCACGGCAATTCCGCGACGGAAAATTCATCGAGACCCTAGTCGACGCGCTGGCAGTGAGTAAGCTCGATCCGCAATGCCTCACGTTGGAGCTGACCGAGAATGCTGTCATCGAAAACGCCCAAGAAAATCTCGATATACTTCATGCAATCAAAGAGATGGGGGTTAAACTTTCGGTGGACGATTTCGGGACGGGTTACTCTTCGCTGAGCTATCTCAAGCAGTTGCCATTAGACGAGCTGAAGATTGACCGTTCCTTTATCACAGGTATTCAATCAGCAACCGATGACGCGCCGATCGTTACTGCTATTATTGCGATGGCCCATAGTCTCGGTTTGAGAGTGGTTATGGAAGGCATCGAGACTCATCATCAATTGAAATTCGCAAGAGATCGCGGCTGCGATGAATATCAAGGTTTTCTCTTCAGTCGACCCCTTCCCAGCGCCGAATTCGAGGCCCTTCTTTAAAACCACTTTGGCTGCTATGGAGCTAATCCTGGGAGCCCTGTGCAGCCAGCTCACTTGCAAAGGCGGAAAAAGACTTTGCGACGGTTTCCTTGGGTGTCTTCACGACTCCAAAGTCGCACCGCGCTCGACGAGCGCCACAGCGTCACTTGCGGAATCCGGGTTCAAAGCGTCATTGCCGCGATTAGACGAGGTTGCCGTTGGCGAGCGAAATGACTCGGCGGAAAGAGCGGTATCGAGACCACGCATGGGGTCTCGTACGCGCGGCAGGTTGGCTTGCAACGCATGGGCTGAGCCAAGGTTGCCGATCCAGCTTGTCGCGTGTGTTGGCCAGCACGCAGTGACATTGGCCGGTTAGTTGTTCACGGCGATTCGCTCATCGGCCATAATCACGCCTTCGTTGGTGAACAGCCAGCGGCGCAGCCAGTTTTCTCTGGTGTTGGGTTGTTGTTTGATTAGTGCGTCGAGGAATACCTGCCAGGGAATCACCGAAATATTCATTTTTTCTCCTTGGTATGGGATGGTTAGCTAATGGGCATTTCGCGCATGTGATTCGAGGTGGACTTTGAGAAAGCTCAGAGAGTAGATTCTCGTGCCGCAGCGCTTACAAATAGTAGCCCGCTGTGTGGTTTTCCGGACCGGCACTTTTTTAAACATGGTGGCGAATAATAGTTTCATCGAAAGCTCCTTCAATGGATTTGATATGGCCACGATAGAGCAACCGCGGTGCCAGACTCCCAATTGTCCGGTGGCCCGATTAAAGCGCTTATCTTTCAGGCAGTTATGAAACGTGCCACGGGAGTGGCTGGGGTTAGAAAAGGCGCTATTTGGCCAACCTTGTACGGGGTTGGCCAGAATTGTGCAAAGCGACATCCTGCTCTTCCTCTAATTGTCGAGAAGCTCTGTGGCGTCGCGGCTAGACAATTTGTCATTAGGGGTTTGGCTCGGACTAGCAGGGTGAACCAATTGTTAAAAAAGGTTCTTTTCGGCCGGAGCCGGTTCTGTTAACATACAGTTCGCTAGGGCGGGGGGAGTTAGAATCTTATGATAGGCCGGGCCGTCGATTACATTTTAATCAATATCTTCGAACCTTTTTTGCATTGGGCGTTGAGCCATCCGCTGATATCCGTGGTGGTCGTGGGAGCGCTGATTTTTTTCGCCTGCCGAAACTATCGCATGCTTTGATCTTCGTTAAACCTTAGCGCGCGATTCCACGCAGCTGCAAAATTATTTCCATCTCGGTAGCAGTTCAGTTGTCCGCTAGCAGCCACTTCAGACGTTCGTCTGTAGATTCCACATTTGCTTTTTCCGAGGTCGGGGAATAGGATTTTTGCCACTTCACGGAGGAGTTACCCTATGCCTCTAGTTTCTGCTCTATGCGCCAGTCACGCGCCCAATATTCTGCTTGAGCCGGGCGCGGAGTGGGACGATTTTATGAATCTCCACTATAGCATGGCGCCCTCCGGCACGGCGCGGCGGCCAACCTTTGAGCAGCAAAAGAAATTGCGCCAGGACGCAGAGGCTTCGTTCGCGGCATTGCGTACCGATCTCGAGCGGGCGAAGCCGGATGTATTGATCGTCGTGGCCAACGATCAATTCGTCAATTTTTTCTGGAACAACATCCCGACCTTCTTTGTGACGACGGCGGATGAGGTGAAAGGTCGGTTTACCCGGCATGAGTTTCGTTACAAGAATCACAAGGAATTGGCCAAAGCGATCGTTCGTGCCGGCATGGAAAAGGGCATCGATTTTTCTTACGGCGAGCACATCGAGCTCCAGCATACCCAAACGGTGCCGCTTTACTTTCTGCTGCCGCAGCCGACCCTGCCGATCTTGCCGGTGTACGTGAACACCTGGGTCGATCCCGCGCCGTCGCCGCGGCGCTGCTACCAAGTCGGTGAGCTGATCCGCGCCGTTGCCGAGCATTCGAGCGAGCGCATCGCCATCCTCGCCACTGGAGGGTTGTCGCACTTTCCGGGTTCGTCGCGCATCGGCGAGATTGACGAGAGCTTCGATCACCAACTGCTCGATGTCATGCGCCAGGGCAAGGGGAAAAGCCTGGTCGATTATTCGGTGCAAGATCTCTTGCAGGCGGGTGACACGGAATTTCTCAATTGGATGGTGGTGGTCGGCGCCATTGGCGACACCAAGGCTACTTATACGGCTTACATGCCGGACTTTGTCGCCACCGGTTGGGGCTTTGTCAGTTGGAGGCTGGTTTAGTTTTGCGTTTCGGGTTTCGGGTTTCGAGTTCAATGCGAAGAATGGCAACCGCCTGTTACTGCGCTGGAGACTATTATGAGCTGTTACGAGCTGAGTCGCTTGCTCTTTGATCTGAAGATGAATGAATCGACTTATCAGAGGTCGTTAGGCGACTTTGAAGCAGTGATGACCGACTACGATTTGTCGGCGGAGGAAAAAGATGCGCTGCGCGCGGGCGATCCGCGCAAGTTGCGCCAGCTTGGTGTGCACGGCATGCTGTGCCTCTATATCAAACGGCTCCAGCCGGAGTTTCGTGACAATGTTTATTGGAAGCAGAAGTGACGCAGAGCCGGCTGGGGCAACGTTTCATTTTGACCCTCCCCTTGGCGTTTGCTAGTATCCGGCAGACTTGAACGGATCGGGGGGATCATCACAGATGGATTTGGGATTGAAAGGTAAAGTTGCGTTGGTTGCGGGCGCGAGCCAGGGGATGGGCCGGGCTTCGGCGTTGGGGTTTGCCCGGGAAGGCGCCAAGGTCGCGATCTGCGCGCGCGGCGAAGCGGCGCTCAAGGAAGCGGCGGAAGCGATTCGCCAACAGACGGGCGGCGAGGTTCTCGCCGTGGTGGCGGACATGTCCAAGGCCGACGACATCAAGAAGTTCGTCAACGACAGCGTGAAACATTATGGCCGCCTCGATATCGTCGTTAACAACGCCGGCGGCCCGCCGCCCGGCGAGTTCATGAAGTTCACCGATGAGGACTGGCAGAACGCTTTTAACTTGAGCTTCATGAGCACCATGCGCATGACTCGCGAAGCGGTGCCGCATATGCGCAAAGTCGGCGGCGGCCGGGTGATCAATATTACGTCCTACTCGGTCAAGGAACCGATCGCCGGGTTGGTGCTTTCCAATGGCATCCGCAGCAGCGTCATCGGCATGGCCAAGACGATTTCGCGCGAGCTTGGCCGCGACAATATATTGATCAACAACGTTTGCCCGGGGCGCATCGACACGGATCGCGCGCAGAAGCTCAACAAAGCGCGCGCCGAACGTGTCGGCCGACCGGTGGAAGAGATTAACAAGGAGATGGCCGCGGAAGTGCCGCTGGGTCGCTACGGCACGGCGGAAGAGACGGCAGATCTAATCGTTTTCCTCGGTTCGGAGCGCGCCAGTTATATTACCGGCACGACGATTCAAATCGATGGGGGCTTGGTGAGGGGGATTCAATAATGGTGCACTTCGTTATCCAGTGGAACCTGCCCGATCAAAAGGCTAACCTGACGATCTATGCAAACAAGGCCAAGAACGATTGGCTGCCGATCACGCTCAGCCATAAGGGTGTCATCGAGATTCGCAACTATCGCAACCCTTTGGAAGTCACGCCCCATGTGGCGATCACCATCGACTTTGATAACCTGGATAATTGGCGCGACTTCATCGACTCGCAAGACTACATCCGCATCATGCGCGAGCTGCGCATACTTGGCTGCAATAACTTTAGCGCCAACGTTTGGGCGCCGTCGAAATATTTTCCCGAGTCGATGAAACCGTAGAAGAGGTTTAACCGCATCCTTCGACAAGCTCAGGACGATCGGCAAAGCAAAGGGCGCAAAAAAGAAATCGGGCGGGTTTGAAACCCGCCCGCTTCGCTTTTTACCTGGCCTGATACGGCCAAATCTCTTTGAGCCGCAGGATGTGAATGCCGTGGGTCTTGTCGCTTAGATAAATACAGCCGCGCCGGTCGACCAGCACGTCTTCGGATTGCGCTACCAGTTGGCTTGGCTTGGTGCCGATGCGCACCAGCGGATCGGCCGGGACGAAATAGGCGATCTCCTTGGGCTGGCGCGCGTCGCGGATATCGTACACTCTTAAGCCCGCGTTGAAGTAGGTGAGGTACGCCGCGTCGTCGCGATCTTCGAGGCAAGCTTGATGGTTCGGGTGATGATGGTTGTGCGGCCCGAAGCGGCCGGCTTTCTGGTAGAAATTTTTGAGTTCACTTTCAACCGGCGGTTCAGGCAGCGGCAGGAGCGACAGCATGCGCGGGCGCTTTTCGTCGCTGATGTCGACGATGCCCGCCATGTTCAAATTTTCATCGCCGTTTTCCCGGATCGCTTCGTCATTGATCAAGGCGATCTTGCGCCGCGGCAGCGGCAGGTAGGTATGGATACCTTGCGTCGCGGTGATGCCGCGAAAGGCGAGCTGGCTGATCATTTTCGGCTGCGCCATGTCGGTGACGTCGAGAATGATTCCGCCGCCGTCGCCGTAGGACAGATAGGCGCGGTTGCCTTCGATATGTGCCGGACCGTGGCAGGAAAATTTTAGCCCATTGGTGCTCGCGCCCTCGGCTTGTTCCGGCAACGAGAAGCGGCCGACCTCGCGTGGATTGCTCGGATCGGCGATATCGACGCTGCGGTAGATTTTTCCCGTTAAACCCGTCGCGCCCGCCGCGGCGTGGACGAGATTACCGCCGTCGTAAAAATTTCGGTGCGTGCCCGTGCTGCCGGTTTTAAAGTGGCCGATCTGTTTCGGCTGGGTCGGCTCGTTGACATCGAAAATGAAAAATCCTTCCGCTCCAGGCTCGCCTTCCGTGCCGCCCCAGCCGGGCGCGATTCTCTCCAAGCCCGTGATCATCTTGCCGTCGGTCACTTGGATCTGAATGGTCCAGGTGTTTTCCGGCCCGGCAATAAACGTGTAATACTGCGGCGCCGACGGATCGGTGACGTCGAGCACGCTCCAACCGCGATGCCAAAGATGAGCCACGTAGAGATACCAGCGATTATTTTTTTCCTGCATGGCGAGCTTGAACGCCGGTTTGCCGTTCAGATCGTGATAGCCGACCGGATCGATATTGTGCGTGAAGTAGCCTTTGGGTACTTGCTGAGCCATATCTATCTCCTCACTTCCACGCCGATTTGTTGGCAATATCTTTTAACTGGACACTGACTACAGATAGGCGAGATCGGCCGGCACAGATGCTGACCGAAATTGACCAGTAGGTTGTTATACTCGATCCAGTATTTTCTCGGCAGCTTGGTGCGCAGGGCGACTTCGGTCTTCTCCGGCGTCTTGGTTTTAACATAACCCCAGCGGTTGGAAATCCGATGGACATGGGTGTCGACGCAAATGCCGGGTTTGTTGTAGCCCAGCGTCACGACCAAATTCGCGGTCTTCCGGCCAACGCCTTTGAACTTGAGCAGCTCGTCGATTTCATCGGGGACCTCGCCTTGGTATTGGTCGTTGATCACCTGGCACATTTCGAGAATATTTTTCGCCTTGGTTTTGTAGAAGCCCACCGGATAGATGAGCTTTTCAATTTTCTTGGCGGTGAGCTTGAGCATGGCTTGGGCGCTGTCGGCGACGGCGAACAGACGATGGGAAGCTTTCGCCGTGGTCGCGTCTTGCGTGCGTAAACTCAGAATGCAAGAGATCAGCACGCGAAACGGACTCTCGTAGGTTTCCGCCATGAGCGTGACCACCGGTGTGTCCCACTTGGGCACTTCGCGGCGCAGGATGCGAATGGCGGCATGAATCGCGCGGTCGTTCACGGCGCTAGTGTTTTGCCTTTCGATTGGATAGATTGGACTTGTTCTTATCACAGATCGCGCACGCGTCAAAAGTTTCTCTGCTCATGGTCGCCGACAAGATTACCTCCATTCTGAAATCTCGCACACCGGAAATCATCGCTGGCAACGGCCACAAGCCGGCCGCCGTATTGATTCCGATTGAAGAACGGCAAGACGGAGATTATCTCGTGCTCACCCAGCGCGGTGATCATTTACCCACGCACAAAGGGCAAATCGCTTTTCCCGGCGGCCGGGTCGATGTCGGCGACAAGGATATTTTTCACACGGCGCTGCGCGAAAGCCATGAGGAGATCGGCATCGATCCCAAGCAGGTCAAAATTCTCGGCCGCTTAGATGAATTTACTGCGGGATATGGTCTTGTGGTCACGCCGGTGGTGGGCGTGATTCCGGCCCATTACGAATTTCGCATGGACCCCAGGGAGACCACGGCGGTGGCGTCAGTGCCGATTCGTTCGCTGATGGAGCGGCGCAACTTTGCCCTCGACGATCGACTCTCGCCGGGCGGCCATCCGAGCTATCACTTTTACGTCAATGGCTGGGACGTGTGGGGCGTGACCGCGCGGATTCTCGTGCAGTTTTTGCAATTGGCCTATGACTTCAAAGTTGGGATCAAAGGCAGATAGTCTGGCTAAGGTGTCACTTGAAACCGGCAAACCGACACCCGATTCGCTCTGGCTACCGTCTGCCGAAATCGCGCGTCATCGAGACGCGGGAAGTTACAAATACGATCTCCGCGGAATTCACAGGGATGATTGCCATCAGAGGCCAAAATAGGTCAAGTCGGGACTGATGCGTCGCAAACCGCACAACCGAACAGAATCCGCCCGACCTAAATAACGCCTAAACCTGATATTGCTTGACAACAGTATTCCCGTCGTACTATTTCTGCTCCCCACATCATTGCGCGTCGGTGATTTTCCGAATTCATCCAGTCCGGCCTCACTGACCATGCTGACGCGAA
>Ga0326597_10006445_pt1 | contig 16083 bp, 11 predicted proteins | sample RVTome_12_FD_203789 | JGI IMG/M metagenome (GOLD analysis project Ga0326597, IMG submission 203789) | Soil microbial communities from uranium-contaminated site in the Upper Colorado River Basin, Wyoming, United States - RVT100D185 | ecosystem: Environmental > Terrestrial > Soil > Contaminated >...
CACCCGCTCCCGACCGTGGACCTTCTCAAGGGTACTCACCCCCCAACACCATCGGCCCGTACAAAATTCTCGAAGTTCTCGGCGAAGGCGGCATGGGCGTCGTGTACCTCGCCGAGCAGGATAGGCCGCGCCGCGTCGTGGCGCTCAAGGTCATCAAGCCGGGCTATGCGTCGTCGCAACTGCTGAAGCGCTTCGAGCAGGAATCCCAGGTGCTCGGTCGCCTTCAACATCCGGGCATCGCCCAAATCTACGAGGCCGGCGTACACACATACGGGGAGACCCGCGCCGATACGAGCCGCGACCGCGATGTACGAGCCGCGAGCGCAAAGCGAGCGGACAGTGTAGCGTCGCCCCTTGTGGGCGGCGACGATCCGTACCGCGACAGTCATGGAGCGGTTCGCAGCGCGGTGCCCTACTTCGCGATGGAGTTCATCCGTGGACGGGGCCTCAAAGTATTCATGGAAGAGGAGAACCTGGGCACCCGGCAACGGCTCGAGCTGGTGGCCAAGGTCTGCGATGCCGTCCATCACGCCCACCAGAAAGGCGTCATCCACCGCGACCTCAAACCCGGCAACATTCTGGTCGACGAATCCGGCCAGCCCAAAATCCTGGATTTCGGCGTCGCCCGGGCGACGGACTCGGACATCCAGGCCACCACCATCCAAACCGACGTGGGCCAGCTCATCGGCACGATCCCCTACATGAGTCCCGAGCAGGTGGCCGCCGACCCGCAAGGGCTGGACATACGCAGCGACGTCTACGCCCTCGGCGTCATCGCCTACGAGGCCCTCGCTGGTCGCCTGCCGTACGATCTGAAACACAAGATGATCCACGAGGCCGCTCGCGTTATTCGTGAGGAAGAGCCGGCCCCGCTCAGCACGATCAATCGCGTTTTTCGCGGCGACGTGGAGACCATCGTCGCCAAGTCGTTGGAGAAGGACAAGACGCGGCGCTATCAATCCGCGGCGGAGTTGGCCTCCGACATCCGGCGATACCTGCACGACGAGCCGATCGTGGCCCGACCCGCCAGCGCCGCCTATCAATTCAAGAAGTTCGCCCAGCGCCACAAGGCCGTCGTGGTCGGTGTTGCCGCCGTGTTCCTGGTCCTGGTCGCCGGGATCATCGTCAGCACGTCGCTCTACCTTCGCGCCGAACATGCCCGCAAACGTGCGATCCTCGCGGAACAGGATCAGACCCGCGAGCGCGAGCGAGCGGAGCAAGGCCGCGAGCGAGCGGAAGTGGCGGAGCGCGAACAGAGCCGCGAGCGCGAGCTTGCGGAGCAGTCCCGTGTCGAGGCCGAGGCGGTGACGAAGTTCCTCTCGGACATGCTCGCGGCCGTTGATCCCGCAGAATCCGGCAAAGATGTGTCTGTCCGGGAAATACTCGACAAGTCCTCGAAGGCCCTCGGTGAACGCTTCGCAAGCCAACCCCTGATCGAAGCCCGCTTGCGATCAACGATCGGCAAAAGCTATTTCGAGTTGGGCGTATACGACCAAGCCGAACGGCACCTGCCGGTCGCGTTCGACATGTATCGCCGCCTGCGGGGCGAAGAGCACGTCGAGACGATCCGATCCATGAATGCGCTCGCCTACCTGTACTTTCGCTGGGGGCGAATGGACGAAGCCTGGGCACTGAACGAGCGGACGGTAGCGCAATCCCGCAATTTTCTTGGCGAAGAGAACACGGAAACGGTGACAGCCCTGCGCCTCAGGGGCGCACTCATGACCGCAACCGGGCGATGGGAGGGACTGCTGAATCTTCAGAAGGATAACTTTGAGCAAAACCGCCGCACCCTTGGCGAAGAACACGTGGACACGCTGAAGTCCATGGGCAACTTGGCCAATGTGTATCTCGACACCGGGCGTACGAATGAAGCGGCGAGTTTGCATGAGCAAACGGTTGTACTTGAGCGCCGCGTAATGGGAGCCGAACATTGGGCCACGCTGATGGGGATGAGGAATTTGGCGAACGCGTATTTCGACCTCGGCCAAAGCCAGAAGGCGGTGAACCTGAAAGAGCACGTTCTTGCCACTACTCGACGAGTCCTGGGAGAGGAACATCGGCAGACGCTTGAAGACATGACTCTCCTCGCCGGCTGCTACGCGAAACTCGATCGCTTTACCGAAGCCCGCACCCTGCTTGATGACTCGTTTGGTAAGTACCGCCGCGTTTTCGGTGAGCAGAGCGTGCTTACGGCCTGGATGATGAACATGTACGCTTCGACCCTGCTGGACTCGGGCCCGGAGGAACGACGAAGCCAGTATGCAGAAGAGGCGCTAGGTCTCGCGGAGCGCGCCTGCGCGCTCGTTGAAAAAAACCCATTCCCGGCGTCCCCTTGGATGCCGTTGAATACACTCGCCCTGGCCCAACACATGACGGGGGATACGGAAAGGGCCATCGAGACGCAGAAACGATCCCTCGCGCTCATCCCGCAAGAACATGATTCACGCTGGAAATCTGAAGGACGCCTTGCTACCTACTATCGCAGCGTGGGACGTGTGGACGACGCCGCCCTCGTCGCTCGTCAGCGTCTTGAGACCCTGCGTCGCCTCCTCGAACGCGGGGGGGAACGCCCGGTAGTCCTCAACGATTACGCACGGGATCTGTTGTCCATCGAGGCGCCGGACCTGCGTGACCCGGCGGCGGCGCTTCCTCTCGCGGAGCGGGCCTGTGCCCTGGCGGAGGAGCGTGGGACCTATGGGCGCTGGAACTACCTCGACACGCTGGCGTTGGCCCAGCACATGACCGGCGACACGGCCAAAGCGATCGAGACGCAGAGACGGGCGTTGGCTCTGATCCCGCCGGAGTATCTTCAGGAACGCAAGGAGATGGAGCAGAGACTGACCGAATACGAGACGGCCCTGGCGACCTCTGCCCCTTCAGCGCCGTGAAGACGAAGCGGGACGCCGCCGAGCCGGGCAAGGGCTGCGCCGAAAAGGCCGACCAGTACCGCTCCCTGTCGCAGTCGCCGGTTCCACCGTTGGAACCCGGCCGTCCCTGACATCAGACCGGACCATCGCTCGAGCCGACCATCGCCGCGCGCCGCAAAGGCCCCTCAATGGCACGCCAGGCTGAAGGAAAAGTCGCAAAGTAAAAACCCCGAAACGCCGAATTGAATCGACGAACTCCATTCTTAAATCTCAAATCGGCAATTGGAAATCGGCAATCGGCAATTCCACCGGTTGTTCCGCCACTTTACCGATCCTAGAATGGATGGACCAGGAGTGACGCCGCGTGGAGCAACCCTTGAAAACCGCCGCCCCCGAACACCTCGCCGGCCCCGGCCCGGACGACGAACTGCCCCCCGGCGACCACGCCCTCGAAGTGGCCGCCCGCAGCGGCTTTGGGCCGCTCAGCCCCGTCGCCAAGCGCGTCTGGCACGGCGAAGCCATTCCCTGCGTAACCTGCGGCCAACTCGTCCACCGCGAGGACGACCGTTGCGACCACTGCGGCCAGGACCTCCGCGAGGAGATGATCGAGAAAATGCGCGCCCACTCCGGTCCCTGGTACGTCCTGGAGCACCTGCGTCCCTTCCCCGGCGTCGCCCTCGATCGAATCGTCCGCCAGATTCGCCGCGGCCTCATCACCGAAACTTCCATCGTTCGCGGTCCGTCCACGGACTATCAGTGGCGCTTCGCCGTCGAGACCCCGGGCCTCTGCCGCTATTTCGGCAAATGTTGGCATTGTCACTACGACGTCGGTCCCGCGGACTCGTATTGTCAAGGCTGCCTGTCCCATCTTTCTTTTGAAAAATCCCGCCCTCTCTCCGAACCGCGCCCACCGGCCCTGTCGAGTCCGTCCGAGCGTGGAGCGGAAGCGACACGACCGCCCGACACGCCACACTTTCCCGTAGTCACACACCGACCCACCGTACCCGTCCTCGAACCCGGAAGTGAACTCGCCAAGCTCGCCAACGTCGTCCACCGCTTCGAAACGATCCCCGCCAAGAATTCGGATTCTCCACCGCGTATCGGCACGGTCGCCGCGACTTGGATCGTCGTGGCCGTGCTCATCATCGCCATCATCGGCGTGGTGTGGATGGCGAGCCTTCGCGGCCCCAGCGCTCCTCAGTCTGTCCCCACGACGACGGGCGTGGTCTCGCCCTCGTCCCCTTAAGCTGCGTGGATTCCCAGTCTGCAGCGAGCCGCAGGCTTTAGCCTGCGCGGACGTCCGCGCTAGTTGAATCACGCGGCTCATCGGTGAATGATTCGTAGTCTCTCCTTAGCGGACTCGTACGCTCCGCCGCCGGCCGAGGCTCAGCCTCATCCGAATGAACGCCTGGGCGACGATTCAATGGGGCATGACGCAAAGCGGCTCGTTTCGATTCCGCGGATGCAATCTTGCGATCAAGGTTCATCGCGCGCCTCCCCTGCCATGGATCGCCCGGCGTCTTCGTGGGCAATGCCCAGAATCAGGGCGACGCCGACTCCGAGAATGGTCATGATCAATTCTTCGGACACGGCTAGTCCGAACTCCGCCGCGAACGCCGCCACCACCGTGGCCAGCGCCACCCGCACCTTCCGCGACGCCAATGGCCGGATGAGCCGTTGAACCATCGCATTCAATCTCATATTCCCTTCTCCCGGCTTTTGACTTTTTGACGTTTTGGCGTTTTGACGTTTCGTCCGTGCCACAAGTAGTACACCGGCCTCGAAGCGATGATCCCCCGAAACGTCTGCGCCAGCAGTTCCGGCGACTGCCGCTGCACCCGCCGCTCCCCGCCGCCCGTGGTCGCCGCGTACCATTCGTACACGACGCGGCTCACGATTTCGCGCACGCCTCGGCGTCGGTACACGTGCAGCGTGAATTCGCGGGCGTTGGGGTCCACGTCCATGTTCCGCAGAGCATCGAGCGCGGCCTGTCTACGCGGAGAAACGCCGTACTGCCCGATCCGCCGCATCCCGGCCTTCTCGAACACGGGGTTGAACTCGCCCATCGAGGCCAGGCATTCCACATATTCAGTGCCAACTTGTGGCAGCGTCTTACGCACCAGGAAGTGCCCCAACCCGCAACCGCGAACGTCGGGGTGGATCACCAAGCGGCGAAGAATGCGCAGCGAGCGATTCACACGACCCGCGTTGCGGCTGAACAACCCGTTCGTCGCCTGGTTGCGCAGGGCAAGCTCCAACGGGCCGTGGGAGTAGACGACGATGCCGAGCGGCTCTCCGCCCGCGCCGTCGCGCATCACGAACACTTTGTCCACAAACCCCAACTCATCCGTCGCGCGATAGTGCATGGCCGCGAAGGCGTCGTAATCGCGCTTCGATCCCGCTTCGATTCGCAGGCGTCGCCGGAAGCTCGGCGGTCGCCTTGGGCGCACGCTTCGCTCCTCCACCTGGCAGCGTCCGCGGCCGCGAAACCACACGATCAAATCGGGCTGCAAGTCCGTGATGATGTCCTCGTTGGCGCAAGCGAGGACGATCGAGAGACTACGCCGTGTCACCAGTTTGCGCAAGCAAAAGCTGATGGCCTTGGCGGCTCGTCGATGGAGCGACGCGCAAAACTCGTCGCAGAGCAGCGGGGCGGCCGCGTCGCCCCGGCTGTGCAACGCGATGGCACGCGCCAGCCGCGCTCGAAACTTCTCACCCTCGGATAGCCCCTCAAAGGGACGCAGCCACAACGCGGCCTCGCCCAGCCCACAGCTTGTGAGCGTGGACAAGGCGTCGCCCAACGATGCCCACGGCGCGACGCGATCGAGGATGGCCACGTCCGCCGGGAAGGACACTCGCTGCACCATGCACCCTCCCGCGAATTGACGTTCAAGCTCGGCCAGTGCCGTGGACTTACCGCTGCCCGACGGCCCGACAAAGAGCACGATCCGCCCCGGCCCCAGCGCCAGGCGCGTGCGCTCAACGATCGTCACCGGCCCGCCCGAAAGCGACAGGCCGAAGCGGATGCCGACGGTCGCGGTCCGCGCCGACGCCAGCCCGAGCTTTTGCTCCCGCAGGCACTCCAGTTCGATGATCCAGCTTCCTCCGCCCCTCCGGGGCGGGGATGGGGGCGACGACGCAACCAGGGGTTCCGCTTCGCTCCACCCCTGGCTACTTTCCGTCGCCCCGTTGGGGCGAGAATTGCTTATCTCGTACTTCCCCTCGAGTGGGAGAGTAGGGGCGAGGGTCGGCGCACCCCCTCTCCCATTCGGGGAGAGGGTCGGGGCGAGGGGCGTAACGCGCGGTGCGTTCAACGCTTCCTGCCCAAGTGAAATTCGACCCATACACCTCTTCGCAATACCTAACATTCACCTAACTATACGTCACGGATTATTGCCCGTCAATATCAAAATCAATATTTCTTTGGGTCCGATAAGCGGCGATTAGGCTATAGACTGTAGCCCGTAGGCCATAGGCATTGGACACCAGGCAGGAAGCGGCTGGTGCTGTTCTGAGCGGTAGGCGCGAGCCTACGGATGCGTTTTGTCACCGGGCTTGCGCCCGTTGCTCCGATCTTGCCCCGCCACTTTCCCAAAATTGAGAAAACGCGATTTTCCGGATGTTTTTTCAAGAATTCGTTTGACATGTGAAGGGGAAGGGGTAATCTGTGCATTCACACTGATGGAGATTCCGAGCCGGGAGCGCCAGCGACCGGTCTTCGTATTGACCCCGCGCTGGCGCTTGGGGTTCGGACGTTGGCCCCGCGCTGGCGGGCGGGGTTCGGATTGGCGCGCGACTTGAAAGTCGCGGCTTAGGTGCCATTATGTGGCACTGCTGTGTAAGTGTACGAAACGAATTACAAGTTACGAATTACGAGTCACGAATGCCGACCTCACCGGTCGGCGGAAAGGAGCGAATGCGATGTCGGATTACACTCGAGGCATCCATTTCCTAATAGTTAGTGTTTGTCTGACGACTCCCGTCTTGGCGGGTACTCCGTCTGTTCCGGGGTTCTCGGTTGAGACCTACGCCGTCTTTCCAACCGATGTCCTACCGCTCGATATTAGCTTCGCGCCCTCGGGTGTCCTATTCGTTAGCAACGATAACAACAGCGGGGGAGGAGTAACGATTTACAGGGTCGGCGTGGGTGGAACGCCAGTCGAACCCTACGGGCCCCTGATCTACGACCCCGATCCAGTCGCGTTTGATGCCGATGGGAGCGTTGCGAGCGTTCCTGGGTCAGTTTTCACCGGGAACATTACGGGGAAGGTGTTTGAAATCGATCCGGACCAACAAAGCTCTGTTTGCGCAACGGGCTCTCCCGTGTCCAACCCGACCGATCTGGTCCTGGATTCACAGGGGCGCCTACTGATTGCGGACGTGGGCGGAGTTTCTCGGCTGACGCAATGCGGAACGGCGCCGACGCAGGTGTTCAATCTTCCTGTGGCAGCCGTGAGTATCGATGTGGACGGGCAGGGACGCATCTTCACAACCGCGGACGACGGACGCGTCCGAATACACGCTTCGGCTGGCACGCTGCTGACCGATTCCTGCGTTACGGGACTTTCAGCGAGCTTCTTGGCGGTCGGACATGGCACGTGTCCGTGGGGAACAGATCTCTACGTTGTCAACGGGGGCACGAGGGAGCTTCTGAGGGTGACAGTCGGTCCCGATGCAGGCTGTACCCAGGCGGTCATCGGCACGGATTTGGATGAGGGTTGGGGTCTTGCCTTTGGGCCTGACAATGCACTTTACGTTTCCGGGCGCGCGTCGAATGTGGTCTGGCGAATCGTCCCATTGGATGGCGACAACGATGGTGTCCCCGACGCTTGCCATCCCGTAGCGGTACCCGCCCTTTCGCCGGGGGGAATGATGGCGATGGGGGGGTTGATGCTGTTGTTCTTTGGGGTGGTGATTGCACGGAGGCAAAAGGCATTAGGCATAAGGCAATAGGAACTAGGCATTAGGCACCAAGGCACCAGGCACGAAGGAACGGCGACGAAACACAGAAAGCAGAAACACGGAAACGCTGAAACGTCAAAAAATCAAAACGTCGAAAGCTAACGCTCGGCACTTAGGCGTCGGGCCTTCGGCGCTCAATGTCCTCGACGACCTCGTCGATGGTTACGCCGTCGAGCCACTGGTGTCGTTCCTTGGTGTAGTCGCCGCGGCCCAGTTCGTATTGTTGCAGGAAGCGAACGGTGCCGGCCGGGCCTAGGCGGTCGAGGAGCGCTTGCACTCCCTCTTGGCGAATCTCGCGCAGTGTCATACTCTTACGCACCATCGACGGCCTCCTCCAGAACCCAACGCGCGGGGTTCGCAACCTTGACGCGCAAGGGCGGACGAACTTGCCCCGCGCGGCGAAGGAATTCGTCGTCGGTCGTCAGCAGAGCGTCACACCCGCCGGTCTCGGCAATTGCAAGATGTAAGGCGTCCATCGCACCGATTCCATGATCCACCAGGCGACGGGCCAGAGTGATCGACCGATCGTCCAGCAGGAGCCGCTCATCCGCGAACCGAAGCATTCCTGCGACAATTCCGCGGCGATCAACGTCGGGGTCGCGAAGAACCTCGTTCTCAACCGTCTCGCTGCTCATCCAGCAGTGCAGCCCCTTGCCGCATAGTTCCAGTATCACGCAAACCGCCTCGCTTTCTACCCGGATGCGATATTGCGCTTGATCGTCCAAGGGGCGCAACAAGCAACACGCGTCGAGGTAGATTCGCATGTGGGGGAATTGTACCGTCGAATCGCGATTCCAACAACATCACCTATCATTGATTGGGGATGTGACCCAAAGCTATCGGAGTGGGGCATGATGGCGATGGCGGGGTTGATGGTGTTGGCCGGTGGGGTGGTGATTAAGCGGCGCAAGGCAGCCTAGCTTATCCGAGCCGGGAGCGCGAGCGACCGGTCCAGGCATTGACCCCGCGCTGGCGCTTGGGGTTCGGATACTGACCCCGCGCTGGCGCTTGGGGTTCGGATACTGACCCCGCGCTGGCGGGCGGGGTTCGGACATTGGCCCCGCGCTGGCGCTTGGGGCTCGGACGTTGGCCCCGCGCCGGCGCTTGGGGTTCGGATACTGACTCCGCGCTGGCGCTTGGGGTTCGGACGTTGGCCCCGCGCTGGCGCTTGGGGTTCGGACATTGGGCCCGCGCTGGCGCTTGGGGTCCGGACATTGACGCCGCGCTGGCGCTTGGGGTTCGGAAGTTGACCCCGCGCTGGCGCTAGGGGTTCGGACATTGGCCCCGCGCTGGCGCTTGGGGCTCGGATTGGAAAAACACTAGAGATGTCGCAGGTGCCAGCCGCCGTCGACGTCGAAGACGGCGCCGGTGCTGAAGGGAAAATTCCCGCGAGCAATGGCGGCCACTGCGAGTCCGACCTCCTCAGGTTTGCCCCAGCGGTTGATGGGCATCATACCCTTGGCAAACTTATCGTTGTAATACTCGCGGACCGCGTCCGTCGAGGTCATGTCCGTTTCGATGATGCCCGGGCTGATTTCGTAGACGTTGATCCCGTACTCCGCGAGGCGCACGGCGAAGAGCTTGGTCACCATGCTGAGGGCGGCCTTGCTGATGCAGTATTCGCCGTAGTTGCCCGCCGCGGTGTACCGCCGCATGGAAGAGATATTGACGATCGACGCGCCGTGGATCGCCTTCGCCTTAATCAAATTGATCATTTCCCGCGCCACCGTCCCGGTTAAGAAGTAAGGCGCCCGCAGGTTGGTGTTCATCACCCGATCGAAGCTGGCCTCATCCGTTTCGAGGATGTCCTTACGCACCTTGGGGGCGATGCCCGCGCTGTTGACCAGAAGATCGATCCTCCCGAAGCGGTCCATCGTGTATTCGACCAGCAGATCGCGGTCCGACTTGGCGCTGACGTCGGCCTGGCAGATATCCACGGGCACGCCGATTTTCTCGACGGCCTCTCGGGCCTCCTCCGCCGCACCGAGATTTTCGTTGAAGTTAACCAAAACCGCGTAGCCGACCTTGGCGACTTCCAGGCTGATCGCCCGCCCGATCCCCCGCGATCCGCCCGTGACCAACGCGACCTTTTGCTCGATCATGCCGCGACCTTTCTTCTAACCCATTCGCCGGACCGGCTGGCAAACCGGTCCCACAACTTGTGGGTTATATCGGCCTCTGAGATGACCGTCATGCCTTCGCGAAGTGGCGGGGGGGGGGAAGCCCATTGCATCCCGATTGGGGTGGCGAAAACGCCCACGGGATGTCATTCTGAGCGAAGCGAAGAATCTTCTTCCCCGTCTAGATGCTTCGCTTCGCTCAGCATGACACGAAACAACTACCCCCGCCACCCTTCATGGGATGCACCCATGAAAGCCTGTGGATGGACGCGGCCTGAGCGGATTTCGGCGCATAAAAAACCGGACGATCGCAAGCCCGACGCCCGGTGGTGAATCCTTAACGAAGACTAGCGAACGACTTCGCCTTCCTTGACGACCGTTCGCACGCTCTTGCGAGATTGTCGGCGCTTGCGATCCGAAGGCTTTTCGTAATAGCTATGCCGCTTCATGTCGCGGATGATTCCCTCGCGCTGACATAGGCGCTTGAAGCGCTTCAACATCTGTTGTACCGATTCATTCCCCCGAGGTCTGACTTTTACCAATCGAAACTCCTGTGCTGCGAGCGAGCAAACCACCGACGACGCCGCGACCGACCAGCCGACCGCGATCCGAAGAACCACTTAGTCTAGTGCAATTCATCGGTGTACGCCAGAGGCGAACTTGGGATTCCGTCCACAACGCCGTTGCGGATCGGGACGCGGGCCACAAGGTCCGATAATTACTCACAGGATGAAGCGGCTAAGGTCCGCGTCTTGGCTGATCCCGGAGAGTCGCTTGTTGACGTAGGCCTCGTCGATGCGGATCGTCTCCCCGCGGCGATGGGGGGCCTCGAAGCTGATCTCTTCCATCAGCCGCTCCATCACCGTCATCAGCCTCCGCGCTCCGATGTTGTCCATTGATTGATTCAACCGATCCGCGATGTCCGCCAAGGCCACCACGGCGTCGGAAGTGAACTCAATGAATACGCCTTCCGTGGCCAGCAGGGCGGTCTGTTGCTTGGTGAGCGCGTTCTTGGGTTCGGTCAGGATGCGGATGAAATCGTCGCGGGTCAGGTCCTCCAACTCGACGCGAATAGGGAGCCTTCCTTGCAGCTCCGGCATGAGGTCGCTGGGCTTGCTCCCGTGGAACGCGCCCGCGGCGATGAACAGAACGTGGTCGGTTCGCACCGGTCCGTAGCGCGTGCCCACCGAACATCCTTCGATGATGGGCAGGAGGTCGCGTTGCACTCCCTGTCGCGACACGTCCGGGCCATGGGTCTGCGCAGGTGACGCCAGCTTGTCCAGCTCATCGAGAAAAATGATCCCCGCGTTCTCCGTCCGCCGGATCGCGGCTTCCGTCACCTTGTCGCGGTCGATGAGCTTGTCGCACTGTTGCGAAAAGAGGATCCCGCGGGCTTCGCGCACCGCGACGCTCCGCGACTTGGGCTGCGCGGGCATCAGCCGTTCGAGGAAACTCTGCATGTCGGGGTCGAGCTGATCCATGCCGAAGGTCGCCATCATCCCCACCGGCGGGGCCTTGCCCTCCAGGGTCAGTTCCACCGTCCGCTCTTCAAGTTCCCCGGCGTGGAGTTGGGCGCGCAGTTTTTCCCGGCTGCGTTTTCGCCGTTCCGCGGCATCGCTTTCTGTTCTGTCTTGTTCCGGGTCGAATCCCGGTGCGGTGGGGAGGGGCGGTATGAGCGCGTCCAACAACTGCTCTTCCGCCAGACGTTGGGCCTCCTCGCGGACCACATCCGTCTGCTCGTCGCGGACGATACGGATGGCGATGTCCAGCAAATCGCGCACCATGCTTTCCACGTCGCGCCCGTGATAGCCGACCTCGGTGTACTTGGTGGCCTCGACTTTGATGAATGGTGCATTGACCAGCCCCGCCAGTCTACGGGCGATCTCCGTTTTCCCCACGCCGGTGCGTCCAATGAGGATCATGTTGGCCGGCCCGACTTCGTCACGAAGTTGCTCGGGCAGTTGCCGCCGCCGCCAGCGATTGCGAATCGCCACCGCCGCGGCGCGTTTGGCCGCCTGCTGCCCGACGATGTACTTGTCGAGGGCTTCGACGATTTGCTGCGGGGTCAGATCATCCATTGGTTCTTCAACTCACCACTGGGCGACGCCGCGCGGCGTTTGCGCCGCCCACAAGGGGCGACGCTACTTATCACCCTGGAAATTGGATCGGATGGCCGATCGCCAACTTTGCTCCAATTGCGCAAACGTCATCCCATCGTAGTTTGCGGCCAACGCTTCCGCCGTGGTCCGCCCATCCTTCAGACTTCTAACGAAGCCCGCGAATCGCGGCCGCCCCAGCCCCTCCAAATGGGCAACCAAGCTGTGGGCCAAGGGGTACTCGTGTACTTCGATCGGGGCCACGCCTTCCAACAATTCTCCCAACGGCCAATCGTACCGCACGAACTGGCGCGCCAACAGCGCCGCTTTCTCGGCCGCGGCGCAGTGCTCGCCCAGGACGCGCTCCGCGGTCAGCTCCGCGTAGCCCTCGTTGACCCAATGCGGAATCAGCCGCGTGGAAAACAGCCGGTGCATGAAGGCGTGCGACCCCTCATGCACCAAGGTACATGCGAAGCGATCGAAGTCCGCCTCGCTTCGCCCTTGCCGCACCAGCACGACATGAACATGGCCGTTCTTTTCGATGGAGCGCGTGTAGCCCACGGCGTTGGATCCCTCATACCCGTCGAAATATCGTGCGAATTTCTGAAACCGCGCCTTCGATCGCCAGCAAAACACCGGACACTTCGCCAAAAACACCTCGTCCGTCGCCTGGAGATCGAACTTCTCACCCAGGGCTGCGTACATCGCCTCGGCCCATCCCGAAAGTCGGTCCCGGTACTTTTTTTCCCAGTCGGTCCAGATCAGGAAATGGTCCGACTCCAACAAGACTACGTCTTTCCCCATCACCTCTCGAACCTTTTCCCCGAACGTGCGATAGGCCTCCATTATTTTCGCACGATTCTCCGCCGACGGTCGCTCGGCGAGCAGCGTCTCGTCGTCGTCCGTCAACCCCATCTCACGAGGTCCGGCTGAGTCCCCTATGCCCGCGGGCGGCTCGTCCTCGAAAGGATCCTCATCGCCTCCGTCCTTTTCTTTTCGAGCGCGATACTCGTCGAACGCTCGACCAATACGCTCCTCGAGCTTTCCATTGAGTCGCTTGGCTTCGCGGAACTCGCTCGCGGCCACGTCGTTGCGATCGAAAGAGAGCGCGAACAGACCCAACTCGAAGTGATCGTCGGCGGATACCTTGTTCGACCCGCCGCGTTGAAGTGCAAGCAGCGCTCGTTTCGTGCTCAGGGCCGAGCCGAATTCGAGTTCATTCCAGGAAAACACATAGGGCTTTTGCTCTCGCACCACCACCAGGGCGTGCCTTGAATGATCGACCACCAGTCCGCTCAGCGCCCCTCCCGTCCGTAGTTTCAGATCGACGCCGATGGTTTCTGTTTGTCCACTCGCCACGGATGCGATACTGATCAGTGCGATCCAACCCAGCAGTGACAGACCTTGTGGAATAGAGACGCGCAACTCAGTCGCCGTCCTCGGCGTCGCCATCGTTTAGGGGGCCTTCTGATGAGACCACCGTCATCCCCGGATAGCGACCTCGAAGCTGGCGAAGCTGGGAGCGGTTGATTCGAACATCGAGCTCCACGCACTCGGATAGATACCGTCGGGCGAGGACGTCGGCGACTTTGACCAGTTCGGCCACGGTCTTGCCGTCGGTGTGGGCGATGCGAACGGTGAGCTCGACCGCGTCGCCCTTCGCCCGTTGAGTAACCTCGCGGACCAGTTCATCAAGCCCTTCGCCGGTCAGCGCTGAAATTCGCAGGACATCCCGGCGATGCTGGGCCAGCATCTCCGCCATGGCGCTGTGGTCGGCAATGTCGCATTTGTTGAGCAGCGTCAGTTGTGGAATCTTCTCGCACCCCAAACTGACGAGCACGCCGTCGACCGCCTCCATCTGTTGCCATGCCGTGGTCGAGGAAATGTCCACGACGTGCAGAAGTAAGTCTGCGTGAATGGCCTCCTCGAGTGTCGCCCGAAACGAGGCCACCAGCCCATGCGGCAGGTCGCGAATAAAACCGACCGTGTCCGACAACAGCACGCTTCGCCCCTCGCCCAGCGACCACCGCACCGTCTTGGTGTCCAAGGTCGCGAACAGCAAGTCGGCTACGAATTGGTCCGTGTTCGTCAGCTTGTTGAGCAGGGTGCTTTTTCCGGAGTTCGTGTATCCGACAAGCGAAACCGTGAATTGGTCCGACCGCGACTTCACCTCGCGCTGCTTACGCCGATCAATCTCCGCGATCTCTCGACGAAGAAAAGCAATGCGTTCCTTGACCACGCGGCGGTCGATTTCGATTTGCCGTTCGCCGGGCCCGCGCGTCCCCACGCCGCCGACCGCTCCGGCCGCGGTGCCGCCGCCCGCCCCCGCGATGCGCTCCAGGTGCGTCCACAATCCGCGAAGGCGCGGGGCCGTGTACTCAAGCTGGGCCAGCTCTACTTGCAACTGCGCCTCCCTCGTCTTCGCCCGCGAGGCGAAGATATCGAGGATCAATTCGCTGCGGTCGATGACCTTCCGCCCGACCTCTTCTTCCAGACCCCGGATTTGGCGAGGGGCCAGGTCGTTGTCGAAGATGACCACGTCGGCCTGGGCCGCTGTCACCCGCTCGACCAACTCCGCCAGCCTCCCTTTACCCAACGCATAGGCCGCGGAAAGCTCCGTCCGCTTCTGGATCATCGTGTCCACGACCTGCACGCCGGCCGACTCCGTCAGCGCCGCAAGCTCGCCCAGAGGATTACGGAGGTCGGCTTTCGTGTTAGGCAAAAGCACGCCCGCCAATACGGCCCGCTCCGGTCGCTTGGTCGCCCGGTCGCCGAACGGATCACGCGCCGGCCGGTTCGACCTCAATGTATCCGGATGGTCACTAGGAGTCTGCGAACGGATGGAATGCCGCATGATTGCCCGGACGAATTGTATCCGATTTTACCGATGACCGTCAACATCGCCGCGAATCGGACGGCCCGAAAGTAGAATCGGATCGTCCGCCGGCCTTTTCGCCGTGCTCGACAATACAACTTCATACGCCGATCTCGTCGCAGGATTCTGCCGACGCGATTAAAGCTCGTGCCCCGACGCACCGCGGGGGAGCGATCAGACAGATCGCAAGAAATCAACTGCCGCTCGGCGACGATCGGGTCAGTCCTTAGGTCATCAAACAGTAAGTTGCCCAGCTTCCGCAAAAAAAAAAACGCCTTGCGCCATTCCGCGTGCAAACCGGGCGCGGCGCGTCAAACTTCGTTTGAACAAGTGGGTTGAGTCCTCAAATTGAGCGAACCGAAGGGTTAAGATGGGACGTTTATTGGACACCACAAATGAAGTGCCCCTACTTGACACCGTAGCGATGTGGTTATGAGACGTTTACTTGGACTTCAAGGGAACGATCGGGTTAGCGGACCTCCAAAAATCTTTGGAATTCTGTTATCCGCCCGTTGACAACCATCTCTAGGTCAAGTAACTTGAGCCGGTCTAATAAGGTCTTTGTTGGAGTTGCAAAGAGGCATCATGTTATCGACAAGAGCGTTATCCGGGCTAAGCGCATTCTCGGCCTTTGGCCGAGAACCGGTGTCGGCCCATTCGGACGCACACCCGGCTCCATCGGCGTCGTCGCCGGGCGAACGGTCTCGACGCGATGTGCTCGTGATTTCCGTGAGGGGCATCCAGACGGCAATGTGATCGAGGGCCACGAGGGCCCTTGCAAGTTCCGCCACGGTCGGCAAATTCGGAAAAACGTAGACGGAGGATCGCGACGTGTTGACCATGCGGTTTGACATGGTCGAACCGCGCCGGCCAACCACGAAGATACGGTTCAAGGTTGGAAATGTTGGAGAGAATGAGAATTGTTCTATTGGTTATCGTGCCACGGCGGGCGTTTTGGCTATCTCCCCCAAAAGGGAGAATTGAGCGTGAGGAAAGCGGAAAAAGAGGGAAACAATGAGTAGAGAGAGAGTTTGGTCTTGGGGTATAGGTAAGTTCGGCGTTTGCGGTCTGGTCCTGGCGTTTGCCGTCGGGCAAGACGTCGTGTTGGCCACGGATACGGTCGGTGGACCAACCATCAAGAGAGTCATCGAGATCGAAGG
>Ga0326597_10006446_pt1 | contig 16079 bp, 15 predicted proteins | sample RVTome_12_FD_203789 | JGI IMG/M metagenome (GOLD analysis project Ga0326597, IMG submission 203789) | Soil microbial communities from uranium-contaminated site in the Upper Colorado River Basin, Wyoming, United States - RVT100D185 | ecosystem: Environmental > Terrestrial > Soil > Contaminated >...
AGCGTAGCTTGCCCACGGCACCCCATACGTCAGCTCGTCGCCCGCGCCCTATCCGCCGCCGTGTTATGCTCTGCGGTCATGATTCTGGCGCAAAGCCTGATCGGGCTGGCGCTGCTTTTGGGCCTGGCCTGGACGCTGAGCGAGAATCGCCGCGCGGTGCCGCTGCGAACCGTCGGCGCCGGATTGCTGCTCCAGCTCGCGATCGCGGTGCTGCTGCTTCGGGTGCCGCTCTTGCGCCAGACTTTTCTGGCCGCCAACGCCGCGGTCGCGGCGATTCAGCAGGCCACCGAAGCCGGGACCTCGTTCGTGTTCGGCTACCTCGGCGGTGCCGCCTTGCCGTTTGAAAAAGCCTATCCGGTGTCGACCTTGATCTTCGCGGTCCAGGTGCTGCCGATGGTGCTGGTGGTGGCGGCGCTCTCGGCGCTGCTGTACTACTGGAAGATCCTGCCGCGGATCGTGCAGGGGTTCTCCTGGGTGCTGGATCGCACCCTCGGGGTCAGCGGCGCGGCCGGCACCTCGTGCGCCGCCAGCGTGTTCTTCGGTTTGATGGAGGCCCCGCTGTTGATCCGGCCCTATCTCCAGCAGCTCAGCCGCAGCGACCTGTTTCTGATCATGACCGCGAGCATGGCGACCATTTCCGGCGCGGTCATGGTGCTGTTCGCGACCTTTCTGCAGGGGATCGTCCCCAACCCGATCGTCCACATCCTGACCGCGTCGCTGATGAACGCCCCGGCCGCGATCGTGATCAGCCGCCTGATGGTGCCGGGCGCGGCGCCGGACGGCGCGGCGCCGCGCGAGCGTTTCGTGCTGCCGCCCAGCGCGGCGAGCAGCTTCATGGGTGCGATCACGCGCGGCACGCTCGAAGCGATGCCGCTGCTGCTCAACATCGTCGCCATGCTGGTGGTGCTGATCGCGCTGGTGTCCTTGGTCAACCAGGGGCTGGCGCTGCTGCCGCAGATCGGCGGCGAGCCGCTGGCGCTGCAGCGCCTGATGGGCTGGGTGATGGCGCCGATCGCCTGGTGCATGGGGGTGCCGTGGTCCGAAGCCGCCACCGCGGGCTCGCTGATGGGGATCAAGACCGTGCTCAACGAGTTCATCGCCTATCTGGCGCTGCGCGATCTCGGAGCCGAAGCGCTGAGCGAGCGCTCGCGGGTGATCCTGACCTACGGGCTGTGCGGGTTCGCCAACTTCGGCAGCCTCGGCATGCTGCTCGGCGGGCTCAGCGCGATCATCCCCGACCGCCAGCGCGAGCTGGTGGCGCTCGGTTTGCGCTCGGTCGCGGCCGGCACTTTGGCCAACTGCGTCACCGCCTGCGTGGTCGGCCTGGTCTACTGAAATGGGCGGGGACAAGCCCCGCCCCTACATTTGACTACAAAATGTCGCGTGCCGGCCGAATGTAGGGGCGGGGCTTGTCCCCGCCCGGAAGGCGCAGCAACTACCTCGGCTTCACTCCCTCACCCCCGACCCCTCTCCTTGCAGGCCCCGCGGGTCCTGAGGGAGAAGGGAAATAACTGCGCTTCCAGGCGGTGACCGAGTCGATCTCGGGCAGCAGGATGCGATGGCCCAGGCCGGGCAGCTCGGGCGCGGCGATGGTGCCGTCGGGGCGCACGATCACCGGCGGGTCGATCAGCTCGCGGTCGTAGTAGCGCCGGCTGTCGGCCACGTCGCCGGGCAGCCTGAAGCCCTCGAGCGTCGAGAGCGCCACGTTGTGGAGCCGGCCGATGCCGGCTTCGAGCATGCCGCCGCACCAGACCGGAACGCCGCGGCCGCGGCACAGCGTTTCAACCGCGCGAGCTTCGCGAAACCCTCCGACCCGGCCCAGCTTGATGTTGATGATCCGGCAGCTGCCGAGCTCGAGCGCGGCGGCGGCGTCGCCGGCGTTCCGGATCGATTCATCGAGGCAGATCGGGGTGCGGAGGCCGCGCTGCAGCCGCGCATGCTCGATCAGGTCGTCGTGCCCCAGCGGCTGCTCGATCATCATCAGCCGGTAGGCATCGAGCCGCGCCAGATGTTCGGCGTGCGCCGGCGTGTAGGCCGAATTGGCGTCGACCATGAGCGCGAGCTCGGGGAAGCGCTGGCGCACGCGGTCGACGATATCGAGGTCCCAGCCGGGTTTGATCTTGATCTTGATCCTTTGGTAACCGGCCTCGAGCTCGGTCTCGATCCGCTCCAAGAGCCGCTCCGGCGCCGGCTGGATGCCGATCGATACGCCGCTCCGGATCACCGGCCGCACGCCGCCGAGGAGTCGCCACAGCGGCTGCTCGCGCTGGCGCGCCTCCAGCTCCCAGCAGGCGCATTCAAGTGCCGCGCGCGCCATCGGATGGCCGCGCACGGCGGCGACCCGTTCGGCCAGCGCCTCCGCGCCGCTGAGCTCGATCCCGAGCACGGACGGAATCAGAAAGCGCTCCAGGACCTGAGCCGCGGTCTCGACCGTCTCATAGCTGTAGAACGGATCCTCGCCGGCGGTGCACTCGCCCCATCCATCCCGATCGGCTTGGCTCACCCGCAGCAGCAGGATGCGGCGCGCCTGCTGGGTGCCCATGCTGGTGACGAACGGCTGCTTGAGCTTGAGGTGGATCTCACGCAGCTCGATGCGATCGATGCGCATGCGTGTATTCTACCGGGGCGGGCGGCGCGTGGTCTGCCGTCGCGCGCCGAGCAGATAGAAGGGTAAAGCGAGAACGGCAAAGGACGGGAGTGGCCGCGAAGGTTCGGCTTGGCCGAACCGCAGCGAACATCGTCGCTGAACCCCCAGAGAGCAATTAGTGAGGAGGAGCGATGGCGGACAAGTCTCCGATCGACAGGATTCTGAGCTCGCCTACCTACCGCAAGGCGTACGAAGATATCGATTTCCTCAAGCGCGACGAGGCCCGGCCGGCGCGGCTGATGCTGGAGCTGATGAAGCCCGAGCTGGTGCTGCGCGAGCAGGGGGTGCGCTCGACCGTGGTGGTGTTCGGCGGCACCCGAATCCTGGCCGAGCTCCAGGCGCGGGACCGGGTCAGCCGGCTCCGGGCGGCGCTCGAGGCCGAGCCCGAGGACGAGGAGCTGCGGGCGCGGCTGGCGGTGGCCGAACGCGTCCTGGCCAAAGCGCCGTACTACGAGCAGGCCCGCGAGCTGGCGCGGCTGATCTCCACCACCTGCCAGGTCGGCGGGCCCTGCGACTTCGTGGTGATGACCGGCGGCGGACCCGGCATCATGGAAGCCGCCAACCGCGGCGCGCTGGAGGCCGGGGCCAAAAGCATCGGGCTCAATGTCACGTTGCCGCACGAGCAGGCGCCCAATCCCTACATCTCGCCCGAGCTGTGCTTTCAGTTCCACTACTTCGCGATGCGCAAGATGCACTTCTTGCTGCGCGCCAAGGCGATGGTCGCGTTCCCGGGCGGCTTCGGCACCATGGACGAGCTGTTCGAGACCTTGTGCCTGATCCAGACCGGCAAGATGAAGCCGATCCCGGTGCTGCTGTTCGGGACCGAGTTTTGGAGCCGCGCGGTCGACTTCTCGTTCTTGGCCGCCGAAGGCGTGATTTCGCGCCCGGACCTGGATCTGTTTCGCTTGGTCGACAGCGCCGAACAGGCCTGGGCTCAGATCGTCGAGTTCTACCGCGCCCGCGACGAGTGGCCGGTGCCGCCGGCCGAGACCCCGCTGCGCGGCGAAGGCGGAGGGCCGCACCTACCTCCCTAACCGAGAGCGGGTGCCGTGGGCAAGCTTCGCTTTGCCCACGGACAACACCACAATCAACCCGGATACGCCACGCCCTTCCAGCTCGAGTAGTCCTCGAGATCCTGCTCGGCGAGGTAGAACACCAAGCCGATGATGGCGGCGTCATCGCCGAAGCCGACCAGCGGGATCTGGTCGGGAACCACGTCGTTGGGGCTCAGAAAGTAGAGCAGCGCGTAGGTGGCCGCATGGATGATCCGGACCGAGACCTTGCGGTAGCGGCGCCGCTGGTAGTCGCTGACCAGATCGACCAGCAGACGAACCCGCGCGGCCAGCTGGGGATGCAAGCCCGCCAGGCCCTGGGCCATCGATTGGATCGCGCGCGCATGGCGCGCCACCGCGGCCAGGTCCTGCGGGCGCACCCGCCGCGCCCCGTGCTGCAGCAAGGCCTGGTAGTCGACCCCGCCGAGCGGCACCGCCGCCGAACGGCTCTTTTTCTTCGGCTTCTTGGCGCTGGTTTTCATCGTGCTGCCGGCGGCCGGCGAACCCGCCGCCCCGGCTCATTGATGAGTGGCCGCGCGGGTGGGCGGCGAGCTAGGATAGCTGAAGCACGGCTTGGAAAGGGAGGTGAGGCCTACGATCGGCACCCGGCTGCACCGCTTCATCTTCGAACAGGAGCAGCAGCACCCGGGCGCCAGCGGCGAGCTGTCGCTGCTGCTGTCTCAGCTCGGGCTGGCGGGCAAACGCATCGCCCGCGCCCTGTCGCGCGCCGGATTGATGGACATCTTGGGAACCACCGGCGAGGTCAACGTGCAGGGCGAGGTGCAACAGAAGCTCGATGCGATCGCCAACGAGATTTTCCTGGACTCGTTCGCCTTCGGCCAGCTGGTGCCGGTGGTGGTGACCGAGGAGATGGAAGCACCGGCGCGGCTGGCCGAGAACCGCGGCAAGTACGTGGTGTTCCTCGACCCACTGGACGGCTCCTCCAACCTGGATGTCGCCGGCGCGGTGGGCTCGATCTTCTCGGTGCGGATGCTGCACGGCGATCGCGGCTACCAGGAAGGCGAGCCGATCCTGCAGCGGGTCAGCAGCGAGCAAGTGGCCGCCGGCTATTTCCTCTACGGGCACAATACCGTGCTGGTCTACAGCTGCGGCGAGGGCACCCATGGATTCACGCTCGATCCCGGCATCGGCGAGTTTCTGCTCTCCAATCCGTTCCTGCAGATCCCCAAACGCGGCGCCTATTACGCCGCCAACGAAGGCACCATCGAGCAGTGGGAAGACGGCGCCCGCGCCGCGATCCGGCATCTGCAGCAGCCCGATGCGGCGACCGGCCGCCCCTACTCGACCCGCTACAGCGGCTGCCTAGTCGCCGACTTCCACCGGATCCTGCTCAAGGGCGGCATCTATCTCTATCCCGCGACCCGAAAAGCGCCGCTGGGCAAGCTGCGCCTGCTTTACGAATGCGCCCCGCTCGCGCTGCTGGCCGAGCGCGCCGGCGGCAAAGCCTCGACCGGGCGCGAGCGCATCCTCGACCTGGTGCCGCAGGAGCATCACCAGCGGGTCCCGCTGCTGATCGGCAGCGAGGAGGACGTCGCTCAGGCCGAGTCCTTCTATCGGGAGTGACGATTAGCCGAAGCCGTAGCCGACCAGCAGCAGCGCCGAGTTGACCCCGAGGTTCTTGCCGGCGGTTTGGGCGTTTGAAAGGTGATGGAAGCGCCCCTCGAGCAGCCAGCTGCGCCGCTCGCCCGCCGGCCAGCGGACCCCGAAGCCGGCCTGGAGCAGGAAGTTGAAGCGGCGGTCGATCTCCTCGAGCTCGGTGAGGTCGGTGAGGATCACGCCGGCGCCGAGCGACAGGTAGGGCCGGCTCGAGCTTGCTCCAGTGTAGATCCGAAAGCCGACCGGCAGCACTCCGACCAGGATTCCGCTCGGGCCGAAGGTCTGGTGGAGCTGAGCTTCCAACACGTACTCGACGCGGGGCGAGAGCGCGCGCGCCCATTGCGGCGCCAGGCTCAGGAACTGGATCTCGGGATTGGACGGTCCCAGATCCACCGACAGCCCGAAGCCGCCCGCCAGCACCCATTCGGTGAAGCCGGCTCGAAAGCGCGGCGGCTGGTCCTGGGCGGCGGCCGGCGCCGCCGACAGCAGCGCGATCCCCAACGCCCCCAATGCAACCCGCGGTCCCCACCCTGCTCGCCCCATTCCTATTGCGCCCTCCTTGGCGGTATCCTAGAAGACTCCAAAGCTAACACCAGCAGCAGCGATTCGGCGAGCAGTCACCGAGCAGTCGCCGAGCAGTCACGTTGAGGGGTGGACAGCCGGCCCAATGTTGCCCGACACTTAGGAACACGTTGGCAGACGCGGAGGGCGCCATGAGGATGGTAAAGGTAGGGTGGGGAGCGAGCTGGTGCGGCGCCGGGCTGCTCGGCCTGGTGCTGGGCGGATGCGGCGGGCCGACCGAAACGATCCAATTCGGAGTCATCGCTCCTCAGACCGGCGAGGGCGCTGCCTATGGCAAGGAAATGATCCTGGGGGCTCAGCTCGCCGCCGAAACGATCAACAGCGAGGGTGGGGCCGGCGGTCGGAAGCAGATCGAGCTCCGGATCGAGGACAGCCGCAGCGATCCGGCGCGCGCCGCCCAGCTCATGGAGCAGATGGGCCAGGACGAGAAGATCATCGCGGTGATCGGCGGCGTGACCAGCGGCGAAGCGGTCGCCATGGCGCCCAAGGCCGAAGCCACCAAGACGGTTTTGATTTCGCCGACCGCATCCACCCCGACTCTGAGCGAGTTCGGCGAGTACGTGTGGCGCAACTACCCCAGCGACGGTCAGTTCATCAGCACCTTGGCCTTCTACTGCCGCTTCAGCCTGCGGGTCAAGAAGGTCGCGGTGGTCGCCGCGCGCAACGAATACGCCGACGGTGTGCGCGAGGTCTTCGCGCGCAAGTTCACCACCGCCGGCGAGACCCAGATGAAGGAGTTTCTTTATGACGAAGGCGAGCTGAACGCCGGCGCCATCATCGGTGAGGTCAAGGCCTACCGCCCCGACGCCGTTCTGCTGGTGGCTTACGTGGATGACCAGGTAACGCTGCTGCGGGTGATCCAGGAGCAAGAGCTCAAGGCGCAGATTCTGGCCAGCGAAACCTTCACGGTTGAAGGCGCCCATGAGGCCGGTCCAGCCGCCGAAGGCGTCATCACGCCGCAGCCGCCGTTCGATGTCGCCGACACCAATCCGCGGGTCAAGAGCTTCGTCACCCGTTTCCAGGAGAAGTTCAGGCACCTGCCGACCGTCGACTCGGCGCAAGGCTACGACGCGGTCCGGATCTTGGCTTCGGCGCTGGCTCCGATCGGCAAGATCAAGCATACGCTCAAAGACAACATGAAGGGCGTGCAGGACTTCCAGGGCGTGGCCGGCGAGACCAGCTTCGACGTCAACGGCGACGTGGTCAAGGATCCCTGGCTTTATCGAGTAGAGAACGGCGAGCTGATCCGCATTCCTTCCTAGGCGGCGGATAGGGTGCCGTCTGCGTCGTTGGGCTCGATCGGCCTCCTCCAGCGTACCGTTCAGTACGCTTCCGTCGGCCTCGCTTCGCCCGCCTAGCATCCGGCACCCTCTCCACCGCCCAGTGAGCCGTGCTGGCACGCCTTCCGTGCTCGATCAAAGGCAGTAAGCCCGGCGGCGGATAGGGCGCCGTCTGCATTCCTGCGATCAATTAAGGGGGATCGTTTCGCTGGTTTCGGCGGGTGGGGTGGGGGTCTCCCAAGCGGCGCGTAGCTCGAGCGAGACTGCATCGGGTCCGGCGCTGAGGGTCAGCACGCGCAGGTAGGCGCTGCCGGCGCGGCGCTCCAGCTCTTCTTTGTTGAACTCGAAGCGCTCGCGCGCGGCGGCGTGGTCGCGGGGCTGGCCGTCGGAGCCCTTGACCGTCGCATACAGCGCCAGGCCGCAGCTCAGCCGGCCCTGCTGTTCGACGAAGATCAGCCGCTCGTAAGGCACTTCGAACGTGACCGAGAGCAGCACCCGGTCCGGGCCTGCGGTGCGCGCCAGCTTGTACTGCAAGGGCGGCGGCTCGACCGTCAGGCTCGGTTCGGTCCCGGGCGCACCGCGAGCGCTGGAAGCCGCGGTCGGCTCGTGGGTCTGGATCGCGCGGCGGTTGGCGCGCTGCAGCGCCCGCGCCACCGAGCTGGGGAAGCGCTCGGCCGCCGCCGGATTGCGCCAGCGGTCGAGCACCGCGCGCAGATCGCCCGAGCGCAGCAGCGGCGGCAGCAGCCAGTAGTGGCCGTTGTGAAACGTATCCACGAACAGGAGCGCGGATTGAAAACCGAGCCGCTCGTATCCGTAGCTCCAGGCCCGCGCCGGAACCATCGACCCGCTGTCGGGGTTGGGAACGTAGCGCGGCAGGTCGGAGCGCGGTGGACCCAGCACCAAGTAGACCCGGCCGCGGTGGGTCTGCCAGCCCGGCAGCCCAGGCTCGGAGAGGTGCTCACTCACATGCTCGAGCCGCGCCTCGAAGTCCTGCCGAAACTCGTTGACTCGGGTCGACGGCAGCGGATCGCGCCGGGTCCAGAAGTCCGCGATAAACGCGTTCCGGGCCGCGTCATCGGTGAGGCGCTGGAAAGCGCCGCGCTCTTCCGGGGTGGCCAGCAGTCCGGGCGGACCATCGATCCACAAAGCCAGCGCCGCTTCGAACGCCAACAGCGCCCCCCAGGCGGCCGGCACGATGGGTTACCAGCTACCCAAGCGGATCCGCTTGTGAATCCGCTGGAGCACCAGCCTGCGTTTGAGCCGGCTCATGCGATCGATGAACAGCACGCCGTCGAGGTGGTCGATCTCATGGTGGAGGATGCGGGCGAGCAGCTCGCTGCACTGAACGCTGATCGCATTGCCCTGGAGGTCCTGAGCCTTGATCTCCACCTGGGCCGGCCGGCTGATGACTTCGACGATCTGCGGAAAGCTCAGGCAGCCCTCTTCGGCGCGGATCTCGCCTTGCACCGCGACCACTTCGGGATTGACCAAGACATGCAGCCGGCCGGGCTCGCGACCGGCGCTGGGATCGACCAGGATGATGCGCTTGAGCTCGCCGATCTGGTTGGCCGCCAGTCCGACGCCGCCGGCCTGGTACAGAGTCTCCATCAGGTCCTCGGCGAGCCGGCGCAGCTCGGCATCGAAGCGCTCCACCCGCCGGGCCTTTTCGCGCAGCGCCGGAGCCGGGTATTTCAGGATTTCTCGTTGCGCCATGGGCTTCAGGGAGCGGGAACGACCGAGACTATTTTATCAATGTTGATCCAGCGTCCTGGACCGGTCGCCCGTCTCTCGATCCGCGGCGGACGCGTCGCAGCAGCCGGCGGCGAGCTTCTCGGCCAGCTCGCGGGCGGCGCAGGGGCGGCCGAGCTGCTGCCCGGGAAGACCGTGGAAATCGCTGCCGCTGGTCGCGATCAGATCGAGCTTGGCGGCCAGCCGCCGCAAGGCGCGCTGGGTCGCTTCGCCATGGCGCGGGTGGGCGACCTCGATGCCGTCGAGCCCCGCACGCTTGAGCCGCAGTAGCTGCTCGGCTGCCAGCTTCGGACCTGGATGGGCCAGCACCGCATAGGCGCCGCTGCGATGCAGCAGCGCGATGGCCGATTCGAGCGAACGCAGCCGGCGCGGCACGAAGGCCGCGCCGCGGCTGCTGAGATAGCGCTCGAAAGCGGTGCGAGTATCGGGGCAGACGCCCAGCGCGACCATGGCCGCGGCGATGTGAGGCCGGCCGATCGGGCCTTGATCGGCGCGCAGGGCGCCGAGCTCGAGCCGGATGCCCATCCGGCTCAGGCGCTCCAGAATCGACTCCGCGCGGCGCCTGCGGGCCGCGGTTTCTTCGGTCAACCCGTCCAGCAGCGGCCGGTTGGTCGGGTCGAGCCCGTAGCCCAGAAGATGCGTTTCCGCGCCTTCGAGCTCGCAGGTCAGCTCGATCCCCGGCACGAAAAGCAGCCCCTGCTGCAAGCTGGCCGCGGCCGCCTCGGCCAAGCCGTTCAGGGTGTCGTGATCGGTCAAGGCCAGGCCGCTCAGGCCGGCGCGGCGCGCTTCCGCGACCAGCTCGGCGGGGGTCAGACGTCCGTCGGAGCAGGTCGAGTGCGCGTGGAGGTCGACGGCTCCAGTGGGAGGGATGGAAGGTGCTGGCATGAGAGGATCGGCTCGATCGTAGGCGGCGGGTCCAGGCCGGTCAACCGGCCTCTCAGCCGCCCCGCGGCCCGTTTTTCGGGGCGTTTGCTGTTGACTCCAATGGCCACCAAAGCTATCCTGGTTAGTGATTTGTAGGGCTTTGGCTGGAGGGCAGCTCGACAGGAGCTCGGGGTCGAGGGCATTTCCGAGCCGACGGAGAGGTTAGACGCAGCGCTCAAGAGAGGGAGAACCTATGATCATGCGAAAGTACCTCTGCTTTGTCCTGACCCTGGCTCTCGCTGTTCCGCTCTTGGCTGATGACGATCCCACGGTGACCGGCGACAGCGGGCTGATCAAAATTTTCACCGCCCGCACGGTGGAGGCGGGCAAGGGTTCGTTCGGCTGGTTCTACGATAACCGCGACCGCGAGACCGGCGACTACGACGTCAACGACCACGGCATCGTGTTCGGTTGGGGCGCGACCGAGCGGCTCGAGATCGTAGGCTCCTTCGTCGCGATCCGCCAGCCGGACTTCGATAATCCGCCGGAGACGCCCAACGAAGCGCCGATCTTCAATCACCTGATCGAGGAAGGGGTCGGCGATTTCCAGGTCGGCCTCAAGTACCGTTTCGTCGATGAGGCGGCGTCGCGTCCCGGCGTCGCGATCCGCGGCTTCGTCAAGGTTCCGAGCGGCGACGAGGACGAAGGCCGCGGCAGCGGCAAAGTCGACGGCGGCTTGGATCTGGCGCTGTCCAAGCGCAGCGACGCGATCGGTTTCGCCGGCAACGTCGGCTTCCGCTTCAACGGCGAGCCCGACGACTTCGATCTGGCCAACGAGTTCCGCTACGGCGTGGGCTTCAATTTTCCGACCCACACCGTGCTGCAAGGGGTGCTGGAGCTGATCGGCACCAGCTATGTCGGCGACTCGACCTTCGATCAGGAGACCGCGGCCGACCTGATCGCCGGCTTTCAGCTGCGGTTCAAGAACGGCTTGCGTTTCGCCTCCGCCTATCAGCGCAACCTGGCGATGGACGACACCATCAACGGCGAGAAGTCGCGGCCCGACGGCGTGGTGGCGATCCTGAGCTACAGCCCGCGCCCGCAGCCGCCTCCGCCGCCGGTGGAGGCTCCGCCCGCCGCGCCGCCCGAGGCGCCGCCGGCCCAGCCGCCGGTGACGCCGGCCCAGCCGCCGGTGACGCCGCCGGTGGTGGAAGGTCCGTTCAAGGACGTCTACTTCGTGTTCGACGACACCACCTATCTGTTCCCCGATCGCGCCGAGCAGAATCTGGCGGCGCTGACCACCTACATGCAGAATCACCCCGAAGCGCGGCTGACGATCGAGGGCAACACCTGCTACATCGGCACCAACGAGTACAACCTGGCGCTCGGCGATCAGCGCGCGCGGCGGCTCAAGGAAGATCTCGCCAGCCGCGGCATCGATCCGAGCCGGATCTCGACGGTGTCGTTCGGCGAGGAGCGGCCGGCGTTCGACAACACCACCGAAGAAACGCGGCAGTTCAACCGCCGCGGCCACTTCGACGCCGGGGACCAGTAGGCGGCGCTCAAAACATTCGCGAGCTTCCGAATGGCGAGGATGGGGAAAAAGCCCCATCCTCGTTTTGTTTTGTATGATCAGTGTCGTGATTCCGTCGAAGGACGGCGCGCATCTGCTGCCGAGCTGTCTGGAAGCGCTGCGGGCGCAATCGATCGCGGGCCTCGAGCTGATCGTGGTCGATGACGGCTCGCGCGATCAGACCGCGGCGCTGCTGGCGCAGCGCTACCCCGAGGTGCGCCGGATCGGTTTCGCCCGCAGCCGCGGCTTTGCGGCCGCGGCCAATGCCGGGATCCGCGCGGCGACTCGGCCGAACGTGGCCTTGGTCAACAACGACGCGGTGGTCGCGAAGGACTGGGCCCGCGAGCTGCTCGCGGCGCTGGAGTCGGACACCTCTGCCGGGTCGGCCGCGAGCCGCCTGCTCCGGGCCGATGATGGCGCGCGGCTCGACGGCGTCGGCGACGGCTACACCCGCGGCGGGTTGGCCTACAAGCGCGGCTGGGGCCGGCCCAACGGGCCGGAGTTCGATCGGCCGGCGGCGGTGTTCGGCGCCTGCGCCGCGGCCGCGCTCTACCGGCGTGCCGCGCTCGACCAGGCCGGGCTGCTGGACGAGAGCTACGGCAGCTACGTCGAAGACGTCGATCTGGCGTTCCGGCTCCAGCTGCTCGGCTATCGCTGCCTCTACGTGCCGGCGGCGCAGGCCAGCCACGCCGAGGCCAGCAGCAGCGGCGGCCGCATGACCGCGCCGCGCGCGCGGCTGATCGTGCGCAACAGCCTGCGCACCGTGGTCAAGGACTACCCCGGCGCGCTGCTGCTGCGCAACCTGCACCGCGTGGTGTTGGATCAAGCGCGGCTGCTCTTCCACCTCGGCGGGCGCGGGCGGAAGCCGGTCGCGGCGCTGCGCGGGGTGATCGAAGCGTTCGGGTTCGCGCCGCGCGATCTGAAGCAGCGGCGCCGGATCCAGGCGCGGCGGCGGATTGCGCTCGACGCGCTGGCGCGGCTGCTGCGCCAAGGCGATGACGAGCTGGCCGCGCAGCGCCGGCGCGCCGTCGCCGGCTGAGCCGCGGGCGTTGCGGGTCTTTTTTCTCTGCGGCGGCACTCGGGAGTTCGCGCCGACCCGGCTGCGGGTGCTGCAGTACCTGCCGCTGCTGCGCGCGCGCGGGATCGAGTGCGAGGTGTCATCGATCAGCGGAAAATGGGCTACCGTATGGGATCAGCGCGACGCGGTCTTGGATTTCGCCGGACGGCTGCGCGCCTATGGCGACAAGCTGCTGCGGCCGCTGCGCCGCGCGCGGCTGCCGCGGCGCATCCGCGGCGCCGACGTGCTGTTCGTGCAGCGTGCCTTGGGTCCGATCGCCTGGCAGCGGCGCTGTGCGGCGGCGGCGCGGCGTTGCGTCTTCGATCTCGACGATGGGATCCATCTGGCGCACCCGCAGCTCGCGGTCGCGCCGCGGCGGCAGCGGCGGCGCGCGGCGCGCGTGAGCTCGTGGCTCGCGCTCGCCGACACGGTCATCGCCGCGAGCCCGTATTTGGCGCGCCAGTGGCCTGAGCATTCGATCGCGGTGCTGCCCACCCCGGTGGATTGCGAGCGCGTCCGCCCGGTTGCCAAAGCCGGGCGCGAGAGCGTGGTGGTGGGCTGGATCGGATCGCCGCCCAATGCGGCGGAGCTGGAGCTGGTGCGCGAGCCGTGGAGCCGGCTGGCGCGCCGCCACCCGCAGCTTCGCCTGCTGCTGGTCGGGGCCGGCCAGCCGGCGGCGCGCGAACGGTCGATCGAATACCGCGCTTGGAGCGAATCCGTCGAGCTCGAGGCCCTGGCTCAGATCGATATCGGAATCATGCCGCTGACCGACCGGCCGTGGAATCGGCTCAAAGGCGGCTACAAGCTGCTGCTTTATATGGCGGCCGGGCTGCCGGTGGTGGCGTCGCCGGTTGGGATCAACCGCGAGCTGGTGCGCGACGGCGAGAACGGCTTTCTGGCGCCGGACCCGGCGGCCTGGGAGGCGGCGCTCGAGCGGCTGATCCTGGATCCGGCGCGGCGCGCCGGGCTCGGCGCGCGCGGGCGCGCTGCGGTCGAATCGGACTTCTCGCTGGTGGCGCTGGCGCCGCGGCTGGCGCGGCTGCTGGAAACGCCGTGAAAATTCTGCTGGCCAACAAGTTCTACTATTCGCGCGGCGGCGACGCCACCTACACATTGGCGCTGGAACAGGCGCTGGGCGCTCGCGGGCATACGGTCATTCCGTTCGCGATGGATCACCCGCAAACCTTGCCGACGCCGTACCGTCGCCACTTCGCGCCGCCGGTGGACTTCGTCGCGCTGCTCGAGCGCGGTGGGCTGCGGGCCGGCTGGCGCGCGGCCCGCAGCGCGATCTACTCGCGCGCGGCGGCGGCGGCGCTCGAGCGGCTGCTGGCCGAAACCCGGCCCCAGATCGCGCACGCGCAGAACATCCACCACCAGCTCTCGCCGGCGATCTTCCCGGCGCTCAAGCGCCACGGCCTGCCGCTGGTCTGGACCTTGCACGACTACGCGCCGCTGTGCCCCAACGACAACTTTTTCACCCACGGTGCGCCGTGCGAGCGCTGCAAGGTGCATCGGTTTTATCAGTGCGTCCGGTGGCGCTGCAAGAAAGGCTCGCTCGGCGCCAGCCTGATCGCGGCGCTGGCGGCCGCGACCCACCACGGCCTCGGGCTCTACCGTCACGTCGACCGGGTGATCTGCCCGAGCCGCTTTCTGCACGGCAAGCTGCTGGAGTTCGGCTGGCCGGCGGAGCGGCTGGTCCATCTACCGTACCTGTTGTCTCCGCAAGCGTTCGAGCGCCCGGCGCTGGCGCGCGGCGCTGTGGTGGTCTACGCCGGCCGGCTGGCGCAGGAGAAAGGAGTGGATGTGCTGCTGCGGGCCGCGGCCCGAGCCAAGCTGCGCGTCCTGATCGCCGGCGACGGCCCGGAGCGCGCTCGCCTCGAGCGGTTAGTCGAGGAGCTGGGTCTCGGCTATACTCCGTTTTTAGGACATCTCGAGGCGAGCCGGCTGCGGGAGCTGGTCGCCGGCGCGGCCGCGGTCGCGGTCCCGAGCCTGTGGTACGAGAACTTCCCGTTCAGCGTTTTGGAGGCGCTGGCGCTCGGGGTTCCAGTGGTGGCTTCCCGGATCGGCGGCATTCCGGAGATCGTGGTGGACGGCGAAAATGGATACTTGGTTCCGAGCGGCGCGGTCGAGCCGCTGGCGGACGCCCTGCGCCGCCTGGTCGGTGACCCGATCCGCAGCCAAGCGATGGGACAGGCCGGCCGCGCGCGGGTGGCCGAGCTGTGCGATCCGGTCCGCCATGCCGAAACGCTCGAGCAGCTCTACACCTCCCTGAGCTGACCGATGCCTTCCCGACCCAACTCGGTTCCCCAGCCGCGCAGCGCGCTGATCGCGACCACCTTCAAATGCAACGCGCGCTGCGTGATGTGCAACATCTGGCGGGTCAAGGAGCACAACGACCTCAAGCCCGAGGAGTATCGGGATCTGCCGCGCAGTCTCGAGCACATCAATGTCTCGGGCGGCGAGCCGTTTCTGCGCAAGGATCTGGTCGAGATCGTCGGCGTGCTGGCCGAGCGCTGCCCGGCCGCCCATCAGGTGATCTCCAGCAACGGCTTTCTGCCCGAGGTGCTCGAGGAGCAGGTCGGGCGCATGCTCAAGATCACCAAGAAGCTCGGGGTGCGGGTCTCGTTCGACGGGGTCGGCGCGGTGCACGAGGAGATCCGCGGCACGCCCGGCGCCTTCGACCGCTGCGTGCGCTCGATCCAAGTGCTGCACCAGCTCGGGGTGCGCGATCTCGGCATCGCCTTCACCGCCAGCGACGGCAATATCGAGCACATCGACAAGGCTTATCAGCTTTCGCTCGACCTCGGGGTGCAGTTCTCGTTCGCGGCGGCGCAGAGCTCGGCGATCTTCTTCCAGGCCGACGGCAACGCGATGCTGAGCCGGCGCCCGGAGCTGGCCCGCGCGGTCGACCGGCTCGCGACCCGCGAGCTGCGCGGCTGGCATCCCAAGCGCTGGTACCGGGCGCTGTTCGAGACCCGGCTCAAGCACTTCGTGCTCGGCGAGCTGCCGTTCACCGGGTGCAGCGCCGGCTCGAGCTCGTTCTACCTGGCGCCCGACGGCACCGTCTATCCCTGCAACATCATGGAAGCGCCGCTCGGCAACCTGCGCCAGCAGCGCTTCGAGCAGCTGTGGGCGGCGCCGCGCGCTTGGCAGATCCGCGAGCGGGTCGATCGCTGCCCGCATCCGTGCTACATGATCTGCTCCTCGGCCAGCGACATGCGCCATCGGGTGCTCGAGCCGCTGCCGTGGATCGCCAAGAGCAAGGCGCGCGCCCACCTCGGTCTGCCGCCCGGACCGGCGTGAACGCCGCGCGCTATCAGCGCGCTGCCGCCGAGGTCGCCGCAGCCGCCGGCGAGCTGCTGCTGCGCCGCTTCCGCAAGCCGCTGGCGATGCGCCACAAGCAGCGCCGCGGCGCGATCAATCTGGTCACCGAGGCGGACCTCGCCGCCGAGCGTTTCATCCGCCGCGAGCTCGAGCGGCGCTGTGGCCCGATCCCGTTCGTCGGCGAAGAGAGCGGCGGCTCGGAGCGCGCCGCCGAGCGCTGGATCGTCGATCCGATCGACGGCACCACCAACTACGCGCACGGCCATCCGTTCTTCGCGGTCTCGATCGCCTACGAGCGCGAAGGCGGGATCGTGGCTGGCGCGGTCTGCGCACC
>Ga0326597_10006449_pt1 | contig 16076 bp, 12 predicted proteins | sample RVTome_12_FD_203789 | JGI IMG/M metagenome (GOLD analysis project Ga0326597, IMG submission 203789) | Soil microbial communities from uranium-contaminated site in the Upper Colorado River Basin, Wyoming, United States - RVT100D185 | ecosystem: Environmental > Terrestrial > Soil > Contaminated >...
AGCGAGACAAGTTGTCCGTCAGCTGAAGCCAGGGACCGATCGACCGTCAGGACGATGATCCGGTCGCCTGCTGCCACGGTCACGGCACCAGTTTCTTCACGCACGGTCAACTGGAATGTCGTGGCCAGATCGGCGAGGGCGATGTAGGGGCGGCTATTTACGATCGTGAGCGGGATCGCCTCGCGTCCGTCACGCGAGAGAAGCGTCAGAGGAGTTGACGCGTCCTGGCCGGCCAGGCCTACCGCGATGACCAGCGCCAGGCCGAGCGCCGCCGTGCCGGCGTGTGGGGAAGTTCGAATGGGGCGTTTGCGATTGGCCAATGAAAGTCTCGACAGTCGAGACCATTATTGTAGCCGTGGTCAATGGTGGAGTGGTACTGAACACTGATTGTTGGCTACGGCTGCGTGAACTCACGGCAGCGGCCGCATTGGCGTGCGGTACCGAATCGTTTGGCCAGGGACGATGTTTACCTCGAACTGGCTCGTTTCGAACCCCGGGGCGCGAAGCTCGATGCGATGCGCCGCCGGCTCCAAGTCGAGTCGTTGAAGCGCCCCGTCGAAGTCATCGACGATGCCGACGTAGTAGCCGTCGACGAACACTTCAGCGTCGCGCTGTTCGAGGTCTATTCGCACGCCACCATAGCCAGGACCGCCGCCGGCCACGACGTACCCGGGGCTGGGGTAACCGTACGGGCCGTAGCCACCACCATAGTCGTAGCCGAAGCCGCGGCTAGGGCCGTAGCCATGGTCGAAGCCACGGCCAACGTCGTAGCCATAGCCGCCACCGTAGCCGTACGGGAGGGACAAGGCGGAGGAGTAACCGTAGTAGTACGGTCTTACGTACGATCTTACGTTCTGTCTCGCGTAGGGTCTCACGCCCCGGGACCGATACGGCGCGACCCGGACAGCCGGAGGACGCGCGGCTCGTGGCGCGCGGGCGCGCGGCACCGCACGTCTCTCGGTCGGCTGGTTCGCTGTTCTGTCTCGGGACCGCGCATCACCACGGGTTTGTGCGCTGGCGGGCATTGCAAGCAGCCCGGCGACGCCAAACATAACGACCGCCGTCGCCATTGTTGTCCTCGTCATTCTGGTCTCCGCCCATGACTTGGGGCAACATCGTTGCCACCGGATACGTTCCAACTTCAGGCCCGTTTGAGTCCGAGCCCAGGTTCTTCTTGCCCAGACAGCGTCCTCGCGCGTGGACGGGCCGTCAGCCGCCGGGGACGCTCGTGTATGCTTCCCGATGCCCGATGCACACCCATGCCGCCCTTGACGACCTTACCGTACTTGACCTCTCCCATGCGCTCGCTGGCCCATTTGCGTCGACGATGCTGGCCAATTTCGGCGCGGACGTGATCAAGATTGAGCCCCCCGGTACCGGCGACATCGCCCGGTCGTGGGGACCTCCGTTTCACGGGCGCGACTCCTCGTACTTCGTCAGCCTCCACCCCAACAAGAAGAGTATCGAGCTCGACCTGAAGCATCCCGAGGGCAAGGAGATCTTCTTTCGACTACTGGACGGCATAGATGTCGTGCTCGAAAATTTCCGGACCGGCACCGTCGAAAAGCTCGGGATCGACTACCGGCCTGCCAGTGCCCGCCAACCCAGAGTGGTTTACTGCTCGATTTCTGGCTTCGGCCAAGACGGGCCGTATCGTGACCGTGCGGCGCTGGATCTGATCGTCCAGGCCGAGAGCGGGATGATCAGCGTCACGGGCCCATCAGGCGGCCCCAACGTCCGTTGCGGCGTGTCGATCGCCGATCAAACGGCCGGGATGGTTGCGGCTTTCGGGATCCTGGCGGCGATTCACTCACGCGAGCGGACCGGACGGGGACAATTCATCGATGTGTCGATGCTCGAGGGGCAGCTGAGTCTGCTGCATGCGGCTTTTGCGTCGTACCTGTCCGACCGCGTCGTGCCGGAGGCCTGGGGCACAGCGTATGCGGCGTTGCTGCCGTACCAAAACGTTTCGTACCAAGACCCGGGACCTTGCGCTCGGCGTCGGGAGCGACAAGTCTTGGCGAGCGTTGTGTCCGCTGATGGGGATCGACGCGTTGGCCGACGATCCCCGCTACGCGACGAATGCCGCGCGAATCGCGAATCGCGAGTCGCTCATCCAGACGCTCCAGAAGACGTTTCTTACGAAGACGTACGAGGAGTGGGAACCTCTCCTGCTTGCGAAGGGGGTGCCCGTGGGTAGTGTCAACCGGATTGACGAGGTTGCCGAGCATCCCCAGGTGCGGGCCCGCGGGGCACTGGTCCAAGTCGACCACGCCGCCGGCCCCGTCGTCGTCGTCGGCCCCCCGATGCGGATGTCCGAGACGCCGGCCGAGATGAGGTCGGCCGCGCCGGTGCTCGGCCAACACACCGACCTGATCTTGCGCGACCGGCTCGGTCTCGACGACGACGAGATCGCGCGCCTGCGCGTCGAGGGTGTTATCGGCGGCTAATCGGCTGCCAGCGGAGGACCTGTGGGTTTGCTCGCTAATCGCGTAGCCATTGTGACCGGTGCCAGCAAAGGTATCGGTAGAGTGACGAGTCAGATATTCGCCAGAGAAGGGGCACGCGTGGTCTGCGTAGCACGCTCGGCTCATCTTGTGAAAGAGACGGCGGCGCTTGCGCAGCAAGACGGCGGCGAGGCACTTGCCGTTACCGCCGACCTTGGCACTGAAGACGGAGCGAAGGCGATGGTGGCCGAGACCATGAAGGCTTTCGGCCGGCTCGACTGCCTCATCAACAACGCCGGCGACAGCGGTCCGACCCAGCCTATCCAGGATTACGCGCTGGAGGATTGGCTGTACACGCTCAATTCGTGCCTGACGAGCTCGTACCTCTGCGCACGGTTCGCAGTTCCTCCGATGATCGAGTCGGGCGGGGGCTCGATTGTCAATATCTCCTCGATGGCTGGTCGCCGTGGTCTGGCACATCGAGTCGGGTACTGCTCTGCGAAAGCGGGACAGCTGGGAATGACCTACGGCCTTGCCGTCGAGCTCGGGCGTCACAACATACGCGTGAACGCGATCGCGCCCGGGGCGGTGGAAGGCGATCGGGTTGACCGGGTTCTTACAGCGCAGGCCGAATTGCGCGGCATTCCGGCCGAGGCCATACGCAAAGCGTTTCTCGCCCGCTCTCCGCTCAGGCGGATGGTCACCCCGGAAGACGTCGCGTCGGCGGCGCTGTTTCTGTGCAGCGATCTGGCGCGGAACGTGTCCGGTCAGTGTCTTCCTGTCAATGCGGGAGAGCCATCGACATGACGTATCAACCGTCGTGCCTTGTGTCTGCGTCAGGCGCGTTCAAAGAGGGCCGCACCACCCTGCCCACCGCCGACGCACATCGTGACGATGCCATAGCGGGCTTTGCGGCGTGTCATTTCAGACGCGATGGTGCCGACCAGTCTCGAACCCGTCATGCCAAAAGGATGGCCGATGGCGATGGACCCACCGTTAGGGTTGAGCCGGTCCATTGGCAGGCCGAGCGTGTCCCGGCAGTAGATAACCTGCGACGCGAAGGCCTCGTTCAGTTCCCAGACGTCGATGTCCTCGACGCGCAGCCCCTGACGTCTGAGAAGCTTGGGCACGGCATAGACCGGGCCAATGCCCATTTCGTCCGGCTCGCATCCCGAGATGGCGTAGCCTCGATACACGAGCAGTGGCTCGAGGTTGAGGGCTTTGGCCCGTGCGTGCGACATGACGAGCGTCGCCGAAGCCCCATCCGAGAGCTGAGAAGAGTTACCCGCCGTCACGCTTCCCGCGGCACTCTTGTCGAACACCGGCGGAAGCTTCCCGAGGCCCTCGAGCGTCGTGTCGACCCGGTTACATTCGTCTCGCTCGATGCACGCATCCTCCTCGCGAACCTTCTGTCCCGTCTTCTTGTCGAGGACGGCACGGCGTACCTGAATTGGAGCCATCTCGTCGCTGAAGAACCCGTCTTGCTGCGCACGGGCGATACGCTGCTGACTGACCAGCGAGTACTCGTCCTGCGCCTGTCGCGTGATGCCGTACCGTTTAGCGACGACCTCGGCCGTTTCGCCCATCGGCATGTAGAGCCCCGGGTGGTGCTCCAGGACCCACGGGTTCGGCGACTGGTCGCGCACCATCATGGTAATCGACTCGACGCCGCCCCCGATGACGGCATCGACGCTTTCGCTCAGGACCATATGGGCGGCCTGCACCACAGCCTGAAGGCCCGAGTTGCAGAAGCGATTCACCGTGACGCCGGCGGTGGTGACGGGTAATCCGGCACGCAGGGCAGCGACTCGTGCGACGTTGTGTCCTGCCGGCCCGTGAGGCTGGCCGCACCCGAGCACGACCTCTTCAATTTCGGCCGGGTCAAGCCCCTGGGCTTTGCCGAGCACGTGTCGAATGCAGTGTGCCGCAAGATCATCGGGTCGGGTCATATTGAACGAGCCCCGCACGGACTTCGCGAGCGGCGTGCGGGAACTGGCGACGATAACGGCCTCTCTCATAGTGTTGTTCGCACCTGGGAATCCGAAGTTGTGACGACACGCAGTTGTCCATCACCGCTTCCGACGCGGATGGTGCAAGCAGTGCCAACTCGTGGTGTCAGCATCGCGTCACTCGAACCGACACGGCCGCCCGAGCGTCGTTATCCACCGGTCTGCTCCGGATAGTACCGCACGAGCCATTCGGCAACGCAACAGGGCTTGGCGACGCCTTCTCGCTCGATGGTGACATTCCAGGTTACCTGAATACCCCCACCAACCTCCTTGACGCTTGTCGGCGTGAAGCGGCCGCGGACCTGTGAGCCAGCCGGCACGGGCGTTACGAACCGGACGCGGTTCACGCCGTAGTTCAGCGCCATGCGGAGACGGCCGAATTGCATCGCGCGGCGCGCGAGAACGCTGACGAGCGAGAGCGTCAAGAAGCCGTGGGCGACGGTCGTCGCGAAGGGCGATTCGACCGCCGCTCGCGCGGGGTCGACGTGGATCCACTGACGGTCGCCGGTCGCATCGGCGAACTGATTGATCCGTTCCTGCGTGATTTCGAGCCAGTCGCTCACAGCCAGTTCCTGGCCAACGCGATCGCGCAGTATCGCAAGATCGTGGAGTTCAGTCACGTTCGCTCATTGAGACGTGGTTCTGCGTTGCATTCTTTTCATGGTCGCACGCCCGGGATCCTGTCGCTCACCAGGGACTGGGGGAGCCTGGGTTCTCGGACTTGCCATACCCGCCGGGCCTAGTCCCCATAGAAGCCCTTGCCTTCCGCCACAAGCCGTTCAATCAGCGGAGATGGCTTCCAGTAGTCTCCATACCTGTCCCGGTACTCCTGTACCCGGGCGAGGATGGTCGGCAGTCCCACCGTGTCGGCGTAGAACATCGGGCCGCCTCTGTGACGGGGAAAGCCGAAGCCGTAACAGTAGATAACGTCGATGTCGCCGGCCCTGGTCGCGTGGCCGTCGCCCAGCACGTTGGCGCCCTCGTTTGCGAGCGCGGTCATCACGCGGGAGACGATCTCATCGTCGGAAACGGGTCGTCGCGAGATTCCGCGCTTCTTGGCCTCTTCTTCCGCAATCTGGTCGATGAGCGGGTCGGGAATCCGTTCGCGGCTGCCGGCTTCGTACTTGTACCAGCCGGCACCGGTCTTCTGCCCGTACCGTCCAAGCTCGAACAGCCGGTCCGGCACGGCCGACTGCGGTCCCTCTGCGCGGGTCTTGCCGAGCGATTTGAGGTGCTGGCGAATGCGTGCGCCGACATCGATACCAGCGATGTCCTGCATGCCATAGGGTCCGACCGGCATCCCGAAGTCCATCAAGACCTGATCGATGCGCTGCACACTCGCGCCTTCCTCGAGGAGCAGATACGCCTCGCGCATGTAGTAGGCCAGCATCCGATTCGCGACGAAGCCGAAACAGTTGCCGACCACAACCGGAACCTTGGCGATGCGTTTGCCCAGCTTCACGGACGTCGCGATTACTTCCTTGCTCGTCTCGCGCCCTCGCACGATTTCGATCAGCTTCATTACGTTGGCGGGCGAGAAGAAGTGGTGGCCAACGACCTGCTGCGGGCGTCCGCTGGCTTTGGCGAATTCATCGATGTCGAGCGTGGAGGTGTTCGACGCGAGCACACAGTTCTGTCTCGTGACGCGCCCCAGCTCGGCAAAGGTGTTCTTCTTGAGTTCGATGCTTTCGAATACCGCCTCCACGACGATGTCCACGGTGTCGAAGCGATCGTAGGTGGTGGTTGGCGTGATGAGCGACATGGTCCGCTCGTAGGCCTCCTGGGTCATGCGCCCCGTCGAGACCGTCGATTCGTAGTGCTTCCGAATGGTCGCCAACCCGCGCTGGATCGCCGCCTCGTCGACCTCTTTGAGGAGTACGGGGATGCCCGCGTTCGCGTAGGACATCGCGATGCCCCCCCCCATCGTCCCGGCGCCAACCACGGCGGCGCGCGTGACGTCCAGGGTCGGTGTGTCCTTCGGGACGTCTGGGACCTTGGCGGCCTCGCGTTCTGCAAAAAAGAGGTGGCGCAGTGCTCTTGATTCCGTTGAGATGACGCAATCGGCGAATAGTTCGCGCTCCCGTAGCGATCCGGCGTCGAACGAGAGCGTCATGCACGCCTCGATCGCCGTGATTGCGACATACGGTGCCGAGGCCCCCTTAGCGATCCTGGCCAGGCCACCGCGAGCTCGCTCGCACGCCTCGATTCCTTTCGCCGCTCGCTCCGGTGTGATGCCGATCTCACGCGTTTTTCGAACCTCGTTGGCTGCAGCCCTATCTTTCGCGAACGCGATCGCAGCGGTCAGGAGATCGCCGTCGATGATCCGGTCGATCAAGCCCGCAGCCTGGGCCTTCGGGGCCGCAACCGGCCGACCGTCCGTGCACATTGAAAGCGCGAGCTCGGCGCCGCACAGACGGGGAAGCCGCTGGGTTCCTCCGGCGCCAGGAATGATCCCGAGCAGGACTTCTGGCTGGCCCACCCTAGCGTCCCTGGTCGCGACGCGGAAGTGGCACGCCATGGCGAGCTCGAGTCCGCCCCCAAAGGCGTTGCCGTGTATCGCCGCAACGAGTGGCTTGGCGGAGTCTTCGAGCCGCTTGAGGGTGGCATGAAAGCGCGCCGATCGTTCGAGAGACTGCTCTCTCGTCCTGAGGGTCTTGAAGATATTGATGTCGGCGCCCGCGACGAATGTCTTTCCGGCGCCAATCAGTACAAGGGCGTCCGCTCCGGGGTCGGCATTGGCACGGGCGACGGCTTCGTCGACGGCCTCCCATACTCCCGCGCCGAGGGCGTTGACCGGAGGGTTGTCGATCGTCAGCACGGCGATCCGGTCGGTGAGGTGATAGTGCAGCAGTTCAGACATCGGCGCTCCGATTCGAGAGACTCATGCGCGTGCCCGCAGTCGCGACGCGCGCCGGAAGCTGCTCCTGTATCGAGCAGGGCGGTCGCCAGATTGTAGTCTGATCGACTCGTCGCCGGCGACGTGCTGGTTCCACGCGTCGTAGCCGCGGGGACCACTCATGGGCATGTTAACGAGGGGAGGATCCTCAGATTCAGACTGAGCGGGAGTGAGGGAAGGGGCGCGACGGAGAATGACACAGGCGAACGACTACGCTCCTCGTGCGGCCTCTCCCGCCGCGGGCGAGCCCCGTCCGCCCAATAGCACGCCGAATATCAGCCATACCAGACCAGCGGCGATAACGATCACCATGATCCATCGGAGCGTGAACGCGAAGAAGGCGGCGTTGAGCACCGGCCACTGGAATTGATAGAGCGACAACCGTGCGCCGCGCTCGAGCATCCAGTGCCACGCGGTGTGGGCGACGAGCACCGACAACAAGATCGTTCCCATCCTTTCTGCGGTGACATACCTGAAAAGAACCTCGAGCGCAGGAACGAGCAGCACCAACACGAGGACCTGTCCCAGCTCGACGCCGACGTTGAACGCGAGAAGCGACGTCAGCAAGTGCGACCCCGCAAACTGGAGGGTATCGCGCAGCGCGAAGGAAAACCCGAACCCGTGGATGAGGCCGAAGCCAAAGGTGATCAGCCAGCGCCGTCGCAACCCGGGCGAGACGATGTTCTCCAAGGCCATATACACGATGGATGTCGCGATGAGCGTTTCCACCAGCGGCGGGAACCACCCGGCGTCGGGCGCCATGCCGTAGGCAGACGCGATGAGTGTTACCGAATGGGCCAGTGTAAAAGCAGTGACGATGGGGATGAGCGTGCGGAAGCGGCGGAACGGAATCACCAGGCACAGCAGGAAAAGCAGGTGATCGACCCCATCAAGGATGTGCTCGAAACCAGACACGACGAATCGCGACGCGGCCTGGAGCCACCTGGGATCCAACCTCACCAAGCCCGGGTTACCGTGCATCTCGAACCCGCGGATCGCGCCGTCAGGCCGAATCAGCTGCAAGGTCGTCGTCACCTGCATTGCGATCAGCTCGAACCGTGGGTGGATCGAGAAGCGAGACTCCTGGTTCTGAATCGGGTACTCGATGAGCATGTCGAGTAACCCCTGCGTTGCGACCACCTGGGTGTCGTGAGGCAAGCGAGGTCCAGTGACGTGCGCGAGCGCCCGCTCGTAGGTTACGAATGAGCGGTCTGATGGCAGCGTGATTCGTGCCCGGGCGGCTCGCGGGTCTGGAAGGCGCGCGTCCTCTTCGTACAACTCGATGTGAGCGGTAGCCCATCGAACCGCGATGTCTGAGAGCATCGTGTCGACACGCGGCAGGTCCAGCATGATGCCGTCAGTGGTCGGCAGTTCTGTGTCGATGAGAGAGCCGAGCGGAACCCGAAGGAGCAGTCGGGCCGTTTGACCCTCCGGCTTCAGAAAGGCCTGCACTCGAGCGTCTCCCGGAATTTCGTGGGCCTGGGATTTGATGGCCCAGAGAACGGCAATGGCGAGTGTGAGGACGACTCCAGCCGCGGTCGTATTTCGTCGCATGCTCATCGAATGCTCTTAAAACCGTCTAGCGTAACATGATAGGGAGTGGAGTCGCCGCAATGATTGGAGGCCGCCGCCGGGTCGGAGGCGCTGAAACATTTGAGGAGTCGCAGGGAGAAGCGGTAGTTGTGAGCGGAGGGGCGAGGGACTGGAACGCCACGCTCTCGGCCTCGGTTTCGGAATACGAGACTTCCCTCCGGCGCCAAAGTGCGTACACTTGCACTCTTGAACTGGTACCAGTATGTCCCGCAACGGTCCCTTACAGGAGGAGCGGCATGAAACGTCTTCAGTATCTCGGTCGGGGGGGGCTGGCGCTCCTTTGCACCGTTTTCGCGATCGGGGCGGGACTGGCCGTATCTGAGCACACGGCTTTGGCTCAGGGCGGCGAGCCCCTGTATCGGAATGTTCCGCTCTGGCCGCGTCCATTCGCCGACGATTCGTGGGTTATCGGCTCGGTCACCGGTGTGACGGTCGACTCACAGAATCACGTCTGGGTCGCGCATCGCGGCAACTTTTCGCTCGAGAACAACGAGCGAGGCATGATTCCGACGCCCGGCGGAACCGGCCAGCCGTCCTCCAGCGTGTGTTGTATGGCTGCACCGTACATCCTGGAGTACGACGTTGCCGGCACGCTGCTTTCAAGCTGGGGCGGTTCGAGTTCCACGTACGTCTGGCCGCAGGCGGTCGGCGGTATCGCCGTGGACCGGACCGGCAACGTATGGATTACGGCTGCTGGGATGGAAACGCCGCCCGCGACTGGTCGGGGCCGCGGTGGCGCGGGCGGACGGGAGACGGCGGAGTCGCCTCCCGCCGCCGCGCACGTGCTGAAGTTCACGCGAGACGGCCGGCACCTGATGACGATTGGCACTGCGGGCAAGAGCGACGGTCCGGACAGCCGGTCGACGCTGGATCGCCCGTCGGCCGTCGCGGTCGACGACGATGCCCGTGAAGTGTTCGTGGCCGACATGGGCAACCGGCGCGTCGTTGTGTTCGATTCGAATACCGGTGCCTACAAACGGCACTGGTTCGCATATGGCGAGCGTTCGGCCGGGGCCGCGCCCGGGCCGTACAGCCCGACGGACAAGCCTGCGCGGTCGTTCCGGGATCTCACGTGCATCGAGCTCACCAACGACGGGCAGGTATTCGTCTGTGACAAGAGCAGTAACCGTATCCAGGTGTTCGACACGAGTGGCAAGTTCTTGCGCGAAGCGATGGTTGCCCCGAATACTCTCGGCGGAATCGTCGCGGGCGGCTTTGGAGTCCTGAACGCCGCCGGCGCCGTCTGGGATATCGCGTTCTCCAGCGACAGCGAGCAACAGTACGTGCTTGTCGCGGACGGCGCCAACAAGAAGGTCCACGTCCTTTCCCGCAGCGACCTCGCTGAAATCGGTTCGTTCGGCGCAGGGGGGCGATATCCCGGGCTCTTTCTCGGCCTGGGCAGCGTGGCGACCGATTCTCAGGGAAATGTGTACACAGGCGAGAATCACCACGGGAAGCGCGTGCAGAAGTTCGTTCCCGTTCGGTAGGCGTGGAGGAGAAGACGATGACACGTAGGCGCAATCTTCTGATCGGTGCGACGTTCGTCGCGACCTTGGTCGTGCTTGGCACGGCTCAACGCTTGCTCGAGCAGACCGCAGCCGCCCAGGCAATAGGCGCTCCGCTGGCCCCCACGTTCGAGGTCGACCCGACCTTTCCGAAACCCTTGCCGAACAACTGGTATCAAGGCCAGTCCATCGGCCTGTGGGTCGACTCCGACGATCACGTGTGGATCGTCCACCGCCCCGATGTTCTCGACGACACCGAAGGCGCTCTGGACCGAAAGACGGCTGAGTGCTGTGCCAGTGCGCCACCGATTCTGGAGTTTGCTCCCGACGGCACCCTGCTGCGGCACTGGGGCGGTAGTGACGGCCCTGGCTGGGAGTGGCCGGATTCAAACCACGGCCTGAACGTCGACAGCAAGAACAATATCTGGATCGGTGGGAACGGCAGTGCGGACGGTCACATCCTGAAATTCACCTTGGATGGGCAGTTCGTCATGCAGGTAGGACGGAAGGGAGTCACGCCGGATAGCCTGTCCGGAGATCACTTTTCACGGGTTGCCGAGACGGAGTTCCACGAACGAACCAACGAGGTGTTCGTGGCTGACGGCTACGGCAACAAGCGGGTCGCGGTCATCGATGCAGACACCGGCGAGATGAAGCGGTTTTGGGGCGCCTACGGCAACCCCCCCGATGACGCCGCCGCGGCGGCGCAGGGCGAGTACGACCCCGCAACCGTGTACCAGCACTTCCGCGGTCCGGTGCACTGTGCCGCAGTTTCATACGACGAGCTTGTCTACGTCTGCGATCGTATGAGCAACCGAATCCAGATCTTCAATCTCGATGGCACGTTCGTACGCGAGATCTACACCCAGCGTGATTCGCGCGCTGACGGCTCGGTGTGGGATATCACGTTTTCGCGCGACCCGCAGCAGCAGTACCTCTACGTCGCCGACGGCCGCAACCAGAAGCTCCGCATCTTCGACCGCGCGTCCATGACCCAGCTGACCACCTTCGGCAAGGGCGGCCACTATCCTGGTGAATGGTACTCGCTGCACAACATCGCGACAGACTCGAAAGGCAATCTGTACACGGTCGAAACCTACCAAGGCCGCAGGCTTCAGCGCTTCCTTTACAAAGGGCTGCAACCGGTGACGTCGATGCAACAGGGCGTTGCCTGGCCGACAGGCCAGTAACCAGTAAGACCACCCGAGCAGAGAGCCTGTCTCATGAAGTCCCGGGCGTGCATGGGATAGGTTCTCGGGTCCGAATGCCGACGTGATCGTCATCCGGCACGGAGGATACCGAGGGTGCCTCCGTGCCTTTCTTGTGAACATGGACCAGACGGAGGGTTCGGTGATTCGTCCGAGAACCGACGAGCGCCGATTGCCTGGCGAGTCGCGAGTTGCCACGTGAGTGGCGGCGCTGTCGGCTTCTTTCGCGTCTACCACCCACGGAACAGAGGGCGTGCGTACGAAAGTCCAGGCCAGGGCATGCCAGCCAGCATCACGACCGTGGCGGACGCGAAGGCGACCAGGCGCCCGCGGCGTCTTTGCCGGGGCGTCTTCGCTGACAGGGCCAGCACGCGGCCGATTCGCACGAATACGACCACACCCACCATCGCGGCAACATGCCAGACGGCCCAGAACATCAGCAACGGGTTGCCCCTGATTGAGCCCAGGTCGTTCAGGGTGTCCACGGTGAGCGAGTTCAGGCCGAAGTACAAGACCAGACCGAAGAGCACCTGCAGATCGACAGCCGCCATGAGAAAGGCGTCCCAACGCGCACCAGGTGGCCGCCGTGACAGGTCATCATCGCGCCGCAACGCGCTGAATACGGAGCCGGCTGCCAAAATGAGAGTGGCCCACCGCAGCCAAGAGTGAATGATGAGAACGGGACCGTACACGGGCCCATATCATAGCCGGTGTAACCCTCGCGCGTCGGTCTCGAATCGAGCAGCCTCTTTCACGGAGAGGCGCGGTGGCGTCCGAACCGGGATGCATTTTTCGGCACCGATTAGTCCAAGGGTCGCACCGACCGCGCCTTCCGGAACCATCCCGTTGGTGAGTTCCTGCCAGGTGCGACTGCTACCCGGTTGAAGAATCTCTTTGATGACTCCTTCGCGCCGCGCCAGCAGGACCCCATCCTCACCGACGTACTCAGCTTCGTAGCGGATGTCGACGTAGGCGGCCGTCTTTCCGGCGTTGGAAATCGAGACGACGAAGCGTGAGACCCGGTTCCCGAGTAGCGGTCTCCAGTCCGCCCGGACGAGTCGCAGATCCGCCGCGGCGGTCGCGTTGTTGTAGGCGCCGCGATCGGCGACGGGATCGAGCGGGCGCGCCGTCCGATCTTGAGCTTCGATCAGGGAATCACGCCGGTCGCCCAGAAATCGATCGTTCGGAGTCGTGATGGCGGCGTCCACGAGGGGGCGATCTAGATAAAGCGAACGGCGAGGCGCTCGATCGATCGCCAACCCAGCGTGCATGAAGAGTCCGCTGACAAGTGACGCCGCCGCGATGCGAGGGCCCCATGCGGTGTACCACCGGTTGCTTCCGTGAACTCCATGCGACGACACGGCGAACGCGCGCCATACATACGCGGCGTACACCGCGGCGACGGGAAACAGGACGTAGAACGTATGGGCCAGAGGTCCACGCACCGAAAAGAAGAAGCTTGCATAGGTCCCGCACACAGACGCCACGACCAGCCACCTGATGCGGACCCACCGGGCGGCTCCATCAGACCGCCGGAACCAGGCGACGACCATCGCCACGGGCTGAATCACGCCGACGATCGTCGCGAGTGCCGCGAACGGAAGAACCCACGGCTGACGCCACAAGAACATCAGTCGTTCGGCTGTATCCAGTCCCAGGAAACGGTTCGTTTCCAAGGAGGGAAACGAAAGGAACCGGGCGAGGATCGTCAGAAGCATGCCCGGGCCCTGTGGCAGGAACAGGACGGTCTGCTCGACGCCGCCGGCCGTGATGCCGTAGCGCGACAGCGTCGGTACGAGTGTGAGGCCTGTGCAGGCCGCGCCGACGACGAACGCCGCGGCGGCGGGCCAGAGGGCCTTCGGGCTGTGACGCCACAAATCGGCGGCCGCAAAGAGTGCATAGGCCGGCAGGAGGACCCACGACATGTGGATCTGAACGAGGAACAGCAACCCGGCCCCCATCGCCAGCCACGCAAGCGAGAAGGGCAGCGCACCGATCCGGAACGTGGGCGAGGCCTCGAAGAATCCGACGAAGAACACAACCGCGCCCGGGAGGATGTAAGAGGTGTTGACGATGTGGGTGGAGAAATTCAGCGTCCAGGGTAGCGTCAGCAGGGCACTCCAGACGATCCACTCGGGTACCTCAGGTACCCGGCGTGTCGTATACCAGGCAAGTAGAGCAAGGGCTGCAAACGAGAGCAGGTTGAGACAGACGAACGGCGCTTCTGGGGCATTCCATACCTCGAGCGGCAGCCGTACGAGCAGCCCCTGAAGGGCTCCGGGTAGCTGGCTCCCGCTCCAGACGACGTCCCCGCCAAAGAACGGCCATTCGCCTCGCGCAAACGACCGGAGGCCGATCAGGTAGGTCTGGCGCTCGTCCTCGGTCCAGAAGATCGACGTCAAACCGTAGGCCAGACGAAATGCAAACGCGAGGGTGAGGGCGCCGAGCCAGGTGAGCGGTCGGCGTCTCACGTCAGCGTCGGAGGAGTCCAAGCCCTTTCTTTAGGGCCTCCTGCGCCTCTTGTGTGGCTCGATTGCGAATCGCCCGCTTGGTCATGTCGGCCAGGTCGATGCGTACGCTGGGAGCACTCGCCGAGCCCGTAATGGTCGCTGGCAGCGTTACGCGGCCCTCTTCCAACGTGTACCGCTGTAAATCGCGGCCTGCCTGCTCGGAGAGCGCCTCCGAGAGGCGGATCTTGCCTGCGAGGTGGATTGCGCTGCCGTCCAGTTGGAGCGACCCCGCCGCGACGAGGTTCAAGTTTTCGGACTCGAAGTGCAGATCCTGCGTGCGCGCGGCGCCCGTCGCGATGGCGAGCGTTGCCCCGAGGCTCGAAAAGGGTTCGTCCCGGGAGTCGCCGGTGGTGCTCGGCGCGTCTGACCGGCCAGACGTGACGATGACGACGCTGCGGACCAGACCGAGGTTCTTGACGATGCCGTCTGTGACCTCGATGCGGGCGGTGCCGCGAGCCGTGCTCATCGCGGACGCGGCGTTCGCGCCCAGGCCCGATAGCTCGATCTCACCAGACATCTGACCTGTGAGCACGTCTGGGAAGCCGGCGAACCGCAGGGCCGCGTCCATGTCGATGCGTGAGAGTCGGGCGTTCCAGGTGAATGCGGGCTGATCGCCTGTGAGGCTCAGGGCGAGGGAGCCTTCATAACGGCCGCCGAACACGCCAAATGAGAGTGGATCCACGTTGATGCCCTCGCCGGTCACCGTGGCACGGCCGCTGAGCGCGTCGATGGCGAGCTGGCCGGAGGTCGCGCGGTCGGCTTCGATCGAGATGGCGAGCATTGGCGAGGCGGTGCGGCTGGAGGACGCTGGCGCAGAGGCTGACGGCGAGCCGACGCCGGCCGAAAAATCGGTGAGGAACGCGAGGAGTTGATCGGTGTCTATTGCGTTCGAGGTGATCGACAATTCGCCGACAGGGCCGTTGAAATCGCGAATCTCCCCCGTCGCCTCGAAGGTGGCATCGTCTGCACCAAGCGTGACGCTCGTCAGAAGGACGCCGGCATCTCGAGGGACCGCCATGATGTCGCCTCGAAGCGTTCGCCCGCCACTGACGATCTCGACGTTTGTCAATTGGACTTCGTCGATCGACACGATCTCGAGCGGTGAGCCGCCCGAGGATTCCGCTGCGGACTCAGGATCCGTTCCGAGGGCCAGCGCCAGCAGCGGGAGCTCGATCCTGGCTCCGTCAAGTCTCAGAGTTCCATGCTCGACCCGCCGCGATAACAGCGCGCCGAGAGCAGTGCCGATGTGCAGCGACCGGACACGTATCTGCGCAGCATCACCGATGCTGACGCCGGTCAAGTCGACGGTGACACGAGGGTAGATGGAGGCTCCGATGCCGTCGATGGTGACCGGCTGGCCAATGGCGGCAGCGATCTGGCCTGCCAACGCCGATCGTACGGCGTCGGTGGCCAGGATCGCGCGGGCCCAGAAGAACACACCAGCCAAGACCAGCACGCAGAGCACACCCGCGCCGAGAAGCATCTTTTTCATGTCGAGTTCATGGGGGAGCCATCTCTAGAACGCTACATCGAGAGTGCAGCCCATCATACCAGCCGGCTTCATTATCAGGCGGCGCGGCGTGATATTCCGTGCACTCGCGGAGATGGGGGGACGCCAGCGCCAAACCCTGTCGTCCGAGGGCTCTCTGACGCGCCAGCGCGCCAGGTCACTGCGGAGGAGTGAAGACGCCATTCAAGCGTTCGGTTCGTTTCCCGGCCCCGGGTACTCGGGTGACCTGAGAGACCGCTACCTCTGCAGTGCAAGCTCAGCAGTGCGATGACGCAGGGCAATCGCATCTAATTCTTCGCGCCCATGATGACGCGGAGTAGGTAGTCATGGTCCCAGCCGGCCGCGAGGCGCTTGTTCTTGATGCCGACCTTCTTGGTGCGCTCCTGCTTGAGGAGATT
>Ga0326597_10006450_pt1 | contig 16075 bp, 16 predicted proteins | sample RVTome_12_FD_203789 | JGI IMG/M metagenome (GOLD analysis project Ga0326597, IMG submission 203789) | Soil microbial communities from uranium-contaminated site in the Upper Colorado River Basin, Wyoming, United States - RVT100D185 | ecosystem: Environmental > Terrestrial > Soil > Contaminated >...
GGTCATGCCGCCGGTGCGTATCGTCGGACTCATCATTGTCCTCATGACAGCGGGGTGCGCTGCAATAGGATGCGCGCCTCCGCGCGAGCCGGCCAAGGCCGGCGCGGCGCAGGAGGTGGCGGTTGCGGTGAAACCGCCTGAGGTAACTGCCAAGCAGGATGAGGGCGCCGCGGTGAAGCCGCCCAAAGCGCAGGCGGCGCAGGATGAAGCGGTCGCCGTCGAGCCCGCGGCGCCTCTGGCAGCGCCGCCTGTTTCCGATTCCCTTGGCAAGGGCCGTAACGGGTCTGGCGCGCCGACCGCCAGGATCGATGTTCCGGCCACCAGGGCCGACGTCCCTGGCGCAAAGACGTCGACGCAGGCACGCGCGACTCCCACTCCCACGATTCCGGCTCCGAAAATGGAGAGCAGGGCCCCCGTCCCGGAGAAGCCGCCCACCCCACCGCCAATGGACCTGACGTCGCTGGAGAAGCGGCTGCGGGAGACCGATGCCATCGGAGTTTTCACCAAGCTTACGCTCAAGAACCAGGTCGATGACCTGCTGGATCGATTCCGGGCGCATTACGAGGGGAAGACCAGGACCACGCTCCCCGAGCTGCGGCAGCCGTTCGACCTGCTGATCCTCAAGGTGCTTTCTCTCCTGCAGGACCGCGACGCCTCGCTGGCAAGCGCGATTCTTGCGTCGCGCGAGGCGATGTGGAGCATCCTTACGGATCCGGCCAAGTTTCGAAGTCTGGTAATGGAGAAACGGGGTTAAGCGCTATGATCAAGACCATGAAGAATTCGGCGGCGATGATCGTGATCGGGGCATTGAGTGCCGGGACAGCCGTCGCTGCCGACGAGCTTGCCAAGGATCTGACGTCCACAATCGCCCTTCTAGGACTGCCCTGCGGCCAGGTGATCAGCGCCAAACGGCTCGGCGAAAACGACTATCTGGCGACGTGCAAGGACAAAAATCGCTACCGAGTATACGTCAACGCCCAGGGCCGGGTGGTCGCGGAGAGACGGTAAGCTATCTGCGCCCCGACCGGACCAGAGGCCACCCGCTGCGACGGTCCACCGGTTCCAGCATCGAAGAGACGCGCGAGAATGGCAGTACGCCACAGCGAACGGCATCGCACGGGCCGCATCGGCTGGTTACGCGCGGCGGTATTGGGTGCCAATGACGGCATCGTTTCGACAGCGAGCCTGGTGCTCGGTGTCGCAGCCGCGGATGCGACTCATAGCAACGTGATGATCGCGGGGATCGCCGGCCTGGTCGCGGGAGCCATGTCGATGGCTGCCGGTGAGTACGTGTCGGTCCGCTCACAGGCGGATTCCGAACAGGCCGCGCTCAACCTGGAACGCGCGGAACTCGAAGCTGACGACCCAGGCGAGCGCCGGGAACTGACAGCGATCTACGCCAGCCGCGGCCTCGATCCCGCGCTCGCGAAACAGGTTGCCGAGCAGCTCATGGCCCATGACGCGCTGGGCGCGCATGCCCGCGACGAACTGGGCATCTCCGAGACGTTCAGCGCGCGGCCAATTCAGGCTGCGTTTACATCAGCGGCCAGCTTCGCCGTGGGCGCAGCGCTGCCGCTGTTGGCTGTTGCCATAGTCTCTGAGTCGAGTTTGATCCCCGTCGTCGCCGGAACTTCGCTGGTGTTCCTCGCGATCCTGGGCGGGTTGGCTGCGCGCGTGGGCGGCGCAAACGTGACGGCGGGCGCAATGCGCGTCACGTTCTGGGGCGCACTTGCCATGGGGGTAACAGCGGCCGTCGGCACCTTGTTCGGAACGGTGGCGTAAAGCAACATTGATGGAGTTAGACACCATTTCCGGCATTCATTTCGATGGTCAGTGTAAGATTCCTGCAGGCTGAAGGAATGAACTTGACCCGCTGTCTCCTATATGGCTAAGAGATTGCCGATCAGTCTTGGAGCAGGGCTCGCCGCTGCGCTCGTCGTCGCAGCGCCGCACGGTGCCGCGCAATCTGCGGCGGCGTATCCGACCAAACCGGTCCGATTGATCGTCGCGTCGGGAGCGGGCGGGGGCCTGGATTTTGTCGCACGCCAGGTCGCCGTTCCGTTGAGCGAAGCCCTGGGACAAACCGTCGTCGTGGACAACCGGGCGGGTGCCAGCGGGAGCATCGCCGCGGAGGTGAGTTCGCAGGCGGCACCGGACGGTTACACCTTGATGTTCCTCAGTGCCAGCCTGGTGGTGTATGGAATCGTCAACAAGACGCGCTACGACCTGTACCGTGACTTTGCCCCGGTCACCCAGGCCGCTGCCGCGCCGTACTTACTCACCGTGCATCCCGAATTGCCGGTCAAGACAGTGAAGGAGCTGATCGCTTATGCCAAGGCGAATCCCGCGAAGCTCAATTTTGCGTCGACGGGCAACGCTTCGCTGGCGCATCTCGCGGGCGAGCTGTTCGGAATTTCCACCGGTACCCAGCTGGTGCATATCCCCTACAAAGGGGTGGGGGCCGGGCTGACCGACATGCTGTCGGGCCGGGTGCAGATGAGCTTCCTCAGCGCTGGCTCGGTCTACGCGCAGGTCCGGACCCAGAAGCTCAGGGCGATCGCGATTGCCAGCGCCACGCGCGCGAAGATGGCGCCCGATCTGCCGACAATGATCGAGTCGGGCGTGCCGGGATTCGTCGTCACCCAATGGCATGGCATGCTTGCGCCTCGCGGCACCCCGAAGCCCGTAATCGAGCGCCTGCATCGGGAGATCGTCAAGGCCGTGCAGCGGCCGGAGGTGGCGGCGCGGCTGGCACTCGACGGGACCGAAGGGATCGCGAGCTCGCCGCGGGAATTTGCGGCGCACCTGAGGTCCGAGCGCGAGCAATGGGCGAAGGTGGCGAAGCAGGCGAATATTCGCGGCGATTGACCGGCTCGGGTGGAGCATGGTTGCAGCGCGCATCCTACGGTTGATGACGACCGGCGCTTTGCGGATCGCGTTATGCGCGCCGGCCGTGTTCGCGGGCGCGGCCCCGTGCATCGCAAAGCAGTCGGAGGCGCTCGCCGCTTATCCCGTCAAGCCGATTCGCATCATCGTCGCAAACTCGCCGGGAACGGCGACCGACTTCTTCGCGCGCGCTGTCGGAGAGGAACTGAGCGCGTTCTACCAGCAGAACGTCGCCATCGAGAACCGCTCGGGCGCCGGCGGGCTGATCGGCAACGCCCTGGTGTCGAAAGCGAACGCCGATGGATACACGCTGGGCATGGTCGGCGTCACGCGGATCATTACCGAGCTCATCCGCGAACAGCCGCCGTATCGCGCCCTCGCCGACATCGTCGGCGTCGCGCACGTCGCGTCGATCACCAACGTGCTGGCGGTTGCGCCTTCGATGCCGGTGCGCACGGCACGGGAATTCGTCAGGCACGCGCGTGTGCGCGTCGGCGAGCTCAACTATGCCTCGCTCGGCATCGGGTCGGCCTCGCATCTTGCCGGCGCGTTATTCACGCGCGCGGTGGGCATCGATGCGATGCATGTGCCGTTCAGGAATCTGTCCGATACTTTCGTCGAGATGGTGCTCGGGCGGGTGCATTACACGGTCTCCACGCTGCCGGCGGTGCTGGGGCCGGTGCGCGAAGGACGCCTGCGCGCGCTTGCCGTGATGACGCCGCAACGCAGCCCCGCGCTGCCGCAGGTGCCGGCGATCGCCGAGCTTGGCCTGCCCGAGGCGCAGTTCGACAGCTGGTCGGGCATCGTCGCGCCCAGGGGCACACCGCGGCGCATCGTCGAGCAGCTGCACGGCGACGTCGTGCGCGTCCAGCGCAAGCCCGCGCTGCGCGCGCTGTTCGCACGCCAGGGCGCCGAGTCGGCGCTCGAGAACACGCCGGACGGCTTCTCGCGGCTCATGCACAACGAATATCTGCGCTACCAGGCGCTCATCCGCGAAGGTGGCATCAAGCCGGAATGACCGCTGCCCTTAACCCGTCACGGGCCCATCGGTTATGCTAGCGGTCTTGCGCAAATTCAAGGGTCAGGAGTGTTGGAAAATGATCACGATTGAATCGACTCCCGAAATGGCGGCGAGGGTCTACGCGACCATGGCCAAGAACCTCAAGGTGGTGCGCCGCCGCCTGGGCAAACCGCTGACCCTGGCCGACAAGGTGCTGCTGGGGCACCTCGACGACCCGGAACGCCAGGACATGCAACCCGGCAAGAGCTACCTGTTCCTGCGTCCCGACCGCGTCGTTTTCCAGGACGTGCTCGGGCAGACCGGCTTGTTGCAGTTCATGCAGACGCGGCGCGACAGGGTCGCGGTACCGACCACGGTGCATTGCGACCACTTGATCCAGGCCCGGGTCGAGGGCGGGCAGGACCTGCGTGAGTCGCTCGTCGAAAACAACGAGGTCTATAACTTTCTGCGCTCGGCGGCCGCCCGCTACGGCGCGGGCTTCTGGGGGCCGGGCGCGGGCATCATCCACCAGGTCGTGCTGGAAAACTACGCCTTTCCCGGCACGCTCATCATCGGCACCGACTCGCACACGCCCAACGCCGGCGGGCTCGGCGCGTGCGCCGTCGGCGTCGGCGGCGCGGACGCGGTGGAAACCATCGCCGGGCTGCCGTGGGAAGTCTTGTACCCGAAGCACATCGCCGTGTATCTGACCGGAAAGATGAGCGGCTGGACGGCGGCCAAGGACGTGATCCTGTACGTCGCGGGCCAGCTCACCGTGTCCGGCGGCACCAACGCGATCGTCGAATACATCGGCCCCGGCGCGCGCACCATCAGCGCGACCGGCAAAGCCACGATCACCAATATGGGCGCGGAGCTCGGCGCGACGACTTCGATGTTCCCCGCCGACGAGCACATGGTGATGTACCTGCGCGCGACCGCCCGCGGCGGACTCGTGCCGCTGATGGAAAAGAACATGGACCTGCTCCAGCCGGACCCGGAAGTCGAAGCCGATCCCGAGAAATACTACGACCGGGTGGTGCGGCTCGACCTCTCCACGCTCGAACCCCACGTCGTCGGCCCGCACTCCCCGGACCGCGCGCGCCCGATCTCGAAGCTCGCCGCCGAGGTGAGTGATGCCGGCAACAAGTTCATCGACCGGATCTCGAGCGCGCTCATCGGGAGCTGCACCAATTCGAGCTACGAGGACATGAGCCGCTCGGCGGATGTCGCCGAGCAGGCGAAGGCGCACGGCATCAAGGCGGCCGTGCCGTTCCTGGTGACGCCCGGCTCGGAGCAGGTGCGCGCCACCATCGAGCGCGATGGCCAGATGCAGTCGTTGAAAGACATCAACGGCGCCGTGCTCGCGAACGCCTGCGGTCCCTGCATCGGCCAGTGGCGCAGGGCCAAGGAGGTCGCAGCGGTGCCGAACACCATCGTCACTTCCTACAACCGCAACTTCCCGGCGCGCAACGACGGGCAGCCAACGACCATGAATTTCATCGCGAGCCCCGAGATCGTCACCGCGATGGCGCTTGCCGGCAGGCTGTCGTTCAACCCCCTCGCCGATACGCTCACCGGCGCGGACGGCCGGCCGTTCAAGCTGAATCCGCCGAAGCCCGCGCCCGAAGTGCCGGCGAAAAACTTTGACCGCGGGCACGCCGACTACGTCGCGCCTCCCGCCGACGGCAGCCACGTCAAGCTGAGCGTCGATCCCAAGAGCCAGCGGCTGCAGTTGATGCAACCGTGGCCCGCCTGGGACGGCAAGGACTTTCTCGACATGCCGGTGCTGCTGAAGACCAAGGGCAAGACCACGACCGACCACATCTCTCCGGCCGGGCCGTGGCTGCGCTTCCGCGGGCACCTCGACAGGTTCAGCGACAACCTGTGCATGGGCGCGATCAACGCCTACACCGGCGAAGCCGGCAAGGTGAAGAACGTGCTGACGGGCGCTGCCGGGGAGATGGTTTCCAAGGTCGCGCGCGACTACAAGGCGAAGGGCGTCAGGTGGGTCATCGTCGGCGACGCCAACTACGGCGAGGGCAGCAGCCGCGAGCACGCGGCGCTGTCGCCGCGCCTGCTGGGCGGTGTCGCGGTCATCGTCCGGAGCTTCGCGCGCATCCACGAATCGAATCTGAAAAAGCAGGGCCTGCTCGCGCTCACGTTCCAGCGTCCCGCGGACTACGACCGCATTCGTGAGGACGACCGCATCAGCCTCATCGGCCTGGAGGACATGGCGCCCGGCAAGCCGGTCGAGTGCCGGGTCAGGCATGGTGACGGTACCAGCGAGACGCTGAAGCTCAACCACTCCTTCAGCGCGGCGCAGCTCGAATGGTTCCGCAAGGGGTCGGCCTTGAATCTGTTCCATGGCGGTGCCAGGAAACCTGCGGCCAGGAAGAAAGCCGGGGCCGTCCGCGGGAAGCCGGCGAAGAAGAAACCGGCCACGGCCAGGAAGAAGCGCGGCGCGAAGAAGCCGGCCACGCGGCGCGGCGGGAAGAAGTAGCAGCAAAGGGGGGGCTGTTCGCGGTTTCTCTTCGCCGGTGGTTGCCCCCGCCGCCTCAAGAATGTATGGGGTGAGATCCCATTGAAGACGAAGATCATTCTCCAGGTCGGCACGCCCTTACAGTAATGCAGAACAAGCCGGTTCGAGGAGCGTCCGGAGCGCTTCTCATCGCGGTCGTTTGCGCGGCGCAGGTGCTGGTCCAGATCGGCGCATTTTTCTGGCCGGCATTGCTGCCGGGCATGATTCCGCTGTGGGGGCTCAGCAACAGCGAGGCCGGCTGGATCACGGCCATCTTCTATGCGGCCTACATGGTCGCGGTGCCCATCCTCGTGACCTTGACCGACCGGGTCGACGCCAAGCGCGTATATCTGCTCGGCGTGGGTTGCACCGTCGCGGGCCATCTGCTGTTCGGCATGATTGCCGAGGGTTTCTGGTCGGCGCTTGCGACGCGAGCGCTTGCGGGCATCGGCTGGGCCGGCACCTACATGACGGGCCTCAAGCTGCTCGCGGACCAGGTCGATGCAAAGCTCGTGTCGCGCGCCGTGACCGGGCACGCTGCGAGCATTGGCGTCTCCGGCGCGCTCTCCTTTTCGTGCGCGGGACTGCTGGCGGAGTTCTTCGGCTGGCGTACTGCCTTCATCGTGGCCGGACTGAGCGCAGGCACAGCATGGATGCTCGTGGCGCTGTCGGCGCGGCGCCGCGCACAGCCCGCGCCTTTCGCCGCTGACGGTCTCCGGCTGTTTGATTTTCGACCTGTTTTACGCAATCGCTCCGCCATGGCCTATGCGCTCGGTTATTGCATCCACACGCTCGAAATGAATGCGCTGCGCGGCTGGGGTGTGGCCTTTCTCGGCTTTGTCGCGGTCAGCACCGGCGCGACCGGGATGCCGCTGTCCCCGCCCTTCGTGCTGACCGCGCTGGGCTTGATCGGCACGGCTGCGAGCGTGCTGGGCAACGAGGCGGCGATCCGCCTGGGCCGGCGGAGGCTCATCGGCTTCGCGATGCTGGCCTCGATCGTGGTCGGCGGCAGCATCGGCTTCGTCGGCGCGCATTCGTATCCGCTCGCGGTGTGCCTGTTGCTGCTCTACGGGTTCATCGTGTGGCTCGACTCCTCGTCGCTGACCGCCGGTTCGGCCGGTACCGCCGATCCCGCGCGCCGCGGCGCAACGCTGGCGGTGCACTCGATGCTGGGCTACGCGGGCGGTTTTGCCGGACCGCTGATGATAGGCGTCATCCTCGATCTTGGCGGCGGCATGTCCCGCGCGGCCTGGGGCGCCGCGTTCCTGGCGGTGGCGGTCCTGATGGCTGTCGCGCTGGTGGCGTTCTGGCTGATCCGGCCGCGCGAGCTTGCCGGGGATCGGGGGGTGTGATGGACGTCGCCTCGCCGCCGCGGTATCGTTCGGGTCCGCCGTTTCGAGTTCAATCCAATCCAATCGTGAGGGAGGAAACATGATTCGAGCCGCAATCGTAGGTCTTGGCTGGTGGGGAAAGACGATCGTCGAGAGCGTGCAGGGCAAGAGCGACCAGATCACCTTCGTCGCCGCCAACACGCGCACCCGTGCCAAGGCGGAGGAGTTCTGCCGCGACAAGAAGATCGAATTGCGCGACGATCTCGATGCAGTCCTCAAGGACCCGAAGGTCGACGCGATCATCTTCACCACGCCTCACCGCCAGCACGAAGAGCACGTCAGGCGCGCGGCGCAGGCGGGCAAGCACGTTTGCATGGAAAAGCCGTTTACCCTCACTGCGGCGAGCGCCAGGGCCGCGATCGAGGCGGTCAAGAAGGCGGGCGTCGTGCTTGCCGTTGACTTCCAGCGGCGGTTTCACCCGTCCGTCGGCGAGATCCGCAAGCGCGTGCGGGACGGAAGCCTGGGCCCCATCTCCTTCTGCGTCGGCGAAGTGTCGACGCCGAGCGGGCTTGCGCTGCCGAAAGAGTCATGGCGCGTGAACCCGGAGGAGACGCCGGCCGGCGCGATGACGGGCCTCGGGGTGCACCTCGTGGACTGCTTCATCGATCTGTGCGGCGAGGTGGAGGAGGTGTATTGCATCAACGCCCGCCGCGCGGCACCGCTGGTGGACGATACGACGGTGTTCACCATGAAGCACAAGAACGGCGTGATCTCGACGAATTACTGCACGCTGGCGAGCGCGGCGAGCTATTGCATCGCCGTATTCGGCAAGAACGGCATCGCCGAGACGGCCCGGCCGAGCCTCGACACGTTCCGTTTCCTGCCGGTGGCCGCGCAGGGAGGGCCCCACGCGACCGCGAAACCGGAAGTCATCGAAAACAAGGGCTTCAATCTGGTGAAGGCGGTGATGGAGGCGTTCGCGGCGGCGGTGCAGGGAAAGGCGCCGTATCCGGTCACCCACGACCAGATCATCCATGGGGTGGCGGTCTTCGAGGCGATCGTGCAGTCCGCGAAGAGAGGACAGCCGGTCAAGGTTGGCTGAGACACGCCGGCGAAGCACGGCCGGAACAAGCCCGGCACGCATCGCCCATCACGATCATTCCGGCTGGATGCCGGCCGCCGCAGCCATCTTGCGGTAGTCCAGTACCATCGCGGCTATTGCGGCGCACTCGATGCCGAAAGGCAGATAACCCGCGTAGCCCAACGCCGGCATCTCGAAGAGGCGAAACCGGCCGACGTAAGGGATGCTGTACTCCCACCGGGCAAGGCTGCCGTAGTTCCACATTTCCCACAGGAAACCACATACGAGCGCAGCCGCCGTGAAACTCCCGATGCCGCGCCAGTCGCCGGTGGCCAGCGGCGCGAGCACCGTGGCCCGGCCGCCGAGCGCCTGCAAGCAGACGATGACGAGCACCGGCGAGATCCACACCAGCGGAAACACGTACTCGCGATATACGCCGAGCGTGGCGAGCGACAAAGTGGTGAGGGCGAGCACCAGGGCCGCTGCGACCTTTGGACGCGGGACGCGCAGCGAATGCCAGCGCGCGAAAGCGGCGTCGAGCCGCGGGAACGTGCGAATCCATTCTGCGGTGCTCGTTACCGCTGGCAACACGGTGGCAAAGGCGAGCGTCGCGAAGAACGTGTACTCGAGCGCGTCGAAGTCCCCGATACCGGTATAGCGCCAGTTGGCGACGAAGCGGTTCAGGTATTCGAAGAACCACCAGAAGAGGGCGCTCAGCGGAAAGAGCGCAGCGAAACGAGCAGGCTCCCGCATAAGCAGGCAATATCCCGCGCGCTGCATCGTGAGGGCATTGACGCAGACGATGTAACCGAGCCAGAGCGGCGTGAAGGTATGTTGCTGGAAGGATTCGAACCAGGGAAAGCGCGTCCAGGCGAGCGTCCAGCTCGCAGCGAGCCAGAGCAGCGCCGCCCAACCCCAGATCGGGAAAGCGAGCCGACTTGGCGCTGAAGCGGGCGCGGAGGCCGGAGCGTTCAGCAGCCGCCGGACAAATGGCGCGACGGCCGCCGCGATGAACGCCGCGAGGAGCCCGAAGGCTGTCCATGAGAACCCGGCCGCGTCGCCGGGCGCGGGCCGAGGCGGGAGCTCCAGATACGCGTCGAGCGGTTGCCCTGCGAGCCAGACCCCGGCGAGCGGGGCGCCGACGATTATCAGTCCCGTGATTCCAATCAGCAGCGGGATGCTCGTCCTTGGCGCGGGCTCGATGGAGATGTTTTTATCCTTTCTTGCGGTCACTTTATTCAGCATTTCAACATTTCCACCCGGTTTTGCGTCATCACATCGCGGGTTGACGGAAACGGTTGATTGCCCTTTGCGCTGGAACCGCGTATAAGAATATCAGGCGTTTAGTTTCCTCTCCTTGGGCCCGTCCCTTTCCGGGCCGCTCCTGCGGCTGCGTCTCTCAGGGCTTGGGATTAAACATACCCGGGCTTGCCTCCGTCCACCGCTTCATCAAGGGCACCATGGATCAGGCAGTTGGTTTCGACGAGTTCCGCTGGCTGCGCGAGCTGACATTCAAGACGCAGAAAGGGGAGATGCCCGAGATTGTCGGGGCCAGGCTCCTGACGCGGGGACTCATCGAGCGGAAGGACGGCCGTTTGTCGCTCACGGCGAGAGGCCGGATCGCGCTTGCCAAGTTGGGTTGAAGTCCTGAGGAGGTTCAACGCTTGAAAGCACAGATGATGCACGTCGAGAATGTCCCCGGCAGGGTGCTGGTCGGTCCAAAAAAGCTGCGGGGTTGCTATGCCCGCATCGTTTCCCAGAAGGACGGCTCCGGACGGATAGAAGAATTCGATCTCGCATCCGGAACCTGGTTCGAGGCGCACGAGAGCATCACGTTCAGCGAGGTCTGGAGCGCGCCATCCGTGCCGCTGTTGCAGTGGGCCGATATCGATCGGAAATCCTGACCCGGCTGTGGGGGCATACCACTGGGGTTTGAGAAGGTTCTTGGTGGTCGGTGTCCTACCCGAACTGACACGGATGCGGGGTGAACCCGGTGATTGACCCGCCCACCCGGCGGGTTTAGCATCGTTTCACAATCCAAGCGGTCATGGAGGTTCGATATGCCGGGACGAACCATCCGATCCATCATCGAGGGACAGGAACTCGTCACCGCGCCGATGAGCATGCCGGTCGGAGAAGCCGCGCGCCTGATGAACCAGCACAACGTCGGGGCGATCCTGGTGGTGGAGGGCGACATGCTCGTTGGCATGTTTACCGAGCGCGATGCGCTGTTCCGGGTGGTCGCCGAGGGGCGCGACGCGAACACCACCCAGCTCGGCGCCGTCATGACCCGCAACCCCAGGACGATCGAGGCGGACAGCCTTTTCACGCTTGCCCTCCAGATGATGTACGAGGGCGGCTTCCGGAACGTGCCGGTGGTCGAGAACGGCCGGCCCGTCGGCCTGGTTTCCACCCGCGACGCGCTCGGCCCCGAGCTGAAGGATTTCGTCTACGAGATGCTGCGCCAGGAACAGACCACGGATGTCCTTGCCTAGCAGTTTGTTGAAATGCGCGCGAAGAACGCAAGTACGTCATTCCCGCGGAGGCGGGAATCCAGTAACTCGTGGATTTGATTGAACTCGAATGCCTGGGCTCCCGCCTGCGCGGGAGCGACGGGGCGTTTTTCAACTCCCTGCTCGATCCTTTAGGTGGCGGTAAACGGGGCGCAATGCCTCGTCCCGTGAGTCACCGCGTCACTTCGTTACTAAGCTCTTCAGAAAGAAGCCAGCATGAAAACAAATGCAAAGTGGTTGTCGCGCGCATTATGCGTGATGGCGGCATTGGCGGCGGGGTCCGCGCGGGGCCAGGAAGCGACGTACACGGTGAAGTTGATGACGCCCGAGACCGCGTTGAAGGCGGCGCAGGCCGCGCTCAAGAAATGCCGCGATGGCGGTTTCCAGGTTACCGTGGCGGTGGTTGACCGCAGCGGCGTGACGCAGGTCGTGCTGCGCGACCGGTTCGCCGGCCCGCATACCGTGAGGATGGCGGTGGACAAGGCCTGGACGGCGGTCACCTTTCGCACTCCCACGGGAGAGCTGGCGCAGGCGACCCAGCCAGGCACCGCGCAGAGCGGCATCCGCAATCGCCCGCGCGTGACCACGGTGGCCGGCGGGCTGATGATCGAGAGCGGCGGCTCGCTCGTGGGCGGCATCGGCGTCTCCGGCGCCCCGGGCGGCGATCGCGACGACGTATGCGCCACGGCGGGCATTGATGCGATCCGCGACAGCCTGGAGTTTTAATTCAAGAACCAGATTTCAGCCGCCGATGCACGCCCATCCCTCATCCCTTCCCCTTCTCCCCAAGGAGAAGGGAAAGCTCGAGCCTCCCCTCTCCACTCGGGAGAGGGGCGGGGGTGAGGGGTTAGACGCCGACAATACCGAAAAACGATGACTTCCCAGAGTTTTCAATCTGCGTTCATCTGCGTTTATCTGCGGCTAATGTTTTGATGCTCTTCCCGACGACGCTCGTAGGCAGCTATCCCCAGCCTGATTGGCTGATCGACCGCGAGAAGCTCGCCGGTCGCTTTCCGCCGCGCGTGCGCGCGAAGGAGTTGTGGCGGATTCCCGAGCCCTACCTCGCCGATGCGCAGGACGACGCCACGATCATGGCGATCCGGGCGCAGGAGGAGGCGGGGCTCGATATCATCACGGATGGCGAGATCCGGCGCGAGAGCTACTCGAACCGTTTCGCCACCGCGCTCGAAGGCGTGGACATCGACAACCCGGGCACCGCGCTTGATCGCTCGGGCCATCCCAACCCGGTGCCGCGCATCGTCGGCAGAATCCGCAGGAAGCACCCGGTCGAAGTCGAGGACCTGAAGTTCCTCAAGCGCCACACCGGCAGGATGGTGAAGATCACCGTGCCGGGACCGTTCACGATGTCGCGGCAGGCGCAGAACAACTTCTACAAGACGGACGAGGCGGCGGCGATGGACTATGCCGCCGCGGTGAACGAGGAAATCCGCGACCTCTTCGCGGCCGGCGCCGATATCGTCCAGATCGACGAGCCCTACATGCAGGCGCGGCCGGAGCAGGCGCGCGAATATGGCCTGAAGGCGCTGAATCGCGCGCTCGACGGCATCCAGGGCACGACCGCCGTTCACATCTGCTTCGGCTACGCCGCGATCATTCACCAGCGGCCCTCGGGCTATTCATTCCTGCCGGAGCTCGCCGGCTGCGGCTGCAAGCAGGTCTCGATCGAGACCGCGCAGTCCGGGCTCGATTGCTCGGTGCTGGCGAAGCTTGCGGGAAAGCAAATCATGGTCGGCGCCATAGACCTGAGCGACATCAACGTCGAGTCGGCCGAGGCGGTCGTCGCGCGGATCAAGCGCGCGCTGCCCTACGTTAAGCCCGGGAACGTGATCATCGCGCCGGATTGCGGCATGAAGTATCTGCCGCAGGACGTCGCCTTCGGCAAGATGCGTGCAATGGTCGAAGCGGCGAAGATTCTCCGCAAGGAGTTTGGCGGAGGATCGCGGGGATGAGTGACGACTGATGAGTGACGGGTGACGCGCGCGAACCACCCCGGCGCTTCACGCCACCCCTCCTTAACCAAGGAGGGGAGTATTTGGACGATCCCCTCCTGCCGGAGGGTGAGCCGGGGTTTCGAGGAGCATGACTGCGAGCCGGCGAACGCCAGTCGCGATGCAGCGCGACTGGACGGGCGGGGTGCCTGCGGAGCAGGCGGGGTGGTGGGAGTCGACCCACGATGACCCTCTTTCCGCGACGACCCGTGATGCGGCTGGTAGCGACCGCCTGGTTGCTCGCATCCGTCCTGATGCTCACGTTCACGCTCCTGCGTCCGGACATCTTCGGGAACGACCGTTCCGCGCTGGTTTATCTGACGCCGCTCTACTGGTTGAGCTTCCCGCTCGGGCACGTCGGCGTGATCGCGGGCATCCGGCTCCGGCTGGAGCTCTATCTCAATTTCAATTTCGTGCCCAGTATCCTGTCGGAGGGACTTTATCTATGGGCGGCACTGACGACTCTTGGCTACCTGCAGTGGTTCGTGCTGTTGCCGCTGGTGGCGCAAAAATGCCGGCAGCTGTCCCACTTTCTTTCCAAGCGTGACCCTGCACGGTAAGATGGCCGCTCCCACAACACAGAGGCGGCGGGCCGGATGCCGTCCCTCGGAGAGGAAAACCATGCCGTTCTCTGTTCGCATCCTGGGACCGTCGCTGGGCTGCGCCGCCGCGTGGCTCGCCCTCGGTGGTTTGCCGGTCGCGCTCTCTTTCAGCGCTCAGGCGGCCGAGCAGTATCCAACACGGCCGATCCGGCTGATCGTGCCGTTTCCGCCGGGCGGCAGCAACGATATCGTGGCGCGCCTGATCGGAGCTCATCTGACCGAGCGGCTCGGCAAATCGGTGGTGGTGGACAACCGTGGTGGAGCGGGCGGGCGCATCGGCTATGAAACCGCGGCCGCGTCGCCGCCGGACGGTCATACGCTGTTGATCGTCTCCGCCGCGTACGCGTTCACGCCCGCGCTGCACAAACTGACTTTCGATCCGGTCAAGTCGTTCGTCCCGGTCGCCCTGATCGGGACCGGCGCAAACGCGCTCGCCGTTTTTCCCGGGCTGGGCGCCAATTCGGTCAAGGAGCTCGTCGCGATGGCGAAGGCGAAGCCCGGGCAACTGAATTACGCGTCCGCGGGATTCGGCACCTTCCAGCATCTCGGCAGCGAGCTGTTCCGGATCATGGCGGGGATCAATATCGTGAACGTGCCCTTCAAGGGCGGCGGGCCGGCGACGCTCGCGGTCGTGGCCGGCCAGGCCCAGATCTCGATCGGCTCGCTGATCCAGACGCTGCCCCACGTTCGCACGGGGCGGCTGAAGCTGCTCGGTACCGGCGGCCTGAAACGGGTGGCCGTCGTGCCCGACGTGCCCACGATCTCGGAGGCGGGCGTGCCGGGTTACGAGGCGTTCAACTGGTGGGGTATCGTTGCGCCGGCCGGGACGCCGGCCGCCGTGACCAAGCGGTTGTACAGCGAAATCACGGCCATCGTCGCTTCGCAGGACGTGCAGAAGTGGTTCACCACGGAAGGCGCCGAGGCCGTCAACAAGACCCCCGAGGAGTTCCGCAAATTGATCGCGTCCGAGATCGTCAAGTGGGGCAAGGTCGTGAAGGAGGCCGGCATCAAGGCGGAATTTTGAAGAACCACTTCTGGTTTCTCATCGTCCTGAGCCTCATCCACAAGGGCCGATGATGCGTATATGATGGCGTTCGGGAATCCAAGGCGGTTCCCGTGGTCAGAGGCACCAGTCGAGGAGATACCATGACGCGCAGAGGTTTATTGCAGGGCATGTTGGTGGCGGGATTGTGGAACGCATTGGCGGGGCGGGGCCAAGCTGCCCGGCCACAGGTGAAGGACATGAAGGGCATCACCGAGCTGCAGAAGAACTGGAAGATCTACCTGGCGGAGGGCTTCAAGGCGCCGCCGCCCACCGAGCCGCTCAAGCTGCCCAAGGAGGAGTGGCGCAAGCGCCTGTCGCGCGAGTCTTACGCGGTGCTGCGTGAAGAAGGCACCGAGCGCGCGGGGACCAGCCCGCTCAACAACGAGCACCGTGAAGGCGTCTTCGTGTGCGCCGGTTGCAGCCTGCCGGTATTTACTTCCGCGATGAAGTACGAAAGCGGCACCGGCTGGCCGAGCTTCTTCACGACGATACCGGGCGTGTTCGAGACCAAGACCGACTACCTGCTGTTCCTGCCGCGCACCGAGTACCACTGCAAGCGCTGCGGCGGGCATCACGGCCACATCTTCGACGACGGCCCGCAGCCCACCGGCCAGAGGTGGTGCAATAACGGGGTGGCGCTCAAGTTCATTCCCAAGACCGGGAAGGCGTGACACGGTGACGAGGTTCCTCCTCCCCCCTCGCGGGGGAGGATAGAGGTGGGGGGGGTCAATAGCGTTGCCCCACGGCACACGTTGCTGCGAGGCGCGCCGGCAGTCTTGCCTCCCACCATCCTAACCGTCCCGTCCCATCACGCTGCATCGGGCTGGGCGCTCGGCGGCTCGGTGACATGTACCTCGAATTCCCGCCTCGCCCCCCGCAAGGGGGGAAGGAATACTCTCCAATCACTTATCACGAATGTGGGGTTTGGGTATAGTTGTGCCTATGCCCGGCCCGAAGCTCAGGCTCGCCACCCCCGCGGACGCCTACGAAATCGCCGTGATGTCGCGCTACCTGATCGAGGTCGGGCTGCGCGGCTGGACCTGGCCGCCGGAGCGGGTGGCGAAGGCGATCCGCGCGCGCGAGACGAACG
>Ga0326597_10006451_pt1 | contig 16075 bp, 14 predicted proteins | sample RVTome_12_FD_203789 | JGI IMG/M metagenome (GOLD analysis project Ga0326597, IMG submission 203789) | Soil microbial communities from uranium-contaminated site in the Upper Colorado River Basin, Wyoming, United States - RVT100D185 | ecosystem: Environmental > Terrestrial > Soil > Contaminated >...
ACCATCGGAAGTGGCCCCGTAGCCCACAATCTCCGCATGGATCGTTGCATTCCTGGCCAGGGCATGTTCGAGTTCTTCCAGTACCAGAATGCCACCACCACCGGAAATGACAAAACCATCACGATCGGCATCATAGGGTCGGGAGGCTGACTGTGGATGATCATTATAGGAAGAAGACAGCGCACCCATGGCATCAAACAGGATGGTGCTGGTCCAGTGCAATTCATCACTGCCACCGGCAAAGATCATGTCCTGTTTGCCTGCCTGAATAAGTTCATAGGCATTGCCTATACAATGCGCACTCGTCGCACAGGCCGAACTGATGGAATAGTTCACTCCCTTCACCTGATAGGCAACGGCCAGGCAGGCGCTATTGGTGCTGGCCATGATACGGGGCACCATGGTAGGCCCGACTTTGCGCGCCCCTTTTTCCCTTAAAGTATCGATAGCCAGACACATGTTTTTATTGGACGCACCGCCTGATCCCACTATCAGGCCGGTATGGTTGTTTGAAATTTCACGTGTATCGAGACCCGCATCGGCAATGGCTTCCTGCATGGCGAGATAGGCATAGGCCGCACCATCACCCATGAAACGCATGTATTTACGGTCGATCAATTCTTCCGGCACCAGCCGGACTGGAGCGTAGACATGCGACCTGAAGCCGAGATCCTTGTATTCAGGCGAAAAATCAACACCGGATTTCCCTTCGAGCAGTGAAACTAGCACTTCATCTTTGTTATTGCCGATACTGGAAACAATACCAATGCCCGTAACAACGACACGTTTCATAAAATTCACACTCTCCTAAAAACCTTCGGTTAATTTGAACAAACCGACACGTAAATCATTGGCTGTGTATATGATTTTACCATCAACATCCATCGAAGCATTGGCGACCCCCATGATCAATTTGCGCAGGATAACCCGCTTGATATTGATATGATAGGTGACCTTTTTATTCATGGGGGTAACCTGCCCGGTAAATTTGACTTCTCCAGCACCCAGGGCGCGTCCGCGTCCCGGGGCGCCCAGCCATCCCAGATAAAAACCGACAAGTTGCCACATGGCATCCAGACCCAGGCAACCGGGCATCACCGGGTCATTTTTAAAATGGCATTGAAAAAACCAGAGGTACGGCTTGATATCCAGCTCCGCAGTTATGCATCCTTTCCCAAATTCGCCGCCATCTTTGGTAATGGATGTAATCCGGTCAAACATCAGCATGGGATGAGATGGTAAATGTGCATTTCCCTCCCCGAACATTTCACCCCTTGCACAACTAAGCAGTTCTTCCAGTGTATAATTATTTTTATTTTTCATATCTTGTCAGTATCTTACGTGATTTTGATTAATTCCGTATATAATTGAAGTTCCAGGTTGATGATAATAATTGGCAAACTGACGGTTTTAATAGTGTTAAATATATACCAGACGGGCTATTCCAGAATGGCCGGAATATTCAAGCTTAGCGGGAAATTGCCCTAAGTATCTTCATTATGGGTTTTGACTGCCCCGCATTGCACAATTACAGAACTGTTTATGTTATCAGATATTACACAAAAGAGACGGCATAGTGTCAGTGTTAAAATAGGTTCTGTCACCATTGGTGGCAGCACTCCCATAGTCGTGCAATCCATGACGAATACGGATACAGCTGATGCAGAGGCGACTGCGAAACAGGTGCAGCAACTGGCCGCGGCCGGGTCAGAGCTGGTCAGGATCACAGTGAACAATGAAGACGCTGCCAGCCAGGTTATCAACATCCGTGAGAAACTTGATGCCATGGGTTGCCAGGTTCCGTTAATTGGAGATTTCCATTACAACGGCCATCAATTACTGACCAAATATCCAGAGTGCGCCGAAGCGCTGGCCAAATACCGGATTAACCCGGGCAATGTGGGATTCGGCCGCAAAAAAGACAGCCAGTTTCTCACCATGATCGAAAAGGCCATTGCGTATAAAAAACCGGTCCGGATCGGGGTGAACTGGGGCAGCCTGGATCAGGAACTGTTGACCCGCATGATGGATGAGAATGCCAAAGTCAATAATCCACTGGATGCCGAGGATGTGATGAAAGAGGCTTTGGTCGTATCGGCCATCAGCAGTGCGCAGCGGGCCGAGGAAATTGGCCTGCCGCGTGATCACATTGTACTTTCCTGCAAGGTCAGTGGTGTACAGAAATTGATCTCGGTTTACCGGAAACTGGCGCGACGTTGTGATTATGCCCTGCACCTCGGCCTGACCGAGGCGGGTATGGGTTCCAAAGGTATCGTCGCCTCTACTGCAGCCATGGGTGTGCTGTTACAAGAAGGTATCGGGGATACTATCCGGGTTTCATTAACCCCAGAACCGGGCGGTGACCGGACCAAAGAAGTTATCGTGGCGCAGGAAATCCTGCAAACCATGGGACTGCGTTCGTTCACTCCTTTGGTTACCGCCTGTCCAGGATGCGGTCGTACGACCAGCACCGTTTTTCAGGAACTGGCCGACAATATTCAGGCTTATGTGCGCAGCCAGATGCCCATTTGGCGTGAACAATATGAGGGCGTTGAGGACATGACCCTAGCTGTGATGGGTTGTGTGGTCAACGGGCCGGGTGAAAGTAAACATGCCGATATCGGCATCAGTCTGCCAGGCACAGGTGAAGCACCCACAGCCCCGGTATTTATTGATGGGAAAAAAGCGATGACCCTGCGTGGCGATAATATTGCCGGTGAATTCCGCCGTATTGTTGATGATTATGTAAAACAACGCTATACACAGAGAAGTCAAGCATAAATTATTGGCTATCATGTGAAAGCGCCATGGTTTTATGGTAGGCTCTATCCGATATTAGATGTAGTTTAATATTTTGTAATCTACCTGACCGACTTACTTAACTATATTATTCATTTGCTTACAGGGTTTTGTTCGGAAACAGGTTTTAAACCATTTAAAGAGGTTGTGAACTAATGAAACAATTTAAAATAATTCTGATGTTTATATCAGTGACCATCTTTGCCGGTTGTGCAACTTTTTCAGATGGTATGTACCAGGAAGAAATTGAAGCCTGTATCTGGGGCACTGCCCTTGTTGGTACAGTTGTTGGTGGATCGGCTGGTGGCCCAATTGGTGCAATGGCCGGGACATTCGTCGGTACACTGGGAGGTTTAGTCCAGTGCCGTCCGGAAATTTCTTCAGCTCCAATGGTCGCTGACGAACCCGGTTATTTCTGGCCTGATGATCAGGACCGTGATGGGGTACTGGATAGAGACGACAAATGTCCGTTCACACCGGATGGTGTGGCTGTTGACAGTGATGGTTGCCCCCTTGACGCTGATGGTGATGGTGTTCCTGACTATCTGGATAAATGCCCTGGAACCCCGCTTGGTGCAGTGGTTGATACCGATGGTTGCCCAAGGACATTGCTTACATTACAGGATGTGAATTTTGCCTTTGACAGCGCGCAGTTGACCAGCCAGGCCAAAACAATACTTGATTCTGCGGTTGCGGCCATCAACGCCAATCCAAGCGACAGTATAACGATTGAAGGCCACACAGACAGCATGGGTTCTGACGCCTATAATTCCCAACTGTCTCAACGCCGGGCACGCGCCGTGGTAGATTACCTCTCGTCAAAAGGAGTATCTGCATCACGCATGAAGGCTGTTGGCAAAGGTGAAAGCAATCCAATTGCCAGCAACGACACTCGTGAAGGCCGGTCGTTGAACAGACGGGTTGTCATTCTCGCCAAGTAATCCACGATTGTAAGTGTTATAAGATCAAGGGCAAGGTGGTTATCCACCTTGCCCTTTTTTATAGAATTCATTTAATTTTCCTGGAGGTCAGCTTGTATGCGTAATGGTATTTTTGATATTAGAGGTTGCAGTTGATGATCCTGGACAGGATCAGATTTTCTACCTGCATGATCGTGTGTGTTTATTGCACGGCCATGGCCAATACCCATGCGGCATGGAGTGATATTTTCAGGGTATTTTCAAGCGAACCAGGCCAGCCAGCATCATCAATACTGACCAATAGTGAAATGGTCAATGGCTTGAAAGAAGCCCTGTCTAAAGGTACCCAATCTGCGATCAATAACCTTGGCCGTACTGATGGGTATTATAAAAATCCCCAGGTCAAAATTTCCATGCCGGAATCTTTGCAGAAAGCAGAGAAGGCATTGCGTAAACTGGGTCAGGATAAATCTGTTGATGAATTTATACTTTCCATGAATCGTGCCGCAGAACAGGCTGTGCCGGAAACAACCGCGATATTCTCAGACTCTATTCGCAGCATGAGTTTTGACGATGCCAAGGGCATACTGCAGGGACCGGATGATGCGGCGACAGAATATTTCAGGCGTTCCAGCGGAACCAGACTTGCAGAAAAAATATTACCCATTGTGAAAAAATCAACCAGTGCAGTAGGGATTACAGCAAAGTACAAGAATTTGCTGAATAAAATGGGGCCATTAACCAGTCTGATTGATAAAAAATCGGTGGATTTAGATCAATATATTACCAGGAAGGCGCTGGACGGATTATTCAAAATGCTGGCGGCTGAAGAGAAACTGATACGTAATGACCCTGCAGCGAGGACTACAGAATTGCTCAAAAAAGTCTTTGGAACGTAATCCAGACATCTGTTATTTTCTCTCCTGCAAGTGGTGCCAGTGCATCGCCAAATCATATGTTCTTTGTTATAGTTAATGTCGCAAGACAACAAATATATATTAGAATAAAACAGCAGCATTTCCGTTTTTTCTATTAAGTAATCCGTTCATATCTGGTATTGATATCTTATTACTTATGCCCGATTGAGTAGACGACAGAGGAGCCCATTAATGACCATCGATAAAGTATATCAAGTACCCAAGGCGATTGCCGATCATGCTCATATCAATGCAGGAAAATATAAAGAGATGTATGAGCGCTCCATGAATGATGCTGATAATTTCTGGGCTGCACAGGCAGAAAACTTTATCACGTGGTTTAAAAAATGGAACAAGGTACAGGAATGGGATTACGACAAGAAGCTCAGTATTAAATGGTTTGCCGGCGGCAAGCTTAATGTTTCATGGAATTGCCTGGATCGGCATCTGGAAACCCGAGGAGATCAGACTGCAATAATCTGGGAATGTGATGATCCGGCTGTCGATAAAAAGATAACATACAGGGAACTGCATGCAGATGTTTGCTGTTTTGCCAATGTCTTGAAAGACAGGGGTGTAAAAAAAGGAGATTGTGTTTCAATTTATATGCCGATGATCCCGGAGGCCGCAGTGGCCATGCTGGCCTGCACGCGCATCGGTGCAGTACATTCCATTGTTTTTGGAGGATTCTCTCCAGAGGCGCTAAAGGATCGCATACTGGATTCAGACTGCAAGGTTGTTATTACAGCAGATGAAAGTGTGCGCGGAGGGCGCAATACTCTACTGAAATCCAATGCTGACAAGGCATTACAATCTTGCCCGCATGTACATACTGTGATTGTAGTTAAACGCACCGGCGGAAATATTCCATTGAATGAATCGCGTGATGTCTGGTATCACGAGGCCATGACAAACGCCGCTAAGGATTGCCCATGTGAAGAGATGGATGCGGAAGATCCATTATTTATCCTGTACACCTCCGGCTCAACCGGTAAACCCAAGGGGGTATTGCATACCACAGGGGGTTACCTGTTGTATTGCGCTATGACCCACAAGTATGTTTTTGATTATCAGGATGGTGATATCTACTGGTGTACGGCCGACGTGGGCTGGGTCACTGGTCATTCCTACATCGTATACGGGCCACTTTGTAATGGCGCGATCTCATTAATGTTTGAGGGCGTACCAACCTATCCTGATGCCGGGCGCTTCTGGCAGGTAGTAGCAAAGCACAAGGTGAATATCTTTTATACGGCGCCAACCGCCATCCGCGCCCTGATGGGACAAGGTGACAATTTTGTACAAAAACACGATCGCAGCAGTCTGCGTATACTTGGGTCAGTCGGTGAGCCAATTAATCCTGAGGCCTGGGAGTGGTATTATCATGTTGTTGGCGAGGATCATTGTCCAATCGTGGATACCTGGTGGCAAACTGAAACGGGTGGTCATTTAATTACTCCCTTTCCGGGTGCCACAGCATTAAAACCGGGAGCTGCCACAGTGCCGTTTTTTGGTGTGGAGCCATGCATAGTCGATGATAAAGGGAATGAACTTGAGGGTGTAGCTGAAGGCGCTCTATGTATTAAACGACCCTGGCCCGGACAAATGCGCACGGTCTATGGTGATCATCAGCGTTTTATCGATACCTATTTCAAGATGTATCCAGGCAAATATTTTACCGGTGATGGCGCACGCAGAGACAAGGATGGCTATTACTGGATCACCGGCCGGATTGATGATGTGATCAATGTGTCTGGTCATCGCATGGGCACTGCAGAAGTGGAAAGCGCACTGGTATTACATGATGCAGTGGCTGAGGCCGCCGTAGTTGGTTTTCCACATGATATTAAGGGACAAGGTATTTATGCCTATGTCACACTCATGTCCGGTGTTGAACCCTCTGAGGAGTTGCGCAAGGAACTGGTGCAACATGTACGCAAGGAGATTGGACCGATTGCCAGCCCTGACATTATACAATGGGCGCCGGGTCTGCCTAAAACCCGCTCAGGCAAAATTATGCGCCGTATCTTGCGCAAGGTTGCAGCCAATGAAGTAGAAAACCTGGGAGACACCAGTACGTTGGCGGATCCCTCGGTTGTGGACCATCTTGTCAGTAACCGGGCAATTAAATAAGCAATCTTTGGTATAAAAAAAGTCGCTATAATATTAACTCAGGAAAGTAAACAATGAATCTGGATAGAGTAGGGCCGGGCAAAAACCCGCCGGATGAAGTCAATGTCATCATTGAGATACCGATTCATGGTGAACCGGTAAAGTATGAACTCGATAAGGAGACCGGCGCGCTGTTTGTAGATCGCTATCTTAATACCTCCATGGTCTATCCCTGCAATTACGGTTATATCCCCAGGACCCTGGCGCTGGACGGCGATCCGGTTGATGTGCTGGTAGCGACACCTATGCCGATCATTCACGGGGCAGTCATGCGTTGCCACCCCATTGGCATGTTGTCCATGACCGATGAGGCCGGTGATGACAGCAAGGTTTTGGCAATTCCGATAAACAAGGTTTCCAAATTTCATCGTAATATAGATTCATATGAGGACCTGCAGCCGGCGTTACTGGATCAAATCACCCATTTTTTTGAGCATTATAAAGATCTTGAGCCCCATAAGTGGGTAAAAATCCATGGCTGGCGCGATGCAGCGGCAGCCAGGCAGGAAATAATCTTGTCGCTGGAGCGTTATTTGAATTCCCCGGAAAAACTGAATTTCTAGCACACTACAAGCTGTTCTGAACCAAATTGTCCAGTAATTTAAAAATATAAGTGTCAAACTTAAGGATAAGTAAATAACTTGTATTTATAATTAATACCACCTTAATAATAAAGGCTCCGGGGACAGAAGGCCTGTGCAAAATATTGACCTGCCAGATTATTTAAAGCACTCCAGATTTCTGAATAATCTTTCTATCCGGAAATTGCTGCAATACTGGGCAGTGATCTGCGCCTCCGCGGTCATTCTGCTCTCACTTACTGCCCTGGTCACAAATGACATAATCGCATCCAAACAGAAAATCCTGGACGAAAAACTGGTCCCGAGTGCCAATATCATCAGGAATCTTGAACAGATATTGAGTGATTCTGGATTGCTCAGAAAGGAGTTACTGGCTGCTCAAACACTGGACAGACTTAGAAAATATCGTGATGCAAATAATAATCGACAGGTTATAACAAATTATCTGTTACAACTTTCTTTGCTCACGGCAGATATTGATGTTTTGAATACTGTTGTGCCCGGATTGCAGGACAGGTACAAGGAATTCCTGTTACAAGATGCTGAATTTATTTACTGCCTTGCGGCAATAATTTCTCAATCGCCGGCAAAGCCGGATGCAGGTTCCGTTTCGTGTGATACAGAATCTTTATCGGGCATTATTGTCACCTTGAATTACAGCAGTGACTACCTGGAAAATTCCCTGAAAAGAATATCCAATCTGGCCGCAGACAAGATCAATGCCCATTCTACCTTATCCCATGATCTCAGCCTGATTAATCTTGCTCTTGTCGTCACTGTAAGTTTACTGGTCATCTCGGTGATTATTGCCGGTATCTCCCTGGTTATTTATCGTATTGACGACCCGCTTAATAAAGTGCGTGTGGCCATGCATGATCTCTCTTCGGGTGATATGTCAAGAAGGCTTTTGGTCAGTGATGAAATCAAGGACGAGTTTTCCGAGTTAACCATTGACTTCAATCGTTTTGCAGATCGCCTGCAATCTCTTTTTGATGAAGTAATTGCAGCTAATACTGCTCTTGAAAACAGTGAAAAAAGGGTGCGCGCTATTCTTGAGAATGCCCTGGTAGGTATAGCACATGTCATCGACGGCGAGATCGTCGCGGTGAACCGGAAATTTGAAGAAATATTCGGATACAAACGCGACGAGATCCAGGGCAGGCGCAAGGAAATTCTTTACCCCACGGATGATACACATAAAGCCATTAATGAAGCCGCTGCAAAATTACTTGCCAATGATGAAACCTATCAGGGCGAATGGAAAATGAAGCACAAGAACGGGACAATTTTCTGGTGTGCCGTTTCAGCGAAATCAATTTCCGAGAAGACCCGGGAAGAAGGAATCATCTGGTTATTTGAGGACATTACCCAGCGCAAACGCTCGGAAGAGGAACTGCTACGTCTGGCCAATTATGATTCCCTGACCGGATTACCCAATCGTTCTTTGTTTGTTGATCGTCTTGAACAGGGCATAGGGCGTACCCGAAGACAGGATGGTTTGCTCGGTCTGCTTTATATTGACCTTGACCGGTTTAAAATTATCAATGATTCCATGGGACATACTACGGGTGATGAATTATTAAAATCTGCTGCCAGCAGATTTTTTGAATGTGTAAGAAATTCAGATACAGTTTGCCGGCTGGGCGGTGATGAATTCACCATCATCCTTCCGGAAATGCAGGACATCAGTGACGCAGGCAAGGTAGCTGAAAAAATTTTAATGATAATGAATGATCCCTTCGATTTGAATGGAGAAAAAGTAAATATCAGTCCCAGTATCGGTGTCAGTATTTTCCCCGACGACGGCGAGGAAATTGAATCATTATTGAAAAACGCTGATTCAGCGATGTATTACGCCAAATCCAAAGGCCGCAATAATTACCAGTATTACACACAGGAAATGAATGCAGAGGCACGTCAGCGTCTGGACAGGGAAAACCGGTTAAGAAGGGCCGTGGAATTTGATCAATTCATGTTGTACTACCAGCCACAGGTCGATACGAAAACACTTCACATCACGGGGTACGAGGCATTGATACGCTGGCATGATTCCGAAACCGGCCTGGTTTCGCCAGATCAGTTTATCCCGTTACTTGAAGATACCGGTTTGATAGTACCAGTGGGAGACTGGATATTGCGGCGTGCCTGTCTTGATATCAATAAGATGGCTGCAATGAACAGGCATTTCAAAAGCGTTTCAATCAATCTTTCTGCACGGCAATTTGTAGACCATTCGATTGTAGACAGAATCCGGTTAATCATGGAAGAAACAGGTATTTCACCGGATCAACTGGTCATAGAGATCACTGAGACTATAATGATGACGGAGACAGAACGCAGTCTGAAACTTTTGACTGAACTGAGTAAGCTGGGTTTAATGTTATCGCTGGATGATTTTGGCACAGGTTATTCATCATTGGCCTACCTCAAGCAGTTTCCTATCAATGTGATCAAGATTGATAAATCATTCATCCGTGATCTGCATACTAACCAGAGTGATTCCGCAATCTGTGAAGCGATCATCGCCATTGGCCACCAGTTGAACCTGAAAGTAGTTGCTGAAGGGGTGGAAACAGAAGAACAATTCAACTATATACGGGATAAAGGCTGTCATTCCATACAGGGTTATTACTTCGGCAAGCCGTTGCCCCTCAGTCAGTTGCTGTGCAGCACCAGCCAGGCATAACCGGCGAACGGATAGAAACTGCCCGGCCTGGATGGTTTACAGATAATATATTACTAATAATTACAATAAGTTACAAAGGATCTCCGGGTTGTCTCGCTCCTAAATCCTCTGCGCCTGATATAAATATTTCAACGGGAAAGGTTGACATGGCATGGCTATTCAGTTATGTTGCATTGCAATATTATTGCGCCGCACAATTAATTTAAAGGGCGCGCCCTAAACCCTGTAACCGTTACGGTTCAAGCAAATAAGGAGTATCACTATGCAAAACGATTATGTAGAACAACTGACCTATGCCGGCAAGAATTCCTATGCATCACTTCAGGAACTGGGCGCTATCAATACCAAGGCCCTGCAAAAACTGGTGGAATTACAGTTTGAAGTTGCCTCATTTAATATTGAAAAAGGTATTGAACAGACCAAGCTTCTGGCCAGCACCAATAATTACAAGGATTACCTGTCCGCAGAGTCAGAATTTGCCGGTGATTGCAGCAACAAGAACCTAGACTTCACCAAGCAGGCCGCGACCATATTATCTGATTCGCGTGATGAAATAGTCTCCTGGCTGGAAAAAGGTTTTGAGTCAGTTGAAACAAAAGTAAAGGCTCCGGCAAAACGTACCACCAAGAAGTAAACCTGCAGCGTAACCAGATTTTTTAACACGATATAGGCATTACATATTTACCCGTATTCCAGAAGGAATACGGGTATTTTTTTAATAATAAGCAGGGTTTATTTTGCAGTGCAATATAGTGCATGATAGGATTGTGCATTAATTGATATCATTGCCTGTCATGCTGATTTGCATTAACCGGAAAGATATAAATGAGCAATAAAATTCCCAATCCATTCTGGAATACGGACTGGCTGGAATCACAACGCCAGTATCTGGATGCATGGCAGGCATTCAGCCAATTCATGCCCAAAACTCCAGCAATGGTCAACAAAGACAGTAATCCACTCACAGACGCTATGGATTACTGGTGGAAATCTGTGTCCTCTTCCATGCCTGAAGACAGTACCGGGTTTGTTACGAAAATGCTGGAGCAAGGGAAGGTGTATTACATTCTGAGTGAGCAGTTTTGCAAATTGCTTAAGAACATCAATGAACTCAGCAAGACATCAGAAGATTGGAAAGCAGCATTGAATAGCCAATTTGAAGAGATGAAAAATATATTTATTCAGGGTGGAGCGAAAGAGGGTGTGCAAGGGATGCTGGGTGCCTGGCACATGTTGCCCCTTGATACGCTGCAAAGGTCTATTTCCTCTGCCACGGTGTTACCAGGAGATTTTCTTGAAGATCTGAAACCGGAAAATCTGCAAAAGGTCACGGACAAGTTTTTATCAATACCTGGCGTGGGTTATACCCGTGAATCTCAGGAACAGGCACAGGAAGGCATCAGACTCTGGAATAATTATCAGAAAGTCAGTATGGAATACAACCATGCCATGAACTCGGTCAGCCTGAAAGCACTGGATACAATGCGAATGAAGATTATAGACATGGCAGAACACGGCAAGGAAATAAACAGTCTTCGGGAAATTTATGATTTACTGGTGGACTGCAATGAAGCGGCCTATGCTGAATTTACACGTACTGAAGTGTTTTCTGATCTGTATGGACGCCTGACCAACGCTTTGATGGCTGTCAAACATCATGGCCGCCATATCATTGATGAAATTCAGAGCGCACTGAATATGCCAACGCGCCGCGGGATGAATACCCTGCAGAAACGCCAGCAGGAAATGCGCCGTGAAAACAAGGACACATCCAGAAAGATTGAAAATCTACTGGATGAAATAAATACATTAAAGAAATTAATGGATGGAAACGGCAGTAATAAATACAGAAAGCCTGCTGTATCTGCTCCCAGTTCAAAAAAGAATACTGTTGATAAAAGAAAGGCGAACAGGAAAACCGTGCGCAGAAAAGCAGCTAAAAAGGCTACTGCAGGGAAAAAATCGAAAAAGAAGGGCACCAAGAAAGACAACGTAATAGTTATCAAGATCTAATAATACAAAGGAGCGCTTGCTGTGATACCTTTTCAGATAAGGCCTGATGAAATTTTGCACGAAGTAAACCAGTTTAATGCAAAGCTTGCACAAGGTATAAATACGCTCGCTGAAATTGGTGACATAGAAGTCGGTGTATCAAGAAAAGCACCAGTCTATCAGGAAGACAAGATGGTGCTTTACCGGTTTGAACCTCGCGTTAAAAAACCCAACCCTGTTCCGTTATTGATAGTCTATGCGCTGGTGAATCGTCCTTATATGGCTGATTTGCAGGACGGACGTTCCATGATTCAGGGGCTGCTCAATGCCGGACTGGATGTATATCTTATTGACTGGGGTTATCCTGACAGCACAGACCGGTATTTATCACTGGACGATTACATCAACGGCTATATTGACCGTTGTGTGGATTTAATATGCAAGGAACATAAGCTGAAAAAAATCAATATTCTTGGAATCTGCCAGGGAGGGACATTCAGTCTCTGTTATACAGCACTGCATCCTGAGAAGGTTAAGAACCTCATTACAACAGTTACGCCTGTAGACTTTCATACCAAGGATGATCTGTTGAGTAAAATGGTAAGAAATATTGATGTTGATCTTCTTGTTGATACTCTGGGCAATATCCCGGGCGAACTTTTGAATATGATATATTTATCACTCAAACCGTTTCGGCTGGTTGGACAGAAGTATATGGATCTGGTCAATCTTCTGGATGATAAAGAACAGGCAAAGAATTTTATGCGTATGGAGAAATGGATTTTCGATAGTCCGGACCAGGCAGGTGAGGCATTCAAGGAATTTACCAGACAATTTTATCAGGACAACGGACTGGTCAAAGGAACGGTAAAAATCGGAAATCAAACTGTTGATCTGGAAAATATCACTGTCCCGGTATTGAATATCTATGCTGCATCCGACCATCTGGTGCCACCGGATTCATCCAAAGCCCTGCAAGGATGTGTTGGCAGCAAGGACTATACGGAACTCGAATTTCCGGGTGGCCATATTGGTATTTATGTCAGCGGCAAGGCACAAAAGATGATTCCGCCTACCGTGGGTAAATGGCTGGACAAGCGGACCTGACCAATCCGGGACATAAAAAAGCCCGTATTCCTTCAGCAGGAAATACGGGCAAGGAAGGGTAAACCGTAAAAGGCAATATTTCTTACTTGTTCTTCCCGGGATTAACAGCTTTAGAAGTTGTTGCAGTAACGCTCTTTTCAGCCCACGCCGTAATGTCTGAATTACAGCTACTTAATATGGCGCCGGTATTCTGAAGTATACCCATCAATTTTGTGTTGTATTCGGCAATCAATTCAGATTGCATATTGATAATATCTTCGGGGTTTTTGGTCTTGCTGGCCAGATCGATTTCTTTCTTACTGGCTTCAAGACAGGTATTTAATACTGCCAGTTGTTGTTCGGTCAGTTTCTCGATAACACGTACATTGATATTACCGAGTTCCTTGATGGAATCCATCGCAGTTTTGGCAATGTTGTTCCAATGTTCTGCCATGTCGTTGTTAGTCATCTGTCATCACCTTCGATAAGTTATAAAACCGTATCCTGTCGCCAGGATACGGTTCAGAGGAGGCCAAACCAAATAATCTAAAATTGTCTAAGATAATCAGGCAGCTTTGGCTACTGGTACAACCTTGGAAACTTCCTTGATACCCTTCTCGGCTTCCTTGACGGTTTTTTCAAACCAGGTGCTGATTTCATCTTTGGATTCAGTCATGATGTCCATTGTATTGCGGGCAATGCCCTGCATCTTGCTGCTGATTTCACCTGCAAGATCAGTCTGGGCAGTGATGACATCCTTGTAGCCTTTGGCGGTACCGGCAAGCTTCATCTGGTTGGTAGCATATTCAACACCCAGAGTGGCCAGGGCAAATTGCTGCTCAATCAATTGTTCGACGGTATTTGTGTTAATAGTGTAGAGCTGCTTCAAGGTTTCGTAAGTGCTCATGCTGAGTTTGTTAAACTGATCAAAGTTAACGGTATTCATTGTATTCTCCTCATTCAAGTAAGTAGCAAAAGGATTGTGCGTTGCACAATATTGCATTGCACCATAATAAAATCCATGGGTAATGTCAAGCATTTAGTAACCTATTGATAATAATATGAAAATTAAGGCATAAATTGGAATATCAAGGGACTAAAACGCACTAATTAGGGAAGGAGCAGTATCTTCCCCGTTTATACCGTGAATCCGCCAGGACTGTGGTTACTTGCCTGATAATTCAAGCTACGCCGGTAAAGAGTCCGCCGTTAACCGATATTTCAGAGCCGGTAATGTACCCGGAATTTTCTGCAGCCAGGAAAGCAACTGCCGATGCGACCTCGGCAGGTTTCGCCAGACGCCCCACGGGGATCCTGGCAATAATACTGTTCTTTATATCTTCAGGTAAGGCCTCAACCATGCTGGTTCCCACATAACCGGGGCATACCGCGTTGACTGTGATCCCGCAGCCAGCCAGTTCCAGTGCCAGTGATTTACTGAAGCCGATGGTCCCGGCCTTGGCCGTCGAGTAGTTGGTCTGGCCAAACTGGCCTTTCTGCCCGTTGACGGACGAAATATTGATGATGCGACCATAGCCGCGATGAATCATGCCATTTATAAAATTTCGCGTGACATTAAAAACACTGTCCAGATTGGTATCGAGTACGGCATGCCATTTATCCTGTTCCATCTTTCTTAATGTGGCATCACGGGTAATACCTGCGCAGTTCACCAGGATATCAATACTGTTATATTTTATCTCCAGTTCTGTACTCATCTTTTTGCAGGATTCGAAATCAGTGACGTCACATTCGACGATGTCAATTTCATAACCTTCTTTCCTGAGTTTTGTTTGCCATATTTTTGCAAGTTCTTTTTCGAATGTAATGTAGGTGGCAATGACTTGATGCCCATCATCGTATAGACGCTTGCATATTTCCGAACCAATTCCGCCAATACCACCGGTCACGACAGCAATGTAACCTGTTTCAATACGCACGGGTTTTACAGGCCTGGATTTATTATTTGTGTGGCTTGCTTTATGGTCAGTAAGGGGACTCAGATAAAAATCGAGTGTATCATTATGGTGGCGTACAAGATGATCAAAGGTATGACTGGTAAATTCAGATAACCGGAAAATCGAATCACAAGTAAATTCTAAAAACATATTTTGCATAGCAAGTTCAGGTAATGATTTGCTCATGGATTGAACCTCGTAAGGTAAATATTTTTTATGCGGGGTAATACACTATTTTGAATTATTGTTTGATTTTAATCCTGCTGCCTTGAAAAGGTTATCCTGCATCTCCTGCCACATCTTCAGATTCTTGTCTGTAAGTGCTGACATGGCTGTCAGTGGATTAGATGATATGGCTTCCTGAAACTGTTTTTGTTGCTCAACAAACAATTGCATGCTTTTTTCAATGTAGTCGCCGGCCATACTCTGCAGTGAGTCTCCATAAGAGCGGATGATCTGGATCAGCAGTTCGGTAGAGAAAAACGGTTCGCCGTCATGTTCCTGTTCAGAGATAATTTGCAACAGTATATTCCGGGTCAGATCTTCTTCAGTCTTGACATCCTTGACAATGAAATCGACGCCATTCAGCACCAGTTTTTTTACGTCTTCGAGGGTAATGTATTTGCTGTCTTCTGTATCATACAGCCTGCGATTCGGATATTTTTTAATGATTCTTGTTGCGCTCATCAGATTTGCCCCGTTTTTAAATAATCAATTTGTACAATTTTTTTAAATCAAATGCTGTACCGCTACCTGACTCCGGCGACGATACAGATTGTATTGCTTACATCATATGCTGTCCGCCATTCATGGAGAAATCAGCTCCGGTTGTGAATCCTGCCTCATCGGATGTCAGAAATTCCACCATTGCGGCTACTTCTTCAGGTGTACCCAGACGGCTGACAGGTATACCGGCAATGATCTGTTTTCTGATTTCTTCTGGAACGGCCATCACCATTTCGGT
>Ga0326597_10006452_pt1 | contig 16070 bp, 15 predicted proteins | sample RVTome_12_FD_203789 | JGI IMG/M metagenome (GOLD analysis project Ga0326597, IMG submission 203789) | Soil microbial communities from uranium-contaminated site in the Upper Colorado River Basin, Wyoming, United States - RVT100D185 | ecosystem: Environmental > Terrestrial > Soil > Contaminated >...
GATCGCGGTATGAGCGCCCGGTTGCTGGTGAGGTAACCGCTTGAGCCGTGCAACACATGATGTTCCGGCCCGACTCGCGTTCGCGGGCCGGGTCGCCCGCGAAGCCGGCCGGCGGATCCTCGAGCATTACGGCGTCACCGAGCACGTCACGAAGGCTGGCGGTTCGCCCGTCACCGAGGCGGACCTGGCGGCCAACCGGCTCATCGTCGAATCCATCTCCGCCGAATGGCCGGGCGAGCCCGTGCTGGCCGAGGAATCGCGTGATTCGGCGGACCAACGGGTCGAAAGGGACCTCTGGATCGTGGATCCGCTCGATGGAACCCGCGAATTCCTGGCTCAGAACGGCGAATTCGCGGTGATGATCGGGTTCGTTGCCGGGGGCGAACCCGTGGCGGGCGTCGTCTATCTTCCGGCGCGGGGGTTGCTGTACGAAGCCGGCTCGGGTCAGGGTGCCTGGGCCATCGATGCGCAGGGGAACCGGCGGCCGTTGCGCGCGCGCGTCGCCGATCCGGCGTCGCTGCGCATGGTCGGATCCCGGTCCCATCCGGATCCGCTACTGCAGAAGATGCAGCAGGCATTGCACATACGGGATGTCAGGCCATCCGGATCCGTTGGCGTGAAGTGCGGCCTGATCGCTGAGGCGGAACGTGACGTGTACATACACCCGGTCCCCCATCTGAAGGAGTGGGACACCTGCGCGCCCGAGGTCATTCTGCGCGAAGCCGGCGGGACGGTCTCCGATTGCCTCGGCGATCGACTCGCCTACAACAAGATCAGGCCAGATCAGCCTCATGGCATCGTGGCTGCCGTAACGGCGGTACACGAACAAGTGATCCGAACGGTGCGCCCCATCTACGAGGCGGCGCTCAGGGAGCGGCAGGCATCGCCGCACGAGGGATGAACAACGCATGAAACCGAAGAGCAAGAACATTTTCTGGGAGCATGGCGAAGTCGGCCGTATCGACCGCGAACGGACGAACGGCCAGCGCGGCGCGACCATCTGGTTCACCGGTCTGTCCGGTTCCGGCAAGAGCACGCTGGCCAGGCAGCTCGAGTCGGTCCTTTTCGGCCGGGGCTTCCGGTCGTACATCCTCGATGGCGACAACGTCCGCCACGGCCTGAACCGCGACCTCGGATTCAGCCCGGAGGACCGCACCGAGAACATCCGCAGGATCGGCGAAGTCGCCAGGCTGTTCACGGACGCGGGAACGATTGCCATCACGGCCTTCATATCGCCGTACCGGGCCGACCGCGACATGGTCCGGGCACTCATGCGAAAGGGGGACTTCATCGAGGTCTTCGTGGACTGCGCGCTCGAGATCTGCGAGTCGAGGGACCCGAAGGGCCTGTACAAGAAGGCGAGGGCGGGAACGATCCCGGAGTTCACGGGCATTTCCGCGCCCTACGAGGTGCCGCTCTCTGCCGAGCTCGTCATCCGCACCGATGAGATGTCGCCCGCCGAATGCATCGAGCGCCTGCTGAATTACCTTGAAACAAACGGTTATTTTTCACCCACCTCCGATCTGCCCGCGAGCGTTTAGGCAGGATCGAAGACGCAGGAGAACGATACGACATGCCGATTGCACCCTATGGCGGAACGCTCGTGGACCGGACCGTGGATGCCGCGAGGGCGGACACGCTTCGTGCCCAGGCCTCGAGCCTGCCGCGCATTCCGATAACCAGTCACACTCTGTCCGATCTTTACCTCATTGCCGTGGGCGGCTACAGCCCGCTCACCGGTTTCATGGGGCCGGCCGACTACGAGAGCGTGCTCGATCGCATGTCCCTGGCCGGCGGCCTGCCGTGGAGCGTGCCTGTCGTGTTGCCGGTGGATGAGCGTGGCGACCTGACGGAAGGCGGCGAAGCCGCGCTGATCGCGCCCGACGGGCAGCTCGCCGGGATCGTTCGCATGGAACAGATCTCCGGATGGGATCGCGAGCGCGAGGCGCAGACCGTGTACGGGACGACCGATCGTGCACATCCGGGCGTCGCCAAGCTCGACACGATGGGTGATCATCTCGTTGCCGGACCGATCACGTGGCTGTATCCCGATGACATCAGCGGATTCGCCGAATACCACATGACGCCGGCGCAGACGCGCGCCGAGTTCGCGAAGCGCGGCTGGAAGACCGTAGTCGCGTTCCAGACCCGGAACCCGGTGCATCGCGCGCACGAATACCTGCAGAAGTGCGCCATGGAGGTCGTGGACGGCCTGCTGCTGCACCCGCTCGTCGGCGACACCAAGTCGGACGACATTCCGGCGGACGTGCGCATGCGCTGCTACGAGGCGATCCTCGAACACTACTACCCGCCGAACCGCGTGCTGCTTTCGGTGCTCCCGGCGGCCATGCGCTACGCCGGGCCGCGCGAGGCCATCTTTCACGCCATCATGCGTCGCAACTACGGCTGCACGCACTTCATCGTCGGCCGCGACCATGCCGGTGTGGGCAATTACTACGGGACCTATGCCGCGCAGGAGATCTTCGACTCGGTGGATGCGGATGTGCTGGGCATCGAGCCAATGATGTTCGAGCACGCGTTCTTCTGCAGGCGCTGTGGCCAGATGGTCTCGCAGAAGACCTGCCCGCACGGCAAGGAGCACCACGTCTTCCTGTCGGGCACGAGAGTGCGGGAGCTGCTGTCGCGCGGCGAGCGGCCGCCGGGTGAGTTCTCGCGGCCCGAAGTCGCCGACATCCTGATGGAGGCGTACACCGAGCCGCAGAAGGTGTGAAGCGGAGCCGGCTCAGATTCCCTGCAGCCGGCGCAGCTCGCGGTCGCGCCAGGCTTCGAGGGCATAGCCGCCGGCAACACCGCCCACCACCATGAGCAGCCCGAGCCAGCCGGAAACGGTGAGCCGCTGGCCAAGAAGGACGAGGGCGAGAACCGCGCCGACTACGGGCTCGATGCTCGCCGCCACGGCCGTCGGCGCGGCATCGATCCGCCGCGCGGCCGCCATGAAGAAGAAATTCGCGGCGACTACGGCGCCCGCGCCGAGCGACATGATGTAGATCCAGCCCGCGAGCGTACCGGGCGGGTGAGGCGTGTGCCCGGCGAGTGGCAGGAAGGCGCCGAGAATGATGGTCCCACCGACCAGCTCGAGGAAGAGGACACGTCTCGAGCCGTAGCGCGGAACCGCGAATCGTGCGAGGATCGTCGAGCCGCAATAACTCGCGGCAGCGAGCAATCCGCCGATCACGCCCACCACCGGGCCGAGGCCACCGGCCGCGGCTTCGATCGTGCCCTCGACCCGTGCGCCCCTGACGGTCATGGCCACGCCGATCATCACGACCACGGCCATGAACAATCTCGCAGGTGTCAGCGACTCGCCCAGCAGCGGCCGCGCGAGAATCGCGACCATCACGGGGGCCGTGTACAGGAGCGCGACAGCGGAGGCGACGCCGACGCCCGCGATCGCATACTGGAACGCGACCTCGAAGACGGCGACGAGCAGGCCGCCGGCGCCGAGGATCAGCGCGAGGCCGCGGCGGTCGATGCGGAACAGCTCGCGCCACGCGACCACTCCGTAAACGGCGAAGGCGGCGCTCGCCAGAAGCACGCGCAGGAAACCGACGTCGGTCAGCTGAGCGCCTTCCGCGTAGAGCGCGGTGCTCAACGGACCGGTCGTGCCCCACAGCATGCCGGCCGTCAGCGCGAACAGAAAACCGCCGAGAACGCGGGAACGGGCAACGGAATCGGGTTGTGGACGCGTGGTCGAACGGGCTGCCGTGGCCATCGAATGTCATCAGAATCGGGAACTCCACCGCCCGTTGCCGGGCGCGACGGCCGCAAGGATACCCCCGACGGACTACGGGTGGCAACAGACGCCGGGATCGGATTATCCGTGCCGCCCCGCCCCGATCGAACGCCCGGCTGCGACCGGAATCGCGCCGAGTTGCGGAGCCCGCGGCACGGGGGCATCTTCGGCGCACCCCACTCGCGCCCGGAGCCCCATGGCGAGTATCGAAGAACTCCTCGAGAGCTGGGACGGTGAGTTCGTCGTGTCCGCGTACGACGTCCCGTCGGCGACGTGGATCTTCATCGCGATCCACGACCGGACGCTCGGCATGGCGACCGGCGGGTGCCGGCTCTCCTTCTATTCGACGCCCGCCGACGGATTGCGCGACGCGATGCGACTCGCCCGGGGAATGACCTTCAAATGGGCCGCGATCGATTTTCCATTCGGCGGCGGAAAGACGGTACTCGCGGCGGCGAAGCCGCTGGAGGGCGCGTCACGGGAGGCGCTGCTCCTGCGGCTCGGTTCGATCATCGATTCGCTCGGTGGCACGTACGGCGTGGGCGTGGATCTCGGCACATCACCGGCGGACATGGCGACCATTGGCCGCCGGACCCGCTGGGTGTTCGGCAAACCGGTCGAGCAGGGCGGGCAGGGCGATCCCGGACCGTGGACGGCCATGGGCGTGCTCGCCGGCATCCGATCCGCCATCGAGCACGCATTCGGCGCCGATTCGCTCGAGGGGCGCCGTGTCCTGGTGCAGGGTGTCGGAGACGTCGGCGGCCCACTCGCTCGCCATCTCGCAGCCGAAGGCGCCGCGGTTCTGATCTCTGACGCCATGCCCGGCCGGGCGCACGCCCTCGCCCGCGAACTCAACGCTACCGTCGTCGCCCCGGAAGATACCTATCGCACCGCCTGCGACGTCTTCGCACCATGCGCGATCGGCGGAATCCTCAACGAGCGCAGCATCCCCCATCTCCGTTGCCGGGTCGTCGGTGGTTCGGCCAACAACCAGCTGGAGAAGGAGCCGGACGCCGAGCTCCTGCACGAGCGCGGGATCCTCTATGCCCCCGACTTCGTGATCAACGCGGGCGGGGCGATCGCGCACGGTTCGCTCGAGGTCCTGGGCTGGACCGAACCGCAGGTGCGTGAGCGCGTCGGCCGGATTCGCGGCACACTGGACGGCATCTTCGCCGAGGCGAGCCGTCTCGGAGAGTCGCCGCTGCGCGAGGCCAACCGCCGAGCGGTTCGCAACCTCGAGGCCGCCAGAGCCGCGAAGGTGCCGCCGACTTCGTGATATTCGCATACGGCCCGTCGGGCACGCTCTCGAACGCGATCGGCACCATCGCCATCCGGGCGCGGCCCGCAACGCCTGACTCCGCCACGCGCACGCCGTTGTTGTCCAACGGCTCTCTCCCTACATTCCGCGCCCATGGCCATTGACACACTGCGACAATTCCTCGATCACCTCGAGTACGCCGGCGAGCTGGTCCGCATCAACAGGCCGCTGCGCGTCCAGCTCGAGATCGCCGAACTGGCGGATCGCGTGATGAAGCAGCCGGGCGGCGGCAAGTCGCTGCTGATCGAAAAGCCGATCCTCGACGACGGCTCCATCAGCACGATGCCGGTCGCCATCAACACGTTCGGCTCGTGGCGCCGAATGGCGATGGCGCTGGGTGTGGACGACGTTGCCGAACACGCGACGCGCATCGCCGAGCTGCTGCAGCCGGACGTGCCGCGGAGCTTCTGGGGAAAGGTCCAGATGCTGCCGAAATTCGCGGAGCTGGCGAAGGTCCCGCCGCGGGAGCACCGGGGCAGGGCCCCATGCCAGGAGAACGTCATCGAAGGCAATGCGGTGGACCTCGGACGCCTGCCCATCATGACGTCCTGGCCCGGAGATGCCGCGCCGTTCATCACCATGCCGATGGTGATGACGCGTGATCCCGAGACCGGCGTTCAGAACCTCGGCATGTACCGCATGCAGGTGACCGGACCGCGCACGACGTTCATGCACTGGCAACGACACAAGGGCGGAGCCGCTCATTATCGCCGCTGGAAGGAGCGCGGAGAGCGCCGCATGCCCGTCGCCGTCGCGCTCGGCGCGGATCCGACCACGATGTACGCGCCCACGGCGCCGCTGCCGCCCGCCATCGATGAGTACCTGTTCAGCGGATTCCTCCGCCGCACCCCCGTGTCGATCGTGCAAGCGATGGGCAGCGACCTGCGCGTACCCGCGGAAGCGGACATCGTGCTCGAGGGCTGGGTCGATACAACCGAACCGCTCGGTCTCGAGGGGCCCTTCGGGGACCACACCGGATTCTATACGCCGGCCGACCGTTTCCCGGTCTTTCACATCGAGCGCATCACCACTCGCCGCGACCCCGTCTACCCGTCGACCATCGTCGGGCGACCGCCCATGGAGGATTTCTATCTGGGCGGCGCGACGGAAAGGATCTTCCTGCCGCTGTTGCGAATGACCATGCCCGAAGTCGTGGACTACCACATGCCGGCCGAGGGCATCTTCCACAATCTCGTCTTCGTCAGCATCCGCAAGGAGTATCCCGGGCACGCCAGCAAGGTCATGAACGGGCTCTGGGGCCAGGGCCTCATGAGCCTGGCCAAGGTGATCGTCGTGGTGGACGATTTCATCGATGTGCGCAACCCGCAGGAAGCCTGGTGGTACGCGCTGAACAACATCGATCCCGAGCGCGACGTCCGCTTCACGTTCGGTCCGGCCGACGACCTCGACCATTCATCTCGCGGACCGGCGTTCGGGTCGAAAATGGGACTCGATGGGACCCGCAAGCTGACCGAGGAGGGATTCGGCCGCGTATGGCCGGACGTGATCCGCATGGACGACGAAACGAAGAAGAAGATCGACGCGATGTGGCCGGAGCTGGGTCTGTGAGCGGACCGGGGCCGGGCTCCGCCGGCCATCCCGAGGCCCGCAGGGAAGGTCAGGTCTTCGCGGGACAGTCACTGCTCTCGCGTTACGCCAGCCTGGTCAAGCTGCCGCACACGCTGTTCGCACTCCCGTTCGCCGGGCTGGGCGCCGTCCTCGCCAGCTACGGGCCGGATCGGAAACTGACCGTCGGCGCGCTCTTCTGGATCGCCGTGGCGTTCACCGCCGCACGCTTCGCCGCGATGGCCTTCAATCGAATCGTCGACCGCGAATACGACGGCCGCAACCCACGGACGCGGCAGCGCGAGATTCCGTCCGGCACGATGTCCGTTCGACAGGCCGTGCTGAGCGTCGTCGTCATGGCACTCGTCTTCGTGTACTCCGCCTGGCGGCTCAACCCGCTGTGCGCCGCCTTGGCGCCGGTCGCGCTCGCCTGGGTCTTCTTCTACTCCTACACGAAGCGCTTCACGCGGCTCGCCCACCACGTGCTGGGTCTCGCACTCGGCATCGCACCGGTGGGCGGCTATCTCGCGATCGCGGGAGAGTGGAGCGATCCATGGTTCGCGCTGCCCGTGCTCGCGGCGGCCGTCATGTTCTGGGTCTCCGGCTTCGACACCATCTACTCGATCCAGGATATCGATTTCGATCGCGGCGAGGGCCTGCACTCCATCGCCGCCCGGCTTGGTCCGGCCCGCGCCATCGCTCTCGCCCGCATGTTCCATTCGTTCGCGGTCGCGCTCTTCCTGGCGATATGGGCGCTGCGTCTCTTCCCGGTCGGCTTCGTGTACTTGTCCGGTGTCGCCGCCATGATCGGCCTGCTGCTCTACGAGAACTGGGCGGTGCGCAACGCCGCGGTGCACGGTCTCGATCTGCGCGTCATCGATCGCGCCTTCTTCCGCGCGAATATCGCCGTCTCCATCAGCCTGTTCGCCCTGACCCTCATCGACCGGCTGCTCCGCATCGCGGGACCGGGCGCATGAACGGCGTGCCCGTCACGTTCGCGCTCACCGGCGCCTCGGGCGCCCCGTACGCCGTTCGCCTGCTCGCGGCCCTCAATGAATCGGGTACACCGGTCCGGCTCATCGTCTCGCAGACCGGCTGGCGCCTTCTCGATGAAGAGGTCGGCATCGGATCCGAGGCGGCGCTGCGCGCCCGGACCGGTGACTGGTCCCGCGTCGTCGTGTACGACGACCACGATCGCGGCGCCACGCCGGCTTCGGGCTCCGCCGAATCCGCAGGCATGGTCGTCTGCCCCTGCTCCATGGGTACCCTCGCCAGCATCGCGCAGGGTACGACCCGTTCGCTCATAGAACGGGCCGCCGATGTCGTGCTCAAGGAACGCAGGCCGCTCATCCTCGTGCCGCGCGAAACACCGTACTCGACGATCCACCTCGAGAACATGCTGCGCGTCACCCGTGCGGGCGCCACCGTACTTCCCGCTTCGCCCGGATTCTATCACCGGCCGGAGACGATCGATGACCTGATCGATTTTGTCGTGGGCCGTGTGCTCGCGCATCTCCGCATCGAACACCGGCTCGGCCCCATCTGGTCGAGCGGCGAGCAGGACTGACGGTGCGGATCGGACTCATCAGCGACACGCACGGCCGGCTGCGACCCGAAGTCTTCGACCGTTTCCGCGATGTCGAGCACATCCTGCATGGCGGTGATATCGGCGACCTCGACATCCTCGCCGCGCTCGAAGCCATTGCCCCTGTCGACGCCGTTTTCGGGAATACGGACGGCTTCGCGATTCGCGAACGAGTGCCCGAAAAGGTCGAACGCGAGATGGGCGGCCGCTCTCTCCTCCTGGTCCACGGCCACCAACTCGGCGCGCCCACTCCCGAGCGGCTGGCCGGCGCGTTTCCCGCCGCCGATATCGTGGTGTTCGGACATACCCACCGGCCGGCGAACGTGCGCATCGGCAGCCGCCTCTTCCTCAATCCGGGCGGTGCCGGCGCTCCGCGCTTCGGGCTGAAGCCGAGCATCGCGATCCTCGAACTCGACGCCGGAACCGAATCGTTCGAGTTGATCGAGTTGTGAGTTCGCCTCAACGTGACCGCCATGCCGGCACCCGCAGCGAGAGCTCCCTTCGCCAGTCGGCACGAGGCATTCGCGTCACGCGGGCAGTTCGATGTCCAGTTCCGGCTCGCCCGGCCGCCACGTCCTGTCCAGTTCCGACGGACGCAGCCGGAACCAGCGCGCAACCATGAGGATCTCCGTCGCCTCGGCCGGGCCGACCGCGTCCAGGCCGCGAGCCGTCTCTGACAATATCCGCTCCGCCCGCCGGCGAAGCGCGGCCTCCGCTCGCGCATCCGCCGGCGCCGCGAGATCGGCCAGGACCAGTCCCTTGCGAATGATGTAGACGCGCTCACCGCCGTCCGCGCCCGGAACCCGGTACGTGAAGGTGAGCGCCTCGATCGTGTCTCGCAGTGAGATCAGCTCATCGCGCAATTCCTCGAGACGCTGGATCCGATCTCGAACGGTGGCCGCATACTCGAAATTCAGCCTCGCGACGGCACTTTCGAGTCGCGTCCTCAGCCGGTCCAGCGGGGCCTCCGCTTCGCCGCCCAGGAAACGCAGAGCCGAAACGGCCCGCCCGTGATAGTCCGCCCGCGTGCAACGCGCCGCACACGGAGCCAGACAGCGACCCAGGTCGGCCCGCAAGCAGAGCGGCAGGCGTGGCTCGCGCATGAAGAAATCCAGCTGATCCGCGAAATGCACCGGCGTCGACGCCGCACAGTCCCTCAGCTCCAGCGCATCCGCGATCTCGCGCACGGCCAGTCGCACGCGACCTGGTCCCGCGAACGGTCCGTAATACCGCGATCCGTCCGCCCGCACCCGTGGTACCGCCTGCAGCCGCGGCGCCGATTCCGAGGTCAGGCGGATGAAGCAGTACACGCGATCCCGCTTGTGCACGACGTTGTACGGCGGCAGCCACTTCTTGATCGACTTCATCTCGACCAGCAGTGCCGCGAACTCGCTGCCCGTATAGTCCCACTCGATCCGGTGCGTGTTGCGGATGATTTCGCCCGGCTTCGAGTCCGCTGGCTGCAGGAAATACGATAGCAGTCGCGAGCGCACCCGGACGGACTTGCCTACATAGAGCACCCGGTCGCCCGGACCGACCATCCGGTACACGCCCGCCCGGTTCTCCGCTGCCGCCCGAACATCCGCCCGCAGCTCCGCGGCCGGCCGCGGAGCTGTCGCATTGCCGGGAGAAATCGCGTCGGGCCTTGTTTCGTCGGGCGCGAACATGCCTGCAGGGGCCGGAGTTGTCGGGAACCGAAACTTTCCCGAAACCCGGTTCCGCGTCAAGAGTCTTGCCGTGAGCCGGCCCGGGAGAAGGCGTCGATGCTCCGCGGCCGCCGCACTGGCCGGGGCCCACGATCACGGATGCCGCTCTCCATCAGCGGCGTGCTGCGCAAGCCGGAACGGCATGAGCGCGCACCGGTCGTGACGATCCACGTGATGATCGATGCGGCCACCGTGATGGAGTCCGCGGCGCAGGCCGGCCCGCTGCTCTCGGGAACGCCGCCCGGGTATTCGGGCGTGGGCGAGGGAGGGCGTTTGCTGGCTGTCCAGGCTACGGCGTCCTGTTCAGCGCTGGCAGGTCGGACAGTAGAAGGCGGAGCGGTTGCTCAGCACGATTCGTTTGATCGGGGTCGAGCAGACGGTGCAGGGAAGGCCGGCGCGATCGTAGACGCGGAGTCGAGACTGGAAAGTGCCCTCGTTGCCATCCGCATCGCGGTAATCACTGAAGGTCGTGCCCCGCATCGTGACGGCTTGCTCGAGGACGGCGCGCAGCGAGGAGTGGAGTGCATTGACCTGCCTGCGGGACAGGGTGCGGGTCCTGCGTGTCGGGCGGATGCCGGCCAGAAAGAGCGCTTCGTTCGCGTAGATGTTGCCGACGCCGGCGAGGCGTCGCTGGTCGAGCAGCCAGTTGCGGATCGGGGAGGTCGACGATCGGGTGAGCTCGTGCAGCCGATCGGGTGTGAAATCGTCGGATAGCGGCTCGACCCCGAGTTCGGCGGATCGGCGTTCCCATGCGGACGCGTCGCGCAGATCGAGCTGTCCGAAGCGGCGCGCGTCATCGTACAGCAGGGCGCGCCCGTCTTCGAGGTGGATGCGGGCGGCGACGTGCGCGAGTTCGAGGGAGCGCGGCGAATCGCTCGCGACGACGCGGCCGGTCATGCCGAGATTGATGACCAGGCGGAACCCGCCGGCGAATTCGATGACGACGTTCTTGCCTCGCCGTCCGACAGCCTCGATCGTGCGGCCGCTGAGCACGCGCCGAAGGCGGGAGGCAGGTGAACCCGGCGCGAGTATGTCGGGTCGATGGACGGAGACAGTCCGTACGACAGCGCCGCGAATCCGCTTCGCGAGGTCGCGCGCGATGGTCTCGGCTTCAGGCAGTTCCGGCATGCCTGCGCATCTCCCGCCATCCGACGTCGCGCCGGAACTGCTTTCCCTCGAATTCGATGGACTCCGCCGCCTGCCGGCTCAGGGCCGCGGCCTCTTCGATCGAGGGCGCGACGGCGGTCACGGCGAGCACGCGGCCGCCGTCCGTCACACACACGCCGCCCTCCATGCGCGTGCCGGCGTGGAACACGTGAACGCCCGGTATCGACTCGAGAGATGACGGGATCCGGATCGGCACGCCCCTGGTGGATCGCTCGGGATAGCCGGCCGACGCCAGGACGGTGGTCAGAGCGGCCGCGTCCTTCCAGGCCAGGGCGCCACCCGTGATCGAGCCGCCACGCGCGATCTCGACGAACGGGTCGAGCAGGGAGCCGTCGAGCAGCGGGAGCAGTGCCTGCGTTTCCGGATCGCCGAAGCGTGCGTTGAACTCGATGACCTCGAGCCCGGCCGCAGTCAGCATGAGTCCGGCGTACAGCAGTCCGCGGAATGGTGAGCCACCTTCTCGCAACGCCGACAGCACGGGCTCGAAGATCTCGCGGCCCGCCCGTTCGACCAATTGCGGCGTCGCGATCGAGACCGGAGCGTACGCTCCCATGCCACCCGTGTTCGGGCCGGTGTCTCCCTCGCCGATCCGCTTGTGGTCCTGCGCGGGCAGCATGAGGAGCGCATCCGTTCCGTCCGTCAGCGCGAAGATGGAGAGTTCCTCGCCGTCCATGAACTCCTCGACCACGATCTGCTGGCCGGCCCCGCCGAACGCGGAATCCGCGAGCATCGCGGTCGCCGCCCGCTCCGCTGTATCCACGTCGGAGCAGACGATGGCGCCCTTGCCCGCTGCAAGGCCGCTCGCCTTCACGACGATGGGGGCACCGCGCTCGTGAATGTAGTCGAGCGCCGGCTCGATCGACGTGAACGTCGCGAACTCCGCCGTGGGCACGCCGGCCCTCGCCATGAGTTCCTTGGAGAACGCTTTCGACGACTCGATGCGCGCGGCCGACCGATCGGGACCGAACGCGGCGAGACCTCGCCGCATCAGGGCATCGCACAAGCCGTTCGCGAGCGGACCTTCAGGGCCGACCACGGTCAGGTCCATGGCGTTCGCATCGGCCCACGCCGCGATCCCGTCCACATCCTCGGCGCCGATGTCGATCGATTCGGCGAGACCGGCCGTGCCCGCGTTGCCCCGCGTGATCCAGAACCGCGCGGCCGGGGCATCACTTCGGAGTTTGTAGAGGAGGGCATGCTCGCGGCCGCCGTGGCCGACGATGAGGATCTTCATTCACGACTCCCGCGCGGAGATTCCGGCCGGCCGGGGGCGTGTCTGCAATCCCCCGGCCGCGCGCGGGCAACCTAGGAGCGGCGCGTACCCTCGGCAAACCGGTCACGCGCACCACGAAGCGCGTCGCCGAACTGGCGCAGAACGGACTGGGCATCCTCCTTGTACGCGTTCATCGCCTCGGCCAGATCGTCGGCGTACGGCGTCTGGTCATCGCCGCGACGCCGGTACTCGCCGCGCATGATGCGGTCGTATTCACCGGCCTCGATCCAGTCGCGGATCTCTGCGGCGCGCAGCACGTGGAACGGGTGCGTCGTGCCCAGCAGATTCAGCACCTTGAAGACGATGTCCGCGACGTCTCCGCTTTCGCGGTATTCGTCCGCCTGTCGAAGGAATTCGTTGAGGTCGTTCTCCTCGGGCTGACCGCCGCCGGCCAGCTTCATGAACGACCGGAGCGTCGCGTCCGGGTGCTGCACGGCAAGCAGGCCGGCCCGGTCGCTCGACAGCTCCGCCTTGCGGCTCCACTCGAGCAGGCCCATCAGGATGGCGCGCGCCGCCAGCCCGACGATCGGAAAACCGAGCGACGCCAGCTGCAGCAGCAGCACCATCATGGTCCGGTACAACACGTGGCCCGAGAGAATGTGACCGAGCTCGTGGCCCAGCAGGTACGTCATCTCGTCGTCGTCCAGCAGCCGGAGCGATCCGGAGTTCAGCACGATGAACGGCTTGTCCATGCCGTAGGCGCCCGCGTTGACGAGCGGCGTCTGCGAGACGAACAGGTCGTAGCGCTCGGGCGAATCGAGCGTTTCGATGACGTCGAGGTAGAGCTTCCAGATGTGGGGGAACTGTTTTTCGGAGACCTTGACGGCATTGGCCTGGAAGGCGAGGCGGACGGGTTTCTCGCCGAAGATGCCGAAGATCTTCTTGAGGATTTCGTCAAAACCCGGGATCCGCCGGAGAGCGGCCAGAGCGGCGCGATCGGCGGGGTGCTCCCACGCGCTCGGGTGGATCTCGCGAAGGATGCGCCGCGTGCGGGGCACGTTGTTCTCGGCCATAGTGGGCTCCAGCTCCAGTCAGTTCCCGCAGCGCTCCACGGCGTCCGTCGTGCAAGGCGCGGGACTCGAGTTTTCGGGTGCCGCTGACTCCGCTACCCTACGCCTCTCAGGATCGGCCGGTTTCCCGGGTTGGCGGAGCCGGGTCAGAGCTTCGCCAGTGCCTGGTCCAGGTCGGCGATGAGGTCGTCCACGTCTTCGATCCCGACCGAGAGCCGCAGGAGGCTGTCACTGACGCCCATCCTGGTGCGCATCTCGACCGGGACCGACGCATGCGTCATGAGCGCGGGCAGGACGATGAGGCTCTCGACGCCGCCCAGGCTCTCCGCGAGCGCGAACAGCCGCGTCGATTCCGCGACCGTCCTCGCCCGCTCGAGCGTGCCCATCTCGAAACTGACCATCCCCGTGAAGCCGCGCATCTGGCGGCGGGCCAGCTCGTGTTCGGGGTGGTCAGGGAGTCCCGGATAGAATACCCGGGCCACCCGCGGATGACTCGCCAGGTACTCGGCGACACGCTGGCCGTTGCGGTTGTGCGCCTCCATCCGCAGGTGAAGCGTCTTCGTGCCCCGGAGCACGAGCCATGAGTCCCATGGGCCGGGCACGCCCCCCGTCGCCTTCTGCATGAAGCGGAGGTCTTCCGCGACGGCGTCGTTGCTCGTAAGCACGATGCCGCCGACCACGTCGGAATGGCCATTGAGATACTTGGTGCTCGAGTGCACGACCATATCGGCGCCGAGGGAGAGTGGCCGCTGGTTGTACGGCGAGGCGAATGTATTGTCCACGACGAGAAGGGCGCCGGCGCCATGCGCCACGTCGCCGATCGCGCGGATATCGCTCACCCGCATCATCGGGTTCGTCGGTGTTTCAATGAGGACGAGCCGGGTCTCGGCGCGCATCGCGTTCCGCAGGCCGGTCAGATCCCGCGCGTCCAGTGCCGTGAAACGCAGGCCGAACCGCGCGAAGACCTGCGTGAACATGCGGTGCGTCCCGCCGTAGACGTTTTCCTCGTAGATCACGTGATCGCCGGAGCTGAGCCGCTTGATGATCGCTTCAATGGCGGCCAGCCCGCTGGCGAACGCGATGCCGTGCGCGGCACCTTCGAGAGACGCGATGTTCGCCTGCATCGCCTCGCGAGTCGGATTCTGGACGCGAGCGTATTCGTAGCCTCGCAGGGGCTTGCCCAGCCGCGGCTGCACGTAGGTGGAAGTCTGGTAGATGGGGGTCATGATCGCGCCGGTCTGCGCGTCGGGAGTCTGTCCCGCGTGCACGGCGCGCGTGCCGAAGCCTGTGCCGGATTCCATGGCGTCCCGGTTGGAGTCTCAAGGATACTCTCGGGGTGGCCGAAGATAAGATCCGCCTGCACCCCCCGCCAACGATCGGGGTCGTCCTCAACCCGTCGCCATGCTAGCTTTCGTACCTTTCGCAGGGCAGGCGGGCAGGGTCTTTGAACACGCGAATACCGAATCACGACATCATCGCCGGCGACGGCGCTCCCGGGCAGTGGATCTACGTGCTGCACGGCATCTTCGGAGCCGGCCGGAACTGGGCCGGTGTCGCGCGGAGCCTGGTCGCCGTCCGCCCGGACTGGGGCGCCCTGCTCGTCGACCTGAGGCAGCACGGCGCATCCCGCGGATTCGCTCCGCCACACACGATCGCCGCGGCCGCCGCCGACCTCGACCGGCTGAGTGACGCCGAGCAGAAGCCGGCCGCCGCCGTGCTCGGTCATTCGTTCGGCGGCAAGGTCGCCCTCGAATGGGCAGCCTCGCGGCCGGCCGGCCTGCGCCAGGTCTGGGTCATCGATTCCACGCCCGAGGCCGGCGCGCCCGCCGGCAGCGCATGGCACATGCTGGGAGTGCTCAGATCGTTGCCCGAGACGTTCGATTCCCGCAGAGCCGGCATCGAGGCCCTCGTCAGCAGGGACGTCGCCCGGCCCGTCGCCGAGTGGATGGCGACCAACCTCGAACGCCACGACGATCGCATGAAGTGGCGCTTCGATTCCCGTTCCATGGAAGAGCTCCTGCGCGATTTCTTCAGCGCCGACCTGTGGCCGGTCGTCGAGTCACCGCCGCCCGGCATTTCCATCCACTTCGTCCGCGCCAGTCAGTCGTCCGTCCTGTCGTCCGGCGCGATTGCGCGTATCCAGTCGGCCAACGCAAACGGAACGACGTTCCTTCACACGCTCGATGGCGGCCACTGGCTGAATGCCGACAATCCGGACGGCATCGTACGGCTGCTCGCCGGTTCGCTGCCGGCCGGTGCCACGTCGATGCGGGACGGACCCGCAGCCGGAACCGGCTCCCGTTCGGCCGGTCACCCAACCTCCTGAAGGCACGAGATCGAATGGCGTTCGAGATCCCCGACGATCTGATGGTCAGCGTCTCCGGAGTCCGCGGCCGCGTCGGCCAGGGCCTCACGCCCGAGGTCGTGACTCGCTTCGCCGCCGCTTTCGGCGCTTGGCTCCGCCAATCCGAGGAGCGGCCCCGCGTCGTGCTCGCCCGCGATTCCCGCGTCTCCGGACCCATGTTCAGCCACGCCGCACTCGCCGCCCTCCTGTCCACCGGCTGCGACGTGATCTCCGCCGGTCTCATCCCCACCCCGACCGCCCTCTTCACCGTCCGCCAACGCAAGGCCAGCGGCGCCATCGTCGTCACCGCCAGCCACAACCCCGTCGAGTGGAACGCCCTCAAGTTC
>Ga0326597_10006453_pt1 | contig 16068 bp, 10 predicted proteins | sample RVTome_12_FD_203789 | JGI IMG/M metagenome (GOLD analysis project Ga0326597, IMG submission 203789) | Soil microbial communities from uranium-contaminated site in the Upper Colorado River Basin, Wyoming, United States - RVT100D185 | ecosystem: Environmental > Terrestrial > Soil > Contaminated >...
GGAACTGCGCGTGAGCCGCGTCAATACCACGCATCACGAATATCTCAGCGAATTGAGTAATTCCTGAGCATCCGCGGGCAACGAATAATGATGCCGCTTCAATATTACCAATCGATCGTTTCTCGATCTGGGAACATACTCAAGCCGCGCGACGGAGCGGGGGTAGTCGGACTAAAAAAATGGTGGGCCATCTTAACCGAGGCTCGAACCTTTTTTGGACAGCGCGAGCCGTGATCCGGACGCGGACGCTGCCCAAGCAACCTTCCCCGCAAGCCGCCCGCCAGCCGAAATACGCGGCTGTCATGCGGCTTGCAGTAAAACCCCGCTCCCTCCTGAACGTCGGTCGCGGAGCGGTGCGGCCTTGGGCCGGGCCGCGCCTCGCTGGGCCGCTCGGCCCTAAAACCCCGGCTCGGCCCCGACTGAACGTCGGGGCCTGCCCCCCGCTTGTCTTGAAGCGTTTTGTTCTTCTCTCGGGCGCGCAAGTCTTTTCGTTGGGGTGGTGGGGTGGCTTCAGGGCGGCGCGGTGTGCGGCTGCTTCGCAGCCGCGAGCCGGTGTTTTAGAGGCCCCGCCCGCCCCGGCTGTCTCAGTCGGGCGGCTTCAGCCCCTGCGGGTCTTCCGGCTTCGCCCTTGGTGAGCCAACCGTTCCCCTCAAGGTGGTCGCAGTGCTCTCAATCTCAAAGACACACCGGGAGACTGCCTGCGCTTCGCTGCGGCAGACTCCCTCTCGGGCACAAGCGCATCGTGATTCGGTTCCCTCGCCACCATGCGGATAGGCATCATAGTTCACGTCGTCAGGGATTCAGGAGGTATGACTCGCAATAACATCCGTCACATCGGCTGGATCAAGCGATACATCCCAGCACCACTTACCGAATCCTCCATGCTCATTTACAGCCCGTACCCACTCGTCTAGAAACCGTCGCTTGGTCTTATCTTGGTCCGTATCTTTGCCTTTGGTTTCTAGAATGAAGTTATCGCCATTGGAGAGTCGAATAAGAAAATCCGGCCGGTATTTCCTCACGACACCACGAAAGACGTAGAACACCTCGAAGCCTAAATGATCGTTCTTGACCCAGGCATTCACCGCAGGATGTTGGTCAATAGCAAACGCTTCAGACGACTCCCAAGTGCTGTCCATCACACAGAAGTTGATATGAGACTTCTGCGTAAACTCACAGGGTTTGCTCGTATACCACGGAGCCATATCTCCCGTGGAACGGATGGGCCGGGAGGAGTCAAACACCGGTTCCAATCCCTCCGTATTCTCGAATCGAATCGCTTCCCAAATGTGCTGCACGACCTTGGTCATGTTGAGCGTAATCAGCAGCCGCCGTTTTAAATCATCCTGCTCGAACAGTACCGGCTTGATATGAATTCGGTCAGAAGTAATGAATTGCTCGACCAAGCGCACAATCTGCGCCAACAGAAATTCGCGGCTTCCCGCCCAATTGGGCTGCATCTGCGCAAAGATATCGCGTGCGGTCTCGAACACAATGCGCTGCGTGCGAAACTCCTGCGCCAGCTTCTCCAACTCAATCGCAGAAACCTTCGTGAAATCGGCGCGACCGTCAATCACAGGCGCGAGTGCTGCTAACCGGATCGTGTTTGCCGCCGATAACTCAAGCGGCGTAACCTTATCCCGATCCAGCGACAGTTGCGGGCGATAGATATGGTCAATGCGGATGATGTTGGGCCAGCGAATCTCAAAACGCGCCTTGTCCGCTATCGGCTCAATCCGGGTCTTGGGCGGCGTGACTGTCACCACGGCTTCGCCTTCATGAGGCAGGAACGAAAAAGGTATACCGAAGACGTTCACATACTCCGGCTCGAAAAGCCCTGTTTCCGGATTTACTTCATACGCGGTGCGCCGCAGACCGCGACCAACAACCTGTTCGCAAAGTAACTGGCTCGTGAACGCACGCAACCCCATGATGTGCGTCACCGTCTTCGCGTCCCAACCTTCGGACAGCATGCCGACCGAAATTACGTTCTGCACCGACTCGCCGGGTTTGCCGATCTGACCCACTGTATCCACCAACTGCCGCAACCGCTCTGCTTGCTGCTTCTTGGTGAGCTTCGGTGCAGCCGCTTCCTCGTCTCCGTTGTTGTACTCCACAGCAGTCGCAACAACTTCAGTAACGTCAACGCCGTCCTGCGCCTCCGCCTCCTCCAAAACCTTGGAATCAATGTGCAGCGCGCGATCAGGGTCGCACAACTCCGGAATCTGGATACGGTGATGATCGAAAGCGTATTTAACGCGTGCCGCCGTTTCCGTGCGGTTGGCAACGGTAATCATCACAGGAGGCGTTTTCGCTCCTGCCTGCTGCCAGGAATCGGCGGTCAAACGCCAATCATAGCCGAGCAAGTAGTAAGCGTTCGTAACTAGATCGGGCAAGGGTTCTTGTGACTCGGCCCGCCGGTTGAGGTCGTCTTTCACTTCACGGTCGTTATAGAGGTGATATAGGCGCGACTTGTAGGTGCGCGCGTCTGGCACCGCATCGTCGCGTACAACAACGCGCGGAGTTTTGACGAGACCGGACTCGATTGCATCGTTCAAACCAAAATCACTCACGATCCAACCAAACAAGGCCTCGTCCGCCACTCGGTGACCCGACGGAATAAACGGCGTGGCAGAAAAATCATAACAACTCAATACACCGCGCACGCGATGAATACGGTCGAGACCTCCCACCCATTTCGTTGCCTCCTCGATGTCGTCCTTCGATACTCCCTGCAAAGACGCATCCGCAGGAATTCGCCACGCGTGGTGAGCCTCGTCATTGATGACGAGCAAATTCTTGGTGTTCGCCATTTCACCTAGAACTTCGCGAACATAGGCTTCGTCACTCTTTGCGCCGCGCTTGTCTACACTCCGCTTCTTTGCGAGTTTCTCGTCCGTTTCCCAGTTCAACACATGCCAATTACGGATCAGCACTCGCCCTTGCCGCAGGGATTCCAGAAGAGCTGCCGGTACGATTGAGAAATCCTGATAGTAGTTAGCGGGGTTGTTTGGATCGAGAACGGCAAGACGACTTTTCACGGTCAGTCCAGGCGCAATGATTAAAACGCTTTTGGAGAATCTCCCGTCCTGAGGATAGGCGACTTTGTTCAGAATCTGCCATGCGATCAACATAGTCATCACAAGAGTCTTGCCACCACCGGTCGCGAGCTTGGTACAAAGCCGCTGGAACGGGCCTCCGTCCGAGTGTATCTCGATGCCGACCTTATCCGCTGCTGGTGCTTCGGTAAGCCAAATCAGCGTTTCGATCGCTTCAAGCTGGCAGAAGAAGAACCGCCGCCGGTCAAATTCCTCCGGATCGCACCAGTGATCCAGGAGTCTTTTCGTGATGCTGGTAACGCCCGGATAACCCACCTCGCGCCACGCCTGCACACGCGGGCGAATCTGATTCACCAACGGAATCTCAACGAAGATGCCGGGATCGTCGAACGCTCTCGAATCCGGCGAGGCCACCACATAACCCGCCGCGCGGCGTCCCTCCTCCAGCCGGAACGTGCGCGTCTCGCGCTGATAGCTCCAGTGCTGCTTTGGCTCTTCGTAAGGGGAGTTGATGATGAGCCGATCAATGGTCACTTGGCAACTCCCGGAGCCGTAACAAACAGCGGTTAAGGCTGGAAGAAACGACGCTAGCTGCTTCTATATTCCAGGCATTAAATACGAAGTTCTCAACTTCGCCCACGTAGCCCGGACCGACTGTCGCGCTAACCCCCGGAGCTGGAACAAACGCATCCCTGATACGTTTCTTTCTCGAACGTCGCGCAAGATTGAGCAATGATTGCTTTGGATCATTCTCTTGCTCTGGGTTGTCCGGAACCAACGCTGATGACACATGTAAGTAAGACGCCACACCCTCCTGATCTGCAAGCAACCAACTCTCCAGCTCGCGGACAACAACACGTAGTAACATGCCTGCAGGTCGGTTCGGCATCCAGTCGCCCACTAACGCTCCAGGACAAAGGTAATCAAAGTCCATGTGGTCAATAAGAGTCAGGACAGCTATGCCAAATCGGGCGCGCTGAGAAACTCCGGAAACTTTCGAGCGCACAAATCCACAGCCACGTTTACCGAAACAAGTTCCAAACTGGTGGCCAGTATGAGCAACAAGGCGGCGCGCTACCGCCTCATCAGTTGGCCCTTCAACGAGTGCGTCAACGATCATCAGTGAAGGCAAATGTGAATTGCTCAACATTCGCCGGTGCTGCCTTCGGTAACAACACTTCCGCAGCGGTCATTCCTGACTTCATTGCACTCTTATCTGCGTCGTCGGCCAGTTTTATCTTTGTGCCATCCTGCGAGGGCTCTAACCGGAGAATCTCCTCGGCCGAAATACCTGGATCGGAAAGCAAATCTTCCGAATGTGTCGAGACGATTATTTGTCGAGCTGTCTTTCGCTCACGGTTAATCCTATAGAAAAGGCCCGGGATGCGACGTACGACCTCAGGATGGAGAGAGATTTCCGGTTCCTCAAGCAGCAGAGTGCCAGCTCCTTCAAAGACCGTCCAAAATAAACCAAACAGCCTTAGCGTTCCGTCTGAGAATTGGGTCTCCTGCTGGCGTGCCCCCTTTGGACGCCAGTGCCTATAACGACCCACGAGGTGTGGAACGCCGCTCAAATCCATCTCGGCATCTAGTTCCTCTAGTTGCGGAATAGCTCCTTGCAAAGCCGCGGAGATCTTCGCCAAGCGGGATTTCCGCTGTTTCTCGTTGGTCTTCAGAACCCTCAGCAGAAAATCTCTCCCATAAGGATCGTCTTTCACGGGCGTGGCGGAGAACCCTCTTGGATCACGTACAACTTGGGGCAGCAGGTGCTGATAAGAGATCGAGCGGAAAAAATTGGAAATATCCCTAAACCCTTTATTAAGGGAAATCTGCTCAAGCGCAGTCTGGGTAGCAAGCAGAGGGTCAGCAGTTTCCTGGCTTCCCGCCCACCGATAGATTTCCTGTCCTCCCTGGGTAACGACTTCTTGTCTAACAGATGGACGAGTCGCCTGATCCTGATTGAACTCCAGTACATAACGCCATAGAGGTCTATCACCTTCAGATAGCTCAACCTCAACATAGATATCACTGTAACGCGTAGCAGCTAAACAGCGCAGGGATGAAACGCCACCACGCATTTCATCCACAGAAGCTTTGAGACCTCGGTCAGCTAGATCGCGCAGGAATCGGAAAATATCCAAGAAATTAGATTTCCCCGACGCGTTGGGACCAATAACAAATACTCGCTGACCAAGTTGAGCATCGGCTTCTTTGAAGTTCTTCCAGTTTCGTATACGAATGTAACTAATGTGCATAACTACTCCAGTGGGATAATCTTAAGACTCTCGATACCACGATCGTCCACGATCTTCACCGCCGCGCGCTTATACTGGCCGGGTGTGAAGGGTAGAGATTCGGTGCCGTGATAGGCTTCGATCAATTCCTCGTCTATCTCGGCCTTGAGGTTCTTCGCAAGCTTGGCCCAGCCGTCTTTCTCGCCCGCCATCGGGAAGAACACCTGTCGCGGGAACAGGCTGCGGCCGTCGTAGTCGGTGTCGAGCATCCACACCGCGATTTTGTCGGCACCGCCGGAAACAATGTCACCCTTACGGGTATCATAGTAATCGAAACCCTGCACGCGCGCGCACCATTTCCCCGCGTCATCTCCCTTCTTGATCTTCTCCACCACCACGTCCGGCTGACCGATAAGCCAGAAGCTCTCGTTGCTCGTGCGCTTTTTCTTCAAGTCTTCGGTTAACAAATCGGCGTTCATCTGCACCTTGAGTAGCGTGTTGCCCGGCCAATTTGTTTCGTCTATGTCGCGCGATGCCTCGGGGTCGAACTGGAATGCGGCGAACACAACGATCTTCGGCTTCGGGATCAGCGACTGCGCTTCTTCAAGCGCCAGAGCAACTTGCCGTTGTTCCAACGGTGCATGTTCGGGTCCGAATGCGATGACCACACGTTGCGGTTTCTCTTCCTTCGTTTCCGCCTCTGCGTGCAACCAGTGCATACCCGGCAACGGCTCAACGCGCACGAACTCGATGCGCTGTCCGCCTTTGCCACGAATACCGGTCTTGAGTAGCTCCGAGCGCCACTCGTCCTGACGTTTCGTTTCGCCGCTGCGAGCGACGGATACATCAGCGGGTTGCGTTACATCCGGCTGGATGTCGTCGAGCGGCTTCACAACCGGTGCGGGCACGGCCTCGACGGTGAAAGGGCCAGTCACACGCACCTTCGCGCGATCCATTAGCGGTTGGTCATAGAGCGTTTCGGGCACCGCGGGTTCATCGTTGGCGATACTGCCTAGCGTGATGTGCGGAACTACTCTGTACACGAAACCACTGTCAACGCCCTCATCCGGACGTGCAAGCTGGTAGTAATCGAATGTCGCTGTCATCAACCGCTGCTTGGCGAGTGTTATCGCTACGCGTGACGTATCGCAAGTAATCCAGCGTCTTCCCCACTCTTCGGCTACCGCCGCTGTCGTGCCACTACCGCAGGTAATATCCAAAACCAAATCGCCAGGATCGGTTGTCATCAACATGCAGCGCTGGATGACCTTCGGATTGGTTTGTACCGCGTAGATTTTGTCCGGCGCACCGGCCAAGTCAGACCACAAATTCGTTAGTCGAGTGACTGGATAATCGTTGTAGAACATCACATATCGGACTGTTTCGCCGCTCGCCTGAAGCCGACGTTGCTTTTTGAGGACTTCGATCCCATTACGCGTGGTCTTCCAGCTCTTACCAGAGCTAGGCTTAAAAGTTCTGCCATCAAACTCTATTGGGAAAATACACGTCGCTGTGTAACCACTCGAAACCAAATTCTCTGTGGTGTAGTAACGACTACCCTTGGGAACTTCCTCCAGATCGCTCAGAGCTGCACGGTTGCCGTCTGGTAGTTCAACAAACTTGTAACCGTCTAGTGGACGCTCCACAAATAAGGGATTGATCTTTGTCTTCGATGCATCCTTTCCATACCACACAAGAATGTCATATATGCCGCTCACGACATCCGCGCTGAGACTTCCACTCGTTCTAAACGCAATCTGAGATAGAAAATTCTTCGCGCGGAATACCTCATCTAGAATTTCGCGGACATGATGGACGTTTTCATCACTTATCTGTACAAGCACGGAACCCGACTCATGCAACATTTCGCGCGCCAATTGCAGTCGGTCACGCAAGTAACTTAAGTACGAGTGGATGTCTAATTCCCACGTGTCGCGAAATGCTTTTACCATCTCCGGTTCTGTGGTAAGGTCTTCGTCCTTGCCGTCCTTTACGTCGCGCTTGTTCACGAACGGCTGGAAGTTACTGCCATACTTGATGCCGTAGGGCGGGTCGAAATAGATCATCTGCACCTGTCCGCCCAACCCCTCCTTCTCCAGCAGGCTGTTCATCACCAGCAGCGAGTCGCCGGCGATCAAACGATTGCTCCAATTGTGCTTGTGCTTGTAGAACTCGATAGCCTCACGCAGCGGCGAATTTTTACTCGGGTTGAAGAGCGACAACTGCTCGAAATCAGTGCCGTTCTTTTTGCGCACGGCCTCGATGATAGAGCGCGGGTCTATGCGTTCATGAACGTGCAGGCTGACGGTGGGAATCTCGAAACTCGTGCGCTCCGCTTTCCCCGCCCACTTTAGCTGCGGGTCCAGGTGCGGATCGTAGGCGTAGGTCTTTTTGGCGCCGGTGGCCGGCTCGGTATCGGGTGTCACCAGCCCGACCGGCGGGTTGTTCAGCCGCTGGGCCTTCTCATGTGTGGACTGCTCGATCTCGCGTTTACTCGGCGCTCCCGGCGTACGGCCCCCACTCCCCCGTTTTCCTCGTGCCATCGGTTAGTCGCCCCTCACGTTTACGTTCTTCTCAGCCGTTTCCCATGCCATTTGTTCGGATTGCAAAGCCGATAGAGACTCTAGTCCTGCTGGTCTCGGAATCGTAGCAATAAGTACAGAAAACGTCAGCCTTAGATGGCCAGCTACCTTGAAATTGGTTAACCGTCTTTGCGAAAGTGCCTCATCCAGTGGGATGCGCAAGCCGACGATAAAGTGACCTCAAGACAGCCTTACCTTCCTGTTTCGCGTTGGTTTTGGCTCTTCCGTATGTAGGCAAAAACCTAGAAATTGGCTAAATCTCTTTGATACTGGTTTAAGTTACGATCGCTTCTGCTATCTTTATATTCACTGTCCTTCTGCAAGGCCAACGATCTCGGCATCACGCATGCTCATTACGCACGAACGCGAAAAGCTTGCTAACGCTATTGTGTTCTTCGCCAAGAACACGAACTACTGCGGAATCACAAAGCTTTTCAAACTTCTTTATTTCCTCGATTTCGTTCACTTCCGGCAGACAGGAAGAACGGTGACTGGTCTCACTTATGTGACTTGGCCGAAGGGTCCGGCGCCGAATGAGTTGTGGCACGAGATCAAATCTGGACCTAGCGCCGACTTGGCTAAGGCGGCATCCTTTGTCGAGCCAGACCCATCAGAAGAAAGTCACCTGACAAAGATAGTTCCGAGATCGCCGTTTGACACGAAGTATTTCACAAGGCGTGAATTGCGGATATTGGAACTACTGGCGGAAATATACCGGGATGCAAGAGCGCCAGATATGGTCGAGGTCACACACTTGCGCGGCAAACCTTGGGACGTGACCGTAAAACAGCACGGCATGAATGCGCCGATTGACTTCATGTTGGCATTGGACGGGACTGACAAGGATCAGCTTTCGCAAGAAGAAATCATTGAACGACTTAAAGACAGAGATCAAACAAGGAAAGCTTTCTCTTGATACCAGGAGAGGTGATTTTCTGGTCGAAGTATTCTTTCCAAGATGGCAGCGACGCCGACAAACTGCTAGTTGTCGCGAACAACCAGCGTAACAATCAACACGTCGTATTCAAGACAACCTCGCAGCCGAACAAACATCGACCAAACAAAGAAGGTTGTCACCCAAAAGAAGGCTATTACCACTTACCGGCCAGCAAGTCATGGTTCAAACGTGACACCTGGATCGTGCTCAACGACCCGCAGATATTGGCTGCCACCGAACTTGACCGGGCCGTTAATGGCGGTCGGGCAAAGTTAATGACGCAGCTAAACGATGAGTTGGTCCGGGCCATAATCAATTGCTTTAGGAAAACCGACGATTGCTCATCGATCCATGTATGGCTTATGGGCTAAATCCTATGAGGAAGTGGTACATCCTGCGCTAGAATGCGAGTAACCTTATAATGTTTGGAAATTGCACCCTTCCTGCGGGAGATTATTGATAATGGACGCCAAGCAACTGATTGAGCTTCGCAAACAGGCCGAAAAAGCAGTCGCCGAAATGCCCAGCGGTGAAATGAAGGTGAAGGCCTTTGAAGTCATCTTGTCCCATCTCTTGAGTGGTTCCAAAGCGCCTGCCGGACGTGCACCTGTGGTGGAAACGAAAACGAGCAAAAAATCAAAGGCTACCACCGCTCAAACGAAATCAACTCCTGGACGTATTCTCGTACTTCGAGATGAGGGGTTCTTTAATACACAAAGAACTATAAGCGAAGTACGCGAAGAGCTTGGCGCACATGGATGGCACTATCCATTAACGACATTAAGTGGAACATTACAGGCATTAGTCCGGAAACAGGAACTCCGACGTATCCGCGCAACGGCTGGCAAGAAAAAAATCTGGAAATACTCGAACCCCTAGGTATAAAGCCATGCGAACTTCGTCGGCAGACAAGTTCGTGGCTGAAGTGCACGCCTTTGGGAAGCTTCTTCGCATAGTGCGGAAAAACAGGGCGAGCATTACCAGCCACCGCTTTTATAGCCCGAAGGCGCGCGCAGGGCTTGCAGCGCTGCGCAAAAATTTCCTGATGTTCAAGCGTGACTACCCGGAAGAGCGATTCCCGAAGGTCGCGTTTCAGATTGCTACGATAGAACCCCTTGTATCCAAACTTACCGAGATCTTCCCATCTGACGCCAAAGAAATGATTCGGTTGCTCGATGAGATAGGATTTAAAGTTAATGCAGACCTTGCCGCTGAACTGGATGCGCCTGAAGCTACACCGCTGCTCTCAACATCTGCGCCTTTCATTCCTGATGAGTTAATTGACGATAAGCACGGGATTCTCAAAAAGGTGCTTTGGGAAGCCAATAGATGCTACGACGCTGCTTGTTATAATTCATGCGCGGCGATGATTCGACGTTTAGTCGAAAATCTCATAATTGAAGCATTCGAGCATCATGGCATTGCAGACAAAATCAAACGCGACGGCGAGTACATTGAATTTGGTGCCTTGATCGGTAAGGCAATTGCAGAGCAGGCATTACGACTAACAAAAAACACGAAACGAACGTTGCCTGAACTAAAGTTTTTTGGCGATCTCGGCGCGCACAATCGAATGGCATTGGTCCGGAAGGGGGACCTAGATAGGTTACACAACCCCATTCGGGCCGGTGTCGAGGAGTTGGCGAGAAATATCTAGCGCCGTAATTCTGTGGCTCAGACAGTGTCTCTACAACCATCGGCGTGCTCGGGGTTCAACCTGCGGTGTTTGCCTGCCTGCGCACGCCGACGGCAAGACCCCGAAGCCACCCCACCACCCCAACGATAAGATTTGACGAAATACCTCCCTGTATTTCGCCCTCCGGGCACAGTAAAGTGCGCCCGATTCCACTCCTGGCGGAATTGTGTTGCGCGCGAGAGAAGAACAAAACGCTTCAGGGGTCACTCCCGGCGTCCCGCCTCCCGCGACATTAGTGCGATCCTGCACGTCACAAGCGGGGGTAGGCCCCGACGTTTTCAGTCGGGGCGAGCCGGGGTAAGGGCCGCGCGGCCCTTGCCTCGATCCAATCGGCGAAAACGAAAAATGGTGGGCCCGCTAGGACTCGAACCTAGGACCAAGGGATTCACTCTGCCCCGCTGTTTCCAGCAGGAGTGGACTATCTCACCGCCCTCATCTCTCTTGCAGCAAGAGAAGTTAGGGCGCGGGACGCTCAAGCCTGTGATCAAGGGCGCTCAAGCCCTCAGGTAGTCTCTGCACCTTCCGGGAGTGCACTCCCGGCTTGGCTCAGGGTTGCCATCAGCCATGGCTGGAAGGTTTCCCTGAATTCATCCCGTTCATCTCGTATCTTTCGATACGAGCGCACCATTACGATGAGTCCCCTGCTCTAACCAACTGAGCTACAGGCCCAACGCCGGCATTCTATCAGCTTTGGGAACACCGAGTACTCATCGATACCGCAGCAGTAGACCTTTAGTGCGCCACTCTATAGATTATTACTTTCATAATAATCTTTATTATTAAAGGTCCGTAGATGGCTACAAAAAAATGCTCAACATGTCATAAACCGCTGAGAGGCCGCCAACGAAGATTTTGCTCCCGTCGATGCAAGAATGCCGACACCAACAATAAACACCAGTCCTATCAAGCGCAGCAGCTTCGTGGACGTGAACGGAAACTGGAACTCATTCGCCTAAAAGGTGCGAAATGCGAATATTGTGGTTACAACAAGAACTACGCCGCGCTCGAATTTCACCACCCCAATCCACATGAAAAAGACTTTCAGCTCGATATTCGGACTCTATCGAACCGTAGGTGGGACGCGGTGATGACTGAAGCCAGGAAATGCCTGCTGCTTTGCTCAAACTGCCATGCCGAAGAACACAATCCTGAATGTGTTATATGACAACGCTATTGGCAACCAATCAGAAACAAAAAGGGCCCTAACGGGCCCTTTTTGTCAAGCAACATTCCGCTTCAGTCGATAAAACTGCGCAAATGCTCGGAGCGGGTGGGATGCCGCAGCTTGCGCAGCGCCTTGGCCTCGATCTGGCGGATGCGCTCGCGCGTGACATCAAATTGCTTGCCCACCTCTTCCAGCGTGTGATCGGTGTTCATGCCGATGCCGAAGCGCATGCGCAGCACCTTGGCCTCGCGCGGTGTGAGCGTCTCGAGGATTTCCGAAGTGGCGAATTTCAGACCGCTGCCGGTGGCGGCATCGGGTGGAGCGACCGAATTGGCGTCCTCGACGAAATCCCCGAGATGGGAATCCTCGTCATCGCCGATGGGCGTCTCCATGGAGATCGGCTCCTTGGCGATTTTGAGCACCTTGCGGATTTTGTCCTCGGGCATGTCCATGCGGCTCGCCAGCTCTTCCGGGGTAGCCTCGCGCCCCATTTCCTGCAGCATCTGGCGCGAGATGCGGTTGAGCTTGTTGATGGTCTCGATCATGTGCACCGGGATGCGGATGGTGCGCGCCTGGTCGGCGATCGAGCGCGTGATCGCCTGGCGGATCCACCACGTGGCGTAGGTCGAGAACTTGTAACCGCGGCGGTATTCGAATTTGTCCACCGCCTTCATCAGGCCGATGTTGCCTTCCTGGATGAGGTCGAGGAACTGCAGGCCGCGATTGGTGTATTTCTTGGCGATGGAGATCACCAAACGCAGATTCGCTTCCACCATTTCCTTCTTGGCGCGACGGGCCTTGGCTTCGCCGATCGACATGCGGCGGTTGACTTCCTTGAGATCCCCAATGGGCAGTCCGGCGCGATCCTCGAGTCGTTTGAGCTTGTTTTGCAGCGCGTTAATGGCGTCAGAGTTGTGCTCGATGACCGAGGCGTTGCCTTCGCCGCACTTGACGGCCCGTTTCACCCAGCGCTTGTTGGTCTCGTTGCCGGGAAAAATCTTGATAAACGTTTTGCGGGGCATGCGCGCCTTGCCCACGCAGATATCCATGATGGCCTTTTCCTGCAGGCGCGCATGGTCAACCAGTGAACGGACGTATTCCACCAGACGGTTGACCTGTTTGGAGACAAACTTGATCTGCATGAATTCATCGGCAAGCTTGGCCTGAATCCGTTTCACCTCGGGGCTGTCATAACCCTTTTTATCGACCGCCTTGAGCAAATTCGAGTGGAGTTTGCGGATTCGCGCAAAACGGATCAGCGCCTCTTCGCGGTTCGGTCCGGTTTCTTCATCATCGCCACCGTCTCCCCCGGACTCCTCTTCCTCGTCATCATCCAAATCAGCTGCCGCGGCCTTCTCGCTCTGGGCCTCGGGCAAGGGGACGTCAGAGGCGTCGGGATCGACAAAATCGACCACGAGATCGGTTAGCCGCATCTGGTCAATCTCGACCAGATCCATCATCCGGACGACCTCGGCAATCGCCGCCGGACAGGCGGCAATGGCTTCGGTGGTCTGGCGCACACCGTCTTCAATCCGCTTGGCCAGATCGATTTCACCCTCGCGGGTGAGCAGTTCCACGGTGCCCATTTCACGCATATACATGCGCACCGGGTCGGTGGTGCGGCCGAATTCGCTGTCGACAGCCGATGTAACCACCTGCTCGGCCTCTTCCGCCGCTTCTTCCTCGTCTTCCGCGGGCGGCGGCGTTTCGGTGGTTTTGAGCAACAGGGTATCCGGATCGGGCGGCTCGTCGAAAACCGCGATCCCCATGTCATTGATCATGTTCACTACCGCCTCAATTTGGTCGGTGTCATGAACATCTTCGGGCAGATGGTCGTTGATCTCACGATAAGTGAGAAACCCCTGTTCTTTACCCTGAATGATCAGTTTTTTAAGTTGTGATCGTTGTGTTTCCTGATCCATAGAAATGCCGTAAGCGTGGTTGCCGTATAGAGAAATGAAGGGTTGGAGCGTAAATCCCGCGTAAAAGCGGGTAAGTATAGCTTAAGTGGATGCCTGCCCCAAGTTTTTCAATGGCCTGACGGAGATAACCGGGGTGTTCCACGCATCTGGCTCAATAATCGTGCCAGTTCATCCTTTTCCATTTTGGTTAGACTACCCGCATACTGTTTTTGCAGGAGCGCGTCGGTTTTCTGCCTGGTCAAAGCGACCTCCAGACGCCGGATAATATCGGCAAATTCCGCCTCCACATCGTTAACCAGCGACGGATAGTCCCAAACCGCTAATTTAGCTAAGTGATGTTGGTAATCACTATCGCGAAAATTCTCTATAATCAAGGCAGTATTCGAGTTTGGTGACTGTTTTAAAATCTCGAGCATTTCGATAAAAAGTGACATGCCCGGCATCTCGAGGGTAGCCCAAGCTGAAAAGTCCGGTACATTTGCCGCCAGCCGCGGATTCTGCAGCACCAGCGCCATGGCACGTCGCAGAATAGACGGAGGCTCGATGGGTTTGCCGGGCTGAAAGGATGGGACTCTTGCTGCCGAGGCGGGTGTTACCGGATTTACCGCCATGGCGGAAAGCTTGTCCGCATCCATGCGGCTCAACACCGCCAGCCGATCCAGCATCATTTGCCTCAATACCCCCGACGGCATCTTGGACAATAATGGACGCGCAAGTTCCACGAGCCGTGCGCGTCCATCCAGACGCCCTAAATCCACCTGGCGGGAGAGAATATCGAAAAAATACTCCGGCAGCGGAATCGCATTATTAAGTCGGGACAAGAATGCATCACGGCCTTCCTTGCGGACATAAGAATCCGGATCTTCAGATTCGGGCAGAAACAGAAAACTCACCTGCCTGCCCTCGCGCATCGCCGGCAGCGTGTTTTCCAGCGCGCGCCACGCAGCATCGCGTCCGGCCCGGTCGCCGTCAAAGCAGAAGATCACTTCCGGGGCATGGCGGAAAAGGCGCTCGAGATGCTCACGGGTTGTAGCCGTCCCGAGTGTTGCCACCGCGTGATCGATTCCGAACTGGGCGAGCGCCACGACATCCAGGTAGCCCTCCACCACCAAGACCCGGTTTTCGCGCTTGATCGCCGTGCGCGCGTGGAAAAGACCGTATAGTTCGCGCCCCTTGTGAAACAGAGGCGTTTCGGGAGAGTTGAGATATTTGGGTTCTCCCTTCGCCAGTATCCGACCGCCAAAGGCGACAACCCGGCCGCGATAGTCTTCAATCGGAAACATGATGCGGTCACGAAAACGGTCGTAATAGCCACCGCCCTCTTTTTTGACCGCCAGTCCGGCGCGAACCAGCTTATCGCGGCTGCTGTCGTCCTTGCCCAGCGCGCGCAATAAATTATCCCAGCCGTCCGGCGCGTAGCCGAGACCGAATTCGTGCGCGATTTCACCGGTGATGCCACGCCCCTTGAGGTAATCGACCGCGAGCCCGGCCTGCGGATGCTCGCGCAGCTGGTTACGATAGTAGCGCGACGCCTCGCGCAGCATTTCAAGCAGATCCGCGCCGCCGTTTTTCTCTTGTCCTGACACCACGCCGGCTTCTTTGGGAACCGGTAGTCCCGCGCGCGCGGCCAGCTCCTCGACCGCTTCGACAAAACCCAAGTGATCGTAATCCATCAGAAAGCCGATGGCCGACCCGTGGGCGCCACAGCCGAAACAGTGGTAAAACTGCTTGTCCGTGCTCACCGTGAATGACGGAGTCTTTTCCTCGTGAAACGGACAGCAGGCCTTATAATCCTTGCCGGCCTTTTTTAGCGGCACGCGCGCATCGATAACATCCACGATGTCCGTGCGGATCAATAATTCGTCGATAAACTGCTTAGGAATGCGGCCGGCCATGCGGGTATTCTAATCAGGCCGGTAAATTGCGGAAACGGAATCAGGAATGCAGCTGTTTTACCGGGGGATATCCAGCTGCGCCTCAGGCGGCACCGAGTTTTGTTTTCACTTTGCTCCCGACTTGTCCCATGTCCGCCCGACCCTGAAGCCGTGGTTTGAGTACACCCATGACCTTGCCCATGTCCCTGACGGAACTCGCCCCGGTGGCGGTTACCGCCTCATCGATGAGCCGGTCGATTTCAGCCTCGGTGAGCGGCTGCGGCAGATAGGCCTGAAAAATGGCGATCTCGGCGGATTCCTTGTCCGCCAGATCCCGGCGACCGCCGGTATGGTATTGCTCGATCGCCTCGCGTCCCTGCTTGACGAGTTTTTCAATGACAGCCGTAACCTGGGTATCGTCGAGCTGAATCCGCTCATCCACTTCGCGCCGCTGGATGGCCGCGCTCAGCATGCGTAGCGTGCTCAGGCGCGACTCGTTTCTGTCGCGCATGGCTTGCTTGATATCGTCTTTGATTTTTTCCTTAAGGCTCATCGCCCAAGGGGAGAAATCAGGTCCGGACGGCGGGCGTGGGCGGGCG
>Ga0326597_10006454_pt1 | contig 16058 bp, 20 predicted proteins | sample RVTome_12_FD_203789 | JGI IMG/M metagenome (GOLD analysis project Ga0326597, IMG submission 203789) | Soil microbial communities from uranium-contaminated site in the Upper Colorado River Basin, Wyoming, United States - RVT100D185 | ecosystem: Environmental > Terrestrial > Soil > Contaminated >...
AATATTGGGTACCTCGGAACAGTGATCCCACGAGCTAATCACAAGCCTTGCTCGAACGGGCGGAGGAACCGTGAGGAATAGGGGTTCTACTAGCCCAGAATCGAGCCGCCTGATTGTATGCTTCGACTTCTTTCAGCACGGCTAGGGTTTTCAACACAAGAATTAACAGCGCGAGCCCCATAGTCAGTTGCGGAAACAGGTAGTGATAGGCCACCGTAAAAGCAAATTGCAGGCGGTGTATAAACACGGCATCATCCACGTGGCGTACCTCTCTCTTTTCCGTTGCGCCTCACACGTTCCTCCCATGAGAGGAGTTTGCTTTTGTTTTTCGCAAATCTTTTCTTGAATCTGGAATCACTCCGTGTTATCCCCTTTCAGTTCTTGCAATATGGGGAGTTTCAACGGGCTGGACAAAGCAAATGTAAAGCGAGACTCGGGTCCATACGCGATGGGTGCGCCTTTGGTTGCCAGAACATACCCGGCGCCGGATCCTCCGCCCACGCCAACTCCAATCGCCGCGCCCTTGCCTCCGCCGGCGATCGCTCCAATGGCAGCCCCGGCGGCGGCACCCCCTGCGATTACCGCCGCATCCTTCTTTCGAGTGCTCCTGGCTACGAGGATTCGCGGCTCCGTATCCAGGCCGTACTCCTTCCCTTGGATGATCAGTCTTTCCAGCCTCATCGTAATGCTGGCTCGCCCTTCCACCCGACCCGACTTCTTGATATCACTGAGGCGTCCCACTACCTTGCTGAGCGATGGGGCCAACATCTTGTCATCGATCAATAGAGCCCTGTCCAAGGAGGCTCTGAACAGATCGCCCGGTGAGTTTCTCTCGGAATGAATCGATTGCTCCAACCGGATGTGGATCTTAGTTCCAGCGGGCACGGTAACGGTATCAGGTCCGAAAAGCCGCGAGACGAAGGACTCCTCGTGCTGGGCTTGGTCATGGCTGTCGGCCTCCACCATTGAAGCCGACCGATTCAGCAAACCAAAGACAATTACGCCAGCACAGGCGATTCCTGACCCAACGGCAATAGGTTTCCAATGCTTCATAGTTCTTTCTCCTTTCCAGACACCCAAAGAACATGAGATTGACCACTCTGTGTGTGCTGCGGCGCCTAAGGCGTCTATCTCCATCCCCCATCCTTTCCAGGTTCTCCCCTTTTCCAAGTGGTGGGGAGCACGCAGCAATCCAGATTGGAGATATGCCGATGATTCATGGACTTATCGATTTCTGAACGGCCCGATCAAAGCGTCCCCATGAAGCAGGACGACCGGGAAAAACTCCCTGGTTTTCGTTGATTCATTCGGGATCAAGCAGGGGCCTTTTCGTGCAACGCGCCTCAGAGGCCTTCCGTCAGTTATGAGGATTCCGAGACGAGGTCGGCGGCTAACCAAATGAAAACGGGGGTCCGCTCATCACTGCGGTGGCAAGCGAAGCCACTCGTTGGGATTGCGATTACCTTTGTGGCCATGCAGCGCACCATGCAGCGCAACGGAGTGCGGATTCCACAAAAGTGCACGCTAACTCACTACTCTGTTTCTAAGATCGTATGGAACCTCTCGTGCAAAGAGTAAGTCGGAGATGGGAGCAAAAGGAAAATGTTGAGGGAGGTTGGGAGTATGAAAATCAAGCTGGCGATAGCAGGCGGCTTGCTCTTGACGTTTTGGGGGAGCTTCATGATGACCCAGTTCGTCTTTCAGGCTCTCTTGCAATAGACACAGATGGAGCGACACGAGGGATCCGTACCGGTTCCCCCAAGGCGAACGGGTATCCAATCTCTTGGGAAGGGAGATACAAAGATGTTGTGGCTAATCTTTTGGATTTTACTTGTGATGTGGTTGCTTGGCATGGTGACTGCATACACGTTTGGAGGCTTCCTGCACATACTCTTGCTGCTTGCCATCGCGGCGGTGCTGATCCGGGTGATTCAAGGACGCCAACCCTTGTAATCATCGCTGTACGACTTCTCGCGAGGAGAAACAATTGCAGGGAGTGGAGCGGCACAAACAATTTCATCGCACGGGGGGTACGATCGTGCCCTGGCAGCTTTCGAAAGGAGATCAAATCATGAGGAATCGTGAAATCATGAAACCCATTACGGCAGCTCTCTTGCTGGGGGCTATGCTTTCCATCCTGGCGTTCGGTTGCGCCAGCAGAACCCAAAGAACCGCAGTCCCATCAGGTCCTGTGGTTGCGAGCACGATCGAGCCTGGGGTCATTCCGGCGGGCACGGCCTTTACCATCCGTACCAATGAGGCCATCACGAGTGAACAGCCAGGGAAAGTCTATTCCGCCCAAGTGGAACAAGACATCCAGGATCAAAGCGGCCGACTCCTGGTTCCGAGGGGGTCCCAGGCGCAACTGGTCGTGGTGGAAATAGCGGAAGCCGGGACTGTCGGGACTGCCAGTATGGAGCTGGCGATTCGCTCGGTGTCAATCAGCGGAAGAACCTATCCGATTGCGACGGCCGGAGTAACGCAACAAGGTGACGCCGGACTCGGCGCCAACCGCCGAACCGCCGAGATCGTCGGCGGAGGCGCAGTCCTCGGGACTTTGATCGGAGCTGCGGTCGGCGGAGGAAGAGGTGCGGCAATCGGAGCGATTACGGGGGCAGCCGGAGGGGCAGCGGCGCAAGTGTTGACGCGAGGCAAGGAAGTGCGCGTCCCAGCGGAAACTGTTCTTACATTCCGACTCGACCAGCCGTGGCGGCTGGAAGGTTACTCATCGTAGCAACCACGGGGGATGAATCCGCCGAGCTTGCAGGGAGCCGACCGAGTGCTGAGAATTGATCGGCTGCCGGGTCCCCCTTCTCTTCTACCGAGTGTGACAAGGCGGAGACAACGGGTCGGTCCAGGTGTCCTGGAGGCCGCGAACCCATTGGGGGCATTACAATCAATTCGGAGGCGGATTCCCTCCGAGATGAAGTTGGGAGATCCTTATGGCTACAAATCATGCTGTGTTTGGGATTTATCCGAACCGAAAAAGTGTAGAGGAAGCAGTTGCGGAATTGCGCGCGTCTGGATTTCGAGGCGCCGATGTCTCCGTTTTCCGTGCAGAGAACACGGGGACGAAGGACTTTGCACATGAGAAAGGCAGCAAGGGCCCCGAGGGATTCATGGCCGGAACGGGCACGGGGGCGATTGCTGGAGGTGCCTTCAGTTGGCTGGTGGCTACCGGCGTGTGGGCCATCCCCGAATTGGAACCCATCGCCGCCGGCGGGCCGATCATGGCTTTGCTGGCGGGCCTTGGCGCGGGTGGGACTGTCGGGGGAGCAATCGGAATGTTGGTCGGATTGGCCATGCCGGAGTACGAAGCGAAGCGTTACAAAGGAAGGCTTCGAAAGGAAGGCATACTCCTTTCGGTTCATTGTGATGACGTGACGTGGGTGAAAAGAGCCAAAGCGGCTCTTCTACGAACCGGAGGAGAAGATATCGCCTCCTCTGCGGAGAGGAAAGCGGATTTCGCAATCAGCGACAGGCCCATGCCGCGGCGCATGGAATACCCAGTTGTCGCCAGACCCGCAGAGGAGCCTGGAGAATCGGAAAGAACAGAGGAGCGTCGTTACGCGCATGCAGGGCAAGAGAAGGGCGCAGGATATTGACCGGCTGACTTTGCAAATCTCCCGCGTTCTTCTGCATGAGCTCTTGGGGGAGAAAAAGAGGGACGAACTGGGAGGTTCGTCCCTTTGACATCGAAGAATATGTCAGAGGCAAACCTAAGCAGAGCGAGGCAGAACTTCGATATGGACAGCGACATTGCCTTTGTCCTCTGCACGGAAACGTACCCTCACATTATTTCCGCTCATTTTGGCAAGGCCTTCTACAGTCTCCGCTCCTTCCACATGCGTGTCCATGTTGTAGTTAAACTGCATTTCCTTGCCGTCACTTGTCTTGATCCAAATTAGCCTCATCTGTGAATCGACCTTCGAGAGGGCGCCTTCCGCCTCCTGCAGCGCGGCTTCCTGTTGCGCGGGTGCAGGCGTCGAGTAGCCCGGCTGTGAGGGAGGTTGTTGTTCTTGCGCTGTAGGGTTGCCCGCCTGCTCGCTGCAAGCTATCCCGGGGAACGCGCTCAGTATGAATAACATCACCCAAAGTTTTCGCATGGTAATCCTCCATCGATCCTGAATTTCGCCTACCTGTTGCTGGGTGATGCAAATTGGGTGCCAGGAAGCGATTCGCTTGTAACATCTTGAATTCACGATAACCCGTGCTTGCGTTGCGGCACTGCGGCGGATGCTGAATGCCTCAACGAGGAAGAGGGGTGCATCTGCGAGGAATCTTTCCTCGGGTGGAGATTAGAACGCGAATTCCATCGGTCCCGTTTGTCATCGGGCCGGCGCTCAACTCAGGCACCTTTCCGTAACATCGTTGCGGATCGACCCGTTAACGTCTCTAAGTCAAAGTTCCACGAAAACTAAGGTAATAACCTAATATTCCGCCCAGCCTCCTCTTGGTATCATGCAAGGCGACGAAAGGGGATTTTGGATACCGGTGCTCTTACCAAACACACATCAAGAGCAATTTCCTCCAAACAGCAATAACGGTGCCTGCGCGGGACGGACTACAAAAGGGGAGTAGAGATGATGCGGTACCTGGTTGTTTCCTTACTATCGGTTGTAGCAATGGCTACGATGCTTTCAACAGGCAGCCTGGCCGGCGACCTCTCCGAGCAAAAACTCAACACGGTCGTACGAGAGTTTCAAACCCGGCTAGGCATGTCCGAAGCGATCGCGGTTTCGATTGTCGAAGCGAATGAATATTTGGTGTCCGTCCAGCGCTCTCCTGACGCGGAAAAGGGATTCATCATTCAGTTCGAAAGAAAATTCCTTCCGACGCTAAACGACGAGGAAGTGCGCGCGGTGATAGCCCACGAATTGGGCCATATCTGGATCTTTACCCACCATCCATATCTCCAAACGGAATCACTAGCCAATGAAAAAGCCCTGCAACTGGTCAGCCGGCAAAGCCTCGAACAGGTCTATGGAAAGGTTTGGGTGCGCACTGGGCAGAAGGGTACCCTACAGGATTTCTTGGCCAAGGTGGAATGATCGGCCGCGTTGGGATGCCAGGCTCATCAGCCGCGGTCCCAAAATGACCTGCATCCGTCTTCCTTTCACACGCCCCCTTTCGGCGATAAGTTCTCTTTTGATGTCACGCAAGTCGTAGTAGTACCAACCCTAGCCCAGTTAGCGAAATACTCCGGATTCGAAGGAGATTTGAAGTTCCACCGTGAGGGAACAAGAATTCCACCCTTGCGGGCAAAATTACTTTCTGACGCTCCTATTGGATCATGGCCTTGGGAACCCAACTCACTGTAACAATTGGAGTTGCATTTCAAGACAAGTATTCTATCTTTGGCACCTTAAGTGCCTTGATACGTTCGTGTTCGAGCTTTTCAGGGAGGATAAGCCAATGTCCGTTTTAATCGAATCTATCGAAGAGGCATATTGTGAACGGTGTCATCTCGCAACACCTCTGTGGAAGCTCAAGTGCATCCACTGTGGCAAGTCATTGTGCAGGAACACGGAAAAGACCAGCATCGTTGAGAAACCCTTAAGCGCCAACTCTTCCGGTTGAGGTAGTGCCAGGTGAAAGTATGGCGGGAATCGGGAAGCTATGGCCGCCGTTGCGTGGGCAACAACTCAAAGAGCCGTAGGCAGGAACGGCTGTGGTAATCTTTAGGCGGTGTCTTTTTGGACCCTGATGACGCGCGGGCGGTCATCCGCCAATCCTGATCAGCGGAGTGGTTGGGATGCCAAACATAGAAGAGCCAGATTACACGCCGAACACTGAGTCCCGTCCAAACGAAACTGAGAAACAGGGAGTTCGTTTGGGCTCGGCGCAGACCTCACACGGAGTCGGGCCCATGGATCAACCGCAGTCGGAGGCGATTCAAAGTCTTGCGCATGATTTGCGAACGCCCTTCATTTCCATTCGCGGCTATACGAAGATGGTTCTTGAGGAACGGGTCGGTCCCGTCAACAGCACACAACGGGAGTACCTGACCATCGTCGCCGAAAACGCAAACAAGGCAATCCGTCTGCTCAACGAGCTACTCAAGCAATTCGAATCAACATTTCCTGAGGGGAAAGACGATTCATGAATAAACGAACGATTCTGGTAGTCGAGGATGATGAAAGCACACGCACGTACTTGGTGCGCTTTCTTTCCTCGCGTGGGTACGATGCCGACGGCGCCGGATCCGGAGAGGATGCCCTGGCCCGGTTGGCGACGGGGCCTTCTCCGCACGTTGTTATCCTGGATCTCGTCCTGCCGGGAATAGACGGAATGGAAGTTCTAACTCAAATGAAGAACCAGAATCCGGCGGTCTCTGTCATCATCCTATCCGGCGTGGGCCAAACCAGCAGGGTTGTGGAAGCCGTGAAAATGGGGGCTTCGGATTATTTGGTCAAGCCCTTTGAGGAAGAAGAACTAGAACTAGCCATCGCAAGCGCCCTGGAAAAGCAGCAGCTCCGAAACGAGATCAAGAGCCTGCACCAGCAGCTGGATCTAGCTGGCGGCAACGGCGAGACGTTTTCAACCAATCCCAAGATGTTACGGGTCAGGGAAATCGCAAAACAAGTTGCGGATGCCGATGTTCCTGTCCTGATTTTGGGTGAATCCGGAGTAGGGAAGGAAGTGGTGGCCCGCTTTATCCACACGCAATCCCGGCGTCGCGACAAACCCTTTGTCAAAGTGAATTGCGCGGCCCTGCCGAATGATTTGCTGGAATCGGAGTTGTTTGGCTACGAGCGCGGAGCTTTTACGGGGGCCCTTTCGGAAAAGCCCGGGAAATTCGAACTGGCGGGCAAAGGCTTAATCCTGCTGGATGAAATTGGCGAAATGAGCCTGCATTTGCAAGCCAAGCTGTTGCATGTATTTCAGGATGGAGAATTCTCACGTTTGGGAGGAAAGCGTTCCATCCGAGTGGAGTGTCGAATCCTGGCTGCAACGAACCGGAAGATTGCGGAGGGGATTTCGCGCGGGGAGTTCCGAGAGGATCTTTATTATCGAATCAATGTGATCCAAATCGAGATTCCGCCGCTTCGGGAACGAAGGGACGACATTCCATTTCTTTGTAACCACTTCTTCCAAATGTATCGCAGCCGTTTCGGGAGTTCCCTGGAGGAAATGCCGCGAGAACTGATGGATGCGTTTCTTCAGTACGACTGGCCAGGGAACGTCCGCCAGATGGAGAATGCCGTCAAGCGCTACCTGATCTTGCCGGACCTTCACCTGGCGCTTTCCGAATTGAATGGATCCTCCCCTGCGCATGTGGATCCGCCAGCACCCAAGACCCATCTGCTCAAGGAGATTTCAGCCCAAGCTGCGGAACAGGCGGAAAAGGAAATGGTCCTTCAAATGTTGCAGGAGACAAACTGGAACCGCAAGCGAGCGGCGCGACAACTGGGTGTCTGCTATAAAGCTCTTCTCAACAAACTGAAAAAATGGCAACTCAAGCAGCCCACAGGGGGACCCACTCGGCTCGTCGGTTCGCTATGAAAGTCGTGCCGTCTGCGTCTTGGGAGCAGGGCTCACACTGTTCATTCATTGGATAGAGCGGCCAAGACGGCGCTGAAAGCGGCAACCGTTTCGTTCGAAGGGCCGCCAATTCCGGCGTATTGCTCCCGGGTATCGATCGAACCCTGGAACTGTGCCTTTGCGACCTGAGAGAGGGCTCCTTTCGACTTCGGAAACGGAATCACGTTGGCCCCGACTTTGCGAGCTGCCAAGCGCACACAAGCCCTGAGAGGAGGATTGAGAAGCTCCACAGATCGAAGTCGAGTTACACAGTATCCTCTCTCCTGTGTGATCTCGTACGATAGATCAGCTTGCAGGTACATTTTGTGAAGGCAGGACCAAGCGATCTTGCTATTTTGTCGAAGTTGCATACTGCTCTCCTTTCAGGGACACTCGGTTAGGGGGTGACATCAAAGGCATCTACCCAAACCCAGGTACCTCCAGAGGACTGTCTTTTCTGCCCGGTGACCTGGATCACCAGCTGGTGATTTCCTGGGGTCAGTCCCGCTACCGTGTAGAGGCTTGTTCTTGCCGTGTCCGTGACCGAATAGGCGTCAATCCTAGCCACCGGTTTTCCGTCCAGATACACTCGGGCGATGCCCGACCACTGGTCGCGATAACCAATCCAACTGACGCCGGTCCCCGAAAAAGTGAGCGTGGCGGAAGAATTACGGTCCATTGCCATGGCGGCGCTCCCTCCGCTGTGAACAGGAAGGTTATTGCCATACCAGGCACCCCCGTAGCTAATGGCAGGGTTGTTCTGTTCGATTCGAGGAAGGGTGATGGTCCCGCTCGAAGAGCCTCCAGTACTGGATGGGTCAGAATTACTATCGCCTGAGGTTGCAGTGGTGTCAACATCGAGCGCATCAATCCAAACCCAAGCTCCACCCGAGGCTCCGCTCCGTGTTCCTGTGGCCTCGATGACCAGGGTGTGGCTCCCCGCGGTCAGACCGCTGGTCTCCCAGATCACTGCTTGGGCCTGTGAGGGAGATGCATAGGTGTCGACCGTTGCTTGGATTTGACCGTCAAGCGAGACCCTCGCGATACCCGACCATTCGTCACGATAGCCGATCCATCGGACTGCGGTTCCCGTGAAAGTGAACGTCGCGCGCGACCCTGCGTCCAAGGCCTCGGCGGCGCTCCAGCCGCTGAAGATGGGCTGCGAAATCGTGTACCAGCCGGCGCTGTAGCTTAGACCGCTTTGCTCTGTACGAGTAGTCGTTGTGGAGGAGCCGGAAGTATCCCCGCCACTTCCGGTGGTGCCAGTGCCGGCGCTCGAGCTCGTTCCGGTGCCGCCCGCAGGCAAGATGGCGAGGTACACATCCGAATATTCACTGGGATAGCCCAGGCTGGCTTGCAATCCGTAATTGCTCGTGTAGATGAACCGGGAACCGTCGCGGCTTACAGAAACGCGGGGCATCCAATTGTAACTGTTGAAGGGGCGGCTGCGATGGTGCAGCAGCCTGCGGGTTTCGGTGCCGTCCAGCTTGATCTGCAGAATTTCGTTGGTGAAGGGAACCCAATTGAGGGAGTCAGGATTGGGATCGCCGGGAGCGTACGTTTCTGCGAAAACCCAATCACTGTTGTCCGTGCCCGAAATGTGCACGGCTAAGCTCCAGTCCAAAGAAAGAAGGCAGGTTTGCTGCGCGGTGGACAATTTGATCTTCACAAAGCCGTTGTTACAGCCGGCCAGCGGAAGACCATCGTTGGAGTTCGTCCACACGAGGACCTCGCTGCCATCGGCATCGAGGGTTACATCCATATGCCCGCCTGCATGGGCGACCTGGCGCAAGAAATCCATGTTTCGGTCGAAGAGCTCAACGCCGTTGTAGCGGCTCGTCCCCGCCTGAAGCCATGTGATCGTGACATTGTTGTAGGGGGTGATGTAGACGCTGTCAAAACCTTTACCGGAGGTATCCAAAGCCGGGCCTTTGGTATTCGTGCTGAGTTCATAAACGAAGACGTACCGGTTATCACCCACCAGAACAAAGTGATTTCCATCCTGGCTGATGTCCGTTTCCCCTCGACCACTGATGGACGAATACTCACTGAAGGTGCGCACTGTAGAGATAGCGCCCGTTGTTACGTCAAATTGCCGAAGCTGATTGATGAAGAGGTAAAAGAGAACATTTGCATTCGTGCGAGACCAGCGCGGTTCACTCGATGCGTTGATTTCGAACGGGAGAACCCCCAGAAAAGTTCCGGAGCCATCATACAGAGCGAAGTAGCTTTGATGCGCCACGAGAATCTTGGAATTGTCCTCGTTGAAGGGCGCCACGGTCGAATACTCGCTGTTGACAAAGATCAGATTTCCTCCGGAGTCGAAATTGGAAGTGTTCAACGCATCGGACAGGCGTTTGACACTGGTCCCGAACACCGGATCGGTGTAGCTGCTTCCGACCGCGGGGGGCTGAAAAGTGGAATAGTTCGGAGCTTTCGAGACACTGGCATCGGTCGTATATGAGACCGCGTGTTCTGCCAAGAGCAGAACGCCAAAGGCAAATCTGACAAGGAGCTTTCCAGAAAAAGTGTTCCGCATAGAAAATGTCCTCTCGACAACATGGGGCGGCCTTGGGTTCATTACTTGGAGTCACTCCTCGGGAGTCACCCAAGACCTGCCAAAAGTCAGCAAGGCGGGGAACTCTTGCTGGGACGGGCATGAATTGAGCCGGTGGTCCCGGATTTTGTGGTTGGGAGTAGGAAGCTTTTCTTTGCGTCCTGCAACAGTTGACTCAATAAACTGTGCGCAGTCGGGACCAGTCGCCGAACCAAGTCTTCCTCTTCGAGATAGGCGTCCACTCCCCATTCGTGAGCCTCTCGCCCAAGACCCCGCGGAAAGCCTGTTACGATCAACTTCGAACCAGGGCTGGCAAGCTTGATTTCTCGGATGATAGTGCCTGCCGCCTGTCCGAGCAGCCTCATGTTGGCGATCACCAGATCCGGCTGAAGGTGAGAAACCTGCCCTGCCACAGCCGATCCATGGCTCAGACGAGCCACAATCCGGAACTTCAACTGGCGATGGAAAAGGTGCTCGATGACCCGCAACAACGGGGCGGGTTCCACGGCGACAAGAATTGTGACCCTCTGCGACGCTCCCATCCAGATCAACCTCGTGAACTCAACGGACATACTCTCTTCTGCCTTGTCCACGAAGATGATCGTCCTTCGCTGCCAAAAGCGAAATTGGGAGTCAGCCTTAGTTTTCCTGGGAATTTACCTCAGTCCAGCTCCGGGCGCGGAAGCTCCCGAGAGAGATTGTGCGGGCTAGCTAATTCTTGATGGAAGGAAGACAAGCCTCTTCGGGGCGCGGTGGGATATTGACAGATGAACGAAGTATTCCTGGCGGCAGATAATCTTGATTGATTGACCAGCTGCGGAGGGTCGAGGGTGCGGGTTACTTGCGAGGCAGGCTATTTGTGGGGATGTGCAGTCATGGCGGGAAAGGCGATCAGTTTTCGGCGGAGGGCGTACTTGATGAGTTCAGTCCTGTTATGCAAAGCCAACTTTCGCATGAGATTATATTTGTGCACATCTACGGTTTTCAGGCTGAGATTCAACTGCGAGGCGATATCTTTCACCGTAAGGCCATCGGCCAGCAACTTGAGAATTTCTCGTTCCCGATTGCTCAGCGTGTCATATCTGGTCTTGGGCGGAGGAACGCCTTCCGCAAATCGATTGACGACCGCCTGCATCGCCAGCGGGCTCAGATACGTCCCGCCCTGGTGCACACGATGGATGGCCTCGAGCAATTGGGCCGCCGGGGCGTCTTTCAGAACATACCCCGAAGCGCCAGCATTCAGGCAAAGACCAATGATTTCTTCTTCCTCATACATGGTAAGGACAAGAATCTTAATCCGCTTATTCACCTTGGCAATCCGGCGGACAGCTTCATAACCAACCAGAGCGGGCATAGAAACATCCATCAGCACAACGTCCGGACGAAGACTGAGAGCCTTTTCAACCGCCTGCTTCCCATCCGTGGCTTCTCCGATTATCTCTATGGATGGGTCGGCGCGCAGAATCGCCTTGATTCCTTCGCGAAACAAGGTATGGTCGTCGCAGATCAAGAGCCTCAATGTTCCATGGGCCTTGATTCGAGGCGGTCGCTGCTTGTCGGCGTCCGTGCTTTTCCCATTACTCCATTTCATGAACTGGCTCCCTCCCAACCGTCCCTTCGAGGCGAGGCAGTGCACGCGGAATTAAGGCATTCAGGAGGCCTTCTTCCGATCATCCGCGCGCTCATTCGTCTCAGACAGTTCCATTCCCCGAAGAGAAAGGTCCACTTCAATTCGAGTTCCGTGGCGGCGGACTCCCGGCCGGACTGGCCAGGATTCGATGTGAAACTTGCCGCCGAGTCTTTCGATTCGTTCCCGCATAGCGGCTAGGCCAAAGGCGCGCTGCGATAAGGTGTCGGTGTGATCAAAACCAACGCCATCATCCTCGATACCCATCACAAGAACAGCTTTCTTCACGCTCCCCAGCTTGATCGATACGTGTTTGGCTTGGGAATGCCGAACCACATTGGAAAGTGCTCCCTGGAGGACCCGGTACAGCGCGGTTTCGTAGCTCGAGGGCAACTCCTGGGGCAGATTGGCATCGTCTACATGAACCTGAATTCCGGTTCGGAGCGTGAACTGCCGTGCGTAGATTCGCAGGGCTGGGAGGAAGCCAAATTGCGCCAACATAGCGGGTCCTAGATCGAGGATCAGCCGCCGGACCGAATCCACAGAGTAGGAAACCAACGCCAAAGCCTCTTCCAGTTTGGATTGCAGTTGGGAAACGTCACCACGCTTCAAATCCGTTGACATCATTTCCAAATAGAGCTTGAGGACCAGCAGATTGTGTCCAATGTCATCGTGCAGGTCGCGCGAAAAGTTCAGTCTCTCCTGTTCTTGCAGCCTGCGCCAGTTGGCAACTCCTTCCGTCGCACAACTGGATAGGGTCAAGAACTGGGTCGTGGCTACGAGCCGGGCCAGGGCCCAGCCGGGTTCCTTCCTTCCTGGATTTGTGTTGACAAGGTAAGGGAGGCAGCACTCCAAATAGAAGCCGAGAGAAGCGGCGATATGTGCCTGGGGAATCCCTTTCCTTTCGAGAACTCTTCCTTGCTGATCGATATTCTGCCGGTATGCGTCGAAGCTTCCATTCAGCAGGTTCTGATGGTGCGCCTCCAGCGTGAGCGGAAAAAGCGCTTTCCATTCCTCTTCGCCGATTCCAGCGCTGGCGAGTCTCTTGTGCCACACAGTCCGAATTTGCGCGTAGTGGGGACTCAGCATGGTAATGGCGCGATGGAGGGGACTCTTGATTTCCGAAAGTAGACTTCTGATCCGCATCATTCCCCCGAGGGCAACGAAACAGCCGGGGGGACCTCGCCATTGGTGTCTCGCTGCGCAGTGTCTGTCGTGGTAATGGCCGGAACCCCTCCCCCACCGAGTCTCTCTCCGATTTCTCGCCTAATCTGGTAGAGAATCGCCGGGTCCTTGTTCCATTCGTAAACCGTGGTGACCATTCTGGAAATTGCTTCGTCCGCAATATCGGACTGTCCCTTCCTGGCAAGGAGAACCAGATATTCATAGTCCTCCAACCCTTCCCGAATCAGCTTCAACCGAATGCTCTCGATTGGGATATCCGTGCTCCCGCCGATTTGGTTTGGCCGGCCGGGATAAAACAATGTTCCATCGCCATTGCCTCCAAACAGATGGATGTCGTTCCACGGGTCCCGATTCCGGGAAAATGCTTCATTCATGCTAAAGTAGAGTTCGCCTTCCACCCGGTACTTCCACGCAAGCCATGGCATGATCCGATTGGCGACTGCAGTAACATCCACAACGTAACTGGGCCAACCGCGGAAGTAGTCTCCTCGGGAGAGTTTGCAGCCGTGGCTGGCACAGGACTGATACCACCAAAGACTCTTTCCCTCTTGCAGTTCCGCCTCGTAAGCATCCCGATGCGCCGTGCGCTCGCAATAGTCTGGGAACCCAGGCTTCGAATCCAGGCAGTTGATCAGCGGCGCCCAGATATCGATGACACTTTCCAAGGATTCATCCTGTGAAGTTGTAACCAGATTGCGGATTCTTGCATCAGCACGGTGTGCCAGTTCAGCCTGAGCCGCCACCTGCGGAAAGCTCTGGGCGGCCGGTTCGTCCCACACATAATAGAAAAGACGGTCTAGCCAGCCCTTTTCAGAGAAATGCCTTACCCATTCCCTCCAGTAGGAAATCTTTTTCTCGGGAGAATCAACGCTTTGGAGAGTGCGCAGATCTACGGACGTCGAACGTGCACCGAAAAGGGGCTCGTTCTCTCCAAAGACTGTGCCGTCCAGAAATGGCCCAACCTCTCTGTTGTAGCGGCCCCAATCGATCCGACCGTTGCCCGAGTAAGGGGGAGCTGCCATCGCTCCACCATGAATGCTAATTCGGTGCCAGAGGGCAGCTTTGGCGTAAAGGTAGGTGATCGAGTCCAATTCATTGTCACTCGTGTAACGACCACGGTGTTGCTTGAGCGCGGCCGGTCCGCTCAATCCGAATGACGTTTGCAGACTGGAAGTGGATGGAAGGTCAAAATCCCATACGTGCAGCGTAATCGGAATGGCAACATTCGGCAGGCCGCGGACAGTGATCATAGCCTTACCCGAATAGGTGCCGGGGATCGTGTGGGGAGGGATGAAGATTTCGATCCACAGCGGCTGATTCCGGCCGTGACCCAAGCGGAAAGGGAACGCATTGCGCCTTTCTCCGGCATACCGATCAACTCGCGGGATCAAGGGATCCGGCCATTCCCCAGCATCTCCATCCGCCGAAGAGGCAGAACTGAACTTTAGGTAGCGTTCTAAATAGATTGTAATTTTGTCACTCCTGATGGCAGAGCCCGAAGGCTCCAGCAAGTCGGAAACCTGTACATCCACCTCGTCGACATTCCGCGAATCCGTGCGCAAGACGATCTGGAAGGACTCGAATTCGTTCCTTCCGGCGAAGAGTTCCACGGCTCGCGAGGGGTGTGTTGGAGGATCGTCCCCTGGCCGTATCTTTGCCAAACCATGTGTGGTCCACCAGCGCAAATTCTGAGCCTCAGCCTCGCCCACATGCAACAGCACAGGAAAGATCACACCCCCAACGATTTGAACGCAAACCAGGAGTTGCCGATAAACACGATTACACATTTCAAGCGTTCTCCGATAATGATTCTGTAAAGCCGGGAGCGATGGGGGGCCGAATTCCCTTCTTTACTATCTTTGGGTTTACCGAGCTGATGAGCCTACACATGTCCATGACTCTTTCATCCCATGATTCGGAATCCATGGATTTTGAGATAGCAATGCTTGGGCCACGATTGCCTTCCGCGAGCAGCGCTTCGATCTGTTGGAGGAAATGTTCGCAGGATACGCCCAGTCGCAACAAGTTCCCCAGCCTCGCCGCCTCCGGAATAGCGGTGGACACAACTGGAAGGCCGGCTGCCAGATACTCGCGCAGTTTGAGAGGATTGGCGGCCAGCGTCAGCTCGTTGATGACAAAAGGAAGAATGGCAACATCAAAGCCTTTGCAACAGGCCGGCAAAAGCGCGTACTCCTTTGTCCCTAATAAGTGCACATTGGTAAGGCGGCGCAAGGGCTCCGCGTTCATCTCCAACTTCCCAATCAGCGCGAAGGACCACTGAGGCCTCGCGGAAGCCAAGAACCTTATAAGCTCGATGTCCACCCAGTCAGCAATCAGGCCATGGAAGCCGATTACCGGAGGCCTAAGAGTCACGACATCATTGGGGACAACCGTGGTGGGACTGCAAGCATTTCGAAAATGCTCAACGTCAACCCCATGCCGGACCAAAAAAGTGTTTGGGTTGAGATGCTGTTTGTTCTCATAGAGCCGGTCGGAAGACACAATCACGAGATTCGCTCTTTGACTCAAGCGCCGCTCCATTTCGAGTAAGGCTGTTTTGTTCGTTCCTGTGAATTCCGAGAATTCATCTACGCAGTGATATAGGATGAAACCCTCACCCAAGGAGCCCACGACATCGGCGGACGTAGGAAGGAATGTCCATGTGATGGGATTTCTAAAATCCAATTGCCGGAGGATTCGACGCAAACACCATGGAAGCCACTGGCGGTTGAACATCTGCGCCACGCTGTTCCCGTGAAACGGCACTGCCAGGGGGGAATAGAGAAAGAGATTGTCCGCTTGGCGTTTATACCCGGCTAAGGACTTCTGCAGCTTGCGAAACGAACGGCGAAAATCCCGGGCGGAGACCTGGGGATTCCGCGTGCCGATGGAATTGACCCAAAGGACACGGTTCCGTTTCGCTAACTGCAGCATGATGTGTTTCTTGCTCAGAGGATCGCTGTCCCAGTCGTTGGCAAAACAGATGATGTCGCGCCCTTCGATCATACCGTCTGTAGGATCATGCTTCATAAAGCCACCTCCTGGTTCTGTTGTCTGCTTGAACTCGGCTCCAAACTCCTCTCCAGAAAGAGACGGTGCCAGAATTCAAAGATCAGCAGTGTCCACAGCTCCTGCTCCCGATTGGCCACTCCACTTTCATGATCG
>Ga0326597_10006456_pt1 | contig 16054 bp, 24 predicted proteins | sample RVTome_12_FD_203789 | JGI IMG/M metagenome (GOLD analysis project Ga0326597, IMG submission 203789) | Soil microbial communities from uranium-contaminated site in the Upper Colorado River Basin, Wyoming, United States - RVT100D185 | ecosystem: Environmental > Terrestrial > Soil > Contaminated >...
ACACGATACTCCATCGAGTCCATGGGCCGTTTGCCGACCCTGGAACCCGTGGATCGTGGGCGGGGGAAAACGGTCACTGGGTGCGGGTCACTGCGGTGCCCGCCAAACACTCGCCAGCCACGGCTGCTGTTCCCGCGGCACGCCCATGGGCCGGTAGTAGTGTGCAAGCTCGACAAATCCCGCCGCAGCCAGGTAGCGGCGCCACGCCGGCAAGTCCCAGTACGCGCCGTAGCGCTCCCGGTCCCACCCCTCCTCGTTGTTGCCGCGGGGATTCGAGCTGAACAGCACGCCGCGCGGCTTGAGGGTTGCGCGCAGCTCGAGCAATACCCGCGGCAATTCCTGGGTCGGGACGTGAAACAGCGCGGCGTTGGCGAACACGCCATCAAATCGGCCCGCGGTCAGCGCAAGCTTGAGAAAGTCCTGCTGCCAGACCTCGCAGCCGCTGTAGGCGCGGGCCATCGCCGCGAAGCGTTCCGAGCCTTCCAGGCCGACGGCGACGTGACCGAGAGCGGTGAACGCTTTGAGGTCGCGCCCGGGACCGCACCCCAAATCGAGTATCGTGAACGGCGGCTTGCCTTCGATGTGCTTCAGCAGCGCCTCGATGTTCTGGCCGACATCATGGTCGTGCGTCCCCCGCCAGAAACTCTCCGCATGCCGGTCGTAGTGATCCAGCGTGCGCGCGGAAATGGCCGCAAGGTCCTCGATATCCAGTTTGGCCATCTCCGGTGACTCGCGGATCAAAGTCACTGCATCACCTGTCCGGCACGGCGCGCGCGGCGACGATCCAGGACTCGGGCATGACGAGGTTCGTCAGGGCTCGAGCGCGATGCCGGCGGCCTTGATGACCTTGCCGAGGCGGCTCATCTCCGACTTGACCCGCTCCGCGAGCGCTTCCGGCGGGCTGCCGAGCGGCTCCATGCCGGCGGCGAAGAACTTCTTCTTTGCGTCGTCGCGCCGCAGGAACGGCACGATCACCTGGTTGAGGCGGGCGACGACCGCCTCCGGCGTCCGCGCCGGGGCGAAGATGCCCTGCACCGACACCAGCTCGTAGCCCGGCAGGCCGCCGGCGGCGACCGTCGGCAGCCCCGGCAGCAGCGCGGAGGGCTGCGCGCTCGTCACCGCCAGCGCCCGCAGCCGTCCCGATTTCCTGTGCGGGGCGGCGGCGCCGGCGTTGGCGAAGAAGACCTGCACCTCGCCGCTCATCAATTCGGCCATGGCGAGCCCGCCGCTCTTGTAGTTCACGCGCACCATGTCGGCGCGCACCATGGACTTGAACAATTCCGCCGCGAGAAAGCCCGAGCCGCCGATACCCGAAGTGGCGTAATTGAGCTCGCCCGGCCGCGCCCGGATGAGGGCGATCAGTTCCTTGACCGACTTGACCGGCAGCGAGGGGTGCACGACGAGGATATTGGGCGAAGTGACGACCAGCGTGACCGGGGCGAAATCCTTCACCGGGTCGTAGGGCGTCCGGCGCAGGAACGGCGTGATCCAGAGCGGCGCCGCGGACAGGCACAGGGTGTAGCCGTCGGGCGGGGATTTCGCGACGATCTCCGCCGGCATGTTGCCGCTGCCGCGGTTGTCCACGATGATCTGCTGGCCGAGGGCGGGCGAGACGCCCTGCGAGATCAGCCGGGCCGCGAAGTCACCGCCGCTGCCGACGCCGGTGACGACCATGCGGATCGGCTTCGTGGGGTAAGTCTGAGCAATGGCCGCACCCGCGCCGCAGAGCATCGCGGCGGCCGCGACCAGTTGAGCAACAACGCTGCGTTTCATGACGACACCTCCGTGCTCGATCTCAGTCGAGGTGCAGGCCGATGCTGCGGATCACCGCCGCGTAGCGCGCGGTCTCGCTGCGCACGAGGCCCGCCAGCTCCTCCGGCGTGCCGGGCCAGGGATCGACGCCCATGGCGGCCAGCCGCTCGCGCAGATCGGGCGACTCCAGCGCGCGCACGACCTCGCGGCCGAGGCGGGCGACGATGTCGGGCGGCGTGCGCGCCGGCGCGAACACGCCATACCAGACGATCACCACGAAGTTGTCCACCCCCGCCTCCTTGGCGGTCGGCACCTCCGGCAGGGGCGCCACGCGCCGGTCCGCGAGCACCGCCAGCGGCCGCACCTTGCCGGCCCGGATCTGCGGTATCGCGGAGGCGACCGGAACGATCACCTGGTCCACCTCGCCCGAAATCATCGCAATCATGCCCAGGGTCGCGCCCTTGTACGGCACGTGCACCATGTCGATTTTCTCGAGATGCTTCAGCAGCTCGTTGGCGAGGTGGTTGGTGGTGCCGGGGCCGCCCGAACCGAAGTTGATCTTGCCGGGATGGGCGCGCGCGAGCGCGATGAACTGCTTCAGTGTCCTCGCGGGGACCGACGGGTGCACGACCATGATGTTGGGGATAGAGGTCACGCGCGCGACCGGCGCGAAGTCGCGCGCCGCGTCGTAGGGGAGCTTCGAGTAGAGCGAGGGGCTGATCGCGATCCCGGGCGTGGCCAGCACGATCGTATAGCCGTCGGGCGGCGATTTCGCCGCGGCCCCGATCCCCACGTTGCCGCCGGCGCCGGGCCGGTTGTCGGCCACGACGCTCGCGCCGAGCTGCTCGGAGAGCTTCTGGCCGAGCGCCCGTCCCACCAGGTCGTTCGGCGCGCCGGGCGGAAACGGCAGGATGAGCCGGATCGGCTTGGCGGGATAGGCCTGGGCGAAAGCCACGCCGGCGCCGCATGCCAGCGCGGCAACCGCGAGCAGTCCAGCAGCAATGCCGGGTTTCATGACGTGGCCTCATTGCTCGAAACGGACAAGGGATCCGTCCGATGGGCGGGATCAATTATAAGTAGTCGGCCGCCGGCCGTCAGTTTCCAATTACGGACCGGCGGGCCTGCCGCCCGACGCGCAGCCACAGGACCAAGCCCCCGACCATGGCCACAATGGTCACCGCAAAGTAGGCGCGCATCCCGAAGACGGGGCCGATCAGTCCCGCGAGAAACGGCGCGACGCCCATGGCCAGGAACTGGAACGCGGTCGCGTAGGCGATCGCGCGCGCATCCATGCCGGGCGGCGCGTGCGCGCGGAGGAGGTGAAAGAGCGCCGTCTGCAGGCCCGCCGCCGTCAGCCCGAACGCGATCCGCGCGAGCACGAGCTGCAGCGGCGTCTCCAGCACGAGCAGCGGCAGATGGGTGACCGCGGTCGCGGCGGCGCCGAACGCCAGCACGCGCGCGGAGCCGAAGCGATCGATCACCCGCCCCCATACCGGCGTCGCGACCAGCATCGAGACCGCGAGCGCCACCGCCGCGGCGCCCACCCAGTACGCCTCTTCCCCGGCATCCGCGCCGCCCGCGTCCAGGAGCTGCAGCACGAAAACGCTGATGTTGATGATGCTGCCGTGCCACATGACGGAGAAGAGAAACGCGAGCACGAACAGCGGAACGATGCGCGGCACTTGCGCCAGCTCGCGCAGGCTGCTGAGCAGCCGCGGACGCCACGGGCCGGGCGCGAGCTGCTTGACCTCGCCCACGAACAGCGCGACCAGCACCCCGCCGCTCAGCATCAGGCCGCCGCTGATCCAGTAGAGAGCGTGCTGGCGGTCGAGCAGCGCGGCCAGTACCGCCCCGAGAGCAGGCCCCAGCGCCTGCCCCACCAGGCCGCCGGTCTGCGCGTAGGCCACCGCGGCCCCGATGCGCCCGGGCGGCGTGTTCGCCACCAGCAGCGCGACGCCCGCCGGCGTGAAGCCGTTGAATACCGCGACCACCATGATGAGCCCGGCGAACCACAGCGGCGTCGGCGCGAACGGCACCAGCATCATGGCGAACCCCATGCCGAGCATCGCCCGCAGCACCATCGGCTTGCGGCCGTAGTGATCGGCGATGCCGCCCCACAGCGGGCTCGCCGCGGTGCTGACGAGATAGAACACGAGCAGCATCACGCCCACCCACGTCTCGAGGTTCTCGCGCACGCCGAGGCCGCGCACCATCAGCGGCACGAACGGCCACGACAGGTTGAACCCGAGCCCGCACAGCAGGTTCGCCGGCGGCAGCACCAGCAGGTTGCGGCGCCAGTGCGGAAATTGCCGCGACTCGTCGTCCGCGGCGGTTACGGCGGCGCGGTTGGTTCCGGTGGCTGACAAGGTTGCCAGGGAATCCCTGATCAGGTCGTCCTCGCGGAGGCGGGGACCCAGTTCAAAGCCTCCCTAGGCGGATAGCGTTTTCGGGGCTGCCGCCCTGGCCTGCTTCGATTCCTGGTTTCTCAGCTTCTTCGCTTTCTTTGCGACCCGCGCGAGCTGCTTCCGGTGTTTCTGTTTCCTGCGCCTGCTCGTCAGCATCTTTGAGTGGCTCAATGGCACCTCCGGTCGATGAGCTGTTGCATGGCACGATAGTCTGACCCGTTCCTGCGCCCCTGGCGAACCCACGCCGGCACTGAACACGCGATCATAACTCCGGCGGCGCCTAATTCTCGACTCTCACCCCGGGGCCTCATCGACATGAAAAACCCCGCCGCGGCGGGGTTGCGTCCTGCATCCGGCGCATGCCGGTCCGGTTCAGCCGCCGGCGCCGAGCTGCGCGGCTTTCGCCGCGTCGGTGGCGCGCACCCAGTCCTCACGCGTCGAGGTCCCGGCGGCATGCACATCCATCAAGGTGATGACCATGAGGAGCGTGTCGGCGTCGAGCGCGGAGATCTCCGCGCGCCGGAACTCGCCCTGCTGGTAGGTCAGCGCGGCCAGGATGCGGGTCAGCAGGCGGGATTGCGCAAACGCCGGGTTCAGCTCGATTTTCCTCACCGTGGCGTCCAGCGGATCCCCGACCGGAAGCCGGGAACGGAAAAAGCGCGCGACGCGACGCAGCTCGTCCTGAAACCGGACCGCCGTCAGCAGTTCGGTCGCCCCGGGGCGGGAGCCCTGCCCGCTGACTGGCTCGACCACGCTGTCACACGCCGAAGCGCTTGGAAGCCAGATTGCCAATGGCGAGGCACGCCGCCGCGCTCGCCATCGCGATGACCAGTGAGTACATGCTGAAGTCGTTCGGGATTTCCGTGGGGGCGCCGAGCATCGGCGCCAGCACGGTGCCGCCGAAGAATCCCCCCAACATGCCGATGATGACCGAGATGGTCATGCCCCGCTCCTCGTTGGCCCTCATGTAGGCAAAGCCTATCCAGCCGAGCGCGCCACCTGCCAGGACCCACATTGCGATATTCATAGTTTCCTCCGAAAGACGTAAAGGCGAACCAGACAGTGTACGCTAGGCGACCCGCCCGCTCTGTGCGGTAACGCACATTCAGGTATAGCTCCGCAGCCGCCGCGAAAACTCCACCAGGGGGCGAACGCCGCTTGCTTCGGCGCGCCGACACCAGTCCTGCAGCCGGCTCACCAGCTCGGCTTTGGATGCCGTTGAGCGCTCCCACAGCGCCATCAGCTCGCGGCGCATGGAATACACGGTATGCAGCGCGCGCGATTTCGACAGCACATCGGCGAGCCTCATGCGCTCGGCGCGGCGCAGCGTCTGGTCGTACTTCGCCAGGACATCGTAGCGATGGGTAATCACCGCTTGCAGCGTCTGCAAGTTCGGAATCAGCCTGGGCGCGGTGAATCGAGGGACCGGCGCGACGCGGTTGACCTTCGCGAGTCCCAGCATTTCGAGCACGCGGATGTACATCCAGCCGATGTCGAGCTCGTACCACTTGTTCGACAGCTTGGCGGAGGTCGCAAAGGCGTGGTGGTTGTTGTGCAGCTCCTCGCCGCCGATCAGGATGCCCCACGGCACGATGTTGGTGCTGGCGTCCGCGGTAGACCAGTTGCGGTAGCCCCAGAAATGGCCGATCCCGTTGATGACACCGGCCGCCCAGAACGGAATCCAGACGATCTGTGTCAGGAAGATCAGCGCGCCCGGCACGATTCCGAACAGCAGCACGTCGGCGGTGCCCGTCAGCGTCAGGCCGAGCACGACGTAGCGGGAGTACACATTGCGCTCGAGCCAGTCGTCGGGGGTTCCCTGGCCGTAGCGCTCGAGGGTGCCGCGATTGTGGCTCTCCTTGACATACAGGAGCACGCCGCCCCACAGCACGCGGTTGATGCCCACCACCTGCGGGCTGTGCGGGTCCTCCGGCGTTTCGACCTTGGCATGGTGCTTGCGGTGAATCGCGACCCATTCCTTCGTCACCATGCCGGTAGTCAGCCACAGCCACAGCCGGAAGAAGTGACTCGCGGCGGGGTGCAGGTCGAGCGCATGGTGCGTTTGATGGCGATGCAGGAATACCGTGACCGCGACGATGGTGACGTGAGTCAAGGCCAGGGCCGCAAGGACGCAACCCCACCAAGGAAGATCCAATACGCCGGAAAGAAGTAGGTCCACTTCACTCATCAGCGGCCTCGGACAGGCCATCGCAAATTATCAATAGCATCGTGTCGGCCGCTCTGCGCGCCACCGGGGGTCGCATCCCGCACGCGGGTCTCTGCTCCGCCCTCGACGCGCCCCATCACCGACCACCGGCCCGGCCCATCGTCCTGCGCCCCCTGTTCCGGGCGGGGCCGCGATGCGCGTTCCGCCACGCCACTTTCTGCTGACCGGGGTACGCGTCCCTGGGGGCCGGACCCGGATTCGTGATCCCGGTCAGCCCCTTCACCCGCTCGATCTCGATCGCCACGGCTTCGACGTTCTCCGGATGCCCGGCGTCCGGGCCGTGCTGCTGCAGCGCTTGCTTCTCGCGGTCAAGGAGTTCGTGCAATCTGCGGAGCGCCGAGCCGCAGGAAGCCGCAATGCCGGCAACCTTCACCATGGCCTGCCGCTGCATTTCGATATCGGCAATCGCGTCGATCAATTCATCGGTCGCCGGTGTTGTTCCCGGGAGCGCGCTCTCCAAACTGAATTTCTCCTTCAGTTTGACGCCTTTTCCTGGATCTTTTCCCCGCCGCGCTCCATGTCCTGCCCGAAGCCGCGCATCGTGTTGCAACCCGCGATCGTGCCTAACATGCCCAACAACATCATTGCCGCCAAGATTCTTCGAAGCATGGTGTATCTCCTGTCCTGTTACTTGATGTGAAAAAATCCGCCACCCTCAACTTGCTCTCGATCTCCAGGCCACGGTGGCGCCGACCGGCGCTGGAGTCGTGCGGCAGGCCTTATTGCTTCGCGCCTCTTGCCGCGTCCTGTATTTTCTCGCCGGCTTTTTCGACATTCTGTCCGACCGTTCCGATCATCTTGTCGATTTCCTTGCCGGCGTGCTCCGCCGGACCTTCCTGTCTCTGGCAGCCGGACAGCCCTGCAATCAGGGCGCCGATCGCCGCCGCCGCGATGGCGCTATTGCGGAATCTCGTCATGGGTCGCTCCTTTCACCCTGCAACGGTCACAGGGCGCTTCGTCCGCCGATGACCCTGAGCAGGACGACCACGAGAGCGATCACCAGGAGAACATGAATGAAACCGCCTATGGTGTAGGAGGTGACAAGTCCGAGCAGCCACAAGATGAGCAGAACAACAGCGATGGTATAGAGCATGGCAAGTATCCTTTGGTTGATTAGCGATGGTTGGATGTCAGGCGTTCGACTGGATCACGCCGTTGATGACCTTGACCCGGTCCCCGGTGCGCCACGATGGCGCGCTCGCCTCGTGTATGACGCGGCTCGATCCATCCTCGAAGCGGACGGTAATCTCATAGCTCTTGCTCGCTTTCACCCGCTTCTCGATCTCGTTGCCGGCCACCGCACCGCCCACTGCACCGACCACGGTCGCGATGTCCTGGCCGCGCCCGTCGCCGATCTGGTGGCCGATGACGCCACCCACGACCGCTCCGCCGACCGCGCCGATACCGGATCCTTCGCCCTTCGTTTCGATCTCGCGCACCGATTCGACCACGCCGCATTCGGCGCACGCGGCCGCCACCTGCGCCGGCGCCGAATACGCTCTCGCGGCGGGCTTTGCCGGCGCCGTTGGCTGCCCGGCGAGCATGGCGTTATTGCCGGGGCTGCTGGTTGAGGTCGGGATCCAACCCATGATGGCCGCAATACCGACGGCACTGAACACCGTCACCGCGATGCCGGCGATCCAGAACAGCGTGTGGGGAGATTTGCTGGCTTTCGTTTCCATATTGCTTCCTTCCGGGCGCACTGCCCGAGTGGCGCTCATGAGCCCCGTTGCGGAGCAGCCGGTCCTGAGGACCATCCATCCTTGCCGCCATTGTCCCCTTCGCGGCCGGGGCGCACTGTGCGCTGACGCGCTTAGGGTGAGCGGGGGCCATGAGCCGATCGGGTGTCGGCCGCGAAAAAAGCCCCCGGACATGAGCTGCCCGGGGGCCGGAACCCGCCAATAATCAAGGGGGGGGAGGGGGTAATTGGCGGGAAGGAGTGGGATTTGTTGAATTATCGACATCCGCTCCAGGCCGTTCTGTGCGCCAGCGTACATAAGGAGGTATACAATGTGTCTAACATGGCGCTCGAGGGAGCTTCTCGCCCATGCATGTCACGCCCGCCGTTTCCGGAAAACGCAGCCCCCGGCAGAACCGATTGCTGGCCGCGCTGCCGGCGGCGGACTACGAGCGCCTGCTGCCGGAGCTGGAGCTCGTGCCCTTGCCGCTGGGCTGGGCGGTCTACGAGGCCGGCGGCCACCTGGGCTACGTCTACTTCCCCGTCGACAGCATCATCTCCCTGCTCTACGTCATGGAGGACGGGGCCTCGGCGGAGATCGCGGTGACCGGTTTCGACGGCGTGGTGGGCATCGCGCTGTTCATGGGCGGGGAGACCACGCCGAGCCGCGCGGTGGTGCAAAGCGCCGGCTATGCCTATCGGCTCAAGGCGGTGGTGCTGAAGCGGGAGTTCGAGCAGGGCGGGGAGCTGCAGCACCTGGCGCTGCGCTACACGCAGGCGCTGATCACGCAGATGGCGCAGACCGCGGTGTGCAACCGGCACCACTCGGTGGAGCAGCAACTCGCGCGCTGGCTGCTGTTGAGCCTGGACCGGCTGTCCTCGAACGAGCTCGCCATGACCCAGGAGTTGATCGCCAACATGCTGGGGGTGCGCCGCGAGGGCGTCACGGAAGCCGCCGGGCACCTGCAGAGGGCCGGGTTGATCCACTACAGCCGCGGCCACATCACCGTGCTCGACCGCCCCAAGCTCGAGCACCGGGTATGCGAGTGCTACGCGGTGGTCAAGAAGGAATACGATCGCCTGCTTCCCGCTCCCGCATAGAATTTTCCGCCGAGCCGGCGTAGTGGTTCGTTGGCGCCGGCACCGGCATCGGCGTTGAGTCCGGGTGCTGTGGACTGCCGGCGGGCGCGTCGGGGACGCTTCCTCCGGCAGGTATATCCCGCGACGGCGGGGTTGCCGCACTGGATGGCGGCACCGGCGTTGGGGGCAGCGGCGGCCCGGAGGCGCTCAGGGCGTCCGAAACCCCGCCGTGGACCGCCATCGACAATAAGACCGACAACACACAAAACCCCATGGTCTTCATCGCACTCCTCTTCACATCACAGCCGCGTGGACGGGATGTCTGCACTCGACGGCATCGCGTCAAATATTGCCGGTCGCGAGCCATCCATCGTCAGGGCAATTGTCGTCCCGTCCGTTACGCCGTTCCGTGCGTTGTCGCACATACTGCGAACCCACCGGTCTCCGTGCGGAACCGCACAGAGCCGGCATCGTATTCGGCGTAAATGCTGTTCGACGCATGGCGACGTTTCTCTCATCACCGGACCTATGTCCAGGAGTCAACCAATCATGAAAGCCACCCTCATCCTCGGCATCGTGCTGATCGTCATGGGCGCAGCCGTTCTCGGCTATGACCAATACAGCTACACGACGACCGAGCAAGTTCTCCAGATCGGGCCGCTCACGGCGAACGCCGAACGCACGCATACGGTATCGTTGCCGCCGATCCTCGGCTGGCTGCTGATCGGCGGCGGCGCATGCGCGCTCATTTTTGGCGCGTGGTCAAGAAAAGACTGAAATGCATCGTGCGTCACCTCCCCTGACGAAAGGATTGGCTCCATGAATATCACCTTGAGTCTTGCTCCCCTGGTATCGCTGATCGCCGGGATTCTCATTCTTGTCATTCCCCGGCTGCTGAACTATATCGTCGCCCTTTACTTGATCGTCATCGGACTGATTGGACTCTTCGGCGCCGACCGATTCCGCTTCTGATCACCAGAGCCTGATCGGCAAGCGACGCAACGCCCCCGCACATACGAACGGCGCGATCGCGCGATCGCGCCGTTCGGCTGCTCCGACTGCCAGGACTGCGTTAATTCGCTGAACCGACAGGGCCTTGTGCACCGGTCGCACCCACCGGACCTTGCGGGCCGGTAGCGCCGGTACGACCGGTTGGGCCAACAACGCCACCCAATTCAGTGTCACCTTGCGCTCCCGTATAACCGGTTACGCCCTGCGCGCCTGCAACACCGGTACGGCCGGCTGGACCGGCAGGACCGACCAGCGTCGGGCCTTGGGCGCCCGTGCTTCCGGCTACGCCTTGCACGCCGGCGGGACCGGCGGCTCCCGTTACACCGGCAGGACCTGCCAGGCTGGAACCTTGAGCACCGGTTTTTCCGATCGCGCCTTGCGCGCCGGCAGGACCGGCAGCCCCCGCTTCACCTGCAGGACCCACCACCGCTATGCCGCGAGCACCTGTCGCACCGACTGGACCTTGAATACCGGCAGGGCCGGCCGGACCGTCCGCGCCTGCAGGACCGGCCATCGGGGCGCCGACAGCGCCCGTCGCTCCGGTCGGGCCTTGCATGCCAACAGGACCGGCAGGACCGTCAGGTCCGCGCGGGCCGACCAGGCTGGTCGGCGCGGACCTGCATCCCGCCACGGCGAACGTCGCAATGACGGCAAGCAACAGCGGCCGTTTCATCGTCTGCTCCAACAGCATCGAATGTCTCATGGTGTTCCTCTCGTAGTGAGTAACGCGCACTGGTCGGGTCTCTTCGCATCGAAATCGCGTGTGCGTGGTACGATTCTCATTGACAACATACGCCGAGTGCCCCGCTCAAACCGTACGCCAACGCTCATAGCACGGTTTTTTCCGCGGGCTCGGCTAGCTATAGCCCCCGACAGCGCCGTTCGCGCCCGCGTCGTCAAGCGGCGCGATTGATCTCATTCAGGCGTTGCTGCCAGTCCGTGAGTTCGCGCTCCGAATCGTCATCCGAGATTCCGTACGTTTCCCGGATCCGGCTCGCGAGCTGGTCCTCGGTGAGGTCGTCCCATTGCTCGACGACGTTGCCCTTGACCTTCTTCCAGTTGCCTTCGATGCGATCCCAGTTCATTTCAATCTCCTTTCAATCGGGCGACTGACTTGCCTCTGAAATTGCCGCGTCCGGAAAAGCTCACATCACGCGATCGGGTGTCAGCCACAAAAACCAACCCCCGGAAATAATCATGACCGGGGCCCGGAACCCGGCAATAAGAGGAGAGAGTATTGGCGGGCGAGGAAACTGGATCATTCGCCTTTTCCGCCGATTGCTCCGTGCGGTGGCACACGTAGGCCGCAGGAATTGTCATGACATTCCGGGCCCGTCGGACGGTCAAGCTGCTGGAGTGGCTCCGAACTGCTATTGCTTGGCTTGACCCTTGGTTTCGTTCTTGACCGAAGATACGCCCGTCGTACCGCGCGTAATTTTGACGGGCTTATCCTTGGCATACTCGACTCTTATCCGGGTGGTAGTTACCGCATCGCCGACGTTCGCCCTGCTGCTTTCCTTCACCGGTTCGGCATCGGCAGCATGGCCGGCCACGGGCGCGATCAGGGCGGCAATCACCAGCGTTGCCGCAAGTCTGATATTCATGGTCTGCCTTCTCATGGCTGGAAATGCCCGGCGTGTCACTTGCATCGAATGAGCGAGCTATGCCTTGCCCATCAGCACCAGGATCACGACTACCAACAGCACCAATCCGATACCGCCGCTGGGGCCATAACCCCAGCTGCTGCTGTGACCCCAGGTCGGAATCACACCCACAAGCGCCAGCACCAGCACAATCAAAAGAATCATTCCGATGCTCATCTTGCTTCTCCTTGTATCGATTTAACCTCGCCTGTGCAAGGGTATGGCGTATGCATGCCGTCGTCCGTCTGCCAGCGCACGTAGTCAACGCCCCGGCGGTTCACCAATTACTCAAGCATGAAACTGATGTTTGCGTTGATTCGATACATGACGATCTTGTTGTTCTCGACCTTGGCCTGAAGGTCCTTGATGTAGATGGACTTGATTCCTTTCAGGGTCTTTCCCGCGCGAGCAACCGCAATCGCCGCAGCATCCTCCCAACTCTTGCCGGACTCGGCAATCACTTCGATCACTTTAAGCATACTTGTCATGGCTGGTTCCTTGGAAAGGCGTGCTGTTGAATTTCAAATTCCCTCTCGGGGATTGCCGCACCGGACGACGCGTGCGTCAGAGGGATGCTAGTTGCCTTGCCAGAAACGCTCCGTACGCTGGCGCGCATACGGCGATCGTCGATACCGGCCATTCGCGCACGGAGGCCGAAAAAAGGCCCTGCATGCGCAGGGCCTTTCAACCGTCGCCGGACCGCGGTTCGATTAATTCACGATCCTGTTTCCGGATATTTCAATGAAGACGTGACGGTCGGGCTGCATGCAGGCGACGTTCTTCGGGTTGTTGGCGTCCTTGCAATCGCCCAGGGACGTAGTCGGCTGCGTTTCGCCCTTGGCGCCGGTCTGCACGCGGTTTGACGCGATTCCCTTGCCGACCAGATAGTCCTTCACTGCGTCGACGCGTTGCTGGGAAAGGGCCTGATTGGAGGCGTGGGTGCCCATGCGGTCGGCATACCCGATCGCCATGATGCTTTGGGAGTCGAGACCACGGAGCTTACCGACGAACTCGTCGAGGGTGTCGCGGCCGGCCGGACGCAGCGCCGATTTGTCGGAGTCGAACAGGACATTGGCGTCGAATGCAACTCTTTCGTAGACCGGAAGCGGAACCACCGCGGCCATCACCACGGGGGCGGGGGCGGGGGCGACATACTGCGCAACAGGAGCAACGCCACCGCATCCGGCAGTCCATGACGGAGCCGGGCCGTAGCCCAGACGCCAGCATTCGCCGAAGCTGTTCGTGACAGCCGCGCCTCGCGCATCGACAAGCACTGCATTCCGGTTAATGTTGGTGAGGTCCAGCATCTGGGCGTTGGCGGATGCGGAAAAGACGCCGAGCGCCAGGGCGCAGGCGACCGCCAAGGCGGTATGTTTCCTGGTGAATGAGTTTCTCATGGTGTATTCCTTTCGATAACTTCCTTGCTGTGTCTCAGTAGATACCGAGGGGCACAACGCATTGTCGTCGGATTGCGTCGCGCCATCTGCCGGGTAGCACACATAACCGAGCGATTCCCGCGCGAATGGGCGGGAGTCCGTGCCGTGGACCAGCGCACGGATAAACCCGGCGCGGCGGTGTTTGCCATCGAATCAAGGAGCTGCAACGTAATGGGCCATAAGCGAGGCGCTTTCTCCTTCCATCGCCCGCTCCAAAGGAGATCACTTACTCGCATAAGCCGGAAAACGGCCGACGAAATCCCGCCGTTCACGGGACACGGTAGAGCCCCTCGGAGACGACGACTACGCCATCCAACGTAGCGAGAACATGCCCTATGTACGCTAGCGCCCCTACCGACTGTATGGTCGCGAACAAAGAGAGTAGAGTGGAGGGAGTCAGCTTCGTCGTTGCGCTGCGTTTTCGACCCTAACCCTATCGGCCACACGTCCGTGGCAAATAAGAGGGAGTTGCCATGGCGTCACCACACAGCCCGAAGGACAACCAACTTCTTGCGGCCCTGCCCGCGGCGGATTACGCGCGCCTGCTACCCGCTCTGGAACTCGTGCCGATGCCGCTGGGATGGGCGGTCTACGAGTCCGGCGGCCATCAGGGGTATGTGTATTTCCCGACCAATAGCATCGTCTCCCTGCTCTACGTCATGGAAAACGGGGCATCGGCAGAAATGGCGGTCACCGGCAACGAGGGTCTGGTCGGCATCGCGCTGTTCATGGGCGGCGAGACCACTCCGAGCCGCGCGGTGGTGCAAAGCGCCGGCCACGCCTACCGGCTCAAGGCGGCAACACTGAAAAACGAATTCGAGCATGGCGGCGCGCTGCAGCACCTGCTGCTGCGCTACACGCAGGCACTGATCACGCAGATGGCGCAGACCGCGGTGTGCAACCGGCACCATTCGGTGGAGCAGCAACTCGCCCGCTGGCTCCTGTTAAGCCTGGATCGCCTGCCGGGCAATGAATTGAGGATGACGCAGGAACTGATCGCCAACATGCTGGGGGTGCGCCGGGAGGGCGTCACGGAGGCGGCCGGAAAGCTGCAAGAGGCCGGGCTGATCCACTACAGCCGCGGCCACATCACCGTCATTGATCGCCCCAAACTGGAGACGCAGGTTTGCGAGTGCTACGCGGTGGTGAAAAGAGAAGTGGACCGCCTACTTCCCTATAAAATCGCACTCTGACTTCGTTCCCGGATTGGCGGCAGGATCCCGTCTTTTCCGTATCAGGACCATTGAGTTCAGGCGCGTCTTTGCAATCTCGATTGCGTAGTCGCAGGCTTCCTGCATTCCGTCAAACGACGCCTGCGGCATATCGAAGTTCCGCTGAAACACCCCCCACCTGCCGTCAGCGGCACCCGCGACCAGCACAAAGGGGGAATCCTCCTGACCAACCCGGTTGCCGCGGCGGGTGGCGGAATCGCGCGGATCGTCGGTCAAGCCGCAAGCGGATATCGCGTTGCGCACGAAACGAATCGCGGGGGTGACGATGCTCATAAAGGTTGCCTCCTGCTCCACATATCAATCCGGACATGCTTTCACATCCGCCATCGCACGAACCGGGATGCTTTCATGGCGGCTCTGGTGCAAGAACACATACTCGGAAAGCCTTGCCCTTAAGTTACCGTCACCCTCCATGGCGACCGGCGCCGGCAGGGTGACTGACCGGTCCGGGCCCTGCGCCGCCTCGCTCGGGGCACTTGCAATCCTGCTGTAAGCGAGTATCGACAACAAAGACAACAACCCGAACAGCCCTATCGTCTTCACAACGCCCCCTTTCACGACCCTTTGCCTGATCGTCAACCGTCACGCCATCGCCGCACCGGGAATTCCTTGTGCTTACCGGCTGGAGGGGCTGGCTTCACGCCCTCCAGCTGAGGGTCTTCCGTTCGCCGCCCGATAGAAACGTCTACCCCTGAAGTCCCGTGCGTCGGTGTAATGATCCTGCTCGTGACGAGGTTGATCTGTACGTTAGCGTACATGGTGAGCCTGGCCCCCCCCGCTAATATGGATGGCGACGCTACCGTTCATGCCGACGCCATGAAGGGTATTTCATGCATAAATCAATACCTTGATAACAATATCCCGCCGCTTACCCGCCAAACCATCCGGAGCAGGAATTTGCGCGCGGCAGTGCCTGCGGCCCTACGCGCAGGCGCTGATTACGCAGGGGGCGCGGACAGCGGCGTGCAGTCGACACGACCCGGCGATACCGGATCGTCCGAAGCTGGACGCGCGGAAACGCGAGTGCTACGCGGTGGTAAAGAGTTAAGCTCGGCCTTCTGGATCGTTGAGACTTCGCTTCAGAGAAGGAAACCCAAAACTTGAAGGTGAGCAGCAAGACTATTCGCGGGACCTTGCTCCGTTTGAGGGCGCGCCTCCGCGGCAATGGATTGGCACAACTGTACGCCGCCGATGATCCGCCGCTGCGATCGGAGCTGCTCAGCACCGACCAGATGGAACAGTATGGCAGGACGCTGGCGGGCTCGCACAAGTTGCGTCTGACCCGCGCACCGGACCAGCTTCTGACACGGCTGACTGAGAATGAAGGCGTCCTGATCGGGGCTTGCAACCTGCTGACGGCGGCGGTCAAGGCGAACCGCCGGATTGCGCCGGCCGGGGAATGGCTGCTCGACAACTTCTATCTGATTGAAGATCAGATTCGCACGGCCAAGAGACACTTGCCAAAGGGTTACAGCCGGGAACTGCCGCGCTTGCTGAACGGCCCATCGGCGGGGCTTCCGCGCGTCTACGACATCGCCCTGGAAACGATCTCGCACGGCGATGGGAGAGTGGACTCGGAAAGTCTCAGAG
>Ga0326597_10006457_pt1 | contig 16054 bp, 20 predicted proteins | sample RVTome_12_FD_203789 | JGI IMG/M metagenome (GOLD analysis project Ga0326597, IMG submission 203789) | Soil microbial communities from uranium-contaminated site in the Upper Colorado River Basin, Wyoming, United States - RVT100D185 | ecosystem: Environmental > Terrestrial > Soil > Contaminated >...
AGCAGCGCGCCGGGCACCCGGCGCAGTCGATCGATGCCTCCGGACACAGGAGAATGGATCCGGTGGTAATGCCTCGGACTGAGGTAGAATGTGACGAACGCGCCCCGCCGGAACCGGTCCGCGTCCGCGTCATCGGCGATCAATTCGGCGACGGTGTACGTCCGGCCTTTCGCCTGCACCAGCCGGCCTTCGTCGATCGCGCCAGCTTCGCCGAACTGGCCGTCGACGGGTGAGCCGACGCCGCGTTCGGCGGCCGGCCAGTGGCGGAGGCCGGCGCGCAGGCGGCGCACGAAGAAGGCGTCGAGAGTCTCGTATTCGGCGAGCGGCTGAGCGGCTTCGGCGACGTCGATCCGGGTCATCCGTGCGAATGCGCCGAGCAGCGTGCAGCGCAGCGGGCGCGGGATCCTGAGGTCGGCGAGACGACCGGTGATGCGGCTGAGCGCCGGCTGCGGCAGACGCGTCAAAAGCCGCAACAGCAGAACCCAGCCGGCTCCGGCGTCGACCATCCCGCCGCGGGTCATGCGCCGGCGCCACGGGCCGCGTCGGGCGGCGTGAGGAACGTGTGGCGGGCGAGCTCCCCGAGCGCGGTGCCCAGCACGACCGGCAGGAAGAGGCGGAGCGGGTAGAGCAGGAAGCCGAGCTCGCCGGCGGGCAGCGCCGGCATGCTCGTCGTGGCGTACATCGCGACCAGCGCGGCGGCGCCACCGGCCCACAACAGAGTGGCTCGCGGCCAGCGGCCCGAGCGCCGACCGAACCCGATGATGAATGCGGCTGCGAAGAACGCGGCGCGGGTGAGCCAGAGACTGCGCGGGGAATTCACGAACCAGGGCTCGACCAGGCCGAGCCGTGCGCTGGCCTCGTAACCCGGCCACGGCGAGCGGGCGAAGACCCGGTCCCACGTCAGCACGAACAGAACGTGAAGGCCGACGAAGGTGAGGAATCCGGCGAGCAGGGCGGCGAGCCGCCCGGCTCCGCGCTTCGCGGCGTTTGCCGCGCTCGTCACGGAAGCGTGGTCGTCTGCCAGTAGATCCGACCGTTGAAGAGATAGGCGACGCGGCTGCCGTCCGGCGAGATCGCCAGGAACTGGCCGCCCTGCTCGCCCTTCGCGACCGCGACCCTGCCGGTCCGGTTCTGCACCAGGTCCGTCACGTAGAGGAGCGACTGCCCGCGCACGCACGTGCCGAGGCCGCGCTGGACCAGGCACTGGTGCACCCAGTACGCGACCCGCGTTCCATCCCGCGACCAGTCGGCGTTCCGCCCGTCGATCGTCGTTCCCGGATTCCCGCCGTGAGCCAGGATGGGCGTGCCCGACTGCGTCTGGGGGTTCCAGATGTAGAGGCCCGCGAAATTGATGTAGCTGGCGCGGAACCCGACGGCCTGCCAGTCCACCAGCTGCATCGTTCCCTGGGCGAGCGGCACGATGTCGACGATCGTCGTGGTACCGGTCGCGATGTTGATGGTGCGGAACACGCCCGTCCCGGCCCGTCCGGTCTGGCAAAGCAGCGTCTTCTCGTCCGGCGACCAGTCCACGATCCGCTCGCAGCCCGCACCGGCGATCACGCGCGCCGCCGTCGCGAGGGTGTAGACGAGAACGGAGTCGGGCCGGGCCGCGAACGCCACCCTCGCACCATCCGCTGATGGCAGGGCCAGCCAGCCGTCCGCGGGAGCCGCGGCGATGGTCGCGGTCCCTCTCGTCGTCAGGACCCGGAGGGGTCCACCGGCCAGGGGCAGCTGGTAGACCGAGCGGAATCCGCCGAGCAGGTCGGCGGCGAAGTAGAGGAAAGCGCCGTCGCTCGAGGCGACGAGGTCGTAGTAGCCGTCGCGGGGACCGTCGAGGAACCGCGTCGCACCGCCGAGCGTGACGGCGGCCAGGCGAGCCGGCGCTTCGTCGGTCTGGAAGTAGATCTCGCCGCCATCCGCCGACCAGGCGATCTCGCCCACGATCTGGGCATCGACGCTCGACGCCACTTCGGTTCCGAGGTTGGCGGGCAGTTCCTCGATGCCGGTCGCCGTCGGACCCTCCGTGCCGCAGGCGGCCAGGGCCGCCGGAACCAGAACCGTCAATGCGGCCTCCCGCAGTATCCCTCCCGACATTGTCGGCCTCACGAGATCGTCTGAAGATGCAGTCGGCCCTCGAACACGAAGGCCACGCGCTTCCCGTCGGGCGAGAGCGCGACCTGCTCGGCGCCGCGCTCGCCCTTGACCACCACGACCGGCCGGCCGGTGTTGCCGTCGAAATCCACGGCGTAGAGCACCGACTGGCCACGGCTGCAGCCGCCGAGCTGGTCGAGCTTGAGGCACTCGTGGACCCAGAAGACGAAGTGCGCTCCATCCGCAGACCACGACCAGTTCCGGAAGTCCGTCTCGCGCACACCCTCGAAAAAGAACGGAATCCAGATCGAGAAGGCGTCGCCGGTGGTGACGTTCCGGATGCGGAACCGGGTCACGGTCCGGTAGAGCGAACGCAGGGAGTCGCCTTGCGTCCAGCGCGTGTGCAGCAGCTGAGACTCGCGCTCGCCCGGCTGAAGCGTGACGGTCGCGGTGCTGCCATCATCGAGGTCGAACAGGCCGAACGATCCCTGCGCCGGCCGCTTGCACAGGACGCTTCCGCCATCGGGTGAGAAGACGACGATGCGCGTGCATCCCGGCGCTACGAACCGCCGGTCGCCGGTCGCGACGCCGAACACGAAGAGCGAGTCCGGCTCCACGATGAAAGCCACCTGCCGGTCCTCCGGGCCACCGAGCACGAGAGTGCCATCGCCGGGGATGATCGGTTGCGTCCCCGGAGCACGATCCGTCAGCCGGATGGCGCCGGCGCCTTCGGGCAACCGGTACGCGCTGCGGTACCCGTTCGCGCGGTCGGCCAGGAAGTGGATCGCGCCGCCTGCCGCGGCCGGGCTCATCTCCTCGTGCCGGTCGCGCGGGCCATCGCGCGTCGAGACCAGGCCAGCGGTCACGTCGACCGCCACCAGCGTTCCGGCGTCGGTCTCGAAGGTGAGCACCCGTCCGTCCCGCGACCAGACGAGGCCGCCCGAGGACGAGACCGCGGCCGCGCCGGCGACGATGACGCCCGGGTTCTCCGGGAGTTCCTGGGTGGAAGTGATCGGGTCGCCCACATCGCAGCCGGCGGCGCCGGCAACCAGCAGCAGCGCTGCCCGGAGCCGGAACGGCGTGGCCGCCGCCGCGATGGCGGACCTTCCCCGAATCGATGGGTCGAGCGGCAACGTGCCTCCTGAAGGGGATTCCGGATGCAACGCGGCGCCCGGACCCATCATGACACGCGGCGGGCCCCGGTGTTCCCGGTCAGGCGTACCGGACCGCCGTCCCGCTCGCGCTGACCATGAGCATGTTGCCGGCGGAACCGGAGCCGATGGTCTCGTAGTCCAGGTCGACGGCGACGACGGCATTGGCGCCGAGGGCTTCGGCCTCCGCCACCATCTCGTCGAGCGCGATCTGCTTGGCCTTGCGCAGCTCCTGCTCGTAGGCCGCGGACCGGCCGCCCACGATGTCGCGGATCCCGGCGAAGAAGTCCTTGAAGATGTTGGCGCCGAGGATCGCCTCGCCACTCACGAGGCCGAGGTACTCGACGATCTTCCGGCCGTCCATCGACGGTGTGGTCGTGACGAGCATGGCTACTCCTTGCCGGCTTTCGGGGTCGGGCCCGGCGCCAGCTGGCGCTGGAACTCCATCTCTTCGACGAGCCGCGAGAGGTCGTCCCGGATGCCCGAGAGGTTCTGGACTTCCTGCTCGAGGAGCGCGATCCGTCGCTCCAGCATGTTGACCGCCTCGCCCTGGTTGGAGGCCTGGCGCAGCTTCGCCATGCTATCGACGATCGGCTTCATGGCAAACCGCGCGGTCAGCCCGGCCACCGGGATGAGCACGATGAGCGAACCCATGATCACGCCCGCCAGCGCCGTGACATCGAGGGGAAGTGCCTGTGGCATCGGTCATTCTCCATTTGCGGTGCGGTGGAGCCGCCGCGCGCTTCGGGCGTGCGCAGCCAAGATGCCCCACTTCCCCGTCCTGGGGCAACGGGGCGGAGCGGGTTGCGGCCCGCCTGGAGCCGACGCGCCGGCTCAGTCCCGGCTCAGATCGGCTTCGGCCGCGATGTACCCGAACGCCGCCCAGTTGGATGCCCGGCGGATCCGCTGGAAGATCTCGCGGGCGCGGGCCGTGTCGCCGTTGTAGAAGTGCCAGTTGCCGACACCGTAGCCGTATGTCGCGATCTGCACCGGATCCTCGGTGTCCATCGCGATAAGGGAGTCTGCCGGAATCTCGCCCTTGTACATCAGAAGCCGGCGGTGATAGGCGTCGTTCTCGAGGATCTTCATGCCTGCGTGGATCGGCTCGAGCACGCGCTCGGCGTCGGCCTCCCGGCCGAGCCTGCGGTACGTCATGTACAACCAGTCGGCGGTCGCGACAAGCATGTCGTCGTTGTCGGCGACCTTCATTCCCTCGAGCCAGGCCGGCAGCGCGCCCTCGAAGTCGCCCTTCAGGTAGCGGGCGAGGGCGAGGTGGTACCAGATGTTCGACTGCAGCGTGCTCGTGGGAATGCCGAAGCGGTTGGGCGCACCGTCTTCCTCGACCTCGTCCGGCCGGCCGCGCGCCAGGGCGGCGGCTCTCTCGAGGTCGCGAATCGCCTCGTCAAAGCGCCGAACCGTGATGTAGCGATGGCCGCGGTGACGGTAGAGACGGGCGTCATCCGGGTGCAGCTGGATGCCGCGGGTGAACGCCTCGATCGCCTCCCAGTAGCGGCCGAGGTAGGCCAGCCGTCGGCCCAGCCAGATGATGCTGTCCGCGTCTTCCGGGGTGCGCTCGAAGGCCGCTTGCGCCGCCGAGAGGTTCACCTCGAGCCGCTCTCGTGCCTCGGCCGGGATCAGTGGCGGGAAGAGCGGCTGGCCGAGCAGCGACATCGCTTCCGCACCTTCCGGCAGGCTCGCGGTCCGCGCGGCGCCCGCGCCGGCCGGCGGTGCGTCCGTCCTCGCGCAGGCCGCCAGCGCGGCCCCCAGCACGACGGCAGAGAACACTCCAGTGACCGTCCCTCGGTACCTCATGCGATCCTCCCGTTCGCCGCCTCGAATCGATGCGGCTCTGGTCGCCATGATGCGCGTCGGGCCGGCCAGCGGAAAGGTGTTGCGGTGCCGGTGGGCAGCCCTGCGCGGATGACGGCAGGCACGGTACCGGTGGGCGACCTGCGCGGATGACGGCAGGCACGGCCTCAGGCGTGCGAGGGGGCAGCCGGATGGGCTGCCCCCTCGTCGTTGGGAACCTCGATGGCGATCGGACCGGTCAGCGGCGGGTTGCGGTGAAGCCAACCATCGGCGCCCCGGCCCTGTCGAAACTGGATGCAGGGCCGCAGCCGTAGGGAGTGAACAGGCCCGCATCCAGCCCGGAGGGAGCATGATCCGTCTGATCGCCTTCGCCGCGCTCGCCGTGGCGACCGGCGCGGCCGCGCAGAGCCGCGACCCGTGCCGCTACGAGGCCGAGCGCTCGGCCAACCTCGAAGCCAGCCGCTCGGACCGGCTCGCCCTCATCGCCCGCGCCGGTTCGCTCCGCGTCGAAGGCCGGAGCGGTTTGACGCGCGTCCAGGTCCGTGGACACGCCTGCGCCTCGAGCGAAGATCTGCTCGAGCAACTCCAGCTCGAATCGGGTCGCGACGGCGGCGTGGTCCGGTTGGAAGTACCGGAGATCGACGACGACGACGACTGGAACTTCGGCCGGGAACGGTACGCCCGCCTCGACCTCGTGATCGAGGTCCCGGAAGGCATGGCGGCGGAAATCGAGGACGGCAGCGGCGACGCCATCCTGCGCGGGCTCGGCCGGCTCCGCATCGTGGACGGTTCCGGCGAACTGACCATCGAAGAGATCGCGGGCACCGTCACCATCGAGGATGGCTCCGGTGAGATCACCATCCGCGGCGTGCAGGGCGACGTGACCGTGGATGACGGCTCGGGCGAAATCGACGTCGCGCGCATCACGGGAAGTGTCCGGATCGATGACGGCTCAGGGAGTATTACGGTCGACGACGTGTCCGGCGACCTCACCGTGAGCGATGACGGATCCGGGTCGATCCGGCACAGCGGCGTCCGCGGGCGCGTGGACGTACCGGTGAAGGAGCGCCGCCGCAGGATCTGACGGGCGGGCGGCTGTCCGGGGCGCCGGCCGGCGGCATCGTCCGCGGCCGGCGTTCGCCGTTCAGGCCCGGGTTTTCTCGAGGATTTCGAGCAGGACGAGCTGGCTGGAGTTCGCGTCCGCGGCAGGGTCCTTCACAGCCAGCCGGCGGACCCGGAGCCTCCAGTTGAAGCCGGGCTCGAACGTGAACCCCCGGATCCCCGAGTAAAGGTACTCCCAGTCCTCGGCGGGATTCGTGCTCACGAGCAGGCATTTCTGCGGGCCGACGCCGACGCACTCCACCTCGTACGCCGCCACCCACAGCACCAGGACTTCCGGCTCCGTGGGGGAGTCGCCACACGTGGCGATTGCGGCGGCTGCGCCGATCAGCACGATCCAGAGGACTCTCCGGACCAACGACCCTCCCGGAAGCAGGCTCTCCCGATGAACGCGCCAGGACCGCTGCTGCGGACATCCACGGGGGCACCCGCCCTCGAACGCTCCCCGCTCGCTCGGCCCGCCCGCCTCTGGACCGCAGCGGCCGGTGCCTCTATCTCTCACCCATGTCCTCCCTCTCCGACTACCACCGCAAGCGCGATTTCGAACGCACCAGCGAGCCGCGCGGCGAGGTGGTCCCGGGCGGCGGCGCAGCCCTCGTGTTCGTGATCCAGAAGCACGACGCGACCAACCTGCATTACGATCTCCGTCTCGAGCTGGACGGCGTGATGAGGAGCTGGGCGGTCCCGCGCGGCATGACGTTCGATCCGGCAGTCAAGCGGCTGGCGATGGAGGTGGAGGACCATCCCATCGAGTACAACCACTTCGAGGGCACCATCCCCAGCGGTGAATACGGGGGCGGCACGGTGATGGTCTGGGACCGTGGCCACTACTTCCCGGACGAAGCCGCCCCGGGCGAGGACCCGCGGGTTGCGCTGCGGCGCGAGCTGGCGAAGGGCAAGCTCAGCGTCACGTTCGAGGGGGAGCGGATGCGGGGCTCGTTCGCGCTCGTGCGGACCGAGGCGGGCCCGAAGCCGAAGTGGCTGCTCATCAAGCACCGGGATCGCTGGGTCCGCGCCGGCGTCGATCCCGGTGAAGAGCACGTGACCTCCGTCGTCACGGGGCGCACGCTCGAGCGGATCGCGGAGGAGGATGCCACCGACGGCTTCGAGGGCGCCGGCATCCGCCCCATGCTGTACCGCTACGTCTCGGAGCTGCCCGCCGGCCGCGGCTGGGCATGGGAGCCGGCGCTGCGCGGTGCGCGCGCCCCCCTCTCCGTCACGGCAGACGGCCAGCGGCTCGACGCCGGCTCGCCGGGCCACGGGAGCCGCTACCGCAAGGTCGCCTCGGGACTCAGGGACAACGCAGGGGTCCGTGGCCGCTCGTTCGTGCTCGACGGCGAGATCGTGGAGCGCGAGGGCCGCGCCGCCTTCCACGCCTTCGACCTGCTCTTCGAGGATGGCGATGTGCTGGTCGAGGAGCCGTGGACGGAGCGACGGCAACGTCTCGAGCGCCTGCTGCACGGCATCCGGCTCGAGGACTGCCGCCTCGTGCCCGTGGTCCGGCGGGGCGGTAAGCCGTTGATGGAACGGGCCCGGCGCGAAGGCTGGGCGGGCATCGTCGCCAAACGGACGTCGAGTCCCTATCGCGCCGGCGAACGCTCCGGCGACTGGCTCAAGCTCGTTTTCCGCGAGGGATGAAGGTTCGCGCACGCTGCCGGGCGAGCCGCTGCGCGCCTGAATCGCTGCACTAGCCCTCCACCAACCTGGGGCGCCGGAACCGGGCGCGCGCGGCAAAGACGAGGAGCAGGTCGATGGCGGCCAGCGCGGCCATCCCGGTCAGCATCAGCTTGAGCGTGCCGGCGCGGATCGCCCAGGCCGCCAGTCTCTGCTTGACGTCGTCGGGCAGCCCCTGCACGCCGAACAGCGGCACGAAGAAGATCACCATGGTCGCGATGCTCAGGGTCTGCTGCGCCTGGCGCACGGTCGGAGCGCGGAGCGAGACCAGCACGCCGCCGGCGGAAGCGAGGAGCGCGCCGAAGAAGCTGAGCACGAGGGCGCCGATCGCGGTGGTCGGCGAGTAGAGCAGCAGACCGCCGCCGCGGTTCGCGATGTTGACCGTGATCCAGCCGATGAGGAGACCAGCCAGTGTCAGGCCCCAGCCGTACGCGACAGCCGCCGCCATCTTGCCGAACAGGATCGCGGAGTCGGTGAGCCGGCTGGCCAGCAGCGTTTCGAGCGTGTGCCGCTCGCGCTCGCCCGCGAACGAGTCGGCGATGACGGTGCCCACGAGCACGACCGGAACCCAGCCCCACGTGCCAATGACCAATGGCGACGTCACCCATTGCTCCCCGATCTGCAGCGGCAGGAACACGCCCATGATGCCGATGAAGACCAGGAGCTGGAAGCGGCCGCGCTGGGCGCCGCCCATCGCCATGATCTCCTTCCACTCCTTGCGCATGACCGTCAGGACGTCGCCGATCATTTCTCCTCCATGAGCGTGAGGAAGACTTCCTCGAGGCTGGCGCTGTCCTTGCGGACTTCCTCGACCTCGGCGCCGCCACGGACCAGGATACCGACCAGCGGCGCGACCTCGACGCCATCGGAGAGCGCGACCACCAACCGATCCTTCTTCACCTCCGCGCCCTGGACTCCGGCCTGCGCGCGGAGCGCGGCCACCAGATCGTCGCCGAAGCCCCGGCCCACCACCTCGACCTGGCGCCCGCCGCGGCGCTCGCGCAGCTCGCGCGGCGCACCCACGGCGATCAGCCGGCCGCCGCGGATGAGGCCAATGCCGTCACAGAGCTTCTCGGCCTCGGCCAGGTTGTGCGTGGTGAGGAAGACGGTAACGCCTTCGTGCTGAGCGAGGCCGGCGAGATCGTCACGCAGGGCCGCGGCCGCGACCGGATCGAGCCCGGCGGTCGGCTCGTCGAGGAAGATGAGGGAAGGCCGGTGCAGCAGCGCGCGCGCCACGGCCAGCTTCTGCTTCATGCCGCGGCTCCATTTCACCACCTGCTCGCCGCGCCGGTCCCAGAGGCCGAGGCGCGTGAGCAGCTCCTGGACGCGGGCTTTCCGGTCGGGTCCCGGGAGACGCCAGATGCGGCCGAAGTAGTCGAGGTTGTCGATGGCACTCAGCCGCTCGTAGAGACCGGTGTGCTCCAGCAGCGCGCCCGTCTGCTGGCGGATCGCGTCGGAGTCCGTGCGCGTGTCGTGACCGAGGACCCGGGCACTGCCCTCGGTCGGGTCCAGCAGCCCGAGCAGCAGCCGGATCATTGTCGTCTTGCCGGCGCCGTTGGGCCCCAGGAAGCCGAAGATCTCGCCGCGCGGCACTTCCAGCGTCACGGCGTCCACCGCGCGTACGGAACCGAAGTCCCGGGTCAGCAGCTCCGTCCGGATCGCGCTTTCCGTCATGGACTCCTGTCTCCTGTCGCTTCAGGTGAGGAGGCGGAGCCGGCCCGGAGCGCCCCGGGCACCGCCGGCGCCGCGTTGCCGAGTCGATTCATTCCCAGCGGAACAGACGAAGGGCTGCGAAGAAGCTGGCCAGGCCCCAGGCGAGCAGGACGGCCAGCCACGGGGCGGTCCCCACGAGCGGTGCGCCCTCGAGCATCACGGCGCGCAACGCGTCGTTCAGCGCGGTCAGCGGCAGCGCGCGGATGATGGGTTCGAACGAATCCGGGAAGTTGGACCAGGCGAAGAACACGCCCGAGAAGATCCACATCGGGACCATCACGAGATTCATGAGGCCCGACACGCCTTCGATCGTGCGGGCACGGCTGGCGACCAGCAGTCCGATGCCCGCGAAGGTCGTGGCGCCCACGATGGCGAGCACGGCGAGCGCCAGCCAGGAGCCGCGCACGGGCACACCGAAGGCGAGCCGGCCGAACAGCACGACGACCGGCACTTCGAGCACGAGGAACGCCATGCGGGCCATGATGTTCGCCAGCAGGAAATGGCGTTTGCGCATGGGGGAGGCGAGAAAGCGCTTGAGCAGCTTGCGCTGCCGGCTGTTTACGATGCCGAACCCCACACCCCACATGCCCGTGCCCATGATGTTGAGCCCGATCAGGCCGGGGATCAGGAAATCGATGTAGCGGGCGCCCGGCTCCGTCAGGCGGCGGTCGCGGATCGTGGCGACGTCCGTGCGGCCGGCCGCCCGCTGCAGCGCATCGCGCACGAGCAGCTGCGCGACGTCGCTCTCGCTCCGCGTCGAGTCGTACTCGAGGACCGGGGCGTCGCCGGCATGCACCACGAGCGCCACCCGGCCGGTGCGGAGCCGCGTCGCGGCCGTCGCCGAGTCGAGCATGGCTGCCTCAATGCGCGGGTCGCCATCGAGCGCGGCCGCGAGCTGCGCGGCGCCCGGCGCCTCGGCCGGGACCGCGACCCGGGCCACCGGCAGGCTCCGGTTCCGGAACGCGACGCCGAGGGCCAGCGCGAGCAGGACCGGGAACGCGAAAACCCAGAACAGGGCCTCGGGCTCGCGCACGAACTCGCGGAACCTCCAGAGCGTGAGCTGGCCGAGCGGGCTGCGGCGCTCACTCATCGCGCAGGTGCCTTCCGGTCATCGAAATGAACACGTCCTCGAGCGTGGCGTGATGCGTGATCAGCTCCATCAGCGCGACGTTCCGGCTCTCCAGTGTCCGCATCAGGGCGGGCACGGCCAGGTGCAGGTGCTCGACCGTCAACCGGATGCGGCCGTCCGCGCCGGCCACGGCGCGGACCCCCGGCAGGGCCTGTAGCGCCTCCTGCGGCAGGTCCGTCCCTTCCGGCGCGACGAACTCGACCACGTGCTCGGCGCCCAGCGCCGCGATCAGCTCGGCCGGCGTTCCCTGCGCGATGATGCGGCCCCGGTCCACGATCGCGACCCGGTCACACAGCCGCTGCGCCTCCTCCATGTAGTGCGTGGTGAGCATCACCGTCCCGCCCCGGGCGCGGAATTCCGTGATGACGCCCCAGAGCTGCCGCCGCGATTGCGGATCCAGCCCCGTGGTGGGCTCGTCGAGGAACAGGATGTCGGGCTCGCACACCAGCGCGCACGCGACCGCCAGCCGCTGGCGCTGGCCGCCCGACAGCTTGCCGACCCAGGCCTTGCGCTTCTCGCCCAGCTGTACCGCTTGCAGCACGTCCTCGACGTCGACGCCGCGCCGGTAGAAGCTGCGGAACAGCGTGAGCACTTCCTCGACGCTGAGCTTCTCCGGCAGCCGCGTCTCCTGCAGAGTCGAGCCCAGCCGCTGGCGCAAGTCCGTTTCGTTCCGGTCCCACGTCATGCCCAGCACCCGGACCTCGCCGCCATCGGGACGCAGCAGTCCCTGGATCATCTCGATGGTTGTGGTCTTCCCGGCGCCGTTCGGGCCCAGCATGCCGAAGCACTCGCCGCGCACGACCTCGAGGTCGATGCCATCCACGGCCAGCACGCCCGGATAGCGCTTGACCAGGCCCCTGCACTCGACGGCGGGTCCGTTCACGCCCGACCGCCGGGTCGAAGGAGCCCGTGGCGTGCGGGCCGATTCCAGGGTGCGAACATGGCGGGAAATCTCGACGAGCGAGGCCTCCGGGAACAGACCCCGCCGGAATGCGGTCCATCCGGGCCCGGTTGCCACCGGAAGGGCGCGGCCGCGTCAGATGGCCGAGACGAGTCGGTCCAGCAGCGGGACCTGCGCCGGATGGATCTTCCGGCGGGCAGTCTCAAGGTCGAACCATGCGCAACGATCGACTTCCGGGAACGCGCTCACGCGGCCGGACCGCGGCGGCCACTCGATCATGACCACGTTGCTCCCTCCGGTCGCCGGATCGACGTCGCCCTCGACAGCCCACGCGCTCACGATCTTGCCGGACCGCAGGCGCACGTCGCCGAGAGGCAGGAGTTCGCCATCCACGTCGGACCCCGTCTCCTCCGCGAACTCCCGGCGCGCCGCCGCCGGCGGGTCCTCACCCGGGTTGACGAGACCCTTCGGGATGGTCCACGCGCCGTCATCCCGATTCGTCCAGAACGGGCCGCCCGGGTGCGCGAGGAAGATCTCGAGCAGGCCGCTCTGCCGCCGGAACAGCACGAGCCCCGCGCTGCGCGCCGGCCCCTTCACCCGGCCCCGGGCGCGCTTCGCCGACGCACTTCTTCGGACGTGATGCCGTAGAGCGGGGTCGTGGGAACGCCGAGCATTCGCAGCATCAGGAAGATCTGCCCGCGATGGTGCACTTCGTGTTCGACCATGGCGCGGAGCCACTTCCACGCCGCCATCGTCGCGCCGCCGGGCGTGGTGCAGGGACGCGCGAGATCCTCGGGTCCGAGCCGCCGGAAGATGGCCATGGATTCCTCGTGCATCCGGTCGAGGTACGCGACGACCGAGCGGTAGCCCTCGGCCAGCTCGAGGCCATGACCGGCGTACCGGCTCGGGCGGCCCTCGACGTTCTCCGCGAACATCCACCGCTCCAACGCACCCAGGTGCCGGATCAGGTCGCCGAACGAGAACGCGTGCGGAACCGGCCGCCACTCCAGCCGGTCGGGTGGGACCTCGCCAATCACGCGCTTCGTGCGCGACCGGATGTTTTCGTAGTACCGGACGAACGCCTCCGCGCTCCCGATCTCTATGCTCGCGTCTCCCTGCTCGTGTCGGATTCCCCAACCTGCTCAGCGTGCGTGCTCCTGGCGCCCCACGGCCCAGGCTTCCCGCAGGCACTGCTGGAGCCGGTCGTCCAGCCCGGTCTCGTCGTTCACCACCCTGTAGTAGCCGTACGCGCGCGGACCGTAGATTCCCACCTTGAAGGTCGGGTCGTCGAGCAGACGCGGCAGCCAGAAGCCGACCCGGATCGATCGGGCCCGGACCGTGACGCTCGCGAAGCGCACCCGCACCCTAAACACGATGCGCGTCTTCTGGGCGTACATCGTGACCGGGCCGCAGGCCTCGACCATGGCACGGAACCGGTCGAACAGGCGGCGCAGCCCGGGCGGGCGGCCGCGGAAATGGTCGTCCAGCTCGTGGCGGCCGCACGAATGCCAGAGGTTCCGGCTGACGAACGCGTGCCCGCATTTCGGACAGGTCCAGAGCGGGTCCGTCTTCACGTTCCCCGTATCGCGGCCGAGAAGGAGGCGCTGTCCGCGTACGAGCGCGCCCGGTCGTTCGCCCGGAATCGCTCGCGCGCTGCTTCCAGAGGCAGCTCCGTGTCGATGAGCCCGAGCCGGTGCGCGAGCGCATCCGAGTAGCCGGGCAGCAGGACCTGCGGCCCGAAACCGATGGGCTCCGGCGCAACCCGGTTCACGTGACGCAGGATGTTGGTCGTGCAGTTGTTGCGCAGCGAGCCGTAGAACTCCGGCGCCGCGGCCAGCCGGTTCGCCCGCTCCAGCATCTCGACGAACAACCGCCGGACGGCGTCCGGCGCAGCCCGGATCGGATAGACGTACACGTCGTCGGCGTTGCGGAGGACGCGCAGGCCCAGGAGGTCGCGCTCATCCCCGATCACGTACATGACCTCGAACCGTTTCAGCAGGCCCCGCAGGATCGAGTACGTCTCCCCGACCTCCCTGCGGGCCTCGACCGAGATGGCCACGTACTGCGAGTCCGCGAACCCGAAGCTGAGGAACGAGTGGGCCGGGCCGCGCCAGTTCCGGCCGAACGGCGTAAGCACGTACCACACGGATTCGATGCCGGCCAGGTCGTACGTGCGCTCCTCCCAGCGTGGCTGCGGCTCGCCCTCGCCCCGCCAGTCCCAGTTCCTGAACCCGCGGATCCGGACCCGGTCGCCCTCGAGCGTGGCCGTCGGCAGCACGGCCTGCTCCGCGACCCAGTCGCGCTCGTTGCTGGGCTCGATCCGGCGCCAGCCGATCAGGGCGGCCAGCGCGAGCGTCACGACCGCCAGCACGACGGCGCGCCGCGGCCCGCTCGGGCGTGTCATACCGGACCGCTCCGCAGAACCGTCACCACGGTGTCGTCGAGGCGCTGGCTTCTCCCCTTCAAAGGCAACGCATGGTCCGAGTCGTGCTCGAGACACAGCAGGCGGGCGAAGGCCACGGCCGTCCAGCGCTCGACCACCCGATCCAGCTTGCGCGAGCCGTACGGCGGATCCGCGAACGCGATGTCGTACGCGGCGTGCCCAAGGCGCTGCACGAAGGGAATCGCGTCCCGGTCGAACACTCGCACGCGACCGCGCACCCGCAATGCCGCCACGTTCGCCTTCAGCGCGTGCAGCGCGGAGGGCCCGTTCTCGACGAAGTCGCAGGAGGCCGCGCCCCGGGACAGCGCTTCCAGCCCGAGCGCCCCGGTCCCGGCGAAGAGGTCCAGGATGCGGGCCTCCGCCAGATCTCCGGCGAGCAGCCCCATGCACGCCTCCCGCACGGCCTCCGACGTCGGCCTGACCCGGCCACCGGGCGAGGTCAGGGCGCGGCCGGCCCACCTTCCCGCGATGATCCTCACGGCGCGGGGCTCATTTCGCGAGGACCTGGACGTAGTACGTGTAGGGGCTGGACGGCGTCCGGAACACACCGACCCCGATCCGCTCGAACGCGGGGCTCAGCAGGTTCTGGCGGTGGCCGGGCGATGCCAGCCACGCCCGCACCGCACCCTCCGCCCCGGCATTGCCGCCAATGTTCTCGCCGGCGTTGGCGTACACGATTCCGGCCCCCGCGAGACGGCGGGCGAGATCGCGGCCTTCCGGCGAGACGTGCGCGAAGTAGCCGCGCTCCGCCATGTCCCGCGCGTGGGCCGTGGCGACGACGTCGAGCTTCGGGTCCGGTGTGAGCCCGCCGACGCCGGCATCGGCGCGCGCCGCGTCGCCCAATGCCAGAATACTGTCGCGCTGGATCGCGGCATCCACCGCGTATACGGTCACGGAGGGAACGGGGTGTTCGCCGCCGCGGGCGTCGCGGCACCGGCCGCGGACTTCCGTCGTTCGATCGAACGTGCGCGAGACCGCGATCCGCGACGCCATCACGATGTCGAAGTCGGCGGTCGCGCCCAAGGCCAGCATGTGGGTGATGGGCCGCAGGCCGACGTCCGGACAATCGAGCACAATGCGGGCCGAGACCGGAGACATGGCGCTCGTCGCCTCGACCGTGAGACCGCTCTGCGGGCCGGCGCCCGCTCCGCCCGGTGCGGCCGACCCGCCCCCGGCCGGACCCGGAAGCAGGCAGCAGGAGAACGCCAGCGCTCGCCCGAGACAGTGGCTCAGGAGAGGACCGGACACGGTCTCCGCGTGAGCATCAGGGCCAGAGCCAGCCGAACACGCCCGCGGTGAACACGGCGTAGATCAGGCCGTCCACCGTCCCCTTCACGGTGGTGGACCACGCCCGCCGGTACCAGATCGAGTTCTGCCATAGCGCCAGAGTGTACCCGACGAATGCGGTGCAGCCCGTGAACCGGAACACGGAAAGGTACTCGGCGCCCGGACCCACGGCGCGGCCCGCGATGTACGCCGCGAAGAGTCCCACGACGATACAGTACACGAACCACAGCACGAGGCTCCGGCCCATCCCCCACTCGCCCGTGGGGAACACCGTCATGGTCGCGATGGGACCCTTCGCCACCTTGGCCTTGAAGGCCTCCGATTTCATCGTTTCGGGCGAGCCGGCGCAGGGAACGATGTAGTCGCCGGGCTGGATGTTGAAACCGCGCAACGCATCCATCACGCCGTCCTCATCGGGCAGCTTCCGATAGTCGTTGCGGTGATACGTCAGCACCATGTGAATGATGGAGCTCAGGACGAACACGACGACGGCGGACAGCAGCACCGGGATCCAAAGCGACGTCAGCGGCACCATGACGACCTCCGGGAAAGGGTTCGAGCGACTGCATCCGCGGAAGAAACGACGCCCGGAAGAGCCGGGCGGGACGGCAGGCGCGGGGCGGCCGGTGAGCCGGCCGCCCCGGGCGCCGGAAACCGCCTACCTGCGCTGCAGCATGCTGATCCGCTGCCCGCCCTGCCAGCTGGTGAGGATCTTGGGCTGGCCCTGGAGCAACCGG
>Ga0326597_10006458_pt1 | contig 16052 bp, 7 predicted proteins | sample RVTome_12_FD_203789 | JGI IMG/M metagenome (GOLD analysis project Ga0326597, IMG submission 203789) | Soil microbial communities from uranium-contaminated site in the Upper Colorado River Basin, Wyoming, United States - RVT100D185 | ecosystem: Environmental > Terrestrial > Soil > Contaminated >...
ACGGGTGGAGATGATGGCGTCGCCGCTCGCCCGTGGCCCGATCGACGTAGAACCGCGTCGCCGGAAACACCCACTGCCAGGCCCATTCCCACGGCGCTTTGGGGTATTTCGACCGCAAGGCGTCGGGTAGCGCGACACTCCCTCGACCGGCACGCCGGTCCGCCTCATGCTGCTGCTTGACCTGGGCCAGATGCGCCGCCAGGGGCGCCTGCAAGGTCAAAGGCAGCACGGTCCGCCGGTCCTTCCGCCCCTTGCCGTCACGCACGACGATCTCGCCACGGTCGAGATCGACGTCCTTCACCCGCAGCGCGGCGCACTCCGCCACGCGAAGACCGGAGCCGTACATCAGGGACGCCATCAGCCAGCAGTCGCCATTGAGACGGCCCAGGATGGCCTCCACTTCCGCGCGTGACAGGACCACCGGCACGCGCATTGGCCGGCGTGCATGGACGACCCGATCCAACCACGAGAAATCCCGCCGCAAGACCTCGACATACAGGAGGGACGCGTGCCTCGGCCCCGACCTTCGGCGGCCGGGCGGGAGTGTCCCGGGGCGAGATCCGGTCCGGCCCGTCGTTTTGACACGACGGCCCCGGGAACGCTAGGGTTCACTCGAGTCTCACCCCCCAACGGAGATCACGTCGATGTCCACACGTCTTCGTCCCGTGCTGGTCTCGCTCATCCTGGTGCTGCCCTGGGCCTCCTTCGCCGCCCAGCGGCCGATGACCTTCGAGGACGTCGTCTCGTACAAGGCGGTCTCGTCGCCGGCGATCTCCCCCGACGGACAGGTCGTGGTCTTCGTCGTCCGCGAGGCCGACCTCGAGAAGAACGCGTTCACCGAGCAGCTCTGGCGCTACGACGCCGCGTCGGGGTCGTCAAGACCGATCACCTTCGATGGCGCCAGGAACCGCGCGCCGCGGTGGTCGCCGGACGGCCGGGGCGTCGCGTTCCTCTCCGACCGGGGGGAGCGCACGCAGATCTACCTGATGCCGCGCGACGGCGGCGAGGCGCGGCCGGTGACGCGGCACGCCACGTCGATTCAGGGCTTCCGGTGGTCGCCCGACGGGCGGATGATCGCCTTCACTGCCGTCGACGCGAAGACCGACGAGGCGCAGAAGGCGGAAGAGGCCGGAGACGACGCCCTGGTGGTGGAGGCGCGGTTCGACTGGCCCAAGCTGTGGGTGGTCGACGTCGAGACCGGTCAGGAGACGCAGCTCGTCACCGACGACCTGAACGTCGAGGAGTTCGCCTGGTCGCCCGACGGCGCGCGCTTCGCGCTGCGCGTGAGGCCCACGACGCTCTTCGACCTCTCGCGCCACAGCGAGATCCACGTGATGCCGGCCGCCGGCGGTCCGCTGACCCGGCTGACCGACAACGACACGGCGGAATCGAACCTCGTCTGGTCGGCAGACGGTCGTTCGCTGTTCTACACGGCGGCCGACGAGGCGCGGTTCATCAACGCCGAGCCGAAGCTCTTCCGGATCGACGTCGCGAGCCGGGAGATTCAGCGTCTCGCCGCCGCCTACGAGTACGGCGTCGACGACCTCGCCTGGGAGCCGGGCGGCCGGCGGCTCCTGTTCCTGAGCGGGGTCCGGGCCAGTCAGCGCCTCTCGGCCCTCGACGTCGCCACCGGAGCGATCACGACGCTCACGCGGACGGATGGCACGGTGACCGGCTTCGACGTGGCGGTCGCTGGCGGCACGGTGGCGTTCGTCTTCACCGACGCCTCGCATCTGCCCGGCCTCTGGTGGGGCCGGCTGGCGCCCTTTGACGCGAGCGCCACGCCGACGATCAACCCGCAGGCCGACGAGTGGCAGCTCGGCGACACCCGCGTCGTCCAGTGGACGAGCACGGACGGCTGGGAGGTCGAGGGGCTGTTGACGCTGCCGGTCGGCTACCAGGCGGACCGCCCGTATCCCCTGATGGTGGTGCTGCACGGGGGCCCGCACGCCGCCGTCACCGGCGCGTTCGCGCCGAACTACATCGATTACCACCAACTCCTGGCGGGCCGGGGCTGGGCCGTGCTTCGGCCCAACTACCGCGGCGGCAGCAACTACGGCGACCGGTTCGCGCAGGGCATGAACGGCGACACCGGCGGCGGCGACTTCCGCGACATCATGACGGGGGTCGACCACCTGATCGCGCAGGGCATCGCCGACCCGAACCGCCTGGGCGTCATGGGCTGGAGCTGGGGAGGCATCTCCACCGGCTGGATCGTCACGCAGACCGACCGCTTCAAGGCCGCCTCGGCCGGCGCCATGGTGTCGAACCACTTCTCGGTGTTCGGCGAGGCCGATCTGACCTACGACGTGGAGTTTTTCTACGTTGGGGGCACGCCCTGGGCGGACCCGGCCCGCTATATAGGCAAGTCGCCGATCGGCCACGTCATGAAGGCGAAGACGCCCACGCTGCTGCTGCACGGCCAGGAGGACGTCCGCTGCCCGTTCCCGCAGAGCATGGAGTTCTACCGGGGGTTGAAGGCGGCCGGCGTGGAAACGCAGTTGGTGGCCTATCCACGCGAGCCGCACGTCTTCCGCGAACCGAGGCACCATCTCGACAAGATGCAGCGTGAGACCGCCTGGTTCGAGCGGCACGTCACGGGGTCGGGAGATACGGAACGACGTTGAGAGCTGCCTCCATGCCGATCCGCTCGATCGTCCTGTGCGCGGCGGCGCTGTCGATCGCCGCCGCTCCGGCCTGGCCGCAGGGATCCGGCCGCCGCCTGGCCGGCCAGGTGGTGGACATCTCCGGGGCGCCCGTTCCGCGCGCCGCGGTCAGGCTGCTTCCGCCGGACGCGCCGCCCGTCGAGACCGAAACCGGCGCCGACGGCCGGTTCGAGCTGCTGAACGTCTCCGCCGAGGAGGCGGTCCTCCAGGTCGACGCACCCGGGTTCGCCACGACGACGACGATCGTGCCGGCTGCGCCGGCGGATCGCGCGCTTCGCATCGTGCTCGCGCCGGCGCCGCTGGCCGAGTCGGTCACCGTGACGGCGTCGCGGGGCGCCGATCCGCTGGCCACGCCGGCCGCGACGTCGCTGCTGACGTCGGCCGAGCTGCTCAACGCCCCCGCGGGCGCCCTCGACGACGTGCTGCGCGCGACGCCGGGGTTCAGCCTCTTCCGCCGCTCCTCGTCGCGCGTGGCGAATCCGACGACGCAGGGTGTGACGCTGCGTGGGCTCGCGGCGTCCGGCGCCAGCCGGACGCTCGTCCTCGCCGACGGCTTCCCGCTCAACGACCCGTTCGGCAGCTGGGTCTACTGGGATCGGGTGCCGCAGGCCGCCGTCGAGCGGGTCGAGGTGGTCCGCGGCGCCACGGGCGATCTCTATGGACCCGACGCGTTGGGCGGCGTCATCCAGGTCCTGACGTTCCGGCCGACCCGGCCGCAGCTGCGCGCGGTGGTCGACGCGGGCTCGCGGGGCACGGGGCGGGTCTCGCTCTTCGCCGCCGGGCGGCGGGATGCGTGGTCGATCGGCGGAGCGGGCGAGTGGCTCGAGACCGACGGCGCCGATGTGGTCTCGCCCGCCGACCGCGGCCGGGTGGACGTGCCGGCCGAGAGCGACCACCGCGCGGCGTTCGTCACGCTCGGCTACGACCGCGACGCGTGGCGGGCCAGCGTGCGGGGCAGCCTCTTCGCCGAGCGGCGCGGCAACGGCACGCCGCTCCAGGTGAACGACACCGACGCGCGCCAGCTCTCGGTGGAGCTGAGCGGAACCGCGGCGGGCGGCGCGTGGGCCTCGCGCGCGGCCGGCGGCGCGCAGAGCTACGACCAGGCCTTTTCCGCCGTCGCGGCGGACCGGGCGTCGGAGCGCCTGACCACCGAGCAACGCATCCCGACCACCTTCGCGAGCGGCGGCGGGGAATGGGTGCGGTCCTGGGGGGCGCGCGCCGTGTTCCTGGGCGCCGAGGGCCGGCGGGTCGACTCGAAGGTGAACCAGACGAGCTACGCCTTCACCGGGGTGGCGTCGCGGCCGGCGCCGTTCGGTGGAACGGAAACCAGCCTGGCGGCGTTCGGCCGCGCCAGCGTCGTCGTCGCCGATCGCGTCAGCGTCGTCGCTGGGGCGCGCGTCGAGCGATGGACGTCGACGCCGCACCTGGCCACGCAGCCGTCGCACGCGAACGCGTTCGTCAGCCCGCGCGTCTCGCTGGCCTGGCCGATAAGACGCGGCGTGTCGGCCCGCGCCGCCGTCTACCGCGCCTACCGTACGCCGACGCTGAACGAGCTGCACCGGGGCTTTCGCGTCGGGAACATCGTGACCAGCGCGAACCCGAGTCTCGACCCGGAGCGGCTCACCGGCGTCGATGCGGGCGTGTTGTTCGCCGGCGCGCGGGCATCCGCACGCGTGAGCGGCTTCTGGACGCACCTCGACGAGGCGATCACCAACGTGACGCTGGCCGTCACGCCGTCGCTCATCACACGGGAGCGTCGGAACGCCGAGCGGGTGCGGTCGGCCGGGATCGAGTTGGAAGTGGACGCCCGTCCGCACCGGACGATTCGGGCGAGCTTCCTCGCGGCGGTCACGAGCTCGCGGTTCCGCGCGTCGGCCTCGTCGCCGGCGCTCGAAGGCCACCTCGTGCCGCAGGTGCCTCGGTATCAACTCGGCGCGGGCGTGACGTACACCGACCCGCGGACGCTGACGCTCTCGGCGCAGCTTCGCGTGGCCGGCGCGCAGTTCGACGACGATTTGAACGAATTCAGGCTGGACCCGTTTGCCGTCCTGGATGCGTACGCCGGAAGGGCTCTCGGCAGAAGCCTGCACCTGTTCGCGGCGATCGAGAACGTGCTGGACGAGGAGTACGACGTCGGCCGGACGCCGGTGCGGACCGTCGGCTGGCCGAGGACGGCGCGCGTAGGCCTGCGGCTGTTCTGGCCGTGACCCGTTATTTCCTCCGCTGGCCGATCGCGTACAGGAACCCGGTCGTGCGCAGGAAGAGCTGGCCCTCGGAGACGGCGATCGAGCTGAGGCAGTAGTCGTTCATCGCGTTCTCGGCGAGGATCTCGAACGCAGGGCCCGCCTTGAAGACGCTCGTCAGCCCGTCCTCGTTCGTGACGTAGATCTTGCCGTCCGCGAGCAGGGGTGACGCGCTGTAGGTGCCCGGTCTCAGCCGCTCCGGTCCGTACACCACCGCTCCCGTCTTCGCGTCGAGGCAGTGGACGATGCCGCGATCGTCCACGACGTAGAAGTACCGGCCGTCGGTGACGGGCGTCGGCACGTCGGGCCCGCGATCGAACGACCAGGCGCGGTGCGACTCGGTGACGTCGCCGCGGCCACCGGCTTGGAGCGCGAGCAGCGGCCGCACGCGCGTCGGGGCGTAGATCATCTCGCCGTGCACGATCGGCGACGCGACGATGCGGTGGTTGGGGTCGTTCTGCGGGTTGAGGCCATCGGCCCGCCACAACTCCTGCCCCGTCTCGTGGTCGTGGCCGGTGACGACGTCGCCGCCCGTGATGACGATTTCGGTCTTCCCGTCGTACCGCAGCAGCGCCGGCGTGGTGTACGCGTCCGGCGACTCGTTGAAGCCAAACTTCCCGTAGTCGGCCTGGATGTCACGCATCCAGATTTCGTTGCCGTCGAAGTCGAAGGCCTTGAAAATCCCCGTTCCCGTCATCACCCACACGTGGCGGCCGTCGGTCACGGGCGAGGGCGACGACATGTTCTGCTTGCGCTCGCGGTGATCGCCGCCGCTCAGGTGCTTCTTCCAGAGGACGTCGCCCTTCGCCCGGTCGACCGACCAGAGCCAGAGGTCGGAGCCGTCGGCGACGTTGAGGAAGATGCGCTCGCCCCAGATGATCGGTGTCGAGCCGCTCCAGGCGGGCATCGCGAGCTTCCACGCGATGTTCTCGTCGGTCGTCCACTTCAACGGGAGGTTCGTCTCCGTGCTCACGCCGTCGCGGCTCGGCCCGCGCCAGTGGGGCCAGTTGTCGGCCGAGAGGCCGGTCGCGGCCGTCGTCAGCAGAGCGGCGATCAGCAGAAGTCTCGTACGCACGCGTCACGCTCCGTCGACTTTTCGAGACGTCGTCACAGTACAGCGGAAGCCGGCGCCCGAGTCGGATGGGGGGTACCACCACACCAGCCTTCGTGTCCTCCGCGCGCTCCGTGGTCCTGGTCTCCGTGTCGTCCGTGCGCTCCGTGGTGAGATTCTCCGCGCCCTCCTCACCGACAAGCCGCCGCCACGATCTCGCGGAAAGCCTCGCGAGGATTGACTCCCCCGGGGTTCTGCGTGAAGACAACGCCGAACAGTCCGCGCGACGGGTCCACCCAGGCGTAGGTGCCGTCCGAGCCGCTGTGCGCGTAGACACCGTCGGGCGAGATCATCCAGCCGAAGCCGTAGCTTCCTTCGTCGCCCGTCTTGACGTGCGCGGTGGTGGCCCTCGCGATCGACGCTGCGGTCAGGATCCGCGCGCCGGCGTACTCGCCACCGTTCAGGTACATCTGGAGGAACTTCGCGTAGTCCATGGCGGTGGAGATCATGCCGCCCGAGGCGCGGACCATCGGGAAGTCGGGCGGATCACCGGGCGTGAAGCGCTGCGTCCAGGCCACCGCGCCGTTCTCGGCCTTCTCGCCGCGGTATACCGTCCCCATCCGCGCGAGCTTGGCCGGGTCCTCGTGGTTGAGCGTGTCGGTCATGCCCAGCGGCTTGTAGATCCGGGTGCGGAGGAATTTCTCGAGCGGCAGGCCGGACGCGCGCTCGATGATGGCGCCGAGGGTGTTGTACCCGGCGTTGTTGTAGCTGTAAGTCGTGCCCGGGGCGAACTCCGGCCCTTCGGCGCCGAACTTCGCCACGGCGCCCTGGAGAGTCGGCGCCTCCCCCTTCTCCTTCGCTTCGTCGAACGGAAAGAAGATCGGCCCGATGCGCAGGCCGGACGAGTGGGACAGCAGGTGCGCGATCGTGATGTCGCGCGAGCGGTAGGTGTCGAACGACGGCAGGTGCGTCGCCGCGCGATCGTCAACCGACAGCCGTCCGTCCTGCTCGAGCAGCAGCACCGCGGTCGCCACCACCGGCTTGGTGTTCGACGCCATGCGGAAGAGCGTGTCCTTCTCCATCGGGAGCTGGTAGGCCGCGTGCCGCCAGCCGATCGCCTCGTGTAAGACGATGGTGCCGTGGCGGACCACCATCAGCACGGTGCCGCGCAGCTCGTCGCGCTCGACGGCCTGGCGGAACAGGTCGATCCCCTTGTCGAGCGCCGCCTGATCCATGCCCACCGACGAGGCCGGCCCGTACTCGAGCACCCGCATCTTCTGGGCGGAGAGCGTGAGGCTGGCGGAGACCGCCACCAGCAGGGCCAGGCCGAAGCGTACTGAACGACGTCGCAGCATCTGTGGCACCTCAAGGGTCGGGGGGACCTTGTAGCACAGGCCGGGCGTCCGAGCCAACGGGGACGCTCGCGGTTCACGGCACGCGCGTGCCCACGGACGGCAACCACGAAGCACACGAGGCACACGAAGGCAGACCCGCTGCCCGCGCCGCGGCGCTACGCCTTCGTGTTCTCGACGCCATACAAGAACGAGATCGTCCGCAGCTGATTCGCGCGACGGCCGGGCCGCGAAGCGGCGCCGCGCTCAGCGTGCGGCCTTCGTGACCTTCGTGAGCGTCGTGTTCTTCGTGTTCCCCTTCGTGGCCAGGGTCGCCACGTGACCAGATGGTCGTCAGTTCCACTCGGGCACCGGCGGTGCGGGCGAGGTGCACCGCCGCTGGCGCAGCGAAGCCGCGGGCCCACTCCACTGCGGCCAGTCCTGGCCCATGGACGAGGTGGAGATCGCCCCTTCGGCTCTCGACTGGAGCGCGGCACACGAATTGGATAGGATGGGACCGGGCGCTGGTTTGGGCGCCCGAATGTCCTCCAAAGGAGTCGTCCATGCCCTACTTTGCTTCGATTCTGGCGGCAGCCCTCGTCTTCGCGCAGGCGGGAGAGGAGCCGACCATTCAGAGCCTTTTCGAGGCCGGCAAGTACCAGCAGGTGATCGATCAGGTGTCGGCGACCGAGGAGCCGCAACCGGCGGACGTGTACCTGGCGGGCCAGAGCGCGCGCAAGCTCGACCCGCCCGACCTGGACGCGGCGCGCGAGTGGTTCGGCCGGCTCGCGGACGGCGACGAGAACCCGTGGACGTTCATCGGGCGGTCGGCGTCGGCGGTGGTGGACGGCGACAGCAACAAGGCGCGCGCCGACGCGCAGCAGGCCGTGCAGCTCGGCCCGACGGAGTTCTACGCTCAGTACCAGCTTGGCCTGGCGTACGCTGAGTCGAGGGACTATGCGAACGCGGCGACGACGTTCGAGAAGGCCACGATGATGGATCCGTCGTTCGCCTACGCCCATTACTACGGGGGCCTGTCGTACTACCAGGTGAAGCGCATCGACAAGATGTCGAACTTCTTCGAGCGCTTCCTCAAGCTCGCGCCCGACGCGCCGGAGCGCCCGGCGATCGAGGCGCTCATGCGGAGCGTCCGGAGGTAGGCGCGCGCGGCTCAGAAGATGTGTCCGAACGAGAAGTACCAGCGGCCGCGGGGCTCGCCTTCCGGCCGTGACAGCGGGACGCCGAAGTCGATGCGCACGAGCGCGAACGGCGTATCGAGCCGCACGCCGGCGCCCACGCTCACCTTCAGGTCGCCGAAGGACACGTCCCTGATGCGCGGGAACACGTTGCCCGCATCCAGGAATCCCACCGCGCGCACCCAGCGATAGACCGGCACGCGCACCTCCTCGTTGATGACGATGAGGGCGTTGCCGCCGCTGGGATCGCCGAAGAAGCCGGTTGGTCCCAGCGAGTCCTCTCGATAGCCCCGCACGCTGGTTCCGCCGCCCGCGAAGAAACGCTCGCTCAGGATCACCTCCTGATCGAGCCCGCGCACGGCGCCGAACCGGGCGGCGCTCGCCAGCGTCACGGGCCCCAGCTGCCTGAAGTAGTACTGCTGGGCGAGGTACTTCACGAATCGGAGATCCGACCCGAGGCTCTCGGCGGCGTATTCGAGGTTGGAGGCGTGGAACCAGCCTGACGTCGAATCGAACGGGTCGTTCCGTGTGTCGACGACGGCGGCGGCGTTGAGACGGGCCACGTTGATCGTGAAGTCGAGCGCGAAGGGATCGTTCGGATCCAGATCCGGGTCGAACGTGTGATTGCGCTCGTAGCGGTACCCGTAAGTCACCTTGAGGGCCTTGATCGGATCGAACTGCTGTTCGGCGGAGAGGATGCTCTTGTCCTCGATAAACGGAATCACGCCTTCCTGGTTGAGGGTCCGGCGTGACCGCGTCAGGAAGATGTTGGTCCTCACCGGCAGGGTGAGCAGCCGCGGCAGGCTCACGAAGCCGCGCGCGATCTCGAGGTCGGCCTGATAGCTGGCCGTGATGCCGGCGCGCATGGCGCGGCCGAACAGGTTGCGGTGCTGGAGATCGACGAGCAGACCCGGCGAGAGGTCGCGCCCCTCGCCCGACGGCGCCACCTGGTCTTCGAGCCGGAAGCCATACCGCAGCCGCCAGACGGGCCACTCGTCCAGCGTGACCCGCGCGCGGACCGGCTGGTCGGGCCCTTCCCCCGCCACCGGCGCGCCGGTCGGCTCGAACTCGATGTCGGCGCTCCTGAAGACGCCGGTGTCGTAGAGCCGCTTGCGCGCCTGGTACCATGACTCGAGGTCGACGGGCGCGCCCGGCTCGGCGTCGAGCGCCCGATCGATCACGCTCCCGCGCGTGCGGCGAGCCCCTTCCACCGTGACGTCGGCCAGCACCTGACGCGGACCTTCGTCGACGGCGACCGACAGGCCCACCCCGCCCGATTCGCGCGCGACCACGGAGGCCACCTGCACCCGCACGGCGTTGAACCCCCTGGCCCGATACGCCCGCTCCACGCGCTGCCGCGCCTCTTCGAACCTCGCCGGCTCGTAGCGCGCGCCCGCGGCGATGCCGAACGCATCGCGCACCGTCGACTCCGTCAGCGCCTTCGCTCCCTCGACGCGCACCTCCGAGACGAGAAACGCCGGCCCTTCGTCGACGGCGAACGGCAGTGTGGCCGTGTCGCCCTCGAAGCGCGGCGCGCCGGCCCGTACGCGCGCGTCGAGCATGCCCTCCGCACGGTAGAACGCCGCCAGGGCGGCTTCGACCTCCGCCGGGGCGAGCCACGCGGTCAGCTCCAGGCCCCGCTCGCGCACGACCCCCCGCAGCCGATCCGCGGAGACGCGTTCGTTGCCGCTGAACGCGAGCGTCCGGGTCGCGGTGCGGGGACCGGCCTCGACGCCGATCACGATGGTCTTCACGTCCTCGGGTGCCTCGCGCCGTCGAACCTCCGCGCTCACCGTCGCGCGCAGATAGCCGTCACGGGCGAGGTGGGCCTTCACGGCGGCCTGCATGTCCTCGAGCAGGAACCCGTCGAAGACCGCGCCGGCCCACCGGTCCCGCAGCTCGCGCTGGACGGAACCGGGGAGCGTGTAGCCCTGGAGGTCGAGCTCGGTCCGCGGGCCCTGGTCGATGGCGTAGCTGAGCGCGACGGTGCCGTCTCCCGGCTCCTCCCGCGCGGCGGCCACCCTCGCTTCGTAGAAGCCCCGATCCTCGTAGAAGCGCTGGACCCGCTCGCGATCCTGCTGCCACTTGAAGAAGTCGAACCGGTCGCCCGGTCCGACGTCGAGGCGCGATCGGATCTCCGCTTCGATGACGCCGATCGTTCCGGTGAGTCGAACCTCGCTGACACGAGGCTCCCGGTCGCGAGGCGCGCTCCCCGCCACGCGCCGCCCGCCGCCGAACGTCACCTGGTGGAACGTCTCGTACGACCGCGTGCCGTCGTCGCGCGAGACGCCACGCACTTCGAGATTCGGGATCGGACGGTAGATGGCGATCCAGGTGAGGCCGCCGCTCTCGCGCAGGCTCTGCGACAGGATGATCTCGACCTGACGGCTGAGGCTCTTGGCGACCGTCAGACGCGCGGCGGGATCGGTCTCGGCCGCCAGCAGGCTCGGGTCGGTGCCGAAAGTGTCGTCGGGGGTGCCCTGGGTGAGCCGCACGCTGTCGACGCCGACCGCGCGGCCGGCGAACCCGAGCAGGTCGCCCGACAGGTACCGCAGGGCCTGGTCGCGCGCCATCTCGGTCTGCGCGCCGCCGGCCTCGGCGAGCGTCCGGCCGGTCACGAGCAGCGAGACGACGTCGGCCTGGCTGAGCCCCTCGTCCGAGGTCAGCTCCGCCTTGATCGTCTCGGGCGTGCCGGTCACGTTGAGCGTGATGTCGTGCGACGCCACCCGGGTGCGCGCGGTGAAGTTGAGATCCGGCTTGATCCCGGACGGATCGACGAAGTCCACGGTGCCGCGCTCGATCCGATAGGTATTGCCCCCCAGGAAGACCTGCCCGCCCTCGCCCAGCGTCGCGCGCCCGCCGAGCGCCGGACGGCCGAGCGTCCCGCCGAGACGGAGATCGGCGCCCAGATTGATGCGGCCGTAGTTGTTGTCGACGACGATGTCGGTGGCGGTCTCGACCGCGACGTCGAGGTGAATCCTGTCGAGCATCGACGGCTCGGCGCCGACCTCGGGGACGTACGCGCCCGCGCGCAACACCTCCAGCGCGCGGCCGGTGAGGACGATCGGATCACGATAGGCCCCGCGCTGCACGACCACCCGGCCCGTGACGAGCGGCGATTCGCCGACGACGACGACGAGCTTCAGGTCGGCGTCCGTCTCGGTGCGCAGCCCTTCCGGCACGTCGAGCGCGATCCGGCGCCCGACGAGGGACACCTCGCCTGACTGCAGCGCGAGGCGGTCGTAGCGCATCTCCCCGCCGAACTGAATCGTGCCGCCGTTGGCGGCGCCGCTGATGTCGCGCACCACGAGCCGGTCGCGCATGAGCGCGACCGTCCCGGCGAGGTTGGTCACCGCGACGCGGGGCGCGCGTACGCGCAGCTCTCCGTCCGTGATCGCGATCTGCCCGTCCAGCTCGGGATCGTCCGCCCGGCCGCGCACGCGCACGTCGAGGGCGGCGGTGCCCCCGGTCGCGACGCCCGGCACGAACGCGCCGACGACGCGGAGATCGGAGGTGCCGCGGACTTGAAGATCGAGACGGCCGTCGTCGAGCCCGACCTCGCCGCCGACCTCGATCTCGGTGCCGGCGCCCGACCAGGCCCAGTCGGCGACGCGCAGCCGGCCGTCCGCGAGCGTCAGACGCGTGGGACGCTGCTGCGCGATCGGCACCCGGGCGGCCAGCAGCGACAGTCGGTCGAACACCAGGTCGCCCCGCAGGCCGTCGATCTCGGGACGATCGGCTTCGAGCGTGAGCGTCGCGCCGATCGCCACGTCGAGCTGCGCGAGCGTCTCGGGTTTCACCCACGGCTCGAGCGCCGCGCGCGTGATCGGTGCCACGCGCATCGTCACGCGCGCGGTCGCGTCACCGGCGGGCAGCGTGTCGAGGTACGACTCGGGCAGCCACGGTTCGAGGATGCGCGCCGGCACGCGGCCCGAGCCCACGATGACCGCGCCCTGCCATACGCCGCGCACACCGGTGAGATCGAGCACCCCGTCGCGGTAGGCGGCGCTGAACCCGAGCGCGCGGGCGGGCGGGAGACCGGCAACCGCCACGTGCCCGTCCTGTACCGTGAGGTCAGCCGTCACCTCGGGCCGGTCGAGCGATCCCGTGGCCGTCGCCCGGAGGGCGATCACGCCTGACATCTCGAGGCCCTCCCGATCGGCCAGGGCGGGGACGAACGGCCGCAGGTCCGCCAGATCCCCGTCGAGGCGGAGGTCGAGCCGGCCGCCCGCCTCTTCCCTGGTCAGGCTGCTCGATAACGTGAGCGACGTGCCACCGGCGCGCAGCTCGACGGCCTCGGCCGTCAGCGTGCTGTTCTCGTACCGCACCGCGGCGGGCCGGGCGAGCGCGAGCGTGCCTTCCTCGTGTCGCGCCTCGAACCGTTGCAGATCGATCACGGCCGTCACGTCCGCCAGCTCGTCGAGGCGCCCCGAGGCGGTGATGCCGAGGCTCACGATGCCGCCTATGTGCGGCTCGTCGGTCGACACGAGGCGATAGAGGCGCGCGAGATCGGCGTCGGCGAGTCCGCCCGTGAGGTCGAACGCGCGCGGCGCAAACAGGGCGACGGTGCCCTGCAGCACCGCATCGATCTCGCCGGCCACGGCCTCCACCGTGGCCACGCCCTCTGTCAGCGTCACCGTCGCGCGGGTGGGACCAAGGTCGGCGCCGGCCCAGGCCAGGCGCCGGAGCTCGAGCGTCCCCCGGCCCGACGGCCGGTCGGCGGCGCCCTCCCCCTCGAACTGGATGTCGCCAGCCACGTCGAGGGGCACCGCGTCGGCGTCGGCCGTCCCGGGAATCGAGCTCGCCCGCAGATCGGATCCCCTGAGCTTCACCGCGTAGCGCCCCGTGTCGAGGTCGTAGCGGCCGCTCGCCGACAAGCGGCCACCCGTCGGCTGCGCCGCCTCGAACGACTCGACCTCGAGGGTCGGGCCGACGAGCCGCGCGCGCGCCTCGAGTCGATCGACACGCTGTCCGGCCACGTCGAGGTTCGACGCGACGATCGCCGCCTCCGCCACCGGTCGCGCGAACGTGCCACCGACACGCCCCGACAGCGTCGCCGCGCCCGAGGGCCGCCAGCGTTCTGGCAGAGTGGCCGCAAGCTCGCCCAGCGCCGGCAAGTCGCCGCGCCACTCGCCGTCGAGCGCTTCCCCTGCGAGATCGACGACGAGCGATCCCTCGACCAGGTTGGCGCCGGCGCGAAGCTCCACCGCGGGCACCTCGACGCGGCTCGTCGTCGCGTGCACGCGCGCGAGCAGCCGCATCTCGGGCGCGCCGCCAACACTGAGGCGCGCCGCCTCGATCGAGCCGTCGACGATCGGGTCGCCGAGCGCGCCGGCGAGCGCCAGCTCGGCACGCGCCTCGCCGGCGAGATCGAGCGACGCGAGCGCATCGAGCGGGAGGCCGGCGGCGCGCAGGCGCGCGGCAGCGTCCGCGAGGTTCGCGGCCGCGACCGTCGCGCGCCCGGCGAGCGTCGACGCTGCGAGGTCGGCGGCGTCGAGCCGGCCGCTGGCGACGCCTGCCAGCCGCACGGATGCGGCGATCACGTGATCGTGCTCGAGCGTCCACGCCCCCCGGTCCAGACGCAGGCTCGCGCGTCCGTCGAGGCCGAGCGCCGACGGCGCGCGCGTCGAGCCGGACGTGTTCTCGAGCGTCAGCCGCACGGCGTCGAGCCGGGCCTCCCACCACTCGGCTTCGGCGCGGCCCTCGAGGCGCGCCGCCAGGCGAAGCGGGCTCTCCCCGAGCCCAAGGCCGACGAGCACACCGAGGTCGAGGTTGCGCCACTCGAGGCGCGCGCGGCCGGCCTCGGATTCCCCGAACGGCACGCGCCCCGAGGCAGACACCACGCCGTCGGCCGAGGTGATGACGAGCGAGTCGATCTGGGCGGCCGCCGCGGAGACCTTCGCCGAGGCGCTGACCGACGCGCCGCGCAGATCCCGCCAGGCCAGATCCTCGGCGGTCAGTTTCAGGGTGATCTCGGGATCGGCGAGCGCGCCGGTCGCGGCGCCCGAGACGCGGAGCGTGCCCGCTGGCGCCGGCTCGATCGGCAGCCATCCGGCGATCCGCGCGAGGCGAAGCGTCGCGTCGTAGCTGGCCTCGACCTGCGGCTCGGAGAACAGGCTCGGCAGCAGGACCCGCGCCTGGAGGTCCGCTTCCGGCGCGGCAACCTGCAGCGCGTCCACGCGGAGGCTCCGGCCGTCGTAGCCGACCCGCCCCTCGAGTCGGGTGGTGGCGGTCTCGCGCGATCCGTACCGCACGTGCACGCCCCCGGCTGCGCCGATCGTCCCCGTTGCCCCGGCGCCGCCTCCCCGGAGATCGATCGCAAGGCCGCGGGCGTCGATCGCCAGCTCGCGTGTCTCGTCGAGGTACGTGACCTCGCCGTCTCGGATCGCCAGGCGGCCGATCGGCAGGCGCTCGAGCGGCGGACCGCTCGTGTCTCGCTCGGGGATGACGGGCAGGTTGAACGCGCCGCGCGCGTCGCGAACGATCGTGACGCGCGGCCGGCTGACGTCGATCGACTCGATGGCGAGGCCGCCGGCGATCACCGACCACGGCAGATCGACGGCGATCGCGTCTGCCTCGAAGAACGGCGGCAGGGTCTCGCCCTCGTCTCCCGCCGCGGCATCACCCGTCGCGGCGTCGTTCGTAGCAGCGTCGTCCGTCGTGTCCGCCTTCAGGCGGACCGTGGCAGCCGTCAACCGGACGTTGACGAGCCGGACCGAGAGCGTCAGCAGGTTGTAGTCGAGGCGGTCGGCGGCCAGATCGATGCCCAGCTGGGCACGGACGCGCCCGGCGACGGCCGCGAGCACCCGTGCGCGCACGGGTGCCAGGTGCACCAGCGCCGCGAGCAGTAGCACGGCGGCCGCCAGCGCGGCCGTCACGGCCGACCACTTTCGCCACCGGAAAGTCATTCGCGCTCAATATTGTACTTTCGCGGGCAGGCACGCGTCACGGGCAGGGCAGGGCGGTGCAGCGCGGCCGAGGACGGAAACGGGAGAAATGCGGGCACGCGCGCGCGGCGGATCGTCGCCGCGCGCGGCGGAAGCGGAAGAGGTGGTCCGTGTCTGCGGACCTACCGGTCGGCCGGCCGCTTCGGCCCGCCGGGCCGGCCTGGCGCCGACTCGTGGAGCGGCTCGATCTTCGCCGTCAGCTCGTCGCCTTCGCGCCAGCGAAGGACGAGCCGCCGAGACCCGATCGGCCACTGGTACACCACCGAGTCGTCCACCAGCACGACACGACCTCGTGGCGAGCGGCGATCGTCGGACTTCATGTTCACTCGGCACTGCAAATTCCGTACTGGGTTTGAATCCGCGTTTTTGCCGCGACAAAGGGCCCCACCGGGGGGGTCTTGTTCGAACAGGTGAGCATGGCGGCACCCGCCGGCGTCGCGTTCTGGGACCGCGATCACAATTTCGTCATCGCTCGGCCCCGTCAATTCGTGGCTAGACATCTTCTAAAGCCCGTGTCCTTACGAATGAAGCAAGTTTTGGGCTTTAGAAGCTGTCTTAGTTGCGGCCGCTCTGCGGCCGCCTAGTAGCGAAGATTCGCCGTCCTGGCCCGCTGGTCCG
>Ga0326597_10006459_pt1 | contig 16052 bp, 14 predicted proteins | sample RVTome_12_FD_203789 | JGI IMG/M metagenome (GOLD analysis project Ga0326597, IMG submission 203789) | Soil microbial communities from uranium-contaminated site in the Upper Colorado River Basin, Wyoming, United States - RVT100D185 | ecosystem: Environmental > Terrestrial > Soil > Contaminated >...
TGCGACTCGCCCGGGAACGCGGGACCGCCGAGGCGCTCGAACGATGGCTGTTCGCGAATCAGGAGGCCATGACGCCCTCGATGGTCGAACAGGGCGCGCGGGACGTCGGCGGCGTCACCGATTTCCGCGAACGGTACAGCGCCACGCTCGACGCCGTGAAGGCCGACATCGAATACGGGCGGATGCTTGGCGTCAGGGCCACGCCCACGTTCTTCGTCAACGGGGTGATGATCCAGGGGGGACTTCCACCTCACCTCTTCGACCTGGCCATTGCCCGTGAGCTGCAGAAGGCCTCGTCGCCGTAGAACCCCGGACCCTGACGCCCCCTCACCATGCCCGCGCTCGAAACGAGGGACCTGACCAAGGATTATCCCGTCGGCTTCTGGCGGCGACGGCCGTACCGCGCCCTCGATGCCCTGACCCTGACGGTCGAAGGCGGAGAGGTGTTCGGCTTCCTCGGTCCAAACGGCGCCGGCAAGACGACGACGCTCAAGCTGCTCATGGGCCTTGTCTCCCCGACGTCGGGCGAGGCCGAGTTGATCGGGCGCCCCGTCGGCGACGTCCTCGCGCGGCGCCGCGTCGGGTACCTGCCGGAGAACCCCTACCTCTACGACTATCTCACCGCGGAGGAACTGCTGCAGTACTTCGCCGGTCTCTTCGGGTACGCACCCGCCGAGCGCCGCCGTCGGGCGGCACGCCTTCTCGATGAAGCGGGCATCGGCGCCGAGCGGCGGCTGCAGCTGCGCAAGTTCTCCAAGGGCATGCTGCAGCGGGTCGGGATCGCCCAGGCGCTCATCAACGACCCCGAGCTCGTCGTGCTCGACGAGCCGATGTCGGGACTCGATCCGCTGGGACGCCGCGACGTGCGCGCCCAGATTCTGCGGTTGCGCGACCGCGGGTGCACGGTCTTCTTCAGCTCGCACGTGCTGGCCGACGCCGAAGCCCTGTGCAGCCGCGTCGCAATCCTGGCGCGGGGACGCCTGGTCACGGTGGGCCGCCTGGCCGACATCGTCGCCTTCACGGTGCGCGGCTGGGAGCTCGTGGCATCCGGGGTCGACGACGTCCTGGCCGCGGCCCTCGAGCGTGAGGTGCGTCGGCTCGTACGCATCGGCGATGGCCGATACGCGATGGAGCTACCGGCCGACCTGTCGCCGGATCGGGTGCTTGGACAGATGACAGCCGCGGGGGCGACTCTCGTGTCCCTCAACCCGATCCGCGACACCCTCGAGGACTACTTCGTCCGTCAGGTGACGGGGCAGGCGCCCGTCGATCGCGGCCTTGGCGACGGGCCGCCGGCAGGAGGTCCGCGATGAGGGCCATCGGCTGGATCGCCGTCAATGTGTTCCGCGAATCGGTGCGCGACAAGGTGCCGTACAACCTCGTGCTCTTCGCCGTGGTGCTGATGGGCGCGTCGTACCTCATCGGCCAGCTCACCGCAGGGCAGGACATCAAGATCATCAAGGACCTCGGTCTTGCCGCCACCTCGGTCTTCGGTCTCTTCATCGCGATCTTCATCGGCATCCAGCTCGTGTCGAAGGAGGTGGAGCGGCGCAGCATCTACAGCTTGCTGGCCAAGCCGATTCACCGGTACCAGCTCGTGCTCGGCAAGTACGCGGGTCTGGTGCTCACGCTCGCCGCCAATCTCGCCGTCATGGCGGTCGCCCTCTACGCCGTGCTGGCGTACGTGGCATGGACACTCGGGCCGGTCGTCGCACGGGCGTGGGAGACGCCCGCGCTCGATCCGGCGATGCTCAAGGCCGTGTGGCTCACGTTCGCGGAACTGGCTGTCGTCACGGCGATCGCCCTGTTCTTCTCGACTTTTTCGACGCCCCTGCTGTCGGCGGCGCTCACCTTCGCCCTGGTCGTCGCCGGGCGGTTCAGCGTCGACTTGAGGAACTTCGATCAGGCCGTGGACGCGCCGGCGGCGGTAGCCCTGGCGCGGTTCCTCTATTGGGTCCTGCCGAACCTCGCGCCGTTCGACGTGCGATCGCAGGTCGTGCACGGGCTTCCGGTTTCCATGTCGTACCTGGCCGTGACGTCGCTCTACGGCGTCCTGTACGTCTGCGCTCTGCTCGCCGTCGCCGTCTTCATCTTCTCGAGGCGCGATTTCAAATGACGCGCCGCTCGTCCCTGCCGATCGTGGCGCTCGTCGTTGCGGTGTCGGTGTTCGGGTCGTCCGCAGCCTGGCTGCAGCAGCTCCGGGAGCGGATGTTCCCGGCGCCGGTTCAACGCGAGGACGTGCTGTACATCACGTCTGGCGAGGCCCTGCGTCGGCTGACCGTTGGCTACAATGCCCTGACGGCGGACCTCTACTGGATCCGCGCGATCCAGCACTTTGGCGCGATCCGGCTGCGGCTCGCCGAACACGCCCGTGGGATCGAGACGGGTGAACCCGTGCCGACCGGCTTCCCCCTCCTGCACCCGCTGCTCGACCTGACGACGACCCTCGATCCGCATTTCAACATCGCGTACCGGTTCGGGTCGGTCTTCCTGGCCGAGCCGTTTCCCGGCGGCGCGGGCCGCCCGGATCTGGCGATCGCCTTGCTCGAGAAGGGCCTCCGGGTCCGGCCGGACAGGTGGGAGTACATGCAGGACATCGGGTTCGTGCACTACTGGTGGCGGGAGGACTATCAGAGCGCGGCCCGCTGGTTCGAGCGGGCCAGTCAGGTGACCGGGGCGCCGTGGTGGCTGCGCTCGCTCGCGGCGGTCACACTCGCTGAAGGGGGCGATCGCCGGTCGTCCCGACTCATGTGGCAGGCGCTCTACGAGTCCGCGGAGATCGAGTGGCTGAAGCGGGACGCCGAGCGACGTCTGGCCCAGCTACGGGTGCTCGACGACATGGACGCGCTGCAGGCCCTCGTGGACGAACTGGCGAACACCAGGGGGACGCCGCCGGCAGGTTGGGGAGAGGCCATCCGCGCGGGCCTTTTGAGGGGCACCCCCGTCGACCCTGCAGGATTGCCCTATCTCATCGACGGGGCAGGGCGAGTCCACCCCTCGCCCGACTCCCCGCTCCTGCCTTTGCCGGTCGAGCCGAAGCGCATCGGGCCGCTGGCCTCATGAGCGAACCGGCTTTCGTCGCGCTCGCCGCACTTGTCGGGGCCTTCATCGGCAGCTTCCTGAACGTCTGCATCTACCGGCTGCCGCGCGGGACCTCCGTCGTGTGGCCGGCGTCCGCCTGCCCGCGCTGCGGTCGCGCGCTCTCGTGGTTCGAGAACGTCCCTATCGTTGCCTACCTGGTCCTGCGCGGCCGCTGCCGGTCATGCAGTGAGCCCTACGGACTCCGGTACGTCGTCGTGGAGGTCGTCACGGCGCTCATGTTCGCTCTGGCGTGGTGGCAGTACGGCCCGGGAATGCTGCTCGCTTCGCGTCTGGTCTTCGGCTGCGCTCTCATCGTGCTCTTCGCCATCGACCTCGAGCACCACCTGCTGCCGAATGTCATCACCCTGCCCGGCATCGCGGCCGGCCTGATGCTCAGCCTGTTCACCGAGCCCGGCTGGCGGGCCGCGGTCGTCGGCGCCGCGGTGGGCGGAGGGGTGCTCTATGCGATCGCCGCTGTCTACTACTGGGCACGCCGGGAAGAGGGCCTCGGGATGGGCGATGTGAAGATGCTCGCCATGATCGGTGCCTTTCTCGGCTGGCCGCTCACCCTGGTGACCCTCGTCATGGCCTCGTTCGCGGGATCGATCGTCGGGCTGTTCCTCATTGTCCTCGGGCGGGGCGACATGAAGTACGCGTTGCCCTTCGGCACGTTCCTCGCGATGGGCGCCGCTCTGGCGGCGACCACCGGGCAGCCGCTGCTCGACTGGTACCTGACGTACTGGCGGCCATGAGCCCCGAAGCGTACGCCCTGCTCGGTCTCACGATCATCATCGGCATGCTGACGGCCGCGCTGACATTCGCGGTCCTCCGTTTCCTCGCGGCCGCCCGGGACAGTTCCCGCCAGGCGCGGGGTGGCGGCGACACAGCCCTGCTGTCCGCGGCGCTCGAGGAGGCCGTCACGCGACTGAAGAAGCAGGAGCGGGAGACGGCGGCCAGGGCCGACGCCTCGGAGCGATTGAGCGGCGAGATCATTGCCAGCCTCACGGCCGGTCTTATTGTCGTGGGTCTGGACGGGCCGGTCCGCATCCTGAACCCGGCGGCGGGTCGCATGCTGCGGGTACCCGACGGAGGCGCCGGCGACGGCTATCGACAGGTGCTCGGCGAGCCGGCGTTGTCGGACGTGATCGACGAGTGCCTGTCGACACGCGCGGCCGTCGTCCGGCGGACCGTGCGACCCGTCGAGTCGCGCCACGGCCTGTCGCACCTGGGCGTGACCGTGTCGCCCCTGTTCGATCCGCAGGGGCAGTTGCAGGGAGCCATCTGTCTCTTCACCGACCTGACGGCGGTCAAGCGGCTCGAAGAGCAGCTGCGGCTCAAGGAGAGTCTGGCGGCCGTCGGAGAACTGACCGCCGGGATCGCCCATGAGTTCAGGAACGGTCTGGCCACGATTCACGGCTACAGCCGGCTGCTGGTCCTCGATGCGCTCCCCGGGGCCTATCGTCCGTACGTCGAGGGCATCCGGGCGGAAACGGAATTGCTCGGCCAGGTGGTCACGAACTTCCTCAATTTCGCCCGTCCCGCCGAGCTGACCCTGACGAGGGTCGACTTGCGGGCGATTTGCGAGCGCGCGGCTGAAGAGGTGCGGAGCGAAGCGCAGGCCCTCGGGGGAGAGGTCACCGTGAGAGGGGAGTTCGGGACGCTCGAAGGCGACGAGGTTCTGCTGCGGCAGGCGTTCAGCAATCTGCTCCGAAACGCCGTCGAAGCGTGTGCGGGCGCTTCGATTGCGCCGGTTGTTGTCATCGAATCGACCATCGATCGCGCCAGCGGGCTGTCACGGGTCCGTGTCGAGGACAGCGGCCCCGGAATCGACCCCTCCGCCCGCGATCGCGTCTTCCGGCCGTTCTTCACCTCGAAGGGTCACGGCACCGGTCTCGGCCTGGCCCTCGTCCAGAAGATCGTCGTCTTCCATAATGGCCGCGTGGATGTCGCTTCGTCACCGCTCGGCGGCGCCAGTCTGCAGGTTACGCTCCCCGTCGTGAGCTGACGGTCGCAGTTTCTGCGACCGCGTGTGCCCGTGCGGGGGCATTCGCGCCGGATCCGGGGCAAACCAGCCCCTTCCTGTTACACCGTATCTGGCGCGTCCGTTGCACCGGCTCCAGGTCGATGTCCGGGTGGCGCGAGGTTCACGGCTTCTCGATCGTCGAGGTCCTCACGGCGGCGACGCTCGTCGCGACGGCGCTCGTGGGTCTGGCGCACCTGCTGATTCTGGCGGGCAACGCGAGCCGGACGGCACGGGCGCAGTCGGTCGCGGTCCTGCTCGCGGTCGGGGTGCTCGAAGAACTGAGCGGCGACGCGGCGGCCTTCGCCAGCATTCCCGAGGCGGGAACCGACCGCGTCGACGCGAACGGCACTCTGTTTGACGATCCTGCGCGAACGGGCGCGCCCTCAACGTACGCCCGGCGGTGGTCGGCAGGTCCCCTGCCAGGAGATCCCTCGATGCTGCTGCTCGAGGTCGTCGTGATTCCGTGGGCGGGGCGGAGCGGCGTCGACGAGAGCTCGTCCGCCGGCGCGGTCACGCTGACGATGGTGAAGGCGCGGAGGGCTCCGTGAAGGCCGGCGTCAGCGGGTTCTCGCTCGTCGAAGCCCTTGTGGCGATGTCCATCCTGGCCGGCGTGACGGCCGCGATCTTCGCCGTGCTGAGTCCGTCCGGCCCGGCGTTTGCCGCGCAGGGCGAGGGCGTGGACATGCAGCAGCGCCTGCGCGTCGCGGCCGGGCACCTCATGCGCGACCTGCCCCTGTCGGGCGCCGGCGCGTTTCCACTCGGGGAAATGGAACCGCTCAGCCGCGTGCTGGCTCCGCTGCGTCCTCAGTGGCCCGACGACGAGGATGCCCCTGACGCATTCAGAGGCGATGCGATCAGGGTGACCTTCGTGCCGCCTGCTGCCGCCCAGGCTGCGACGGCAACGGCCATGCCCGCGCGCGCGGGAACCGTGGCGGTGGCCGAAGGAGCGTTCTGCGCCACGGGCCGGGCACCCTGTGGCTTCACGGCCCGTTCGCGCGTGCTCGTCTACGACGAAGCGGGGTTTCACGATGTCTTCACCGTCTCGAGCGTGAGCGGTGCCCTCCTTCACCTGCGGCATGATATGCCGGACTCGGGTCATGTCTACCCGGCCGGCAGTGCGCTCGTCGAGGTGATCGATCGGGCGTACGTACTCCGCACGGACGCGGCGACGGGGATCGATCAGCTCGTGCGGAGCGACGGCGAGGCCGCGGTGCCGGTCATCGATCACCTCGTTGCCCTCTCCTTCGAGTACTTCGGTGACCCCGAGCCTCCGCGTGTGCTCGCCGTCTCGTCTGAAGTGGAGAGGCCGTCGACGACCTACGGCCCGCGTCCGCCGCCTGCACACGTGCAGTTCGGCTCGTATCCGCCAGGCGAGAACTGCACGTTCACGTACGCAGGCGGCCATGTCCCTCGCCTTGCCAGGCTCGGTCCAGGCGGTACGTCGCTCGTAAGGCTCACCGCTGCGCATCTCACCGACGGCCCATGGTGTCCGGATTCGGTGCACCCCGGACGGTTCGACGCCGACCTCCTGCGGGTGCGCCGCGTTCTGGTGCGTGTCCGGGTCCAGTCGGCGGTCGACGGGCTGCGAGGCCCCGCCGGGCCGCTCTTTCGGCGTGGCGGCACCGCTCGGAGCGCCGACCGTCTAGTGCCCGACCTCGAAGCGACGTTCCAGGTCGCGCCAGGTAATCTCGGTGCGCTCCACTAGCGGGGACGTCGGCGGCCAGCGCGGGACCGCGGTCGTCATCGCGGTGATGGCGATGGCGCTGCTGACCGCGCTCGGCACGGGGCTGCTGCTCATGACGAGCGTCGACGCGATGATTGCGGGCAACTTCCGCGCCGGCGTCGAGGCCCGCTATGCAGCCGGCTCGATCGCCGAACTGGTTCGCCTCCAACTGGCAGGGGTGGCGAACTGGGACGACGTCCTGAACGGCGTGGTGCGATCCCGGTTCGCGGATGGCCTCCCAGTCGGCGAACGCATGCTCGCCGGTGGCGCGCGGGTGGATCTCTCCCGTGTGGTGAATCTGGCGCGATGCGGAAAACCCGCCGCCTGCGCGGGAGTTGAGATGGACGCGTCAACCGCCCGTCGGCCGTGGGGGCCGAACAACCCGCGGTGGGAGCCGTACGCGTACGGGTCCTATGGGGCGCTCATCGGACGGCCGTCAGGGACACTCCCTTCGTTGTACGTCGTTGCGCTCGTCGGAGACGATGGATTGGAGACCGACGGGGATCCCCTCCGCGACGGCGGTGGCCCCGACAACCCCGGAGCCGGCGTCCTCTTGATACGCGCGGAGGCCTTCGCGGCGAACGGTGCCCACGCCATCGTCGAGACGACGGTTGGCCGCGAGGGAGCGGGCGGGCGCCTGCGGGTGCTTTCGTGGCGCCAACTCTAGCTGACTCCTGGATTTGCCGCGTTCTTGACCGGGCCATTGGCCTAACGTACGCTCGGTTTTCAGCCGATAGCCTGCTCAGCGGTCATGCGTCTCACTGGTCTCACTGTCGCGGCATTCGCAGGTTTCCTGGCTTCGGCCTGGGCTCCGCTCGCAGGGCAGTCGCTCGGCGAGGTGGCTCGCCAGGAGGCGGAGCGCCGGAAACACATTGCGACCGAGTCGAAGGTTTACACGAACAAGGACCTGCAGGGCGTGCCCCCGGCGACGGTGCCCCCGGCGACCACGGGAGCCCCGACTGCGCCGGTCACCGGCGATCAGGATGCGGCCGCGAAGGAGGCGATGGCGGGGATGTCGAAGGCTCCCGAGGCCGAGCGCCCCGTACGCGACGAGGAGTACTGGGCCGGCCGCATGAAGGCCCTGCGGGAGACCTTGGCGCGCAACGAGGTGTACCTCGAGGCGCTTCAGAGCCGCGTCAATGCCTTGACGACCGACTTCGTCAATCGGGACGACCCCGCGCAGCGGGCCGTGATTGCCGGCGATCGTCAGCGGGCGCTCGCCGAGTTCGACCGACTCAAGGCCCAGATCGAGGCCGACCGCAAGGCCATTGCGGACCTCGAGCGGGAGGCCCGCCGAGCGGACGTGCCTCCTGGCTGGCTGCGATAGCCACGCCTTCCGGTCGACTGCCTGTGCCGCGCCGCGCCGACCCGCCCATCCTCATCGTCGAAGACAAGGACTCCCTGAGGGCCATGCTACGCCACGCCCTCGAGGCGCAGGGTCACCAGGTCATCGAGGCGCGCGATCAGGCCGAGGCGATCCGTGCGCTCGAACAGTCGCGGCCCGGCGTCGTCCTCTCGGATCTGCGCCTGCCGGAAGGCGATGGCCTGGGCGTGTTGAGGGCCGCCAAGGAGTCCGACCCCGACCTGCCGGTGATCGTCATGACGGCGTTCGGGGGTATCCAGGACGCGGTGGCGGCGATGAAGGACGGCGCGCTCGACTTCCTCGCCAAGCCGGTCGATCCCGACCACCTGCTGCTCCTCGTGGAGCGGGCGCTCGGCATGCGCCGCCTGGCCATGGAGAACCTGCTCCTCCGGGAGGAGCTCGCCGTCCGCCGCGGCGCGCCGCAGATCGTCGGCGAGGATGCGAAGCTCACGCAGGTCATCGCGGTCCTGCAGCGGGCGGCGGCGACCGATGCGACCGTGCTGCTCGAGGGCGAGAGCGGTACCGGCAAGGAGTTGTTCGCGCGCACCCTTCACGCTCTCAGCCCGCGGGCCGACGGGCCCTTCGTCGCAATCAACTGCGCCGCGATCCCCGAAACGCTCCTCGAGACCGAGCTCTTTGGTCACGAAAAGGGAGCGTTCACCGGCGCCGCCGCACGCAAGTCCGGCAAGTTCGAGCTCGCGCACCGCGGCACGCTGTTCCTCGACGAGATCGGCGACCTGCAGCTGTCCCTCCAGGCCAAGATCCTGCGCGCGCTCGAGGAGAAGCGCTTCGAGCGCGTGGGTGGCAACGCGCCGATCCAGGTCGACGTGCGGATCGTCGCCGCGACGAACCGCAACCTCAAGGCCGCAGTCGCCGCCCGTCAGTTCCGCGAGGACCTGTACTTCCGCCTGTCGGTGTTCCCTGTCGCCATTCCGTCGCTGCGCGAGCGCCGGTCGGACATCCCGCGCCTCGCCCGGTATTTCGTCGAGCGCTTCTGCCGCGAGATGAAGAAGAAGACCCTTGCGCTGGCCCCTTCTGCCATCGATGACCTGTGTGCGTATGACTGGCCGGGGAACGTCCGCGAGCTCCAGAACTGCATCGAGCGCGCGGTCATCCTCACCGACGGCGACACGATTCACGCCCGTCACCTGGCGTTGAGCGCACGCCGGGCACCGCCGTCGTCAACCCCCGTCGATCCCTGGAGCCAGATAGACCTGTCGGGCTCCCTGGGCGATGCCGTGCAGCGGGTGGCGACGGAAGTCGAGCGGCGGAAGATCGAAGAAGCCCTGCGGGAGGCCGCCGGCAATCAGGCGCAGGCGGCCGATCGGCTGAGGATGACGCCGCGGGCTCTCGCGCAGAAACTGCGGGAGCACCGGCTCACGACGTCCTGAATCCCACCTCGATCAGCGCGTCGACCAGTTCGGCCTCGGTCACGTCGTCCACGATGGTAGTCGCGCCCACGGCTGTCGGGAGGACGAAGTGGAGCCGTCCGGCCACGACCTTCTTGTCGTGTCGCATCGGCTCGAGCATCTGCGCCGCGTCGAGATCCGCGATCGGCGGCAGGGGCCCGAGGCTGGCCACGAGGTTCGCGAGCGCCTTCCGGTCGCTTTCGGCGAGTGCTCCGCGGCGAACGGCGATGGCGCCGGCGACCAGCATGCCGTACGCCACGGCTTCCCCGTGCCGGAACCGGCGGTACTTCGTCAAGGCTTCGAGCGCGTGACCGGCGGTGTGACCGAAGTTCAGGATGCGACGCAGACCGCTCTCGCGCTCGTCGGCTGCGACCACCGCGGCCTTGATGCGGCACGATTCCTCGATGACGGACGAGAGCATCGCCGGATCCTTCGCGAAGATGGCCGCCCGGCTGCGCGCCACGGTGTCGAAGAGGGACGGGCTCGAGGTCATGCCGTACTTCACGACCTCGTACAGGCCGGTGCGGAACTCGCGGCGTGGCAGGGTCACGAGCACCGACGGATCGACCACGACCGCGTGAGGCTGGTGGAAGGCCCCAATCAGGTTCTTGCCGAGCGCGTGATTCACGCCCACCTTCCCGCCGATGGCGCTGTCGACCTGCGCGAGCAGGGTCGTCGGCAGGTGGACGAGCGGAATGCCGCGGAGGTAGGTCGCCGCGGCGAAGCCCGCGAGGTCGCCGATGACACCGCCGCCGAAGGTGATGAGGGCCGTCGCCCGATCCGCGTGCGCGCGGATGAGCCCTTCGTAGACGCGCGCGACCGTCTGCAAGTGCTTGAAGCGCTCGCCGTCGGGTACGAGGATCGGGTCGACGAGACCCGCCGGGGCCAGCCGCGCCCCGTGCGCGCGCCAGATAGGAGGACTCGAGACCACGAATCGCCGCGTCGGCACGCCGGCCTCGTCGAGGATCGGACCGAGCCGGTCGAGGATGCCGTAGCCGATCGTCACGCCGTACCGGCGCGACGAGGTGTCGACGGAGAAGTGGACGGAGGAATGCGCGGGATCCATGCTCGGTCGGCCCGACAACGCGAATGTTAGGATAGCATCCGGTGCCGGCACTCGCACCGCTCGATCATCGTGCACGACGACATCGACTTCCTGATCATCGGCGGCGGCATTGCCGGCCTGCGCGCGGCGATCGCGCTGGCCCCGGCCGGTCGCGTGCTGATCCTGACCAAGGCGGAGGCTGCCGAGAGCAACACCGGCTACGCCCAGGGCGGCATCGCGGCGGCGCTCGGCGCTGATGACTCGCCGGCGCTGCATGCCGCGGACACGATCCGGGCTGGCGACGGCCTCTGCGACGAGGACGCCGTTCGCGTCCTCGTGGAAGAGGGACCGGGGTACGTACGCGAGCTGGTCGCCTGGGGCACCGAGTTCGACTGCGATGCGGACCGGCGCCTGACCCTCGGGCTCGAGGCGGCCCACAGCGCACGCCGGATTCTCCATGCGGGCGACGCCACGGGCCGCGAGATCGCGCGTGCGATGTGGGCGCGTGTCGTCACGTTGGCGTCCGTGCAGCGGATCAGCCACGCCCTGGTCACCGAACTGCTGGTCGAGAACGGGGTGGTCGGCGGCGTCCGGTTCTTCGATCGCGACGGCCGGCGACACGATCTGCGGGCCCGATCGACGCTCCTCGCGACGGGCGGTGCCGGCCAGGTCTTCCGGGAGACGACCAACCCCGCGGTGGCCACCGGCGACGGGGTGGCGCTCGCCTATCACGCGGGAGCGCGGGTCACCGATCTCGAGTTCGTCCAGTTCCATCCGACGGCCCTCAACCAGCCGGGGGCGCCGCGATTCCTGATCTCGGAGGCCCTCCGGGGCGAAGGCGCCCGCCTCGTCAACGGCAAGGGTATCGCCTTCATGAAGCGGTACCACGCGGACGGCGACCTGGCGCCCCGTGACGTGGTCGCTCGCGCGATCGTCCAGGAAGGAGAGCGGGCAGGCCCGGTCTTCCTCACGCTCGCTCACCTGGACCAGACACTCGTCCGGAGGCGGTTCCCCACGATTGCCGAGATGTGCCGGCACATCGGCCTCGACCTCGCGACCGACCCGATTCCCGTCGGTCCCGCCGCCCACTACATGATGGGCGGCATCGAGACGGACGCGTGGGGGCGCGCGTCCCTGCCCGGCCTGTTCGCGGCCGGAGAGACCGCCTGCACGGGCGTGCACGGCGCCAATCGCCTGGCCAGCAACTCGCTTCTCGAGGGGCTCGTCTTCGGCGCGCGGGCGGCTCACGCCATGATCGGGCCCTCTGAAGCCGCCGCCCCGATGTCCGATCGGCGCGAGGCGGCGGGCCCGCCCGCGACCGCCCGTGACGGGACGGGCGATGCGCTGCCCGATTCCGATGCCGTTCGCGATCTGATGTGGCGCGACGTCGGCCTGTTCAGGACCCGCGCGACGCTCGAGCCCGCCGTCGCCCGCCTGACCTCCGCGTACCTGAGGGAGCGGCGCGCGATCGACCCGGTCTCGACCGCCGATGCCGGCGCCTGGCGCCGGTTCAATCTCCTGACGGTAGCCTGGCTCGTGGCACGTGCGGCTCTCCGGCGCGAGGAAAGCCGGGGCGGACACTTCCGCGAGGACTTTCCTGCGCGCGACGATCTACACTGGAAGGTCCATCTCGTGGACACGCGCTGAACCCTATGGCCAAGAAACCGGACACCGACGCCTTCGTCACCGAGATCACGCCGCGTTCGGAGGATTTCTCCCGGTGGTACGTCGACGTCGTGCGCCGAGCGGAGCTCGCCGACTACTCGCCCGTTAAGGGCTGCATGGTGATCCGCCCGTACGGATATGCGATCTGGGAGCTCATCCAGCAGGCCTTCGATCGTGAATTCAAGAGGACCGGCCATGTCAACGCGTACTTCCCGCTCTTCATCCCCGAAAGCCTGTTGACCCGGGAAGCGGAACACGTCGAGGGCTTTGCGCCGCAGGTCGCCTACGTCACTCATGGCGGCGGCGAGGAACTGGAGGAGCGCCTCGTCGTACGCCCGACCTCCGAGGCCATTTTCGGGACGATGTACGCCAAATGGATCCAGTCGTGGCGCGACCTGCCCGTCCTGATCAATCAGTGGGCCAACGTCGTGCGCTGGGAAAAGGTGACCCGTCCGTTCCTGCGGACCACCGAGTTCCTGTGGCAGGAGGGGCACACGGCCCACGAGACCCACGACGAGGCCGAGGCGGAAACCCTGATGATCCTCGACCTGTACGCGAAAGTGGCTGCCGACGTGCTGGCCATGCCCGTCGTGAAGGGCCAGAAGAGCGACAGCGAGAAGTTCGCCGGCGCCCTTCGGACGTACTCCATCGAGGCCCTGATGGGTGATGGCCGCGCGCTGCAGGCCGGCACGTCCCACGATCTCGGCCAGAACTTCGCGAAGGCGTTCGACATCACGTTCCAGGCCCGCGATACCTCCGTCCAGCATGTCTGGGGCACGTCGTGGGGCGTATCGACTCGCCTCGTCGGCGGCGTGATCATGACCCACGGCGACGACAGCGGGCTCGTCCTGCCTCCGGCGATTGCGCCCTATCAGGTGGTCATCGTGCCGATCGGCCGCGACAACTGGCGCGAGACGGTGTTGCCCAGGGCGAAGGAGATCCAGGGCGAGCTGCAGGCGGCTGGGCTGCGCACCACACTCGATGAACGCGACGAGCGGCCGGGCTGGAAGTTCGCCGAGTGGGAGCTGCGCGGTGTGCCCTTGCGGCTCGAAATCGGTCCGCGGGACATCGAGAAGGCCCAGGTGCTCATCGCCCGCCGCGACACGCGCGAGAAGCTGGGTGTGCCCATGGACGGCCTGGTCGGGCGGTTGCGCGAGCTCCTCGACGACGTGCAGCGCACGCTGTTCGAGCGGGCGCTGGCGTTCCAGGAGGCGCACACGCGGCACGTGAAGGATTACGACGAGTTCAGGCAGGCCCTCGAAGGCCGCCCCGGGTTCGTCATCGCCCCCTGGTGCGGGTCGGCTGACTGCGAGGGTCAGATCAAGACCGATACCCAGGCCACGATCCGCAACATGCCGATCGGTGGCGGCGCTCCTTCAGGATCGTGCGTGCGCTGCGATCGGGCCGCCCTGCGGGAGGCCTGGTTCGCCAAGGCCTATTGACCTTTTTTCGCTGGCCAGAGGTCCTGCAGCGACGCCGTCCATCGTTTCTCGATCTTCCGGATCGCGGCGTGCCTCCTTGTGATCCTTTCCCGGGCCACGATGACCCGGAAGGCGTCGGCAAGATGCCGGCGCCACCAGCTGCCTTCCCCCTCCGCGGTCGTCACGCGCGCGTACGCGGGCGCGATCGCCTCGAGACACGTCGCGTCTCCGACCGCGACGAGGGTTGCGATGAACTCGACTGGCAACGGTCCGGAGGCCGCCTCCAACGTCTCCCGCAGATCGTAGAGCGCGAGCCGCGATCCGCGGCGAGCAAGGGCGGCGTGCGCCGAGGCCCGAACCGCCATCCAGGCGGGTTGCAGGGCGGGGGACGATGTGCGCTCGCGAGTGCGCACGACATCGATGAGCGCGGCCAGATCCGGAAGGGACAGTCGGCCGGCCATCCGTCCGAGTGCGACCCGTAGAATGGCCGGGTCGTGCGGCGGCGCACCGGCAACGGCCCGTTGGAGGATGGCGAGCGGTCCGGTGGGGCGGGCAGGCTCCTGTCGTGGTGCGACAAGCGCCCTGATCGCCGGGCTGGGATCGTTCGTCAGCGCCCCGACGAGCGGGTCGAGCGTCGCGGGCTGCAGATCCCCGAGGGCCTTGAAGGCGGCCACACGCACTGAATCGGGACGGCCCCGATCGATCGCTGCCGAAGCCAGGCGATCGACGACCGATACGCCCCGCTCGCCGTCCACGAACTGGCGCATCACGCCGATGGCCGCTTCGGCGACGCCAAAGCCCGGGTCGTCGAGGGCGCGGAGCGCGGCGTCAAGCGCAAGCGGGCTCCCGCTCGCTTCGAGGGCTCGCAGGGCTGCCAGACGGGCGAGGGGAGTCGCGGTGCGGTCGTTGGCCGCTGACGCCAGCCGGGTGACGGCGCGCGGACCCGCCACGATGAGCCGCGCCACCGCCGCCTCGCGGACGGTGGCGCGGTCGGAAGAAAGGTCGGCGATGAGCGCGCCGACCTGCGTGCTCGACGAGGGCTTGATGACCAGGGGCGGCCTGGGTTCCTTACTGCACCGTCACGACGAGCGCCGCACGCCGGTTCAGCCGGCGCGTCTCCTCTCTCGAGTTGTCGTGCCGCGGCCGCTCTTCGCCGTAGCTCCGTACCTCGATACGGCTGCCTGCCACGCCGCGCGAGGCCAGGTAGTCGCGAACGCTGCTCGCCCGGCGTTCGCCGAGGGCGAGGTTGTACTCGGCCGTGCCGATGTTGCAGGTGTGGCCCTCGATGATGATGTTCCGGTCCGGGTTCGCCTTGAGCGTCGCCACCGCATCATCGAGCAGGCGCTGCGCCTCCGAGCGCAGGGACGATCGGTCGAAGTCGAAGTAGACGTCCTCGAAGGTCAGCTCGGTCACCGGCCGGCGCACGACCTGGACCGTGACCTGCGCCGACGCCGTCCCGCCCCGCCCGTCGTCGACGGTCACTGTCAGCGGCACCCCGCCTTCCTGCTGCGGCGCCGTCCAGCCTGTCTGGCGATCGGCCGGGTTCTGGAACGTGCCCGAGGGTCCGCTCCACCGGTAGTTCAGCAGGTCGCCATCCGGATCTTGAGCTTCCGCCGTGACGGTCGCCGTCGCCCCGGTCTCCACAACACATGGCTCGCATCGCGCCTGGACGGTCGGCGGGCGATTCGCCGCCCCCGGCTGGACGCCGGCTGCGGCCCCTGGGCCACCCGGTCCGGGGGCGGCGGCGTCAGACCCCGGGCCGGCACCTGCGGGTGCTCCCTCGGCGCGGGGGCTTCGACGGACGCCCGGATGGAACCCGAGGCGGACCTGCCAGTCGGTAAAGTCGCCGAAGGCGTCCTCGGTGACCCCAAACGCGTCACGGTCTTCCCTCGGCAGGTTCACGCTCAAACCGCCGCCGACAAAGAACCCGCCGGGCAGCTGCAGGTTCAGCCCCACGGTCGCCCGCGTGGACTTCTGGATGTTCGACACCACGGGAGGCACGCCGCAGTCGACGCACGCAATGACCGCGTCGGTGATCGTGAGGGTGTCCGACTCGGGCAGAACGCCGTCGAGTTCGAACACGCCCCGGATCGGGCCGCGCGACGGGAACCCGAGGCCGACGCCCCAGCGGAAGGCGCCTCCCGGCGCATCGAAGCCGTCAGGCTCCCCTCGGACTTCGTAGCCGACGTAGCCGGAGTACTCGAGGGCCCGGCTTCGCGTTTCGCGACTGGCAATGAGGTCCACGATGAAATCAGTCTTGCCCGTCGAGTTGCCCGCGTCCTGATCGCCCGCAGGCGCCTTGACGGTGGCGCGCACGGCAAG
>Ga0326597_10006460_pt1 | contig 16051 bp, 14 predicted proteins | sample RVTome_12_FD_203789 | JGI IMG/M metagenome (GOLD analysis project Ga0326597, IMG submission 203789) | Soil microbial communities from uranium-contaminated site in the Upper Colorado River Basin, Wyoming, United States - RVT100D185 | ecosystem: Environmental > Terrestrial > Soil > Contaminated >...
CGGAGGAGTACGAGGCTGCATTGCCGAGAGTGAAGGCGGCGATATCGCCGCCTTCACTCTCGATCAACCAGAACTGTCCCTGATTCTCCTGTCTCACCCATAGGGTGCAGTCCAGCACTCCGACCCCGATTTCGATTTCGCAGAAAACCGACTCCGGACCCCGGTTTCTCGGCCCCGTTTTCTCGTTTGAAAATAATAAACCATTTTCCGGCTTTTCTTGCGGCAGTACGTGCCGGGGATGGCGGACCGACGGTCCGGGGTCCACGGCCGCAACAGGAGGGGGAGCCGATGAACCCGGAATGTCGCCGCGCCATTGCGGCCCGGAGATCCGGAACATTTCTGACGCTGGCGCTGGCCTTCGCCGCCGCGCTGACCGTCACCGACCCGTCGCGAGCGAATGACCGCGCTACCGCCGCCATCGAGAAACTGGACCGCGACGGCGACGGCCGGGTCAGCCGCAGGGAATGGCGCAAGTCGGACGACGTCTTCGACCGGATGGACGGCGATGGCGACGGATTCCTGACGGTCGCGGAATTCAGGGCCCGCTTCAGCGCCGGCGGGGAAAGCGGCAAGCGCGGCAGGAGCCGCGACGACCGCGCGAAAGGCGCCCCGGACGGCACCACGCCCCCAACCACCCAGGCAGCGACGGCGCAGCCTGCGCGGGCGGCAGGCCGGCTGCCGGCGGGCATGCCCGAGCTCTACTTCGTCGATGCCCACAGCCAGATGGCCGACGGGCTTGACGAAACCACCATCATCCCGCTGATGGACAGGGCCGGGGTGTGGCACACCATCCTGTCCGCCCGCAACGACCGCAAGCCGCAGGATGTCGCCGTCTTCGCCGCGCAGCACCCGGCACGCATCACCGGCGCCGTGCGGTCCAAGGGGCGCGCGTTTAACGCCAACCGGCCGCTGCTCAAGCGTCTGCTGTCGGGCCAGCTCGGCGAGCCGGTGTTCCGGGCCATGGCCGAGGCGATCCTGTTTCATGCCGAGAAGGGCAACAGGGCGCCGGAGATCCGCGCCGCCATCGACAGCCCGCAGGCGACCACCGTGCTGAAGGCGGCCGTGGAACGCGGCTGGCCCTTCATCGCCCATTACGAGTTCGCCGCTGCCGGGTCGGATTACGAGCCGCTCATGGGGCAGTTCGAGGACGCCGCGCGCAAATACCCGAACCATCCCTTCATGCTGATCCACATGGGACAGCTCGGCCCGCAGGAAGCGGGGCAGCTCATCAAGGCACATCCCAATGTCTATTTCATCACGTCGCACAGCAATCCGGTAAACATCGCAAGGCACCCGAACCAGCCATGGAGCAACATGTTCGACGATAACGACCGGCTTTCGCCCGGCTGGCGCGCCCTGGTCCTCGCCCATCCGGAGCGCTTCGTCCTCGCGTTCGACAACGTTTTCCCGGAGTTCTGGGGGTCGATGTACCTGGACCAGGCGGCACTGTGGCGCACGGCGCTGTCGGCGCTGCCGGCGACGGTCGCCCACGCCGTCGCCCACGGCAATGCGGAACGGCTGTGGAAGCTGCCGCTGCCGACGCGGTAGCGCCCTTTTCCGGTCAGGGAACCTGCCGGCCTTCCCGCCGAAACCGGCCGATTCCGCGACCGTTCGTCCGCACCGGAGAACGCTGTGCATGGTCTCTCTCCGCCCTCCCCGGCGCGCGGAAACCGCCTGCCCCATTGGCAAGCCGGGCGCGCGGGCCGATAATCCTCGCGTCGGCGGCGGCGGACGCCGGGAACAGGCGCCGCGCCGCCCGGGCAGGGAGGACACGGCCATGGCCTATCGCAGGATCAGCGTGACGCCGGCCTCGCCGACCATCGGCGGGCATGTCGGCAACATCGACCTCAACCGGCGGCTCGACAACGATGAGGTGCAGGACCTGCACGACGCGCTGATGCAACACCAGGTGCTGTTCTTCCGCGACCAGAAACTGAGCCACGAGACGCAGACGGCGCTCGGCCGGCATTTCGGCCGGCTGCACGTCAGCGTCGGCGGCGACGGCACCAACTCCCGGGCGCTCGCCGAGCACCCGGAGGTGCGCGCGCTCCACTTCGACGCCGACTCGGAGTCGGTCTCCGGCAACGAGACCTGGCACACCGACCAGTCGTGCATGGAAACGCCGCCGATGGGCACCATCCTCTATCTGCACACGGTGCCGCCCGCGGGCGGCGGCGACACGCTGTTCGCCAGCATGTACGCGGCCTACGAGGCGCTGTCGCCGGCGATGAAGCGCTATCTCGAGGGCATGACCGCGCTGCACGACGGCGCCCGCGCCTTCCGCCGCACCGCGTCGAACGCCCTGCCGGTGCGCGAGCAGCCGGTGATCGCCCGCCACCCGGCGACGGGGCGGCGGCTGATCTACGTCAACCCGCTGTTCACCAGCCGGCTCGTCGGCGTGTCGCCGGCGGAGAGCGACGCCATCCTCGGCTATCTGTTCCGCCACTGCGCCGACCCGGCGTTCAACGTGCGCTTCCGCTGGGCGCCGCACTCGGTCGCGTTCTGGGACAACCGCTGCACCCACCACCTGGCGCTGTGGGACTACCACCCGCACACCCGCTCCGGCTTCCGCATCCAGATCGAGGGCACCGACCGGGTGATCCCGGGGTGAGGGCGGGGGGGCAATCGCATTTGGCCGAGCGACGAGTGAAAGGAGACTGTCGCCCCGGACAAGCGCCGGCGCATGCCGGCGCGCGATCCGGGGCCCATGAACACCGCTGGATCCCGGCTCTGCGCCCCGGATTTATCCGGGGCTTGGCCGGGATGACAAAAAATCCAAACGCGATCGCCTTGGGGTGAGGGGGAAGCGCCGCGGCGGGGGCGAGACCACGGGGCGACGGTGGCATCCGCCCTTGCCGCATCCCGGCGCGTGCACCACATCACCTCGCGCGCCGGGATCCGACCCCACCGTGGCGAACGACATGGAATGACAAGGGGAGAGACATCGATGCCGAATACCGTTCGTCTGCATCGCGTCCTGGCGACCACGCCGGAGAAAGTCTATCGCGCCTTCATCGAGGCGGATGCGCTCGCAAAGTGGCTGCCGCCCAACGGCTTTGCGTGCACCGTGCATCACCTGGAGGCAAAGGTCGGCGGCAGCTTTCGCATGTCGTTCCGGAATTTCACCACCGGCGACAGCCACGCCTTCGGTGGCGCGTACCTCGAGCTGCTGCCCGGCGAGCGCGTGCGCTATACCGACAGCTTCGAGGACCCCAACCTGCCGGGCGAGATGCAGGTGACGGTCACCGTGAAGCAAGCGGCCGTCGGCACCGAGCTGAACATCGTCCAGGAGGGCATACCGGACGCCATCCCCGTCGCGGCGTGCCATCTCGGGTGGCAGCAGTCGCTGGAAAACCTGGCGCGACTGGTCGAGCCGGACATCAGCCAATAGCGCGTTGCCGGGCCGGAACCACGCGCGCCCCCTCCACCATGCTGCGCAGGGTCCGCCTCCCCCGCAACGCGGGCTATGGTATTCGCCTGTCTCGCGCCGGTATCGTCTCCCTCTCCGTCCCGCGGGGGCGGAGAGGGCCGGGGAGAGCGGCGGACCGTCGCGCGTCGTCAGCGCTCCGCACCGCATGCTGCCCGCCGTCGATTTCGATGACCAGCCGGCGCGCGGGGCAGGCGAAATCGGCGACATGCCGGCCGATCGGATGCTGGCGCCGCATCTTCCACGGCAACGCCGCCTCGCGCAGCGGCAAACGGTTTCTCTCACCCCAACCCCTCTCCCCGCGGGCCATGGCATTCACACATCTGGCTGGACACCGTGTTGTCTCCCTCTCCGCCCCTGGGGCGGAAAGGGTCGGGGAGAGGTGGGGAAACTCCTTTTCCCGACCGATGCGCCCCGGAAACCACCTCACCCTCCCCGTCGGTGCAGCGCACCGACGGGTCCCCTCCCTCTCCGCCAGAGGCGGAGAGGGCCGACCGCGCATTCTCCACTCCGGGAAGATGTGTGAATCCGATAGCCGCCCCGCGGGGGCGGAGAGGGTCATTCCTTGCGCGGGTGCTCGACCCGCCTCGCCACATCGGTCTTTGTCCGGTGTGGCTCGCCGATCCTCCGGGTTCGCCACATCGGGCCTGCGCTGAAATGGCGCAGGGGCGCGGCGGGCGGGAGCGATTCCGCGGCGGCGGCGGGCGCGAACCGTTCCCAATCCCCCGTCCGGCGTGCGCCTTTGCGGCCGAATCCCCCCTTGCATCGGCGGCGGCGGACTGGAAACATGACCGCCATACGAAGGCGACGGCCGGCACCGTGCCGGACTCCTGCGGCCACGACGACGGCGCCCGTCGCCACAACGAGGGTCGACGACCCGGAGGGAGACGGACATGGCTGGTGCATTGTCGACGGGGACCCGCGCTGCGGCCCTCGTCGGACCCTATCTCAGCGGCAAGACCACGCTTCTCGAATCGCTGCTCTATGCGACGGGCGCCGTCCCGCGCAAGGGCTCGGTCAAGGACGGCAGCTCGGTCGGCGATTCCTCGCCCGAGGCGCGCCACCGCCAGATGAGCGTCGAGCTGTCCGTCGCCTATACGGAATTCCTCGGCGACGAGTGGGCCTTCGTCGACTGCCCCGGCTCGGTGGAGCTGTCGCAGGAGACGCAGAACGCCCTGCTCTGCTGCGACACCGCGGTGGTGGTGTGCGAGCCGGTGCCCGAGCGCGCGGTGACGCTGACGCCGCTGCTGCATTTCCTCGACGCGCACCGGATCCCGCACATGCTGTTCATCAACAAGATGGACACGGCCGGCCACACGGTGCAGGCGGTGCTTGAGGCGCTGCAGGCCGTCGCCAGCCGGCCGCTGGTGCTGCGCCAGGTGCCCATCCGCGAGGGCGAGTCCATCGCCGGCTATGTCGACCTGGTGAGCGAGCGCGCCTACAAGTACAAGCCCGGCCAGGCCTCCGACCTGATCAAGGTGCCCGAGACCGTGGCCGGGGAAGAGCAGACGGCGCGCCAGACGATGCTGGAATCGCTCGCCGATTTCGACGACGCGCTGCTGGAAAAGCTGCTCGAGGAAACGGTGCCGCCGACCGACGAGGTCTACCAGCAGCTCACCCGCGACCTGCGCGAGGGGCTGATCGTGCCGGTGTTCCTCGGCGCCGCCGAGCACGATCACGGGGTGCGCCGGCTGCTCAAGGCGCTGCGCCACGAGGCGCCCAACCCGGACCAGACCGCCAGGCGCATCGGCCTCGCGCCCGACGGCGAGCCGGTGGCCGAGGTGTTCAAGACCCTCTATGCCCCGCACGCGGGGAAGCTGTCCATCACCCGCGTCTGGCGCGGCGAGATCGCCGAGGGCGCGACGCTCGGCGGCAGGCGCGTCGGCGGCATCGCGCGGCTGGTCGGCAACCAGCAGAAGAAGGAGGCGAAGGCGGGGCTCGGCGACGTGGTGGCGCTGGGCCGCATGGACGAGGTGCACACCGGCGACGCGCTCACCCCGTCGGGCCAGCGCCCCGACGGGCTGCGCCCGTGGCCGGCGCCGCCGCCGCCGGTCTACGCCGTCGCGGTGGAGGCCGAGAACCGGGCCGACGAGGTGAAGCTCACCGGCGCGCTGCAGCGGCTCAACGAGGAGGACCCCTCGCTCACCTGGAAGCAGGACACCGAGGTGCGCCAGCTCCTCATCATGGGCCAGGGCGACATCCACCTGCAGATCGCCGTGGAGCGGCTGAAGAGCAAGTACAACGTCGCCGCGCGCAGCCACCGGCCGCGCGTGCCCTACAAGGAGACCATCCAGAAGGCGGTGTCGCAGCATGCCCGCTTCAAGCGCCAGACCGGCGGCCACGGCATGTTCGGCGACGTCCACGTGGACATCGGACCGCTGCCGCGCGGCGCCGGCTTCCGGTTCGACGACAAGGTGGTGGGCGGATCGGTGCCGCGCCAGTTCATCCCGGCGGTGGAAACCGGCGCGCGCGAGTTCCTCGCCGAGGGACCGCTCGGCTTCCAGGTGGTGGACGTGGCGGTGACGCTGACCGACGGCCAGTTCCACGCCGTCGACAGCAACGAAATGTCGTTCAAGCTGGCGGCGCGCGAGGCCATGAAGGAAGGCATGCCGAAATGCGGTCCGGTGCTGCTCGAACCCATCGTCAGGGTGGAGATCGACGTGCCGAGCGAGAACACCAACAAGGTGCACGGGCTGGTCAGCGGCCGGCGCGGCCAGATCCTCGGCTTCGAGCCCAAGGACGGCTGGCGCGGCTGGGACACCCTGTCGGCGATGATGCCGCAGGCGGAAATCCACGACCTGATCGTCGAGCTGCGCTCGCTGAGCCACGGCGTCGCCACCTACCGCGCCGAGTTCGACCATCTGCAGGAGCTGAGCGGCCGGCTGGCCGACCAGGTGATCCAGGGCCGCAAGGAGACAGTGGCCGCGGCATCGTAGCGCCCGGCTGCGCGCCGCGTTGGCGGCCTGGCCGGGACGATGGGTCCGAATGCGACATTGGAGCAGAAGGGGAGATCCGCCATGAACCGCATCAACGACGTCGCGCTTCTGGTCGGCCGCCTGTGCATGGCGGCGCTGTTCCTGCCCGCCGGCTGGGGCAAGCTCGCCACTTTCGCCGGCTTCGCCAAGGGGCTCGGCGGCCTTCCCTTCATGCCCGAGCTGTGGGCCGCGGCGGCGGTGGCCGTCGAGGTGCTCGGGTCGCTGCTGCTGGTGGCCGGGCTGTTCACCCGCTGGGCGGCGGCAGCGCTCATCGCCTTCACGCTGATGGCGACCGCCACCGCGCACCGCTACTGGGACTACAGCGACCCGCAGCAGCGCCGCGCCCAGAACATCCACTTCTACAAGAACGTCGCCATCGCCGGCGGGCTGCTGTTCCTGTTCGTCTCCGGCGCCGGCGGCATCGGCATGGACTCCCGCCGCCGCGGCACGCCGGGCGGCAACCGCTAGGCCGTGCCCGCCGCCGCCGCCCGGGCGGAGCTTGGCCTGTTCACGCGGATATGACCTCGCCTCCCGCATCGGGCGTACTAAATTGAACCCGAGGCGTCCGCCGCCGAGCGGCATGCACGCGAGACTGCAAGGAGACGGCCATGACGATCCGCATTCCGCGCCGATGGGAACTGCCCGAATCGGCCGCCACCCCGGAAGCCGCGTTCCGCGACCGCCGCCGCCTGGTGAAGGCCCTGGCGGCGGGATCGATCCTGCTGCCGGCGGCGCCGCTGGCCTTCGCCGCGGACGGCGCGCCGGCGGCGGCCGCCCCGGGCGCGGACCCCACCGCCGATCTCTACCCGGCCATGCGCAACCTGCGCTACCGGCTGGACCGGCCGGTCACGGACGAGAAACTGGCCACCACCTATAACAATTTCTACGAGTTCGGCTCGCAGAAGGAGATTGCCGAGGCGGCCCAGGCGCTGAAGATCCGCCCGTGGACCGTCACCTTCGACGGCATGGTGGAAAGGACGCGGACCGTCGACGTCGACGCGCTGATCCGTGCCATGAAGCTGGAGGAGCGGCTCTACCGCCACCGCTGCGTCGAGGCGTGGTCCATGGCGGTGCCGTGGGTGGGGTTCCCCATGGCCGACCTGGTAAAATACGCGGCGCCGCTCGGCGCGGCGAAATACGTGGAGATGCGCACGTTCCTCGACCCGAAGATGGCGCCGGGCCAGAAACAGTTCTGGTACCCGTGGCCCTATGTGGAGGGGCTGACCATGGCCGAGGCGACGCACGAGCTGGCGCTGATCGGCACCGGGCTCTACGGCAAGCCGATGCCGAAACAGAACGGCGCGCCGCTGCGCCTGGTGGTGCCGTGGAAATACGGCTTCAAGTCGGTCAAGTCCATCGTCCGCTTCACCTTCACCGACAAGCGGCCGAAGACCTTCTGGGAGACGGTGCAGGGCCAGGAATACGGCTTCTGGGCCAACGTCAACCCGAAGGTCGACCACCCGCGCTGGAGCCAGGCGAGCGAGCGCGTGCTCGGCGCCAGCGAGCGGGTGCCGACCCTGCTCTACAACGGCTATGGCGAGCAGGTGGCCGGGCTCTACAAGGACATGAAGGGCGAGGCCCTGTTCATGTAGGGCGGCCGCTTCGCACCGCCCCCGTTTCCGTTTAGAATAACTCCAGACAATGGAACCGGGGAGGATGGCGATGGCGACGTTGGCCGGGACCGCGAAGGCGAACGCGACGGAACAACTGTTCGACGTGGGAGGGGTGCGCCTGCCGCGTCCGTTCCGGGTGCGCCGGCTGGGGCATTTCGGGCTCAATGTCGGCAGCGTCGCGGCCTGCCTGCCGTTCTATACGCAGCTGCTCGGTTTCCGCATCGCCGACCCGCTCGATTTCGGCCCGCGCATGACGCCGGAGATGCGCGCACGCCTGGGCGAAACGGCGGGCTATTTCACCCGCCACGGCTCCGACCACCACAGCTTCGTCATGTTCCCGCGCGCCGCCATCCATGCGCTGCGCGGCGCGCCGGCGCCGGGGCGCGAGGACATCACCGTCAACCAGATCACCTGGCAGGTGGGCGCGCTCGCCGAGGTGGCCGGCGCCTTCGACTGGTTCAGGCGGCGCGCGGTACCCTATGTGCGGTCGGGGCGCGACATGCCGGGCTCCAACTGGCACGTCTATCCGCTCGATCCCGCCGGCCACGTCAACGAGCTCTATTACGGCATCGAACAGGTCGGCTGGAACGGGCTGACCAAGCCGAGGGGCGCCTTCGAGCGCGAATACCGCGAACTGCCCGAGCTGCCGCACCGTTCCGAGGCGGAGGAGGTGGAGCGCGCGCTGGCGCGCGGCGTCGACCTCGGCGCCGGCACGCGCGGGCTCGACCCGGTGCCGTGGGACGAGCGTTTCGATGTGGAAGGGGTGCTGCTGCCGCGCCCGTTCAAGGTGGTGCGCATCGGCCCGGTACGCCTGTTCGTCGACGACGTCGCGGCGGTGGAGGCGTTCTACCGCGACACGCTCGGCCTTGCCCGCACTGAGGAAATCGCCTATCGCGGCCGGCGCTGCGTGTTCCTGCGCGCCAACACCGAGCACCACGCCATGGCGCTCTATCCCAAGAGCCTGCGCGCCGAACTCGGGCTGAGCGGCCATACGTCGCTGTTCTCGTTCGGGGTGCAGCTCGGCAGCTACCGCCAACTCCGCAACGCCGTCCGCTGGCTCGCCGACCGCGGCTGCACGGTGACATGCCTCGATCCGGCGCTGTTTCCCGGCATGGACTACACCGCCTTCGTCACCGATCCCGACGGCCACGCCATCCAGCTCTACGCCTACATGGAGCAGGTGGGCTGGGACGGCCGGCCGCGCCCGGCGGCCGAGCGGCGCAGGATCGCGCCCGGCGACTGGACCGGCTGGCCGGAAACCGTCGACGCCATGAGCGACACCTATCTCGGCGAGCAGCTGCTCGGCCCGCTGGGGTGACGCAGGGGGGGCCGCCGGGCCGGATGGACAGGGTTCCGTCGACGAACGGAAGGGCGTGCCGGACGGCCATGAGTCGACCGGAAATTATCGGCCGCGTGCCATATTGCGCGGTGCCGTGGAATAACGCGGCGCCTGCCGTGTCGATCACATGATGGCAGGGTGGACGGAAGCGTCCTGTCTGCTGGGAAGACGACTGACAGAGGAGGGCATCATGAGAATGCGTGTATTTGCCGTCGCGGCGGCGGCGGTCCTGATCGCCACGCCCGCGCTGGCGAGCAGCTGCCCCAGGGACATGGCCGCCATCGATGCGGCGCTGGCGACGAACCCGCAGCTGAGCGCGGCGCAGATGACCAGGGTGAAGGAGCTTCGCGCCGACGGGGAAGCACAGCACAAGGCCGGCAATCACCGGGCGTCGGTTCGGACCCTCGCCCGGGCGAAGGCCATGCTCGACGCGAGGCGGTAACCGGGGTTGGCGACGGGACCGGCGCGTCCTGTCCGGCGGGCGCGCCGTTTCCGCTGCCCTTTCACGGGGCACCGCCGCGGGTCGGCGGCGGCCGCCGCTACGGCCCGTAGGGCGAGCGCACGCGACCGCGGATCTGCGGCGAGCCGGCGGGGTAGCGGTAGGCGCGGAACAGCGAGTTGCCGAGCCCGCCGCGCTCCAGCCCGAACCAGTTATAGGCGGCGAAGAACGGGTTGACGTATTCCCACACGATGTCGCCGCCGGGCGTGACCTCGAAGACGCGGCCCATCTGCCCTTCGCAGATCAGCGTGTTGCCGGACCACAGGCGCTGCACGCCGGAGATGTTGGGGCTGAAGAAGGTCCAGGTCGGCCGGCCGCGATATTCCCACACCACCTTCTTGCTCTCCGGATCGATCTCGAGGGCGCGCGAGAACGGGTTGAGCGGCGTCATGATGCCGTTGGCGAAGCAGGTGATGTGGCCGTCGGCGAGCATGTCGCAGTCGTGCGTCGTGCCCCACATGTCGTCGCGCATCTCCCAGCGGAACTGCTTCGTCTGTCGGTCGATGATGGCAAGCGTGTTGATGCGGCGGAAGCTCACCAGCACGTCGCCGCCGGGCAGCGGCCGGCAGGCGTTGGCATGGGCGAACTCCTCGCGGTCGACGACGGGAATCAGGGTGAGGCGCTCGTAATCCTCGATGTCGGTGATATGCCATTCCCACACGGTGTTGCCGCCGGCATCCACCTCGCGGAGGTAGTCGCCCCAGACCACGCCGTCCTTTTCGGTGCCCGGCAGCCCGCCGCGGACGCGCCGGCCCGCGGCTTCCGGCAGCGGCTCCCAGCCGAGATAGATCGTGGTGCCGGCCTCGGTGCGGCGGAAGTCGTGGTGCTGGGCATGGTCGGTATATTCCCACACCACATTGCCGTCCCAGTCGTACTCGCGCAGCAGTCCGCCCTTGCCGCGGCGCAACGGCGGCCCTTCCCCGGTGCGCCCCGCCCACAGCAGGTTGCCGTTCGCGAGCAGGCAGGCATAGTTGCCCGGGGTGAGCGGGAAATGCCACTGGTGCAGCACCTCGCCGCGCATGCCGATCAGGTACGCCTCGCGCCCCGCCAGCGGCGTTATCAGGGTGAAGCCGGGCGTCGCCCGGCCCTCGTCGTGGAGCAGCACGCCGGTGTCGCGGTGCCTCATGGTTCCTCCGCCGCGATGCCGGTGCGTCGCCCGGTACCGCGCCTCTACTTGCCGGTCAGCACCCGCTCGGCCTTGCGGATGACCGTCTTCGGCGCGTTGTAGACCTGGCCTACCAGCCTCTGCACCTCCTCGCCCGGGACGGGGCCGAGGTCGCGCCGCCGCTTCTTCGCCTCGGCGACCAGCTTCGGGTCCGTGGCGGCGGCCATGAAGGCGCTGCGCAGGGTGTCCGCCGTCGCCTTCGGCAGGCCGGGCGGCGCCAGGAACGGACGGGCGAATTTCAGCCCGACGAAGACGAACGCGAGGATCTCCTTCTGCTCCGGCGTCGTGGCGAACTCGATGACCGCCGGCACGTCGGGAAGCTCCGGATCCCGCTGCAGCACGAACTGGACGAAGACGTTGATCTTGTTCTCCTTCAGCCAGTGCCCGTAGGAGTTGCGCGTGGATGCCCAGGCGAGCCCGCCGGCGCCGTCCACCTCGCGCTGCTCGATGGCGAGATAGATCGCCTTGGCGCCCTTGTAGCCGGTGACGATCCTGAACCTGGTGCCGAACATGTTGTTGAGCAGGTTGATGTACTGGTACGAGGTGGCGCCGGCACCGGACGCGCCCATGGCGATCTGTTTCTTCCTGGCGTCCTCGACGGTCCTGATCCCGGTCGTGTGCCAGGCGAAGCCGGTCGAGGTGAAGCTCGCCATGCTGCCGATCCAGTTGAACTTCGTCGGGTCGTACTTGATCCCCGAGGCGCCGAACGCCGCGTCATAGACGGTGGTATGGTGGATGAGGCCGAAGGCGGAGCCGTCCTTGGGCGCGGCGTGGTACATGAAATTGGCCAGCTTGCGCCCGCCGCCGCCGGTCAGGTTGGTGGCGACCACGGTGGGGTTGCCGGGCAGGTGACGCCCGATATGCGCCGCGAGCATGCGGCCATAGGCGTCGTAGCCGCCGCCGACGCCGGCGGAAATGTAGACGGTGAGCGTCCTGCCCTTGAAGTCGGGGGCGGACTGGGCGACGGCCGATCCTGCGACCAGCACGCCCGCAATGCCGGCGAGCGCGGTCAATCCGTTACGGAATTCCATCTCGAACCTCCCTCGATGCGGATCCGGTACGGCCGCGGCGACGCCGCGGCGGCCGCGATCTTCGCGTTGAGCGGGGCCAACCATGGCACGGGGAGCGGCCCTCTCACAACCCCGGACAATCCGACGCACGCCGTACCGGGGCCCGGGTCGACGGCTGCGACCCCGCGCGTATAATGGTTTTTCGGCACGCAGCCGACACCGGCGACAGCGGCGGGCGAAGGACGGCAGGGAGCGGCGCCATGACACTGATCCTCTCCAACGAGGAAATCGAGACGGTCCTCACCATGGAGGATCTCGTCCCCGTACTGGAGGACGCCTATGTCGAGCTCGCCGAGGGACGCGGCGGCAACCGGCTGCGCTCGGACATCGTGACGCCGACGACCTTCCGCGACGACGGCCTCTACGCGCTCAAGTCGATGGACGGCGTGATCCCGAAGTTCGGCGTCGGCGCCATCCGCATCAACTCCGACATCCTGACTTTCCCGAAGACCGGCGGGAAGATGCGCCGGGTCAAGGCGCGGGCGGCGCCGGGCGAGCGCTATGTCGGACTCGTCCTGCTGTTCAGCACCCATACCGGCGAGCCGCTGCTGATCTGCCCCGACGGGGTGATGCAGCGCATGCGGGTCGGCGGCACCAACGCCCTCGCCGCCAAGATCATGGCGCGCAGGGACGCCAGCGTCGCCGCCATCCTCGGCTCCGGCTGGCAGGCCGGGGCGCAGCTGCTCGGCCTCAACGCGGTGCGAAAACTCGACGAGGTGCGCGTCTACAGCCCGCGCAAGCACCGGCGGGAGGTTTTCGCCCAGGAGATGAGCGCCGCCATCGGCATCGCCGTGCGCCCGTGCGACACGGCGGCGGAGGCGTGCGCCGGGGCGCACATGGTCGCCTGCTCGACCAATGCGGTGGGTCCGGTTTTCTTCCGCGAATTCGTCGAGCCCGGCATGCATGTCGGCGGCATCCGTCCCGGCGCCTCGGAGATCGACCGCGGGGCGTGGCCGGCGATCGACGTGTTCGCCCTGCTCGACCGCGACGACAACGCCACCATCGTGCGCACCCACGGGGTCAGCCTCGGCGAGGAGCAGGAGGGCGGCATGTACGGGATGGCGCACGACGCGGTCCATGCCGGGATGGCGACGCTGCCGGAGATCATCACCGGGCGGCGCGAGGGACGCACGACGGACGGCCAGGTCACCTGCTTCCTCAACAATCTCGGCATGGGCTACCAGTTCGCCGCCACCGGCCACCTGGTGTTCGAGAAGGCGAAGGCGGCGGGACTGGGGCGCGAACTGCCCACCGACTGGTTTACCGAGACGGTGCATCCCTGACGCGCATGTGGCGGTGCGGCGGCGGGCGGCGACCGAACCGAAACGGGATTGCAGAGGAGTAGAAGGACATGGCGCAGGCGCTCCGCGACGGACGGCCGAACACCGCAAGCAACGCACGGCACCGGTTCGCCTACGACGACCTGCGCGAATGGCTGGCCGAGGCGGACCGGCTGGGCGAGCTGGAGACGGTGAGCGGGGCGAGCTGGGAGCAGGACATCGGCCTCGCCACCACGCTGGTCAAATATACCGATGGCACGCCGGCCCTGCTGTTCGACGACATCCCGGGCTTCCCGAAGGGCCTCCGCGTGCTGCTGGACGGGGTGGTGTTTTCCGGCGGCGAACCCACCCTGCAACGGGGGCTTGCCACGGCCATGGCCGAGGCCCGCGACCTCGGCATGCAGGTGGGGCTCTGCATACCGGTGGGGCCTAACCGGCGGCGCTGGAGCGGCTGGCGCGCGACCTGGCGGTGCTGGGCGTGCGCCGCTATGCGGTGCAGGCGTTCCGGCCCTAGGGCTGCGCCGATCCGGGCCTTGTCGCCACGGCGGGCCCGCCGCCTGCGCTCGCGCCGGCTTTGGCCGACGCCTTCGATGCTTCACCGTCCGCGCCGCCTGAGCGGGGCCGACTGGTTTCCCGTCCCGAAATCCCGTTCTCTTGTCTTGTTCGGCCGTCGCCCCTTGACGCGCTCTCGTACCGCGGTTGAATCATAGGAAAGCCCCTCGGCTTCCGGTTTCAGGGGGCTTGTCCCGTCAGAAGGGGGATGGATGAACGGCCGTGTGTTCATAAGCTACCGGCGTCGCCTGCTGGCGCGGGTGCAACCTGTGGTGGCGGCGCTGAAACGGGCGGGAATTGGCTATTTCCTCGACGTGGAAGACATAGACCCCTTGGAGCCGTTCCCGGAGCGAATCCGAAACGCCATCGACGGCAGCTATGCGCTGATGGCGGTGTGGTCGGAGGATTACGCCCAATCGGATCACTGCCTGGCAGAGCTCAAGCGGGCGTGGCAGCACGCACGGCGATACGGACCGGACGTGGGCCGGCGGGTGTGGATCGTCAATCCGGAAGGCTCGGCCAATCACATCACCGCAGGCGAACTGGCGGAACAGAACTTCCTTGCCTTGCCCCAACCGGGCCAGGAAAACGCCTGGGTGGCGGCGTTGAAGGGCCGGCTTGCAGCGCTGGTGCCGGAAGGTCCGCTGGCGGACGAGCGAAAGGGGCGTCCAGCGCCGGATCGACGCAACGTGCCGACCCCGACGGCGACCTTCATCGGCCGCAACGCGGAGATGTTCCGCATCCACAGCCGGCTGCACCCGGTGCGCATCGGTGGGTTGGGGGCGGCGGTGGCGGTGCAGACGCACGGGCTGGGGGGCGTAGGCAAGTCGGAGCTTGCGGCCAAATACTCCGATGACTTCGCCGACGCCTATGAGGAGATCGTGTGGCTCAACCTCGCCGGCTATCAGCCGGGGGATGCGGCGAAAGAGGAGGAGGCGGAAGCCGCATGGCGGCGGGCGGTGGAACAGTGCTGGCGAGGCGAGCCGGACCTGTTCCTGGATGCAGAGGGCAAGGCGGCGGCCCCGGCGCTGGTGCGCCGGCGGCTCGCCGAGCGCTTCGCGGGACGGGGCGCGTATCTCTGGATTCTCGACAACGTACCGGTGCTGCAGCCGGAGGACGTGCGCGACCGGATCCTCGCCTTTTGGCGGGCGCCGACGGCAAACGGAAGGACCCTGATTACCACGCGGGACAGCCGTCCGGCGGCGGGGATCGCGGCGGAACGGCTGGACGTGCTGGGGGAGGAGGACGCGCTGCGGCTGCTGCACCGCCACCGGCCGATCAGTGGCGACGAGCGGGTGGCGGCAGAGGAAATCGTGGCGGAAGTGGGCGGGCACACCCAGGCGCTGGTCCTGCTGGGGGAGCGTCTGCGAGAGGGGGCGGGCGGGTATCCACAGGCCCTCGTCCGGCTGCGCGCAGAAGGCCGCCTCAAGCGAATCGAGGCCATCGCAGAGCAGCTTCGGGGCGAACTGGGGGACAAGGCGCGCGGCATTGTCGCCACTTTCGCCGACAGCATCGGGGCGCAGGATGCCTCGGCGCGTGCCCTGTTGCGCTTGGCGGCGGAGTGTGCGTCGAACGAACTGATTCCGCTGGCGCTGCTGGAGGCGGCGTCGGGTGTGCAACCGAATGATGACGGGTTTGATGGAGCACTTCGCCGGCTGTTACGGGCCTCGCTGCTCACGCGGCGGCGCGAAGCGGAAGCGCCGGGCGCGCCGGTGGAGGTTCATCCACTGGTGGCGGACGTAGCGCGACGGCTGGTGGGACCGGGAGACGACGGACCGGCCGGGCAACCGCTAATGGAGGGGATGGCGGGGGCGGCGAGGGACGCCGTACTTAGGGGGCTCGCCAAGTTGTTCCCATTACACCCGGAACGGATTCATGCCACTTGGCCATCTTGCCGCGCGCTGCTTCCACATATTCAGGCGATCATTTCGCAATTGGACGCGCATGCTGCTTCCGAAGACTTGGGCTTGCTGTTGAATGGAATGGGCCTGTTTTTTCGAGCTGTGGGGTCGTGTCCCCGGAGGTGGTGTAGGTGGATAGAGCAAAGCCGCCCGGCCGCGCGCTTTCAGTTAGCGCTGTAGCGGTCGGGCGGCTTTGCGGTGGTCACCGGCGATTTTCCGGTAGGGTCGGG
>Ga0326597_10006462_pt1 | contig 16048 bp, 19 predicted proteins | sample RVTome_12_FD_203789 | JGI IMG/M metagenome (GOLD analysis project Ga0326597, IMG submission 203789) | Soil microbial communities from uranium-contaminated site in the Upper Colorado River Basin, Wyoming, United States - RVT100D185 | ecosystem: Environmental > Terrestrial > Soil > Contaminated >...
CGCCAATTCGGCGATTTGCTGAAGCTGGCGCGCCTGGGCCGAGATTTGCACCGTCGAGGACTGGCCGCTCGCTTTGCTCGCCGACTCTTTTTCTTGACGCGATAAACTAACTTTTTTGTCGCTTTGGACGACCAGCTCGGGGTCGCCGCCGCCCTTGGGTGTGATCTTCATGGCTTACTCCTCTATCAATCCTATCGGCAGTTCCGTGGCCGACTTTAGACGGTGTCGAATCCTTTTCGATGACCAGAAATCCCATCGAAGTTCAACGGTCATTTAAGCCCTGGAGCTCAACCGGACGCCTTTCACTTCGGCACCGAGAAACGGCGCCGGACTGACCGCCTTGCCATCGCGGCGCAATTCGAAATGAAGATGATCGCCGGTGGCGCGGCCGGTTTGACCGACCAACGCAATCTTTTGACCGGCCGCCACCGTATCGCCGGCGGCAACCAGATTGGCGGCATTGTGGCCGTAACGTGTCACCCAACCCCCGCCGTGATCAATCTCCACCATATTTCCATAACCGGTCACCGAGCCGCTAAAAACGACCCGGCCGGCCGCTGCGGCCTGAACCGGGGAACCAGCCGGGGCGGCGATATCGACGCCGTGATGAATCTTGCCACCGCCGGTAAATGGATCGGCGCGCCAACCGAAGGGTGAGGAAATCACGCCGCTGAGCGGAGTTTGCGGGCTCAACGGTAAAATTTTATCAGGCGCGGGCAGGGCTGGGGGCGCGTCGTTGATCTCAGGCACCGGTTTCGCGCTCACGCCCCCTCGCTCCAATGCTCGTTCCACCGCTTTGGCGAAACCCGACGAATCGCGCTGCGCTGCCAGGCGCGCCACTTCCGCATCCATCATCGAGGTGTACAAATCCCGCGACAATGGCTCGCCCTCACTGGGATCATCTTGTTGGGTGGCCGCGCGCATCGCTTTTAAAACTTCTAGATAGAGAAACGAGGAAAACTCCTGGGCAATTTTTTGCCGCTGTTTGGCGTCGCTGGCCGACCCTTGCGTCACGGCATTCGCCGCGCGTTTGAAGGCGCTTTCCGATAACGACGACTTAACCAGATTTTCCACTGCGCGGTTGTCAATTTCCATAGGTCACATGACCACGAGCTCGGCCTGCAGCGCGCCAGCTTCGCGCAGCGCTTCAAACACCGCGATCAGATCCCGCGGCGTGACTCCCAAAGAGTTGAGCGCACTGACCAACTCGCTCAGCGAGACACCCGCGCCGCCGGGCAGCTCGACCAGTTGGCGGTTTTCCGGTTGGGTGACGGCAATCGAGGTGTCCGGCACCACGGCGGTCTCGCCCCGCCCGAAAGGATTGGGTTGGGAAACTTTCAGATCGGTCTTGATGGTGATATGGAGGCCAGCATGGGCCACCGCCACCGGTGTGATGCGCACGTCACGGCTGATGATCACGGTGCCGGTCCGCTCATTGACGACGATGCGCGCCGGGTGGTCCGGTGTGATCTCCACCGATTCCAGCGCAGCGACGAAGCCCACTTCGTTATACTTGTAACGTTCCGGCACCGATACCGATACTACGCCGGGCGACAGCGCCTGGGCGGCGAGTTCGAGCGGTGCTCGGCTCAATGCTTCCGCGATCCGTTTGGCCGTGGTGAAGTCGGGTTGAGCCAAATTGATTCTGATCCGTCCGTCGCCGGTAACGATGGTGCTGAGGATCGGCCTTTCGAGCAACACGCCGGCGGTAATGCGCCCGGCGGTTTGATGGTCTTTGCTAATCTTGGCGCCGATCCCGAGGGCCGTATAACCGCCGCCCAAACTCACCGAGCCCTGGGCCACGGCATAGACTCTGCCATCGGGTCCTTTGAGCGGCGACAACAGCAGCACACCGCCCGACAAACTGCTGGCATCGCCGATCGACGAGACGGTGGCATCGAGACGAGTACCCGGTTGCACGAACGGCGGCACCTCGGCGGTGACGATCACCGCGGCGATGTTCTTGACCCGCACGTCGGTGGGACTGACGCGAATATTATAATCTTGCAATAGATTGGCGAGAGTCTGCACCGTAAACTCGGTATTTTGCTTATCGCCGGTGCCGTTCAAGCCCACCACCAGGCCGTAGCCAAACAATTGATTGGCACGGTTGCCGTCAATTTGGGCTAAATCCTTGAGCCGGGCGGCATGGCAATCAATTAAAAAGTAAAAATTAAAAATTAAAAAAACCGGCAGGGCTGCGTCCATCCGTAACCACCGCCCGGTTGCAAAAAATTTCTTCATCGCTTCCTTTTTTTAATTTTGAATTTTTAACTTTTAATTTTCTAAAACGGCCAGATGAAATCAAATATCCACGTGCCCCAGCCTGATCGTTGTTTGTCATCGACCACGCCGAGGCCACCGATGGTGATGTTGGCGTCGGCGAGTTGCGACGAAAACACCACGTTGTCGCGGCTGACATCTTGCGGCCGGACGATGCCGGTCAAGGTGATGAACTGTTGCTCGTGGTTGACCAAGAGATCGCGGGTGCCTTGGATCACCAAGTTGCCGTTGGGCAACACTTCGCGCACCACCGCGGTCATGGTCGCGGTCAATTGACCCGTGCGGGTGGTGGAACCGGCGCCTTTATGGCTGTTTTCCGCGCTCGAATTGAGCAGCTCGTCGCCCAAATTGAATAGACCGAGAATTTTCTTTTTGCCGAAGAAAGTACTCAAACCGGCTTTGGCCGCCGAGCTGCGCGACAGATCGGTATCGGCGCTGTTGCTCGCTTCGGCGCTCTCGACGATGCGCACGGTGATGACATCGCCGACCCGCAGCGCCTTCTTGTCGGCGTAAAAGAACACATGATCGTCCGCCGGCCACAGAGAGCCCGGCGACGCGGGTGTACGAATTTTCGCGCCGACGTCGGTCTGTCTCAAACGCTCCACCTCGCGGAGCATTTCAGGTTCCGTCGGCTTCGGAAAAAACCGCTTCTCGACCATCTGCCCGCAACCGCAAAGAGCTAAGCCAAGGGCCATCGACGGCAACCACTTGCGCATTAATTTAGCCTCACATGGCGGCCGTCCACGACGACGCCGCGGAGCATCCTGCCCGATGCAGCGTTCTTCACCTGGATGAGTTCGCCAGCCTTACCGCCCTCTTCAGCCACTCCCGAGGTCTCGACGCGCAAACTGGCGGTTTCGAACACTAGTTTAATCACGCTGCCTCGTTTCATCAACGTCGGCCGGTCGACGGCGCCCGCCGTGAGCACTTCATTGGCTGCGATGGCGCGGGTCGACTGTTTGCCGATGACATCTTCGATTCGGGTAAAAGGCCGGTCGCTGCGCCCGGCCGTCTCGCGCCGCTCAAGGCGCAGGTCCCGGGCGCCGATCAGTACCTGGCGCGGCACCGGCGCGGTGGCGACGACCACCTGCTCAAACACGCGGATTTCGGCCTTGATCCAAAGGCGGGCGGCTTCGTTGCCGGCGATTTCAACGGTCAGATAAAAATTGTGCACGCCGGGATTCGTCAACTTGGTCGGCTGCAGCACTTGGTAGCGCGCCGGACCCGCTGGAAGCGTCAGCGCGGGAAACGGCAACACGCGGAGCTCGACATTTTCGCTTTTCCACGGCCCGTACTGGAGCGTGTGGCGCCGCAGCGCCGCCATGACGCGATCCGGCCTCAACGACTGATCGGCTCCATCGGCGGCCTGAGTCACCCCGGCCAAGCCGAGCATCAGCGCCAATATGCCGCACCGTGCCCATGCTCGGCGCTGCGCCGACCCCTCGCCGGCGCGCCGATCAACCAAACCCTGCCACTTCGCCGGAGGGATATGAACCGCTGGCCTTGACCGACGGGAAGGGTCGCCCCGCCTGGAAACCCGATTGAAGGGTTCCACGCTGCCAGCCGGCTGTTCAACTTTAAATAAAAACATCGGTGTTTAACCTCGGATTAAATTATTCGCCGTCTGCATCATCTCATCGGCGGTCCGGATCGCCCGTGAGTTAATCTCGTAAGCGCGCTGGCTGGTAATCAGCCCGACCATCTCTTCGACGACGTTGACGTTGGAACCTTCGACGAAGCCTTGAATCAAAGTACCCAAACCATCGCGCCCGGGGGTGCCGGTGATGGCATCGCCGGACGCCTGGGTCGGCAGAAAAATATTTCGTCCCTGGCTTTGCTGACCAGCGGGATTGATGAAGCGAACCAGCTCGATGGTCCCCACTTGCTGGGGCTGAGCCTGGCCCGCGACCGTTACCGAGACGATGCCGTCGACCCCGATCACGACGTTGGTCGCGTTTTGCGGAATGGTAATTTGCGGCTGCAGTGAAAATCCGTCGCTGGTCACCAGCTGGCCTTGGCTGTTTTTCTTAAACGTGCCGGCGCGGGTGTAACCGGTGTCACCGCTTGGCAACGCAACTTGGAAAAACCCATCCCCTTCGATCGCCAAGTCGAGAGAGTTGCCGGTCTGCTGCAAGTCGCCTTTGATGAACAGCCGCTGGGTCGCCACCGCGCGCGAGCCATGACCGACTTGAAAACCCGACGGGATCTCTTGCCCCTGCGCCGAAGAGGCGCCCGGCGCCTGCAGGGTTTCATAGACCAGATCTTGAAAATCGACCCGGCTGCGCTTGAAGCCGGCGGTCTGCACGTTGGCCAAGTTGTTGGCAACCACATCGAGGGTCAGTTGTTGAGCTTGCATGCCTGAAGCCGCGGTCCATAGTGCGCGCATTTTTTCCTCGCTTTGTTTGGAATCTCAAATCGCGGATTTCAAACCCCAGATTCCGATTTTTTTACTTTTATTTTTTTACTTTTGCCTTTTACTTTATCTCGCGCTGTCGTTGATCATTTTTTCGGTCATCCCGTCCATCAGCTTCATGGCGCGCTGGTACGACTCGAACTGGCGATTGATTGAGATGAGCGCCAGCATGCTGTCGATGGGACTGACGTTCGATTGTTCTAGATTACCCTGCACCAGCCGGGCGCTGTCGGCGGCGGCGACATTGGCCGCCTCACTGCGCAACAAATTGGCGCCCTCTCTGACCGTTTGGCGCGGATCGGTAAAACGAACGATGCGCAGCTTGCCGATCTCGCTGCCGCCGGAGCGCACCAAGCCGTCACCGGCAACTTCAAAGTTTCCCCCGCTCAGTTGCAGCGGGCCGCCTTCGCTCAACAGCGCATCGCCGGCTGGGTTAATCACCGTGCCATCGGCTTTCATGGTGAAACTGCCGTTGCGTGTGAAGCGCTCGCCACGGGGCGTCTGGACAACGAAAAAACCATCGCCTTCGATGGCCAGATGAAAGGGATTGCCGGTTCCCTGCAACACACCTGGACCGAAATAGGTGCGTTGGGCGGCCACCGAGACGAATCCGCCCGGCCGGTCATCGGCAGGCAGCCGCTTCGCCAGCACTTCGCTGAACGCCAGCCGCTGGCCTTTGTAGCCGGAGGTGTTGACGTTGGCCAAATCCTGCGAGACCGCTTCGAGTCGGTGGGTCTGCGCCACCGATCCGGAGAGGGCTTTATAAATCGCTGCATCCATTGGTCACCTACTGCGCTTATTGTATTGACTGCAAAGCAATCGCCGTACCCATGATCCTATGTTGTCTCGCTAGGGCCTGGCGGCCATGCTAGGCCTTGGTCCCTGCGAAGGTTCTCTGCGCTGAGCCCCGCAGGGCGCTCTCGTTGGCCGCTTTCTTGAGCAGATCGACAAGCATCACCGGCTGGGAAATTTTTTCCGGGCTGGCGGCAATTTTTGACGGCACGGTGAATTTCCGTCCGCCACTCTCCTCCTCAGCGTGCTTCTTGCGTTGCAAGGGCTTCTTATCCTTGCTCGCCAGGCGATGCAGTTGTTGGACGATCTCGACTTGTGGTAGCGGCAAATTGAGCATCGACGCGACCCGGTGCGGCTCCTGTCCTTCGCTCAGCAGCAACGCCGCGGCGGCGTACTGGTCGCGTTTCTCGCCCCCCGGCTGAAGCATCAGATTGCGCATTCTCTGCTCCGCGCTCTCGGCGCGTGCCAACAGTGCTTCGAGATTTTTTTGCACCAGCTCAAGCGACTGAAAAAAACCATGGTTGGTCAGCTGGGCGGTGCGCAGCACTTCTTCGAGTTGCGCCAGGCTTTCATCCCGCTTGCTGCTCGTGGTTTCCCGGCGGGACTTCACGACCAAATAAACCGCGATAACCACACACAGAAAGAAACTCAAGGTAAACACGATAATGCTAATCATGGAACGACTCCTTCTTTGCAATTAGCTCGCTGGCATAAAAACCATGAGACGGATAAGTTGATCTAGCCATGGGCGCGGTTAGGCAGCGGCCTCGGCTTTTCCTGCGTGAGCGCCGTCAAGGCGGACCACGTCGGTCAGCAGAATCGGCCGCGCACGTTTGCCGGCCTCGCCGTTTGGCAGTTTTTTCTTGTGTCGTCGCCCGGGGCTTTTGGCGACGGTCACGGATTCCTGCAGCAGCGGTGCGAAATGGGCCGCTAGAGCAACTTTTTGTAATTCTTTAACCAACTCGATTTGGCCCACTGGCAACCCCAGCACGGTCGCAACCCGCTCGGCAGCATGACCGCCGGCGAGCAAAAGGGCTGCGGCCTGAAATTTTTCTTTGGACGCGAGCGGCGGCGGCTCGACCAAGCCAATCAACTGGTGCTCCGCTGAACCGGCCCGGTTCTGCAGTGCTTCAAGGCGCCTGTGCAGATTATCGATGGCGGTCAGACAGTCTCGTCTGGTAAGCTCTACGGTTTGCCTCAGCTCGTCCAATCGGCCTAGGTACGCGCTCTGCTGGTTGCGCCGGGCCACGCGCTGGCATCGCCACAGCAGTATCGCCGCCAGCAGCAACAGCGCGCTTGATATGGAGCTCATGATCGATTCCATAGACTTTCCTTCCTCACTAAATTACCTAAAGGCCGTGATATGTTCTTAGGCGCGAATGTTGACATGCTTGCCTTTGGTTTTTTCCGCCTCCGAGGGTTCGCCTGCGGCCGGCGCGCCTGGGTCTGGCGCAGTGGGCGTCTCCGCTTGCTTGTCCTGCGCCGTCGTGCCCCGTTTCTTCTCTTGCCGCTGCCGCTTGCGTTGATCCGGTTGACCGAGCGGAACGGTCGCCGGAGCGATCCGATTGACTGAGTCTGCCATAGGTCACCGCCGACAAGTCTCTAAACCCGCTAGCCGATCGCCTGCTCGGCTGCGAGTCCCTAGACACCCACCCGTTTCATGCTCGCTCTTGGCCGAGACGGCGCTGCGGCACGCAGCGCGCCCGAGCCATTGGAGCCTGCTAAGTCAAAGCCGAGTAGCGCGCGCAAGCGCGCCACCAGCTGTTTGAAAATCTGACAGATTCTGCCCTCGCTCAGACTTAAGATTTGGCCGATTTCGCGCAAAGTCAGTTCTTCATGATAGTAGAGCGTCACAATCGTGCGCTCGCGCTCGGATAATTTTTCCAGCGCACTCGCCAATTTCGCCAGCAGATCCTTGTTCTCAACGAAACTGAGCGGATCAACAAACGGACTGCGGTGAAATTTTTCTTGGACGACGTCCCTTTCGGTCTCGGCTGCGAGCGATAAGTCTTCGAGACTGAGCAACGTCGCAGTGTTCACCTGCTGATCCAGGCGAAAGTAAGTTTCCAGTGGGATTGCCAGCTCTTCGGCCATCTCCTCGGCGTTTGGCTCGCGCACGAGTTGGGCCGCGAGTTTGACCCGAGCTGCTTCGATCTTTCGCCCCCAAGAACGCACCGACCGGCTCACCCAATCGAGTGAACGCAAACACTGCATCACTTCGCCGTGGATGCGGTAGCGCGCATAGACTTCAAACTCGACGCAGCGCTTGGGATCGAAGCGATCCAGTGCTTCCAAGAGCCCGATGACACCGGAATGAATCAGCGACTCGAGGTCCACGCCCGGCGGCAGCCTGCGGTGAACTTTTTCCGCGACCACCCGGACCAGTGGAAGATATTTTTCAATCATCTCCTGCTTGGCGCCGGCGTCGGCCGGAGCGGGATGCCGCTCGGCAGCGGCCGGCCGCTTTTGCAGCACCGTCATTGTCCCGCCTTTCCAGACTCCAACATGCGGCGAAAGAGAAATTGCAGATTGCCTTTGACACGCATCTGTCCGGCGGCGCGCTGCAAGAGTTTTTCAGCCAACCCGGCGAAGGCTCGAGCCGACGGCGCATCGGCATTCTGACTGACCACCGTCTGGGCCCGCGCCGCTGCCGACAAGAGATGCGGGTCGCGGGGAATCCAATCGAGAAACTCCAAGGACACGTTTAAAAAACGCAGCGCCGTGCCCGACAAGACATCGAACAGACGACGCGCCTCGGCGCCGTTGCAAACGTTATTGGCAAGCACCAAGAAGCGCTGTTGGCGCTGTTCGGCGCGCAGCACCTTGACCAACGCGTAGGCATCGGTCATGGAGGACGGTTCCGGGGTCACCACTAAAATAATTTCCTGAGCCGCACTGGTGAAATAGGTGACGGCGTCGGAGATGCCGCTGCCGGTGTCGACCAGCACCAAGTCCATCTCCTGCGCCACGTGGTCGAGCTCGGTTAAGAATGCCGCTTTCTGCTCGGCACGAAGCGCGGTGATCTCTTGGATACCGCTGGCGCCCGGCATGACTAAGATGCCGTCGCGGTTGGTCAAGATGATTTCATCGAGGGTAGCGCTGCCGGCGAAAAAATCCGCCAATGAATACTCCGCCTTGATGCCGAGGAAGAGATCCAGGTTGGCCAAGCCGAGATCGGCATCGATGGCCAGCACCCGTTTGTGCCGCCGGCTGAGCGCGATGGCGAGATTGGCGACCACATTGGTCTTGCCAACACCGCCCTTACCGCTGGTGACGGCGAAGACCGGCGCCGCCCGGCGCGGCTTGGCGTTGGGGCGTTGAGGCCGGCGCTCGATGATGCCGTCCGGCAGCGATCTTGGCGTAGCGAGATGTGTCGAATCAATCATGCCCAACCCCCGTAAGCAGCAAGTTAGCGAACAATTCAGGCTGAGCCGGCGCTAAATCCTCGGCCAGACTCTGTCCGAACGTGATAAATGACAGCGGCAGCGCCGCGCTCAAGACGGTATTGAGCAACGGACCCAAATAGCGGCACTCGTCTAATTTGGTGAACAGCAGCGAATCGAGGCCTACCGGCCGGTAACAATCCACCCAATCGATCAGATCGGCGCTATTGGTCACCGCGCTGAGTAAAAGCACGCAACGCAAATCGCCCAGCCCGTGGAGCGACTTGGCAAGCCGGACGATGCTATCGCTATGGCGCGGGTTGGTCGCCGGTGTATCGATTAACACCAAGTCGCACTCGGCTAAGCGGCCCAGGGCGATCTTGAGCTCGCCGCGGTTCGCCGCGCGCTCCAGCTGCACGCCGAGTATGCCCGCGTAGGTATCGAGGGTCGGGTTGGCGCTCAAGGGCCGTTCGTCCATGCTCACCCAGCCGATGCGACCGTCGCGCTGTTGACTCTCGCACACCGTGAGCTTGATCAAGGTCGCGGTCTTGCCGACGCCGCTCGGGCCGATCAGCGCGAGTCGCTCGCCGCCGGCTCGCAGCAGCGCCGCGCGCGGCAACAATTTCGTCATGGCGTGTTGCCAGCGCTCCTCATCGCTGCCCGCCGGCGCGCTTTCCATGGCGCCCAGCAGTTTTGAGATATTCTCCGGTGTCACGCCGTGCGTCACTAAAGATTCGATGATCTTATGCTGTTGGCTCAATCCCGGCGCGAGCCAGCCGAGCATGGTCTTGAGCAGCGCCAACTCCCCGCGCAGTTCATCCAACGGATGACGCGGCGCTTTGACTGCGCTGGCCACCGCTGCGCCGTCCAGTTCATCGCCAACCTCACCCGCGGCAAACGCGGTAATTTCCACTCCGCCGCCAAGGTCCTTGGCGAGATTCTTGGTTTCGCTGATCAGCGCATCGGCGCCCAGCACGCTGCGCACCGCGCGCAACGCTTCGCTCATGTCTTTGCCCCAAAATCGTTTATGTTTCATCGCTGCACCGAATCACCCCGAGAGATTGAATCTTCACGCCGTCGGCTATTTCCGAATGGGCCAACACGGCGATCTGCGGCAGGTAGTGGCTGATCAGCTGGCGCAGGTGCCGGCGGATCGCGCCGCCGGTGAGAAATACCGGCAGCAAACCCCGCTTGGTAAACGTTTCCACCGAAGACTGCACCGCGCTCATGATCCGTTGCGCCTCATGGGGTTCGATGGCCACCCCTTCCTTGGCCCGTTCGCGAATCATTCGCTCGATCTTGGCGTCGAAGGTCATCACCGGGATCAAGCCGTCCGCGCCCTTCAATGACGAAGTAATCGTGCGCGCCAGCGCTTGGCGCACCTGCTCGGTGAGCTCGTCGGTGTCCTTGCCGTTGGGCGCGTGATCGGCGAGGGTCTCGGTGATCGTCAACAGATCGCGAATCGGCACCTCCTCGCGCAAGAGATTTTGCAGCACCTTCTGCACGCCGCCCAGACTCAAGTGATGGGGAATCAATTCTTCGACCACCTTGGGATGTTCCTTGGCCAAACCGTCGAGCAGCCGCTGGACATCCTGGCGGGTCAGCAGATCGGGCGCGTAGCGCTTGATCAGTTCGGAAATGTGGGTAATCAAAACCGTCTCGGGATCGACCACGGTGTAACCGAGGGTTTCGGCGCGCTCGCGATCGGCCGGGGCAATCCACAGCGCGGCCAAGCCAAACGAGGGCTCCTGGGTCGCTTCGCCGCGCAGTCCGCCATCCCCCTGCACGGCCGCGCTGGCGTTCATGGCCAGCAAGCGGCCGGGTTTCAGTTCGCCGCGGCCCGCTTCGATGCCTTTGATCAAAATCACATACTGCTTGCTGGTCAAACGTAGATTGTCGCGGATATGAATCTGCGGTACGAGAAAGCCCTTATCGGTGAGAAACTGGCGCCGCAAGGCGCGAATCCGTTCGACCACCGTGCCCTTCTCGCCGTCAACCAGGGGAATCAGTTCATAACCGACTTCGAGTTCGACGAGGTCAACGGGTTGCGGCCGGGCGGGTTCTTCGCTCTTCTCCGCCGTCAGCTTCGCCTCGGGCGCCAACTCCTGGACGTCGGCAAGTTCCGACTTGCCGATGAAATTGGCCGCCACGGCGAGCGCCACGGCGGCGAGAAAAAACGGCACGGCGGGAAACCCCGGCACGAAGATGAACAGCGCGAGAATCGCCGCTACCAAGTTGAGAACCTTGGGATTCCACAATAATTGTCGCGCGATTTGCAAACCTAATTCGCCGGTGGACGCGGTGCGCGTCACGACCATGCCGGCGGCGGTGGAGACGATTAACGCCGGGATCTGCGACACCAAGCCGTCGCCGATGCTGAGCAAGCTATAGAGCCGCGCGGCGTCGGCGAGATCCATGCCCTTCTGCATCACGCCGACAAAGAAGCCGCCGAGCAGATTGACCGCTAGAATCAGCAGTCCAGCCACCGCGTCGCCGCGGACGAATTTCGACGCGCCGTCCATGGCGCCGTAAAAGTCGGCTTCCTTCTGGATCCGGTAGCGGCGCTGGCGCGCATCCTCTTCATTAATTAAGCCGGCGTTGAGATCGGCGTCGATGGCCATCTGCTTGCCGGGCATGGCGTCCAAGGTGAAGCGGGCGGCGACCTCGGCGATGCGCGTGGCGCCCTTGGTGATGACGATGAAATTGATGATCACGAGAATGATAAAAACGATGAATCCGACGGCGTAATTGCCGGCCACGACGAACTGGCCGAACGCCGCGATCACGTGACCGGCGGCGCTTACTCCCTCCTCGCCGCGCAGTAAAACTAATCGGGAGGTGGCAACGTTCAGGGCCAGGCGGAATAAGGTCACGAACAAAAGCACCGACGGAAACGCGGAAAAGTCGAGGGGCTCTTTGACGCTCAGCGAAACCAGCAAAATCGTCAGCGACAGAGCGATGCTCACGACCAGCGCCAGGTCGAGGAGAAACGCCGGCATAGGCAAGACCATCATGAAGATCACGCCGCTCACGCCCAAGGCCGGCAGCAATTCGGTGAAACTACTTGTGCTCAAACTGTGATTCGCCTGCGCCATCATGCCCGTCCGCTAAAGCTCGACCGCGCTAAATTTTGCCGCCGCGCCCCGTTCGCCGCGGCGTAACCGGTACACATAGGCCAACACTTCGGCCACCGCCCGGTAGAGTTTTTCCGGTATCTCCCGGCCGACTTCGACCTGCTGATACAGCAAACGCGCCAAGGGCTTGTTCTCGACCACCGGGATGCCCTTTTCACGCGCGATCTCGCGGATTTTTTCGGCGATGAAGCCAGCGCCTTTGCCGATCACCCGCGGCGCGCCCGATTCGCCGGTCCGATAGCGCAGCGCAATCGCGAGATGAGTTGGGTTGGTGATCACCACATCCGCCTTGGCGACTTCCGCGGTCATACGCCGGCGCGAAAATTTCTGGCGCAGGCTGCGCAAGCGGCCTTTGAGCAAAGGATCACCTTCTTGCTCGCGCATCTCTTCTTTGATCTCTTGCCGGCTCATGCGCAGTTGGCGGTCGGTGTGCCAACGTTGATAAAGGTAATCAAGGCCCGCCAAAGTGCCGACGGCGGCAACGATCCAGGCGATCAATTCTGCGGCCTTGCGGCCGCCGTAGGAAAAAATATCTGCGGCACTCAGGCCGCTCAGCGCCACCAACTCATTAAGATCGGCGCGCAGAAAAGTATATCCGACCGCTCCCAAACCGAGCAGCACCAGCACCGCCTTGGCGAGCTCGCCCACCGCATCGAGACTGAAAAGACGCTGAAAACCTTTCAATGGACTGATCCGGCTGAAATCGACGTGCAGCGGTTCGCTAGCGAGCACGAAGCCGCTCTGGAGAAAACCGAAAGATACAGCGGCCGCCATGACGGCTGAGAAGCAGGCAAGCAATGCCGGTGCGAGGACGATTCCAGCGCGGCTCACCAGCTCGATGAAATCGTCGGCCGCCAAGGTCTTGGCACTCCCCGCGGCGTTGATGAAGCCGATCAGGCAGCGCTCCAAACCGATGGCCAGCGCTTCGCCGCCCAAGCGCAGGCCGATAGCGAAGGCGACCAGGGTGGCGGCAGGTATCAGCAAGCGCGAGCGCGGGAACTGACCTTTGCCACGCGCCTCTTCGCGCCGCTTGGGGGTTGCCTCTTCGGTTTTTTCGAGGTCGTTTTTGTTCGATTCTTCAGCCATGACGTGCCGTGATCGCTAAACTTTCACTGCGCCCCGCCGGGAACGCCGATTAGCAGGGGCAGCTGGCCTGCGATGAACCACACCAGCGCGGGCAGAGACAACAGGAGAAGCAGCAGGCAAAAGCCGAACTGCATCGGTTGGGAAACCATGAAGACGTTCATCTGCGGCACGGCCCGGCTGACCACTCCTAAGAGAATATCGCTGAGCAGGAGCCCGAGCAGCACCGGCGCGCTCAGGCGCAGGGCGATGACGAAGATTTCGCCGGCCGAACTGATAAAACCGGCTAGCACATGAGTAAAAAATTTTTCTCCAGCCAAGGGAAACAAGGTGAAACTCGACAACAAAGCTTGGATCAACAGATGATGGCCGTTAAAAACAAAAAATATCAGCCCCGCGGTCACTTCAAGAAACGATGCGAAGATGCCGCTGTGGCCGCCCTCATGGGGATCGACCAATTGGACCAATGCCAGTCCCGATCTAAACTCGATCTGCTGGCCGGCCATGCGCACGCCAGCGAACAGTAGCTGGGCGAGCCAGCCGAGCACCAAACCGAGCAGTACCTCCCCGGCGAGGGCCAAGAACAGCGTCAACAAGGTAATGCCGCCGGTCATGGGTGCGGCCGGAATCAGCGGATAGGTCGCCAGCGCCAGCACCACCGCGATCCAGAGGCGCACCAGCAGCGGCACCGTGCGGCCGCCCCAAAACGGCGCGGCGACGATGACCCCGAGGGCGCGGCCAAAAACCAGGAAGAAGGTCACCACCTCGGGCCAATGATTGGTTATTAATTTTGCCAGCGGCGTCATGGCAAGGTTCTCGGTTGCATCGGCGGCTTCAACTGATCATGGTCGGCAAATTGGTGATGATGTCGCGGGTAAAGTTGATGTACATCTGCAACATCCAGGAACCGAATAAGATCAGCGCGAGGATGGTCGCCAACGCTTTCGGCACAAACACCAGAGTCATGTCGTTGATCTGGGTGGTCGCCTGAAACACGCTCACCGCTACGCCGGCGACCAAGCCAAACAGCAGCGCCGGACCGGCGAGCATGATCGCGACCTGCAGGGCTTGGCGCAAAACATCGATGAGCGACTCGGGGGTCATACAAAACTCCTGACCAGCGATCCGACCAGCAGATTCCAGCCGTCAACCAGAACGAACAGGACCAATTTAAATGGCAAGGAAACCAGCACCGGAGGTAAAAACATCATGCCCATCGACATCAGGATCGCGGCCACAACGAGATCCAAAACCAGAAACGGCACGTAAATCAGAAAGGCCATCTGAAAAGCGGTCTTGAGCTCGGAGATGACAAAGGCGGGGATCAAGCTGCTGGCGGGAATCTCCGCGGCATCTAGCGCAGCGCCCGCTGTCTCGTCGCTATTGCGCTTGAATAAAGCGAGATCCGCCTTGCGCGTTTGGCGCGTGAGAAACTCGCGCAGCGGCGTCCAGGCGCGTTCCAATGCCACCTGGGGCTGGATCTCCCGGTTGTAGTACGGCGTCACCGATTCGGCCTCGATCTTGTGCCACACCGGCGCCATCACGTGGAACGACAGGAATAACGACAAGGCGATGATGATCTGATTTGACGGCGACTGTTGGGTGCCCAACGCTTGGCGCAAGAACGACAAGACGATGACGATGCGAGTAAACGAAGTGAGCGTGATTAGCACCAGCGGGGCCACCGATAGCAGCGTCAGAACTATGAAAATTTCCATGACGCTGGCCATCTCGGTGCCCTTGAGGGGCCCGGTGAGCATTGACAGGGCGCCGCTATTCATGGTTGTGGCGACTCCTGGCGGGGCGAGCTTGTAGCGCTAAACGGCGTTGGCTCAGGCGCATCGGCCGGGCTGCTCGCCAGCAAATTGATCCCATGCGCCGTCGCCCCCAGGAGCAGTTTCTGCGCCCCGAGCCTAACCAGCACTAAGGAGGGTTGGGCGCTGAGCGGCAGCGTCGCCAGATGCTCGAGCGCGCCCCCGGTTGTTTGACGGCGGCTAAAGGCGGTGACAAAGCGTTGCAGCAAGGCGCGCGCGCCGGCGAGAGTGGCCACCTCAGGCGCTTGGCACATCCCGAAACGTCGCTGCGAGCTGGGCTTACTGAATAAGAAACTCTTTGAAGTAAACATTGGTCACCAATTGTTTCTCGCCGATCGCTTGGTTGATCTGTTTTTGCAGCTCTTCGCGGAGCTTGTTCTTACCCTCGGGGTCGGCCAACTCCTCGACCTTACGCTCGGTGAGATACATGATTACGGAGTGACGAATCTTGCCCGACATCTCCTTGATTTTTTCTTTCATGTGCTCGTCTTTTACGCCGAGACTCAACATCGTGCGCAAGTAACGGGATTGTCCCGAGCCGGCCAAGTTCACCACGAAAACATCGAGATCGGCGGCGACCTCAGGCTCGTGCTTTTCCTGCTTGGCTGCTTTTCCCTTTTCCCCTTTTCCCGGCGCCCCGGCGTGCTCAGCGTCTTTCCCTTTGGGTCGAATCGCTTCCGGCAGCAAGTCGGGTTTCAAGAAATAAACGCCCGCGCCGCCGCCGCCGAGCAGCACCAGAACACCAACCACAATGATGATGATTTTTTTCATCAGAAAGCCTCGCTGGCGCTACTCTGAGCAACGCCCATGCCATTGGCTGACAAATGAAAATCGTTGGTGAATGCGCAGTTAACTGGGAGACCGACCGCGGGCCGCCGTCAATAAACCCAGCCCTGGCGTCAGAAAATTGGCGCTGTCAGAGCGCGCCACGGGTTGGCCATGCGGCGCGCCGACTTCGTGCGCGCCGCGCCATCGCTCAGGACATGTTTGGCGTTCTGCCTAGGGAATGCTGCTCTAGAGGCAATCGAATGGGGATAATCAGCAGAGAAATTTTTCGACGGCTTGGACCCGCTCGAGCAGCCGATTCAAGTTGAACGGCTTGGGCATGAATTCGTTGGCGCCAAGATCGAGAACCTTCTGGCGATC
>Ga0326597_10006463_pt1 | contig 16048 bp, 19 predicted proteins | sample RVTome_12_FD_203789 | JGI IMG/M metagenome (GOLD analysis project Ga0326597, IMG submission 203789) | Soil microbial communities from uranium-contaminated site in the Upper Colorado River Basin, Wyoming, United States - RVT100D185 | ecosystem: Environmental > Terrestrial > Soil > Contaminated >...
AATTGATTCGGGCTTTTTGTTCTTCAAATTGTTATTTGAAATAATTTTAACCAATCGGGATAATTAACTTTTACATCAGTCAACTCGACTCTATCTATTTTAATTCGTAATTCAAAATTCATAATTCCTAATTGAATTCACACCCCTCTCGTTTCAGGATGCCAAATATACTTATGCAATTGGATTTGAAATCTAACATTTAGATTATCTTCCAATATCCATTTTGCTAAATCAATATTTTCGACTACATCAAAAACAGGTGACATCAGAACTTGTGAAGCTTTATGAGTTAAATCATATTTTTCAATAATTTCTTTTGACCATTCATAGTCTTCCCTGTTTCCGATTACAAACTTTACTTCATCAATTGGCTTCAAATAATTAATATTTTCATACCTGTTTTTATTTTCCATTTTGCTGTAAGGGGTCTTCAAATCCATTATGATTTTTACTCGCTTATCAATATATTCAATGGGCAATGAACCGCCTGTTTCTATCATAACTTTATAATCTAAATCACACAGCTTTTTCAATAAACTATGAATATTTTCCTGAACCAGCGGTTCACCTCCGGTAATCTCAATTAATTTACATTTGTATTTGTTAACTTCTTTTAACACCTCATCAATAGCCATATCTTTCCCTTCGTAAAAAGCATACTCGGTATCGCAATAAACACAGCGGAGATTGCAGTAAGTCAGCCTGACAAAAACGCACGGCAAACCAGAGTTGGTTGATTCTCCTTGAATTGAGTAGAAAATTTCGTTGATGCGTAGTTCATCCCCGCGAAGGCGGGGAGCTCTATTATTATTTAATTCCATTTTTAAAAAATAAATCTAATATCTCTTCACTTGTAAGTTTTTTATTAAAATCCTGTAATAAATCTCTCCATTGTGGATTAGATTTATTAATTAAGTTTTCCTTCAACTGCCTGTTCCATTTCTTCATTTGTTTTTCTCTTTTCATAGCATCATCGCAAGTCAAATGTTTCTCAAAGTAAACCAATTTTAACACATTATATTTTTTAGTAAAGCTATCATGTTTTTTGTTTTTATGTTCTTCCATTCTTCTAACAATATCGTCAGTAAAACCTACATACAATACACTTTTGATTTTATTCGTTAAGATATAAACAATAGTAATTTTTCATATTATGAGATACCCGCCTGTGCGGGTATTAAAGAGAAAGCCCCCTGCTCAGCAACCTGCTTTTTTCAGCGTAAGCATTCGGGGTTTCATAAATCTTCACCGTTAATTCTTCAAATTTATGATTTCTAATTCTAAGGAGCTTACTTGAAATCTTATCCAAAAAATCAGAGCAGATATTTTCTACTGTTGAATGATAATCTACAAGAACTCTTTTCATTTTATACTTGGTCAAAAAATCAGATAATTTTTTATCATTTTTCCAGCAAAGAAAAGAATGGTCGTATTTTTTTATTATGGGATTCACAATCTTGTTTAAATCAAAAAAATCGATAATCATACCATTTTTGTTTAATTTGCCGGTTATTTCCACAACCATTTTGTATGAATGTCCGTGAACATTTTTGCATAATCCTTTATGAAATGGCAGTCTATGCCCCATTTCCCAGCGGAATTCTTTTGCTATTTTCATTATGCTGCAAAGTTAATTAAATTTGCATGTAATTTAAAGGAAACAATATTGTACGAAATAATTCCCGCCTCAAGCCCTCAGCAAATTTCGGAAGTTAAATCACTGTTTTTAGAATATGCCGACTGGCTTGGTTTTTCATTTTGTTTTCAAGGTTTTGAGGAAGAATTGGCAACGCTTCCCGGTAAATATGCTCCACCCCAAGGAAGGTTGTATCTTGTTGTTATTGACCATAAATCAGCAGGCTGCATCGGAATAAGAAAAATAGCCGAGAGAATCTGCGAGATGAAGCGGCTTTATGTTAAGCCCGAAGCAAGAGGTCTGGGTATTGGCAAAAAACTGGTCGAACTGGTTATCAATGACGCAAAGAATATCGGTTATAAAAAAATGAGATTGGACACTATCGCAGAAAAAATGAAGGAAGCCCAAAAGTTATATAAATCATCAGGATTTTATGAAATCCAACCGTATTATTACAATCCAATTGAGGGGGTTGTTTATATGGAGCTTGATTTAACCAAATAATATGGAATTGTAAGAACATAAATAATGTTATATTTTTGCCTGACTGAAGTAAGCAGGTGTAAATCGTTCTTTTAATGGGGATGAACTTGGTTTCGACGGGAATGTGGATGTTTAAGACTGCATTCGGTGTTCTCAGCAACTCACGTTAAAAAGGCTGAAATCAAAAAATAAGCGACAACTATAATTACGCTTTAGCTGCTTAATAAATCAGGCAGCTCGTCTTCTGCCGCTCCGCTGCTCATCCGGATGGCAAGAAGGCGCCAAAATGATGAGCTGGCTTCATTAGTTAACTTGAGCTGAGAAGCGAGATAACATCAAGTGTAGCTTTTAAATGGCTCTGTTTGTATAGCAGTTTAAGAGCAAAGCTTAAATACAAACTATGAATGTAGGCGTCTTGATGGTCTTGTTCTCGGACCCGGGTTCGACTCCCGGCATCTCCACGAATTAAAAATTCATTGCCCTCAATAACTCTTATAACCTTAGCTTTTAATTTTACGCACTGTATTCAATCCTCCTGAGTTTCAAACTTCTATATTTATTTAGTAAATAAATAACTATTTCTATAAAAATGAAAGAAAAATATAACTACAACATAAATCTTGATGTAAAATTTGGTCATCAGGAAATTATTGATATCCCCGCCATTGTAAAAGAGTGTAAAGAAAAGTGGTTTAACCAAACCTTAACAATGGTGAATGATAGTGTTGTGAGAATTGGAATAGTGGAAGGTGAGTTCCACTGGCATAAGCACGATAATGACGATGAATTTTTCTTTGTCCTGGAAGGGAAATTTCTAATTGACCTCGAAGACCGTACTATTGAGCTAAATCCTAATCAGGGTGTTACAATTTCCAGGGGCGTTATGCACAGACCGAGAGCTCCAAAAAAAACCGTTATACTAATGGTGGAAACTTCTACGATTGAACCTACAGGTGATTAAAAATTTATCTGTTTAAAACTTTATGAATTTACTTCTTCACCTTATGCTTTAACTGCTGTTTTGGTTCTATTGTTTTTTCTTCGGCTTCCTTCTTTCCCTTTTTAGTTACAAAATACTGTTCAATAATCGAAAGCAGATTAAACATAAAATAGTAAAGGTTTAGTCCTGCAGGAAGCGTTGTAAAAAGAAGTGTCAGCATTATCGGCATAACATAGACCATCGCCATTTGCTTGGGGTCTTTAATTGTCATTTTCTGCTGGAGAAACATTGTAATTCCCATAAGCAGAGCTAAGCCGGAAATATAATCTATTCCGAATAACGGGATTTTGAAAGGAAGCTGCAGTATTACATCCGGAACCGAAAGGTCCGTTATCCACAAACCGAAATAGGCTTGTCTTAATTCTATAGTTGAATTAAACACTCCGAATAGCGCATAAAGAATAGGAAGCTGCAGCAAGAGAGGCAAACACCCTCCCGCTGGATTAATTTTTTCCTCCTTGTAAAGCTTCATCATCATTTGCTGCTGTCTCTGGGGGTCGTCCTTATATTTTTCCTTTAGAGCATTCATCTTGGGCTGGAGCTCACCCATTTTTTTCATCGACTTCATCTGGAAGCGGGTAAACGGTGTAAGAACAATTTTCATCACTATCGAAAATATTATAATCACAAGTCCCCAGTTTGTAATGAATTTGTGTATGAACAGGAAGAACGGCAGTATGGCATACTGCGCAATGGGTCTCACCAGAAAATCCAGCGAAAACCTCATAGTCTTTTCCAATCCAATGTTATAGCCCTTCAATATCTCATAATCAACCGGGCCCAAATAAACACCAAATTTATATTTCTCTAATTTATCATTCTTAATCAGCATTTTAAGGGCAACTGAATAGTCTTTTTCAAACCCCTGATGCGGGAGCTCATAATAATTCCCGGTTATGTATGAACCGTCTGCTTTCTTATTTTCCGGAATAAGAAATACGGCGAAATACTTTATCCTTGATGAAACCCAGTCGGTTGTGCCGTTTAAGTCTAATTTTACCGGTTCATCTTTGTTTGTGACATCCGCTACCTCAAGCTCATCTCCCATTTCTGCAAAAGCCTCGGCGTGAACGCCTTCTGCATCGCTCCTGTATTCAGTCAGCTTAAGAGAGTTTTCCCATGCAATCTGGTATTCAAAATTTGAAATGAATCTGCTTGAATTATAGAACTCTATTTCAACGCCGAATATATACGAATCATTTTTAATTGTATAGGTTTTAACGATTTTTGCACCGTTTGTATCAACAGGCATTTCATATGAAATTTTATATTCATTGCTGCCTTTGACGATTACTTTTTGCCAAGCTTTATAATTCGTGTTAAAATACAGGTCTTTTGTATTAATCAGCTTTCCTTCGGCTGACGTGAATAAAAGGTTAAGCTGTCCGCCTTTGTTGAGATACAAAAGCTGTACGGGGTAGCCGTCCCATGTTTTAAATCCTTTAACTTCATATTTGATAATCGAACCGCCTTTGGTTGAAAACTCTGCATAATACTTATCGGTCTCAATCATAATAACTTTATCCTCACCGGTTTCAAAGCTGCTGAATAACGTGCCGTATTTTTCAGAAACCTGTTTGGTCTTTGAAAGAGTATCCTGAGTGATTTGTTTTGAAATTGTATCTGCGGGCGGAGTTTTCTTTACAGTATCCTGCTTCATCTGCTCTTCTTGCTGCTGTTTTTGCTGTTGAACGGGCTGCTTATTTTGAAAATAAAGCCAAAGCACCAGGATTAATCCTATTAATATAAAACCTATTACTGAATTTCTATCCATTTAAATTGTTTTCTGAATAATTATGGTACAGGGTCGTAACCGCCTTTAAACAATGGATTGCACTTTAATACTCTGATGGCTGCAAGATAACTGCCCTTAAATAATCCGTGTTTGTCCAGCGCTTCGACAGCATATTCCGAACAAGTGGGATAATGCCTGCACGCTGGAGGAAGTATTGGTGAAATAACCAGCTTATAAAGCTTAATGAGAAGTATCAGCAAATATTTTGGGTTTAAGTATCTCAATCAGGCAAGTTATCGTTAATTTTCAAAAGCAGATTGTGCATATTATCCGAGAGCATTTTAAACTTTAAGTTTTTGTAATCATCGTATGCGGTCGAAGCAAGGGAAAATAATATTCTTATTTTATAATTTTTTTGACCGGCTTTTTCAAGCAGCCCAAGCTTGTTTAACCTGTAAGATTCACGCAGCAGCCGCCTTATGCGGTTTCTATCGTGAGCTTTTTTAATTTTTTTTTTGACAACAAAAAACCGACCTTAAGCTGCCCGCCGAAGTCCCGGCGCAGGCGGGCTGGAAAGCCGGCTTCATCACATGAAATGTTTAAAAAAGCAGTTATGCTCCCCTCTTCGAACTTTTTGGAATTAGAAAGTACATCTTCAAAAGCTCCGAAACCCCTGATAATTTCATCACGCCCTAAAGTATAAATTTTCTTCTTCAAATCAAAAATTATCTTGTAAACTTCTTTTCGTCGCTTACGCTTAAACGTTTTCTCCCTTTTGCCCTGCGTCTTGAAAGCACTTTACGTCCGTTTTTAGACGCCATCCTTTCTCTAAAACCGTGTTTATTTTTGCGCTTCCTGTTGCTCGGTTGAAATGTTCTCTTCAAAACTGCTCCTATTTATGGTGATTTTTCTAATAAAACACAAAAATAGCTATATTTTTAAAGACTTTCAACAACCCGGGATTGACACTAACCCAATGGTAATGCTTAAGTTTTCTTTGAATTCTTTAATTCAGCTTTTCCAATCGGAGCTTTATAATAAAGGTAAACCCCCAGTAAAATTAAGGGTATCGAAATTACCTGCGCTTCGGATAATCCCGCGAGTATTTTAGGATTCAGTCTTATAAACTCAACAAGCAATCTTGCTATTCCGGTTAAAATCAAATATAATCCGAACAATTTCCCGTCTGCTTTAAACGATTTCCTTCTTGACCACAGAAGCCAAAAAATAATTATTGCAAAAACAAGCTCGTATATCGGAGTCGGGTGGCATAAGGTATTATCTGGCACAACTCCCCCGAATTTTTGGGCAATATCCGTGCCTCTGAATGCAACTGAGGGGGGCAAAGTGCCGTTTGAATAATCCGTTCCCCAGGGAACCCACGACATAAACTCCGAAGCAGGAACCCCGTAATCGCCGTCACCTGATAAATGACAGCCAATTCGCGCAATTCCATACCCGATTGCAAGGCTTGGTGCCGTAGCATCACAAACTCTCAAAAATGGAATTTTCTTTGAACGGGAATAAAAATAAATTATAACGGTTGCAAGAATAAAACCCCCGTACCATGTCAATCCCGCCGGAGAAAAAAGCCCGTCGGTTGAAAAAATCTTCGATGCCGGCATTGAGGTTATCGATTTCCATTCTTCAAACACATATAAAAGCTTAGAGCCGACTACTCCGCCGACAAGGGCTATAAATGTTATATTAATTGCGGTATTTTCATTCAGTTTTTTTCGCTTGAATTCTTTTGAAAGCAGCCAGCTTGCAACTATAAAGCTGATTCCGAGCATCAAGCCGTAGCTGTAAACCGGCACTGGACCTATTTCAAAAAGTTTTGGTATCATTCGCTTTTAATTTCTATAAAGCTTTTGCGCGGTATTTGTTTCAATTTAATCGGCTGTGATTTTGAACGCTGAATAACAAGCTTGAATTTACTTTTATCTGAGTCCTTTTTATCCACAATTATATTATATTCTGAAAATTTATAATCATACATTCTGTATTCATACCCTGCATAGCCGGGGTTAGAAAGCTCGCCAATCGGTGCCGAAAAACCCAGAATATTAAAATATAAATTTTTATTCTCCACCGAACTTCCAATCTTTAAAATGTACTGAAAGGTTAAGAACTCTTTTGTAGTGTTAAATTTGAATGAAATATAGTCCTTCTTTTTAATCTCATCGTACTCCTTGGTGATATTTAAAACATATTCATGTTTTTTCGGCGGGGGTTTAACCTTCTTTGTTCTCATTTACTCAATTGCTCCCATAACTTATCGAATTCGGTATCAGTTTGTGAGCCGTCACTCATCTTTTTTAGAATTCCCCTGCCTTTTTGAATCTCCTCCTCGCCAATTATATATACGTAATCTGAATTCATTTTATTTGCCTCTCTCATTTGTGACTTCATGCTTCTGCTTAGCAAATCTGTTTCGCATGAAATATTTTTCTTTCTCAGTTCTGCCATTAATCTGAAGGCAATTTCTTTAGCATCGTCATTCAGTGCTATAAAATATACTTTCGGCTTGCTTGGTTCACCGAAAGTAAACCCGTTTTTCTCTGCTACAATAATTAACCTTTCCATCCCGCTGCCAAATCCTACTCCCGGAGTCGGTTTGCCTCCAAGCTGTTCAATCAGACCGTCATATCTTCCTCCCCCGCCCAAAGCATCCTGTGCTCCCAAATCCTTCGATATGAATTCAAAAGTTGTATCTGTGTAATAATCCAGACCTCTGACCACACGGAAGTCCACCTCAAAATCAACACCGAGCTTTGCAAGCTCATTAACAACATTATCGAACCTATTTTTGGATTCGCTTCCCAAATGTTCCGGTATTTTAGGCGCGGACTCTGTAATTTTTATGTCATTGATGTCTTTTGAATCAAGTATTCTAAGCGGATTTGTATCAAGACGCTTTTTGCTTTCATCAGAAAGACCCATAACATTTTTTTTAAGATATTCTTTCAAAACATTAATATAATTTTTTCTTTCATCGGGTTTTCCAATTGAGTTTATCTTAAGCTTAAAATTATTAATTCCGCATCGGTTATAGACTTCCTTAGCAAGCAAAATCAACTCAATATCGGAATAAATACTGTCACTGCCGATAATTTCACCGCCGAACTGCATATGTTCCCTGTATCTTCCCGCCTGCGGTTTTTCGAAGCGGAACATACTCGTAACATAATAAAGCTTATGTAAAGGTGATTCAGCTGAAAGTGAATTTTCCAGATAAGCCCGCATAACAGGAGCCGTGCCTTCGGGCTTAAGGGTTAAGGAGTCCCCTCCTTTATCTTCAAAGGTATACATTTCTTTGCCTACTATATCGGTTTGGATGCCTACCCCCCTTTTAAAAAGCTCCGTGTGTTCAAATACCGGGGTTCTTATTTCTGAAAAATTAAACAGTTTTGTAACTTCTCTGATTGTTCTTTCAACAAAATGCCATTTGTGGATGTCTTTCGGGAGTATGTCTTTAGTGCCTTTGGGCTTCTGGAATTTCATATTATATTCACGCAATATAAATTTCATAAAAGGTAAAATCTATGAAAATAAAGAGTTTCATAGGTAAGCACGTTTATATTTCTTATTTGCAATAAAACCTTAACTTTGTAATATTATTTTAATTTTTATGATTAAAGCCATAATTTTTGATTTAGATAATACGCTTATCGACTTCATGCGAATGAAAAATACCGCTGTTGAAGCAGCAACCAAAGCTATGATTGACGCCGGGCTGGATTTTCCTTACGTGCAGATAAGGGAAAAAATTGATGAAATATATAAGGAGAAAGGAATAGAATACCAGCAGGTTTTCGACCAGCTTTTAAATCACTTCATAGGAAAAATTGACTACAAAATACTTTCTGCTGGAATTGTTGCATACAGAACCGCACGAGAAGCTGAGCTAAACACATATCCGCATGTTATTCCGACTCTCATAAAACTAATTAAAATGGGAATTAAGCTCGGCGTAGTTTCAGATGCTCCTTCACGTGAAGCATGGTTGAGACTTTCTTACATCGGTTTGCATCATATATTCGATGCAATTGTGACGTTCGATGACTCAAAAGAACGTAAACCTTCTCCTGTTCCGTTTAATCTGATATTAAAACGGCTTGGAGTTGGGGCGGAACATTCGCTAATGGTTGGTGACTGGGCTGAGCGCGATGTAGTTGGTGCAAAAAGCGTGGGAATGAAAACTGCTTTTGCAAAATACGGCGATACTTTCAATACTCTGATTCACGAAGCTGATTTTGAAATTAATGACGTTTCTGAGCTTATCGAAATTGTAAAAAAGGAAAACAGTCTTGGTTAAAGGAATTGGCATTGACATAGTTCAGGTTTCACGCATTATGAGTCTTATGGAAAAATACGGAGACAAGTTTTTTCACCGTATTCTGACTGAAAATGAAATTAACTACTGCAAATCATTTGCTTATCCTGAAATCCATTTTGCGGGGCGTTTTGCTTCTAAGGAAGCATACAGCAAGGCAATCGGAACAGGTATATCTAAGGATTTTAGATGGAAAGACATTGAAATTTTAAACGATAAAAGAGGAAAACCCTACATTAACCACACAGTTGAAAATGAATACTCAAAGTATAAATTTCAAATCAGCATCTCTCATACTAAGGATTACGGCTCAGCAGTAGTAATTTGCGAGAAATAAACTAAACTTCCTGAGGCCTTGCTACCATAATACCGGTTTTTTTTGAATCTTCGGCGACATAATCAGCAAGCTCGTTTTCGGAAATTATTACCTCTTTGCTCTTTAAAGAAGCGTGAAGGAAGTAAGTTCCGCCGCCTTCTTTATAAACATAGCCGGTGTGAGTAACATCGAGTCCCCCGATATTGGTTGTAGTTGCAACTATATCACCGCTTTGCAGCAGGTTATAAGATTTCGATATGCTTTTTGTTGGAATGTAGTAATAATCCCTCGAGTTTATTGCTTGCTCGGCAACTACAATTCCCTCCATATTTTTGCTGCTGGAAAGCTGCTTATATGATTTTGTGTGAGTTGACATAAAGTCAATTTTTTTGTTATACGGCACACCCCCGATTTCAGCAGTAATATTTCTGACTATCCCTTTATCTTCATTATTATAAATCCAGTCACAAAAATAATGCAAACGGCTTGAATAGCCGTCTAAAACCCCATCGCGGTATCGGATTTTCTCCAATTCAGTTTTGTAGTCATCAAATGATGTTCTTCCTTGCTTTACACAGCGTGCAAAAACAAGGCAGTTTTCAACAAATGTTACGCAGTCAAGCCCTGTTAGGTTAATGACCAGACTCTCGCTTATATCCTTATCAAGTGTTCCGGCAACATAATCTGTTCCCAGAAATGATTTCCCTATTTCAACAATTGCATCTCCGATTGGCAACGATTTGACGCCCTCATCGAGGAAAAGCTTGAATTTCTTCCTGCATAAAACCTCATCGTAATCATCAAACAAGTTTATAGATTTTAGTTTAAATGAACTCGGTAACCCAATTAAAAATAGTGATGTTAATGCAGTATTCTTTAGAAATTTTCTACGTGATTGCATAATTTTAGAATGGCTGGTCTTGAGGTGTATAATAAGTTGGTTCAGCAGCCCTTGACCTGTTTTCAAACTTGGCATAATTATGGATGAATGTTAGCTTAATTTCGCCGATCGGACCGTTTCTCTGCTTGCCGACTATTACTTCAGCCAGCCCCTGAAATTCGGCGAATTTGGGGTCATCCTTGCTCATATATACCTCCGGGCGGTTGATGAATATAACCACGTCAGCATCCTGCTCAATTGCGCCTGATTCTCTTAAATCCGAAAGCTGGGGGCGTTTTTCCTTGCCTGCCCTGTCCTCAACCTTTCTGCTAAGCTGTGATAAAGCCACGACGGGTATATCGAGCTCCTTGGAAAGCTGTTTTAAGCCCCTGGTAATGTAAGCAATTTCAAGATGCCTGTCCAAATTAGCCCTGTTTGAAACCTCCATTAGCTGGAGGTAATCAACGATTACCATGTCGATATTATTAATTGCCTTCATCCTTCTTGCCTTAGACCTGAGCTCAAGCAGGCTTAGCGGTGATGAATCGTCAATTATCACATTTATTTTACTCGACATAAGACGCGGAGTTTGTTTTGCAATTTTAGCCCAATCGCTTTCAGGAAGCCTTCCTGTTTTAAGCTTTGCGATATCAACCTTGGATTCAAGGCAAATAAACCTTAAGGCAAGCTCCCTGTTAGACATTTCGATTGAAAATATGCCTACGCTCTTTCCATGGTCAACTGCGGCATTCCGGGCAATATTTAATGCTAAAGCCGTTTTACCGTGGGATGGCCTGCCCGCGATAACAATCAGCTCCGATTTCTGAAATCCCCCCGTTATTGTATCCAATTCATCGTATCCGGAAGGGACGCCAAATACAGTTGTGCCTTTTTGGTGCCTTTCATGAATTGTTTCAACATATTCCATCGTGTCTTTTACTTCATCCTTAATATGCGAATAATTTTTCTTCTGCAGGTAATTTGTGACTTCAAGAATTTCCTGCTGTGCCTTATCCAGAAGTGACTCGGTATTCAATGTAGGGTCATAGCACTGCTCATTAAGGGAATAAGTTAGCAGTATCATATCCCTTTTTATCCAGTTCTCAAGGATTTTATTAGCTGAGAAAATAATGCTTTCCTGAGATGAAAATGCCGTTGAAAGCTCAGCCAAATAATACGGACCGCCGATTGCATCAAGTTCGCCCCGCGATTTAAGCTCTTCAGTTAATGTTATTAAGTCAACGGGTTCGTTTCTGTCCCTTAAATCAATAATCGCTTTAAAAATCAAGCCGTTAGCGTTGACATAAAAATGTTTTTGTTTTAAAATGGTTGCAACAGCATCGGTTAATGAATTATCGATAATCATCCCGCCGAGAATATTCATCTCAAGCTCCCTGCTGTGCGGAGGAACCTTCCCGCCGTATAAAACGTCATCCGGAACGTTCTTAAGCTCAGTAATATTAGTATTCTTCTGTCTTGCCAATGTTTTAGAAAGTTATCAACACAAATTTACATACAATTAACAAATATAATTAAAATATATCATAATTAATTTAAGGGTTAAAAATTCGGAAGTCAATATCAAGCAATGATATTTTTTTAAAATCGAAATCTATTATTATTTTGAAGCGGTCATTTGGTTATATAACTCTTTAAACTGCAGCATATCTTCCCAGGTCGGGCGTTTCCAGTGTGGATTTCTAAGCAGTGCGGCGGGATGGAATGTTACCATAACCTTCCATTCTTTGTAATTGTGAATCTTGCCCCTTAGCTTGTTTAGAGGTTCCCTAGTTTTTAATAAAGATTCTGCAGCGACTCTTCCTAAGATAAGAATTAGTTTAGGATTTATTAATTTCAATTGCTTATCAAGGTAAGGTTTGCAGGCTTCAATTTCTTCGGGCAATGGGTTCCGGTTTCCGGGGGGACGGCTTTTTAAAATATTGCAGATATAAACCTCCTCCCGCTTAAATCCTGTTGCCTCAAGGATTTTGTTCAACAGCTGTCCCGCCCTGCCTACAAACGGCTCACCCTGCGCGTCCTCGTCAGCACCCGGCGCTTCACCGATTACAACTATATCTGCATTCGGGTCTCCGACTCCGAATACAAAATTAGTTCTTGTAGCACCTAAAGCGCATTTCTGGCAGCTGCAAATCATTGAATTCAGCTCATCAAGGGACTCAGCAAATTCCCATTCCTCCATTTTGATGGTTTCATTGCCGAATAAATCGACTTCCTTAACAGCTTCTTTTTTGAGATTGCCTGTTTTCAATTGCTTAGTTTCCTCTGATAAGTCTTTATGTGAACACTCAATATATAGACTATCTGAATAAAACCTGTTAAAATTCTGAATGTAGTTGTCGGTTTGAGAGATTATCTTGTTCAGCTTTTCTTCACTCATTACCTTTCGGCTCCGCTTAAGGCAGGCTTCTGCATTTTATCCAGAATAACGTTTGCAGCTTCAAACTTCGTCATTTTTTCGTAAGCGGTTACATTTGAGCTTTTATCTATGATGGAAATAACATTTGTATCGGTACCGAATCCAGCACCTTCAATTTTTGGATTGTTAACGACAATCATATCTAGGTTTTTTTGCTTTATCTTGTCTTTTGCATATTCAATCTCATTTTCTGTTTCAAGGGCAAATCCTATTAGCTTTGCACCGTTTTTATGCTGCCCCAAATATTCTAAAATATCAACCGTTTTAGTTGTTTCAATAAGCAATGAATCATTTTCAGATTTCTTTATTTTACCCGTATGAAACTCCTTAGGCTTATAATCGGAAACTGCAGCGGACATAATTATATAATCTTTATCCTTCGAATTAGTTTTAACAGCATCAAACATTTCATCCGCTGTTTTCACGTTCACCCTATTCACGTTCTTCGGAGTGTTTATCATTGTTGGTCCGGATATTAAAGTTACCTCAGCGCCGCGCTGTGCGGCTGCATTTGCCAATTGAAAACCCATCTTTCCAGTTGAGTAATTACCGATATATCTTGCATCATCAATCGGCTCATAAGTAGGGCCTGCAGTAATTAAAATCTTCTTGCCCCCTAAATCACGCTTGAAGTGCTTTAGAAATTCTTCAACATAGTTGTAAATTGTTTGCGGTTCAGGCATTCTGCCTATTCCGTGGAGTCCGCTTGCAAGCTCGCCAGTCTCGGGTTCAATTATCCAGAAACCGTATTCCTTAAGCTTGGAAATATTTTCTGCAGTAATTTGGTTTAGATACATATCCTCATCCATTGCAGGGGCAACAATAATGGGGCATCTGAAAGATAAAACGGTGGCAGTCAAAAAATTATCGGCTATCCCATGAACCATTTTTGCAATTGTGTTTGCTGTTGCAGGGGTAATTACAAATACGTCTGCCCACATTCCGGAATAAATATGGTGAGTTCCTGATTCAACCTTTTCGGTTTTGAACGGGTTCACATCCGGAAACATGTTTATTAAAACTTCATTTCCAGAAAGCGCAGAAAGGGTTACAGGCGATACAAAATTTAAAGCCGAAGGAGTCATAATGACTCTAACTTCCGCTTCATGTTTTTTGAATAACCTTACAAGCTCACAGGATTTGTAAGCTGCAATGCCTCCGGTAACACCAATTAATATTTTTTTTCCTTTTAAAGACATTGGTATAAACTGCCGCTAATTCCAATGTGCTTAATCGTTGTCTTCTGTTCTATCCCTGAATTCAAGCTCATCTGATAGAAGCTCATCGAGTGCCCGCTCGGTCGCCTTAACTCTTTTTTCAAAATCAACACTGATGTTCATTTTATCTTTGCTTACAACGGTATCATCGTCATCATCTGATTTCATCAAAGGCTCTACGCGCTGGTTATATTCCAGCTTAAGTTCATCGTTAATTTGTCTTGCGCGTTTTGAAGCGACCACGACTGCTTCATAAATGTTGCCTGCTTTGGATTCTACTTCTTCAATTTCAAGGGGTTCGATTGACATATATATTACTCCTTAAATTATTATTTATATTTATTTATTATTTTTTTTATTTCCTTAACAGCCGCTTCAAACCCGATTGGTTTGCTGCTGTTTGAAACTATGTAATCAAAATTTTTCTTTTGCACCAGCTCCTCTTTAATCCTTGAAATACGGTTATCAATTTCTTCGCCTGATTCCGTTTTCCTGTTTTTAAGTCTAAGCATTAACTCATCGACCGGAACATCGATAAAAATCATAACAGCCTGAGGATATAATTTTTTTATCGATAGTGCACCTTTTACATCGACATCAAATATTAAATGGCTCAGGTTTCCAAGATTCAATTCAAGCTCGCTTTTTAATGTCCCGTAATAATTTCCATAAACGTCTTCATATTCAACAAAATCTCCGTTTTCAATCTTTCTTTCAAATTCATCGTTTGAAAGAAAATAGTAATCTTTCCCGTCGGTTTCATCGGCTCTTTTCTTTCTTGTTGTCGCAGATACAGAGAATTTTAATTCGGGAACTACTTTAAATAATTCCCTGATTATGGTTGTTTTCCCTGCCCCGCTCGGACCGCTTATAACAAAGAACATTATTTAAAGACCCCAAATATCGTTAAATTTTGAAAGATTTGAAAGTCCCAAATTATTCAATATTTTGTAATTGTTCCTTAATTTTCTCAAGTTCCTCCTTCATTTCGACAACAAATTGGGATATTTCCGAGCTGTTTGATTTCGAAGCCACGGTGTTAATTTCCCTGTTAATCTCCTGCACAAGAAAGTTAAGCCTTCTCCCGGAAAGCTCCGTATCTTTAACGTTATTCTTGAAATATTCTATATGGGACTTAGCCCTGATAACCTCTTCTGTAATATCCAGCCTGTCGCTTACCATAACAAGCTCGTATTCCAAACGGTTTTTATCAACGTCTATGTCCATACTTGAAATCAGGCTGTTTACTTTTTCCATCATTTTAGCTTTAGAATATTTAATATTTTTTTCCGAGAGTTTGGCAACTTTATCCAGCTTTTTATCAATTGAGTTTACTCTTTGCATAATATCTTTTTCCAAAACTTTGCCTTCCTTCTTTTTCATTAGCATTAAATCATTTAATGCGGAAGAAAAAACCTTCTTTACGTCACGCCAATAATCAGGTAAATCTCCGTTATCTTCTCCTTTAAAGATTTCGGAGAATTTTAAAATATGGTCAAGCTTAATTTCTTCCTTTATTCCTGTTGCCTTTTTAATTCCGGCTATGAGTTTATAGTAATCCTTTATCGCTTCGGGTTTAAGCTGAAGATTTATGCTGTTGTTAACGCTTCTGTCAACTGAAATAAGTGCCGTAATCTTACCTCTTGAAATTTTCTGGCTGACAATTTCCTTTATTTCCGGCTCTTTATCCGTAAAAGCAAGAGGCAGTCTTGAAGCAATTTCAAGATACTTGCTGTTAATGCTTCTAAGCTCGATACTTATGCTGATTTTTTTTGTGGTTTTGGAGGCTTTTCCAAAACCTGTCATGCTTACAATCATTTATTTCCTTAAATTAAATAAACTTACCGGCTTTTGCAAATAATACTTGCTCAATTCCGATTTTAGATACTGGAATGCGTCTTCGGCCGATTCTGATATATAAAAAAGCTTTAAATCGTCCTTGCCGATTAATCTCTTTTTTAAAAGCTCCTCAAAATTTAAAACTCTTTCCCAAAAGTTTTTATCGTGC
>Ga0326597_10006464_pt1 | contig 16046 bp, 18 predicted proteins | sample RVTome_12_FD_203789 | JGI IMG/M metagenome (GOLD analysis project Ga0326597, IMG submission 203789) | Soil microbial communities from uranium-contaminated site in the Upper Colorado River Basin, Wyoming, United States - RVT100D185 | ecosystem: Environmental > Terrestrial > Soil > Contaminated >...
ACCACGCATCTGGCATAATGATGGGGCGTCCCTGGATGCCCGTGCTGCCGTCGGCTGGCGCGAGCGTCAGCGATGCGGATCGCTACCACCTGCTCGGGCTGTACCGTGAGTTTGGCGCAGCGACCACCACGACTTCGGCGCCGACAACAACAGCGGCGCCGACAACAACGGCGGCGCCCGTCATCAGTGATATGGCGGGTGGAATAACAGTCAGGCCCACTTTATCTGGAGTTGTGCGCATGCCAAAGCAGTTGTATATCAGTGCGGACAACAATATTGAACTTAATGGTCTGCGGAACACATACACTGGTGCATACATCAACGACGCCACTGTGACATGTTCCATGTTTGATGGTGCGGGTGGAGTGGTGGTCACTGATGTGAACGCATCATATCAGAGCGGGACAGACGGCGATTACCTCGGGGTGATCCAGGGGGCAGACGTAGCGGCCCTCGTGGCTGGGATGATGTATTACGTCGAGATCACCATCAGCATTGATGGGGTGACGGACTTCCGTCGAATAGCGCGACGGGCAGCATATCGGCGAGTGGAGTGACGATAATTCTTCGACGAATAATAAGGAGTTAGGGCGGGGGACCCGTGGGTCCTTTTGGAGGCCCCCGGCCCCCGCAGGCGAAGCCAAGGTTATCGGCGGGGGTTTATGAGCGCGCATTTGGCATTCCGAATATGGCAAAACGGCAGGGGAGTAGGGGGAAAAGGGAGGATACCCAGTGGGTGGCCACGACGCAACGGGACGTGGCAGCGTTCTTTGGGGTGGCGCTGCCGACGATCCAGTTGTGGGTAAAACATGGGATGCCTGGGCAGCGGGGATTCTATGACTTGCCATCGATCTACCGGTGGCTGAAGAGCCAGGAGACGTCCGACAGCGATGCGCTCGAGAGGTACCGCGACGAGAAGGCGAAGATCGAGCGGCTGCGGCGTCTGGAGATGGAGCGACAACTGGTGTCGTTCGCGGCCATCCTCGGGTATCTGACCAGTTTTGCCAAGCACTTCAGGGAGCTCGGCGAGCAGCTGCAGCGTGAATACGGGGGAGAGATCGTCCGGTTGTTCAACGAGAAGATCGACGACGCGCTGGACGAGCTTCAGAGGGCGGACGGTGATAGCAGCGGAGAAGACGTACTGGCGATGGACGGGCGCCGAAAGAGCAGCCGTTAGCCAGATTCTGCGCGCGCTGCGATGCCGGACCATCCGGACGATCCGCCAGTTCGCCGAGCAGGAACTGATCATCCCGACCGGCCGGTACGCTGGGCGGCGGTTCGCCGTTGATCGGCAGCCGTTTATCGGCCTGTGGCTAGACGCGATCGACTCTGGGAAGTGGAACGAATACTGTGCCACAGGCCCGAGCCAGTCGGGAAAGTCGCTGTGCTGCTTCGTGCTGCCCATCCTGTATCACCTGTTCGAGATCGGCGAGACCGTAGTGGTGGGGCTACCTGACGCTGACATGGCGGCAGACAAGTGGGAGCGGGACATTTGGCCCGCGGTGGAGAAGACGCGGTATCGCGACCTGTTCCCCCGGAGCGGCCGGGGAAGCCGCGGAGGCAAGTTTGATACAATCCACTTTCTGAATGGGGCCACACTAAAATTCATGACCGGGGGTGGGAACGACAAGAGCCGCGCCCACTTTACTACCCGTGTCGTCTGCTTCACGGAGGTTGACGAGCTGGATACCTCACACGCGAGCAGCGTGGAGGCAACAAAGGTCAAGCAGATCGAGGCTAGGACACTGTCCTACGGCGACACGAGGAGAATATACAAGGAGTGCACGGTATCCGTCGAGACTGGCCACATCTGGAGTCGGTATAAGGCTGGCACGGAAAGTCGGATCGCGCTGAAGTGCCCGCACTGCAAGGCGTACGTGAGCCCGGAACGGGATGATCTCCGGGGATGGAAGGAGGCGACAAACGAACTGAAGGCGGCCGCTAACGCCGCATTTCAGTGCCCTGCGTGCTCAGCCATCTGGACGGAGGACGAACGCACAGTGGCAAACCAGACGTGCAGACTGGTGCATCGCGGGCAGGAGATCGACTTGAGCGGTGAGGTTTCCGGTGACACGCCGGAGGTCAAGACGCTGGGGTTCAGATGGTCGGCGGCCAATAACCTGTTTCTCTCGTCAGGGTTCCTCGGGGCGAGCGAGTGGCATGCGTCCAGGTCTATCTCGGAGGATGATGCACAGCGGCAGATGAGTCAGTTCTACTGGGCGGTGCCGTACTGCTCGCCGAACCTGCAGGCGACCCGGTTGGACTTCGACAAAACCCGCCGCAAGCAGGCTCAGTGGTCTAAGGGGCTGATCCCTGATGGGACGGCCTACATGACGGTGGGTATTGACCTCGGCAAACGGCTGCTGCACTGGGTGGCTACGGCGTGGTTCGAGGGCGACCAGGGGGCCCACACGTTCGATTACGGCCGCGAGGAGGTGCCATCGGACGACATGCCAGTGGAGAAGGCGCTCATGATCGCCCTCCGTGGGATGCGTGATCGGTGCGAGGCGGGCTGGGTGACGACAGAGGGGAAGCAGAGGCAGCCGGACCAGGTGTGGGTGGATGCTGGCTGGATGATCGATACGGTGTTCGACTTTGCCCGCGAGAGCAATCAGGATTTTTATCGGCCGATCATCGGGCGAGGGATCGCCCAGGACCGCAAGCGATGGTATGCCCAGCCAAAGAGGACTGGCGCGGTCGTCAAGCGGATTGGCAATGGGTGGCATATATCGTACGTGCCGGCCCATCGGGGGCACCTGGTGGAAATCAACGCCGATACATGGAAAAGCAGGGTCCACCAGATGCTGCTGCTGCCTCCCGACCAGCAGGGGTCGCTGACGCTGTACCGGGCCACCGACAACGAACACATCGGGTTCGTGAAGCACATGATGGCCGAACACGAGGAAGATGAGTTTGTCGCTGGACGCGGGATTGTGAAGCGGTGGCACAAGGACCATGCAAACAACCACTTGCTTGACGCGCAGTACATTGCGGCGGCGGCCGCATCGTTTGCTGGATTCGGTCTGTTCGATGAGGTTGACTTGCGTAAGGCGGCCAGCGACACGAACGGGTCACTTTCAATTCGCTCTTTGCAAAGGACAGAAGATGTCTAAGACACGGCAGTCGGGGACTGAATGTAAGGTGACGGTCGAGCAGGCGCAAATCGACGTGCCGCTCTTCGAGCCTTCGCCCAACGGGTACCAGTCGAGCGTACGCATTCACGATCAATTGCACATCAGCCGTCTGACACTGCGTCAGCGGCAGGCGATGTGTCACTTGTACGGTGGCCTTCGCAGAGCAAACGTCGAGATGGAGGGCCGGCCGATCGCACATCAGAATGATGCGATCCGTTGGCTGCTCGACCAGATCGCAGACGTTTGCGTGCCGTTGTAGTATTTCTGGTATTTCTGGTATTTCTGGTATTTCTGGTATTTCTTAGGTTTCATACCTAGCTACGCGTCAGCATGCGCCATGATTGGGACATGGCACTTGTCACTCCAACTACGCGGGCAGAAGCGGAAGCGAGCCTACTGGCGAACTCTGACTACCGGTCTCAGGCCAGTGGTACGTCCATGGCCAGGCAATATCGCCTGGACCTCCAGTATCTGATTCTGAGTCTGCCCGAGCGCGCCGTGCATGGGGGGCGAGGCGGCGAAGAAATCCAAACGAATGTGAAACTTCTGCAGGAGTGGCTTAATGAGGTAGAGGATTGGATTGAGTCGCAGCAGGACTCCGATCAGGGCGTCAAGTTCCTGGACTTCTCGGAGTACCGGTCATGAGTCGATCCAAAGTCATCGACAGGCACCACGTGTCTCTGACCGAGGCGTACGCTGATCTACGTCAGGCGTACAAGAGCAGCCAGACGAGCCGGTTTCAGCGGCGCCGGCCTGGCGCCAATGTGATCGGCACGACTGGCGACTACCATCTGGGCAGCGAGCGTGATTACTTCTTCGTTACGGAACTCTGCCGCGACCTCGAGCGCAACGACACGGTCATCTCGCAGGGTCTGCGCCGGCTGGTGGCCAATGTTGTCCAGGAAGGCTTTACTCTCGATCCGAACACCGGCGACGAAATTCTCGACCGTGACCTGAAGGATAACTGGGACGGCTGGGCGGCCGACCCGGATCAGGTGTCGACGAGCCAGGAGTTGGATTGGCCGGCGGTCGAAAAGCTGATGATGTACCAGACCGCGGTGGACGGCGATATCACGCTTTTGCCTACGAGTCGTGGGCAACTGGAGGTGATGGAGTCGCACCGCCTGCGAACCCCGCGGACCACGAAAAACATCGTTCACGGTGTCCTTCTCGACCAGCACCGGAAGCGTCTTGAATACTGGTTCACCAAGGAGCAGATCGACCCGCTGCGGCCCAGTTCGGCGCTGAGGGTGGGCGACATGCAGCGGGTGCCAGTGCGGGACAGCAAGGGGCACCGCCAGGTATTCCACCTCTACAACCCGAAGCGATGGACACAGACACGCGGGGTCTCGATCCTGCAGCCCGTCGTGGACGTCATCGGGATGCTTGGCGACGTGGAGTTTGCCAAGCTCGTCCAGCAGCAGGCTGTCAGCGCCTGGTGCATCCTGCGCGAGCGTGAGCTGGAATTCGTCGTCAACCGCCAGACTCCGACGCCAAACAATAACTTCAGCCTGCCGGACACGCTGGATGGGACGCTGAGCGGGATTGCAGCTGGCATGGAAGTCACTGCGGCTCCGGGTGAGAAGATCACCGGGTTCTCGCCGAACGTTCCGAACCAGTCGTTTTTCGAGCACGCAGGGCATTTGCTGAACATCATCGCGATCAACATGGATCAGCCGGTCGCGGTGTTCATGCTCGACCCCAGCAAGACCAATTTCAGCGGCTGGCGAGGCGCGGTCGACCAGGCCCGTCTTGCGTGGCAGTGGTGGCAGCAGTGGTACGCCAATCGACTGCACCGGCCGACGTACGTGTGGAAACTGCGTCAGTGGATCGCCGGCGATGCGATTTATCGTGCGGCATCCGAGCGATCGGACGTCAAGATATTCCAGCATGGTTGGCACCGTCCGAAGTGGCCATACATCGAGCCCATGAAGGACGTGCAGTCAGACCTGCTGCGCGACCGCAATGGGCAGACCAGCAAGCGACGGCTGCACGCAGAGAGGGGGCATGAGTGGAGCGAGATTGCCCGTGAGATTGTCGAGGACAACTCGCTGGCAATTCGGATGGCCAAGCAGGAAGCCACAGCGATCAACAAGGCGTTCCCTGATGATTTCCCTGTCCACTGGAGGGAAATTCTGAGCCTTCCGACGCCGGACGGAACGCAAATCAATCTGATGGCCGAGGCCGCCAACGAGCCTTCGGACGCTGAGCGTAACGGTGAGGCACAGGGAGGAAACCGCAAATGACTGGTTCGCGTACGATCCACATCGACCACATCAGCAGGATTTCTCCCAAGCATCTCGAGCAGTTTTGGGGGCCGTGGGCGATCGGCACGGAGTACGCGGACAACATTCTGAACATGCTGGCCAGCATGGACATGGCAGAGCACTCCATAGACCAGCGTTCGCCGGCGGTCGACTATCAGGTGACTACCGACGGGATCGCGATCGTCGAGGTGCAGGGGATGATGACCAAGCGTGGTTCGTCGTTCTCCGGCAACCCGGGGACGGTCGAGCTGCGTAGGCAGGTCAGCCAGGCAGCGAGGGACCCAGGGGTCAAGGGGATCCTACTGTCGATCGAGTCGCCCGGTGGGACAGCGGCCGGCACCAAGGAGTTTGCGGACGCGGTTGGGCAGGCGTCACAGTCCAAGCCAGTGTTTGCGTACATCGAGGACTTGGGGGCGTCAGCGGCCTATTTTGTCGCGAGCCAGGCTACACAGGTGTGGGCGAACAAGCCGGCGATGGTCGGATCGATCGGTACGTTTATGGTCGCGATTGACCAGAGCAAGATGGCTGACGACCTGGGCGTGGTGGTACACGTGGTCAAGGCTGGCGAGTTCAAGGGCGCCGGTGTCCCTGGCACGCCGGTGACCGAGTCGCAGTTGGACTACTACCAGGGGCTCATCAATCAGGTGAACGACGATTTCCTGGCAGCAGTCCAGGGTGGTCGTAGGATGTCTCAGGATGCCTTGGCCGCAGTGGCCAACGGCAAGGTTTACCTTTCTACCGAGGCCAAAACAAAGGGGCTGATCGACCAGATCGGTACGTTTGAGGTGGCCATGAAGGAGCTGATCAACATGGCAGAAACACAGACTGCCCCCAAACCGGCAACGCTGCAGGAACTGAGGAGCGCCCTAGTGGGTGCTGACAGCGATTTCCTGCTGGAACAACTGTCGGAAAACGCAACACTTCAGGACGCCCAGGAGGCGTGGATCTGCGAGCAGAACGATCGCCTGGCTGTGGCCCAGAAGGCGGTCAAGGAAGCCGAGGAGAAAGCAGCGGCGGCCGCATCGGAGGGCGTCGAGCCGATTGGCGAGCAGGCGGCGAAGGATCGTGGGCGTGACGGTTCGGCTCGCGACGAGTGGAACGAGCGTATCGAGAAGAAGGTCGCCGGTGGAATGGACCGGCCACGAGCGGTGATGGCGGTCAACCGGGAGAATCCAGGGCTGCGAGAAGCGATGCTGGCCCAGGTCAACGGATAGATCCAAGCCGGGCGGGGGTTCGGCGTGTGCCGGCCCCCTACCGTTTTGGACTCACATACGAAGGAGTAACACAAATGTCTCAGTTTTCGGATGGCAACTACAAGGCATTCACTGCATCCGCTGCGATCCCGCAGTATGCGCGAGTCACGCTCGCGAGCACGGGAAAGATTGCGAAGTCCGGCCTGGCGGAAAAAGACATCGGCACGGCGCAACAGGCGGCGTTCGCCGATGGCGACGTAATAAACGTCAAGATGCGCACGGCTGCCGGCACCCACAAGATGATCGCCAGCGAGGCTTTGGCGATCGGCGCGACGGTGTATAGCGAAAGCGAGGGCGAGGTACAGGACACCGCGCAGGCAACGTCATTCATCGTGGGGACGGCACTGGAGGCTGCCACTGCGGATCAGGACATCATCGAGGTCATGTACAACATGCACGGCGACACGGCCGCCACCTAACGACTACGCGCTCCGCGTAACGGTCACCCGGCTTGGAATCGCAGGTGATATTACGGGAGCAAACCAATGCCTTCACCTTCTGCATCTCTGGCGACTCAGCGTCCTGATCTCGCCTCCTCGTTTATGGAGTTCGACCTGCTGGCCAATCAGCAGGGATTCATCGGACCGCAAGTGTTTCCGGTGGTCGAGACGGCGAAGCAATCCGGAAACTTTGGCAAGATTCCGTTGGAGCAACTTCTGCAACATCCCGACACTTCCCGTGCGCCGGGGTCGGCATACAATCGGACTCGATGGAAGTTCGAGGCGGCGACCTACAACACGGATGAACACGGCATCGAGGAGCCGGTAGACGACCGCGAGGCGGCGATGTACTCCGACTATTTCGACGCGGAGGTGATCGCAGCGCAACGTGCGTACCACTCAGTGCTCGCCGCTCAAGAAATGCGAATCGCCGCCGCAGTGTTCAACGCGACGACTTGGACCGGGGCCGAACTGACTACCGTGATCACCAACGAGTGGGACGACGCGGCGAACGCCGTACCGTTGACGGACGTCGAGGCCGCTGTCGGTAAGGTGTATGACGGCTCGGGCCTGTGGCCCAATGCATTGATCATCAACCGGAAGGTATTCAGGAACCTCCGAAACGTCGACCAGATCGTGGATCGGGTGAAATATCAGGGGTTCGTCGACGTCCGGGCGGGAAACGTCACGATCGAGGCACTGAGCCAGGCGTTCGATTTGCAAATCATCGTGGCTGGTGGCACGAAAAACGCAGCCATTGAGGGTCAAGCAGCATCGATCGCTTCCATGTGGAGCGATGAGTATGCGATGGTGACACGCATCGCGATGTCGGGCGATTTTCGAGATCCCTGCATCGGCCGGACGTTCCATTGGGGCGAGGATGGCAGCTCAATCGGAGGCACGGTGGAGTCTTACCGGGATGAGGGCGTCCGCGGTGACATCGTGCGGGTGCGGCATGACGTCGACGAGGTGATTCTCTACCCGGAAGCAGGGCACTTGCTGTCCAACGTCACCACGTAAGGTGCGGCCATGACGTGGTTCGGGGACATTTACGCAGAGCAGTGTGTTCCGACACTGATGCACTTCCTTGGGGAATCGTTGGCCGGCATTTACATGACGCCGGCCGGCGAGTCGATCGAGTGTCGCGGCATCATCACCAACATCGGCAAGGAGGTCCAAGAGGACGAGACAGGAGAGCGTCTCCGCATCTCGCGAGAGTGGATCATCTCGACGGACCCCGATGGCGAGTACGGAGGCGTGGCGGACCCGGAGACAGCGGCCACGGCGATCATCGACGGCGTAACGTATGCCGTCCATGACGTGGAGGCAATCACGGAAAACTTTGCCAGGCTGTCTCTGGTCCGATTGCCGATCAAGCGGCGGTCGAGAAATAGTCTGAGGCGAAGCTGATGGTTTGGGTAGCGGCGGGAACGAACTGCATCACCGACACGGAGGACATGCTTCGTGACATGCTGTGCGCCACCGCTCAGTTTCGCGCATGGGTGGGGGAGTCGAGTGCGGCACTCGCGAGGGCGTACGTGTTCTCCACATCGATCCCCGACCCTGCCGATGCACGCTGGCCGGAGGACGGTGAGACATACAGCGCCGATTGGTGGGATCACCTGAGGAATTACGCGATCATCGGCACGTCGTCAGAGGAAGGGTTTATTTACGAGTACGCAGCCGCACCAAACGAGTTTTTGACGGCAGGGACGCTGGAATTGCAGTTTTATCGGTATTTCGATGTCGAGGATATCCAACTCGACAAGGACACGAGAACCGCGCTGAATGAGGTCGGTGGGATCATCCAGGCGATGCTTCCACTGGCAGGCACGGCTGAATACCACAGCATCAATGCGGTACGGATCATCAGATCTGACTGGGGGCCCGAAGACCAGGATCCGGACGCTGGGCGGCAATTTCGGGTGGTGGCGGACTTCGAGTGGAGCATGGGCAACAACCTGACGGGGAACGCATGATCATCCTGGTTTTCGACATCGAGTACACGGGGATTGCAGCGAACCCGCCGCGCGGATGGAAGAAGATCAAGCGAGATGCGTACAAAGAGGGCGGAAAATACTGGCACAAGACATTCGCCAGGAAACATTTCACGCACGCAGGTGCGAAGAAGTATGGATACGCAAGACGCAGCGGAGAGCAATTTCCGTTCATGAGCAAAGCCTTTCTCCGGTCATACACGGGGCAGAAATGGCGGAAGCACAAACACACCAATCCGCTTGTGTTTACTGGTGCGACTCGTGCGGATGTCATGACCAAGTGGCGTGTGCAGGGGACCAGGCCCGGCGGTGCAGTCGTGATAATGAATGCCCGTGGACTGAACCGTCGTCCCAAAGGCGGCAAGATCAATATGCGTGCCGAAATGGAGCGGGTCGTGCCCGAGGAAATTGCGAAGATGGCGCAGCACATCGGCGCGAAAGCAAACAAGGCCCTAGCGGAACTGCCGCGGCGAACGCGGCGACGGAAGCGCATCGGAGGTAAATGAGCAATGTCTGATTTTCGCGTCTCGTGCCAGGTCCGCGACGTCACCAGCGGCAACCCGCAAATCACGTTCGGTTTCGCCAATGTATCTTATTCGCCAGCGGGCACGCACGACGACCGGCGCACGGTGGAGGTCGGTACGTCTGAGGTCGAGTACACGCTGTCGACGGACATCGGTGATTCTGGCTTTTTGCTGGTAATCAACAACGGCCCGACGAATTACGTGCAGTTGGGATGGGACACTGGCGTCTACAAGCATCGCCTGCGACCTGGGATTCCATACCTGATTCCACTTGAGCCGGCCATCGCGAGTTTCTTCATGAAAGCGAACACCGCGGCCTGTGAGGTCATGTTCCACGCATTTGAGGCATAACCATGGTTACAGCTGCCCACCAACTCAACTCGGTCTATATCGACACCGACGCCGTGGCTGCAACCACGATCGGCGGGATTACCCGCAAGACGATCAACACGGGCGTCGACATCATCAAGGAGAACAACTCCGGTTCGATGTATCCTGAGGCCGCGTACGTCTCGAACGCATCACCCAGTGCGTCATTGACCACGACGCACTGCGAGGAAATTCTGGTGCCAGTTGGCGTGCGAGCCATGTGTATCACCAGCGCCACGAATACCGGGGTCCATTTATGGGCCCGAAAGCTGCTGTGCAGCGGTATCGCGGCGGGAGGATCGCACCAGAAGTACACGTTCCGTAACGGGATCCTGATTCCCACGACGCTGACGTGCAACCACCAGGGTAATGCGGCCATCGACTTCCAGATTTTTGGGGTGGCACTGTCTGCTTTGGCCGCGATGGTCGTGGCGACGGACCAGGCGATTTTGACGGACAACACCGTCAATACGGATCGATGGACGCTATGGAGTGCGTCTGTCGGTGGAACCGCGCTCGGTGGTCAGAAGAACGTCTCCATTAACTTCGGCAACACGCCGCTTCTGGAGAGTGCGGACGGCGACATGGCCCCCACGTTTGCCAGTGTCCAGGAAACGGCGCCGATGTTTACCTTCCGCGGCATCGACCCGGTGGGATGGTGGGTCGCGTCAGGCGGGCTGGCTGGTGTCGGGTGCACGCACGCGAACACCATCATCTACCTGAAGCAGCGTGGAATAGCGGTCGGGGACTCCGCCCACATCAAGATCACGGCCGCCGGCCTGGCGTACTCGCAGCAAGCGTTCGACGCCAGCGGGAACGCCACTGGCGAAATGGATTTGATCGTGGAGTGCACGGAGGACTCCGCGGGTACGGCGCCCATGACAATCACGGTGAATTCGGCAATTAGCTAGGGCAGCAATGGCAGGATTTCTGTACTACGTGTCCGGTCACCAGGGCACGTTGTCACTGGACGGCGTGCGCAATCTGGGGCTGGGGTATGCGTTTGACGCGGCGCCATCGTGCGCCAACGTGGAAGGTCCGGACGGAAAGCGCGGGACCGTGTTCGCCGCGTTGGACCGCGCCGGGGCCCCTCCCCTCGGCTACAACGCCAAGACCCAGACTTGGCGACGTGTTCCGCGGCCTGACAAGGCGATCCCCGCTGCCCAGGTGTGGGTGGGCTCGGTCATGGACGACCCACCCACGCCTTCTATTTTGGGGCGGCCGGCGATGCTGGACGGGTATCCGGTGACACTGCCGGATGGGAACCAGTGGCTTGTGCCAGTCGCCAGGCGTTACGCCGATGATGCCGGAGAGGTCGGCTGGTACATGACGCTGCCTCGTTACCTGGACTACACGGACGACGGCAAGTTTGTTGAGGGCGGCGTCCAGCGGCAGTATCAGAGGCTGTGGGCTACGGCTGAAGAGTTCGTCAAATACATGGGAGAAACGATCCAGCAGGTGAAAACCGGCGATCCCATGCAGCTGGATTTGCAGGCTCACTTTCGCGATGCGGTGACGGCAGTCCAGACCAACTACTACGTCGCGGAGGTCGAGTTGGCGATGCTGGGCGCGTTGAGCACCGAATCCGCCACGCAGATTATGCTTACACTGATCGATTGGTTCACGTTTCAGGACATCATTGATAAAAAAAAACTCTCAGAAGCTGCCAGTTCCGAGCCTGGCAGCTCGGGCGATGTGACCGGTACAGCCCCACCATTGGCGAAATGATGGCACTAGACGTGCTGGGTGATTGATGGGCGCGAGAATCAACATCAGCGGAAACGACGCAGTCGGCCCCATCATGGATGGGCTGAACAAGCGTCTTGACACGATGGAGGCAAAGCTCGGCGACGTTTCCAAAAAATCCCAAGTCGCACAGCGGGATCAAAAGGAACTGTTTGGCCCCGCCGCTTTGGCAAACGTCACGAAAATGGCTGCCTCCTATCTCTCCGTTGCAGCTGCAGTCGCCGCGATGACTCGCGCGTTAACCGCGGCTAAGTCTGCACGTGACGATCTGACAAGGAGTCAGGCGACTGGCGCGTCCGCGACATCACAGTTAGCGCAGGTTGCAGGTAACGTGCCCGGCGGAATGCGGGCGCTGGACAAAATGTCCAAGGCGCTGAGAGTTCGAGAAGGACTAACCGAAGACCAGGCAGCCAACCTACTTTTCTCGTTAGGGTCAACACCAAATGCGGAAGCGATAAAGGAACGCGATTTTTATGGCAGGTTGGCAGGTCGTGGGGCAGTACAGGATTTGCCAGGTCTAGTCACATCTGCGGCTGGGTTCAAGCAGAACTTCCCCGGGCGCAACCTGTCTTATGAGCGATCGACCGACATCATGCTTGCCGCGGCTGGCGGCAATCCAGCAAGGGCGCAGGAGCTGGGCAGCGCACTTGGCCCGGTGAGTCAACTAGCTGGTGCGGCTGGCTGGTCTCCCGAGGAAACAGCGGCGGCGGTAGCGATTCTGTCCACCGGTGCGACATCGCCAAACATCGCAGCGACCCAGGTTAAGGGCATTCTGCGGGCCCAAGTAGTACGGCCAGAGCTGCAAGGAAAGTCACCCGTTGAGTTAGCGCGGATGGCATCCACGATGAGCCTGCCTGAGATCCGTAAACTGGTGCCAAAGAGTGAGGGCATGATCGGCCTATCTGCATTAGGTGGTCAGGCTGACTTGCTAGGCGATTTCACCAAGCAAATCGCCGGTAGCGGTGGTATCTCTCGTCGAATTGCAGGGGCACCTAGACAGCTCGAACGAGTCGAGGCTGACTTTCAGCGGCGGAAGGTCGAGCAGATGCGGAACATCCGGTCTGAGAAACAAGGTGTGGACGCGGCAAAGGCAGAGGCCGCCATCCTGGGCGTACAGAGCGACATTGCCGCTGCGGGCATGGGGACCGTCAACGAGAGCGTCAGCCAAGCAGGTGCGAGGATGTTTGGGTGGGCAGCCAGAAATCTGAGTGAGGATCCGAACGTCGTGGCTGGGTGGGCCCGCATCGGCGGTAGTCTGTTCGCCGATCCTGGTAGTCCCCGTGGCGGAAACCAGGCGGTCGTCGACGAGCTGCGAGAGATCCGACAGAACACGGGCCGCGGCGATCTCCGCCAGAGGGAAAACTGATGGCACTCAACACGATAGGTCCGTACCAGTTCGCCGTGATTCAAGGGGTGCCGGGGATCTTGACTGACGCAATCGAGGTGATCGAGCGGCCCAACGTGAACGGCACTGCGCTGCGTGGCCTGGGTCGCCACGGCATGCAGTTCGTCGCGCGTACGATCGAGGATGTACCCAGTATTTGGGACGCACGATACCGTCTGACCGCGTACGAAACCCTGGTTGGTGCGGATGCGGTCCCCCTGGTGATAAACGACGTGGATTATTTTTCGACCGAGGGCATCCTGGTATCCGTGTTGGCAGTCACGCCGATTCGGATCAGCAAGGCTGGGGAGATTGTCGGGGGCATCTCGCCCGGGTCACAGGCGGTAGTGTACGCGGCGTGGCAGATGAAGGTGATCGAGGTGTAGCGTGACGTTCGGCCTGACCGCATTCCGGAACGACATTCCAGCGACGGTAGTGCACGTCCGCGCGAGCTGGGCTGACGACTGGGTTGCGGTCCCGTACCTGCACGTCGAGTCACTTGGGTACTCGGTCGGCGGCGCATTTGGAAGCGCCATGATGCGGTACGAATACGGCCGCATTCAGCGCGAAGGCACAACAGCCTTTGCCGCGTACGTACCGCTGGCGATTGACAGATACTATGTCCGGATCGCCTACACGCCCAACAATGCTGGCTCGGTGGTGTCGTACTGGTACGGGGTCATTATCTCTTCGACCGACGAACCACTTGGCACGTCGTTGAGCATGTCCGCGGGCAATCAGAGCCTCACGGCGGTTACGCTCGACTGGCTGCTAACTCAGAAGCAGATGACAGCAAGCTGGGTCGCCAGTGGCAGCGGCAAGCAGGAGATCGACCGCGCCATTGCGTTCAACGGCGGCGACGGCGAGACTGGCACAACGGTGGAGAACAAGAGCAGCATACCTGGTCCCGACGGTGTGCCGGTGTTTTCGGAAAAGTTGATCAACGCGGACCTGTGGACCGCCGCGGACATCCTGGAGTACCTGATCGAATACTACCCGCCGCACGATGGCAACGGTCCACCATGGTCGATCAACGGGACCGTGAGGGCACATCTGGATTGGTTCTCGCCACGCGTGCCGTGCGAGGGTCGCACGCTCTACACGGTCATCGACTCGCTGATCGATTCCCGCCGCGGGCTTGCGTGGTACGTCGACTCGTCATCGGCTGGCTGCGAGATAAATGTCGCCAGCTACTCACCCACGACGATATCGCTATCCGACGACAAATCAATCCCGGCCAACAGCCCCAACACGGTGACTCTGGACGGCGAACGACAAGTCGGGCGGGTCGTGACCGTGACAGACTCGCAGGACAAGTATTCGTCGGTGCGGGTGACGGGAGCCCGCCGCGGGTGTTGTTTCACTGTGGGCACGCATGATAACACGCTCGTATCCGACTGGAGTTCGACCGATGAGGCGATGTATAAGCAGGGCGACCCCACGGCCGCCACAAAGACTCTCGCCGAGGACAAGGCGAAGCACGACACCTACCGATCGTCGGATTACCTGCGGCACGTCTATACGCGGTTTCGCCTGCCGAACAATTGGGATGGCTGGGCTGGCAACGGTACTGATTTTCCCGCGAGCTATGTCTGCCCATTCGTCGATTCGTTCACGGGAGACATTGCTGGTAGCGGCGTGCCGTTCTGGCAGGACGGTCTGCGATTTAAAAAGAAACTGCCTCTGCGCGAGTTCCATGATTACCGAAGTTCGGTCGAGTCGCCAGTGGACAACACACCGACTGGTGCCACGGCGGATTATCTGGACTCGTTCGCCATCGCCAATATCAGCGGCACGCGGGTGATGACGCACGAACTGCAGGCGTGGTCAAACAATGAAATCGGGCCTGCGGGCGGCACCGAGATGGCGAGCAACCTGGAAGTCCTTCCGAACGCCGCTGCCCTGTACGTTCGCCCGCAGAGCATGCCGCACGCACAGGCGGACGGCGAATTCGACATGGTCGTGGATGGCAGTGACACGCCTACGATTTTTACTTGGCTGGCGTTGATCTGCACCGTATTTGTCGAGTGGGATGCGTGGGTCGAGGCGACCTACCCGCAAAATGCAGCCGCCGAGATAAACGACATCCAGTCGGAAATCACGATTCAGTTTGGCGACCGCGCCCGGATGGACTATGTGGCGAAGGGCACGGTTCTGGGTGTCGAAGAGGGCAACTTGGTGATGGCCACCCAGGACGGGTTTGTGCGCAACGACCACCCGATACTGCGAGATGTCGCACGTCTGGCGTGGCAATGGTACAGCGAGTCCCGCAAGGCAATCCGGATGACTGTGCAGCACGTCAGCAACGAGCTGGAAGTTGGCGATCTACTGGGCACGGTGGACGGGGATACGGTCAACTCATTGGTGACGTCCGTGCGCTATGACTTCGGAAATGGCACGACCGACATTACAACGCAGTTCGCCAACATCGACCCGAGGGCATTGGTCGGATGAAAGAACGCGGGCCACGATCTGAGAGGCTTCTGCAAACTGAGCAGGAGGCTGCGCAACTGCACCGTCTCGGATCGCCCACGGTGTCGAGGCTGCCCGGCGGGATTCCTCGCAAGCAAGTTCGGCTGGCCTATACCACCACAACTGCGAGTTACCCAGCTGCGGGCAATAAATTTGAGATCATGTTCGTCGATGCGGACTACACAAAAGCCGACGGGGACGAAACGCCAAACACGACAGACAGGCAGCCGTACGCACAGGAGTGGGTGTGCAATATATCTGGCGAGCATATAGCTGAGAACACGCTGATCGAGGTATTTCAGGTCGGGCTGAAGTGGTATACAGACACAAAGAGCGGCGCTGGTCTTGTGTTGGCCTGGAACGGCGAAACCGTTATCCACCCGAAGCTCAGCGGGCAGATGTTCTACGCCACCCGGGACGAGACATTAGCGCGCAAATATAAGTCTGGCGATGTGCTGGA
>Ga0326597_10006466_pt1 | contig 16044 bp, 17 predicted proteins | sample RVTome_12_FD_203789 | JGI IMG/M metagenome (GOLD analysis project Ga0326597, IMG submission 203789) | Soil microbial communities from uranium-contaminated site in the Upper Colorado River Basin, Wyoming, United States - RVT100D185 | ecosystem: Environmental > Terrestrial > Soil > Contaminated >...
CGCGCGCCGCCGGCAAGCCATGGAGCTTCCTGCATATTTCCAGGGCCGAGATCGACCTGCCTGTCGGAACCGATCCCTACGCGGTTGAGGTGTATGCCAAGGCAGCGGAGAACCTGGGTCTCATGTTGCGCAAGCGCATCCTCACCCGCGACCCGGCGCGCTACTACTATGCCTACCGCCTGGTCATGGGCGGGCACTCGCAGACCGGCCTGGTGGCGGCGGCCTGCCTCGCGGACTATGACACCAATCGCATCCGCAATCACGAGCACACGCAACCGGACAAGGAAAACGACCGCGTGCGCCAGATCGACGCGCTGAACGCCCAGACCGGCCCGGTCATGCTCGCTTATCCGGAGGCGCGAGAGATAGACGGGATCCTGGCTCGCTGCTCGGCCGGAGCGCCCGATGCGGACGCCACCGCCGAGGACGGCGTCCGCCACTCCCTATGGGTGGTGCGCGACGCCGATATCCAGGCGCGCCTGACCCGGGCCTTTGATGCCCTGCCCGCCCTCTACGTTGCCGATGGCCACCACCGCTCGGCAGCGGCCTCGCGGGTCGCCGCCGCGCGCCGCGCCGCCAATCCGCGCCACACCGGAGAGGAGAATTACAACTACTTCCTGGTGGTGATCTTCCCGCATCACCAGATGCGGATTCTCGACTATAACCGCGTCGTCGCCGACTTGAACGGCATGGACGCCGGAGCTTTCCTTGCGCGCGTGCGGGAAAACTTCTCCGTGGAGAGCAGCGCGGCGCCGGTGAAGCCGGCCAGGCCGGCCGAGTTCGGCCTGTATCTGCCCGGACAGTGGTATCGCCTGGCAATCAACCGTGAGCGGATTCCCGCCGGCGATCCGGTGGCTCGCCTCGATGCGAAGCTGCTGGCCGACCACCTCCTCGGGCCCGTTCTCGGCATCGAGGACTTGCGCCGCGACAAGCGCATCGACTATGTCGGCGGCATCCGCGGCCTCACGGAACTGGAGAAGCGCGTGGACAGCGGCAGGATGGCCGCAGCCTTCGCCCTTTACCCCACGAGCATGGTGGACCTGATGGCCGTCGCGGAAGCGGGCAAAGTCATGCCGACGAAATCCACGTGGTTCGAACCCAAGCTCGCGGACGGGCTGGTATCGCACGTCCTGGACTGAGTTCTGAGTGCTGAGTGCTGAGTGCTGAGTTCTGAGTGCTAGAACTTGTAGAACGTCGCGTTGAGCCAGGCGACGAGATCCTCGATTTCCTGCCTGGTGAACTTGGGGTTCATGCGGTCGTTCCACTTCTCGGTTTCCTTCTTCAGCGCCGACAGCGTCTTGACCTTGGCGCGCGGGGGCACGTAGAGCTCGGTGCCGTGGCAGCCCAGGCAATCCTCGTGCAGCTTCGCGCCGCGCGCGGGATCGCCGGCCGCGCCAGCTGGCGCCGCCAGCAACAGCGCGGCGCCTGCCGCGAGCAGGAATCCAGCGAGTCTCACTTGCCATCCCCCTTCGGCGGGGCCGGCAGCACGAGCTGCAATCCCCTGAGGCGGGCGCGTTCCTGCATGGCCTTGATGTGATCGGCGCGCACCTTCTCCTTTGCCGCCTCGGTCTTCGCGGCGGCGTAGCGCCGGCGGTAGTCCTCGCGCTCCTTCGAGGTCATGAGCTCGGACCCCGGGATGATCTCGCGTTTTCCCGCGCGCTCCTGGGTGCGGCTCTTGACCTGCTCTCGCTGCTGCGCCTGCTGCTGAGCGCCGACGTCGAGCGCGGCCGCCAGCATGACGGCGGCGGTGCTGACGGAAATGATGATCCGGAGGACCGTGTCCATGGGATGGTTCCGACAAGGATAAGCCGACGCCGGGAATCTAGCCGGTCATCGCGGCCGGCGGCTTGATGCAGATCAAACCGGCGCGAAACACCGCTTCCATGATCTGCGTTCAGCTTCGAGCTTCCAGCCAGACCGGCTCACGCCGCTATTCGGCAATCAGCAGCCAGCATACAGCTTCGAGCTAGCGTGTTTACGCTGACCGCTGACCGCCGCGAGCAAAGCCGATTCAAGCTGATCGCTGGAATCAGCGCCTACGCGCTGACTCGTATAGCGGCATCACCCGCGCCGCGTACGCTGTGAGGTCCTTTTGGCGATTCTGCGGGGCGGGATGAGTCGAAAGAAACTGCGGTGGTGCAGCTCCGCCCACTTGGCCCATTTTCTGCCACAGCGTCACTGCGGCGCGCGGATCGTAGCCTGCCCGCGCGGCGAGTTCCACGCCGATGCGATCGGCCTCCTGCTCGTGCTCGCGCGAGTTGGGCAGGTTGAAGGTGACGTCGGTGATGATCTGCGCGAGCTGCACGCTGCCCTCGCCCAGGCCGAGCAGGGCGCCGCCCACGGAGAGCGCAATGCTTTGCGCGGCCGCCTGCGAGGCGCGTTCGCGCCCATGCTCCCGCAACGCGTGGGCGATCTCATGCCCCATCACCGCTGCCAGCTCATCATCGGTGACTTTCAGCCTCTCGATGAGCCCGGTGTAAACCGCCATCTTGCCGCCGGGCATGGCCCAGGCATTGACGTCCTTGGATGTGACAACGTTAACTTCCCAGGACCAGCGCGGCGCATCCGGGCGAAAAGCGGCGGTCGCGGGGATCAGCCGCTGCGCAATGGCCCGAACGCGCGCGACCTGCGCGGCATCGCGATTGAGCGCATTCTTGCCCGCCGCTTTCTTCATCTCCTGCTGGTACGCGACCGCCGCGCTCTTGTCGACCTGGGCGGAGGACAGCAGCATGGACTGCTGGCGCTCCACGCCCACGGCGCCGGGCTGGGTGGTCTGCACCGTCTGGCACGAGGCGAGCGCGAGGGCCGCTAGCATAGCCAGCGTAAACACCCTTGCGCGCGTCAACGTAAATCCGTCCATACGACTCATTATCGCGCTCGCCTCAATCAGTGCCTTTCCCGTACTTCCTTTGTGTCCTACACGTCCCTTTTGGTTCAAGATTCTGGTCCTCTTGGCGTCTTGGCGGTTCAATTATTATTCTATCTTTCTCGGCGGTTGCATTCAGCGGATCGGCACCCGCACATCGTTCCCATCAAGCCGGAACAACTGCCACGGACCGTCCTCTTCCCGGCACATACCGTAGCGGAATGGCCAGGTGTCGCGCCCCGGAGTGAAAAACCTCAGGTCCTGGAACCACGCGCAGGTCGAGGGATTGCCCGAATCCACGCGCAACAGCACCGGTTCCTCCACGAACCAGCGGTAGAACGCGAACTGCGGCTGCGACCAGGCCTCGCGCGCGATGGCGCGTTCGGCGGGCGACGAGCCGAAACGGTTCCCATGTACCCACTGCGCCTGCGCGCGCGGCAGGTAGGCCGCGTCGAGACGGGCGATGGTGCCGGCGTCCGCTGCTGGCCGCAGCGGCTCCCGCCGCACCAGGTTGATGAAACTATAGCGCGCTTCCTCGCCGCTGCGCACGACCACCATCCAGTTGAACGGCGAAACGGGGCGCGGCTGCGCCGTCACTTCAGCCTGCTTCAACCCGGCGCCCCTCGCGTACGCTTCGCCCCACTCCACCGCGCGCTCCTGCAGCACGCCCTGGAACGCGATGTAGCCGCAGAGCGCGGCGAGCCCCGCGATGGCGGGCACGTGCGAAGCGCGCCATACAGCGCAGGCAGCGAGCGCCGCGAGGATGATGCCGGTAAACCAGAGGTCGATGATGTAGGTGGTGCCGATGCCCACCCGCACATCGGAAAGCGGCGCGAGCACCATGGTGCCGAACGAAGTGATCCAGTCGCCCGCGATGTGGATGCCGAGGCCGAGCGCAATGACGCTGAAATAGGCGCGCCACGGCCGGTCGCGGCGCCAGATCAGGGCGCAAAGACGCGCCAGGAAATACGCCCACAGCGGAAGCAGGATGAGCGAGTGCGTTGCGCCGCGGTGATGCAGGAGATACTCGACGGGCCCGATGTAACTGATGACGAAATCGAGGTCGGGCGCGGCGGCCGCGAGGAAGCCGACGAACAGCCGCCGGCCGAGCGGCAGCGTCTTCTCATCGGCCGGCTGCGGCGCGGTCGCCCGCGCCAGCAACGCGCCGGAAAGCGCGTGCGTCAGCGTGTCCACGGATTCAATTCATCAAACCAACTCTTGCACCTTGTATTCCGGCTGAATGTCGAACAGCAGCCTGGCGTGCGCCCGCCTCAGCGCCAATTCGGCTTCGGCCGGGGTCGCGCATAGCGAGAAGATGAACCCGAGGTAACTCGCTCCCTCCGGAGGCGGGGCGATGATCTGACCGGGCTGCGCCGTGATCCTGATCCCGGTGACGCCGGGTGCCTCCAATGCGCTGTCCAGGTCATGAACGCCCTGATAAATGCCGCGCCGCGGGATGGGAATCATCATCACGCCGGCGCCTTCACGGGATGCGCTCAACGCCACGGGTTGGTTCAGCGCCGAGCGCAGGATCAGTTCCTCAAGCGTCATGCCGAGTGCGTGGTTGAGCGCCATGCCGCACAGACCGCCAATGGAGCGGGCAGCCATTTCCAGCAGCCACACGCCCTCGCCGTTGACCCGCATTTCGGCATGCACCGGCCCGGTGATGAGCCCGGCCTGGCCGCATGCGCGCTGCACCGTGCCATGAATTTCCTCCTGAGTCCGGTCGGGCAGGCGCGAGGGGGTGACGTAAATGGTCTCCTCGAAATAGGGCCCGTCCAGGGGATCGGGTTTGTCGAACAACGCGAGTACCCTGAGTTCGCCGCGATCGAGGATGCCCTCCAGCGCATATTCCCGCCCCGCAATGAAGCCCTCGACGACAAGACCCAATGAAGCGGCATCGCGGTCCGCCTTGTTCTGGATATCTCTCACCCGGTTCGCCGCCTGCAGGAATTCCCGGGCGTTGTCGGCCCGGATCACGCCGCGGCTTCCCGAAAGCCTTCTCGCCTTGACCACGATGGGCCACCTCAGTTGCGCAAGCAATTGGGCAGGATCGGCATCGCCCGGCAGATGGTGATAATCGGGGCACAGAAATCCGCGCTCTTTTTGCATCTGCCGGAACGCGAGCTTGTCGCGCAGCCGCCGCACCGCCTCGGGACGATTAGCCACAAGGCCCAGGCTTTCGTTGAGCCGCGCGGCGAGCTCGAGCCCCGGGTCGTCTACCGCCAGCACGGCGTCGGGCTTGTGCTGGAGCGAGCGCAAGACGATTTCGAGCGACTCACCGGGCCTGTCGAAATGCACCGCCATAATGGGGTCCAGCCCCCATGTCGGGGCCAGCTGGTGGCAGTAGTCGGCGGCCGTGATGATCTCGACATCCAGCTTCTGTCCTGCCGCAAGGAAGGCCTCGTTGCGGTATGAAGTGGTGGGCAGCAAGAGCAATACGCGCTTCATGACTCCGGTCAACGGCTACGGGACCTTAGAACCTTTGCAGCTGCTGCATCGTGGGTTCGGCGCAGCAGTACCACGGCTCCGAAAGATGCGGGATGGGCGCACCGAGGCTGAGGGGGTCGAGCGGCGGGGCGGTCTTGCCGAGCGCCTCGTGGGCCATCGCCCAGATTCTCGCGAATACCTCGCGGCGCAAAAGCCCTGCTTGCCCGGCGCTCGCGACGAACGCTTGAACCTGCTGTTGCAGCCCATCGACACGGGGGTCCCGGTGTCGCCAGGGGTAACCCAGAATCTTCGCGTCGAAATCCTGGATCAGGTCGCGGAAGCCCGGCAGTTTCAGCAGGTACGACCCCTGCGGGACCAGAAGGCGAATGCAAAGCTGGATCGGCGGCACGCTTTCGACCAGGTCGAGGTCGATGAGCCGCTGCAACAGCTCGACATAGCCTTCAAGCGTGGTCCACGGAGTGAAGGCGACGAAGGTCGGCGCGAAAGCGATGCCCGCCTGGCGCAGCAATGCCACGGCGCGGCCGAAATCCGCGGCGGTATGATTCTTGTCGAGGTATTCCAGTATCCCGTCGTCCACCGCTTCGACGGCGGCCGTGATGAACAGGCATCCACAGCGCTTCAACTCCGCCAGCAGGTCGGCGTGATCGATGAGATGCTGCACTTTGATGACGGCATCGAAAGTGACGCCGGGAAATTCCGCGTGCAGCGCCCTCGCGAGCTTCAGCGCATGGGTCGGACCATTGAAAAAATCCGGGTCCCCAAAGGAGATGTGCTCCGCGCCCTTTGCCACCTGGCTGCGGATGTCGGCCATCACCACATCCACCGGCACGATGCGGAATTTTCCCTGGTACACGGGCACCACCGGACAATGGCGGCACAAATGCTTGCAGCCCCGGCTGCCCTCGGCAAATCCCACGACCTTGCTGCTCCCGTCCGGCAGTTGCAGATGGGCGTAACGGGCAAGGGGCGGGAGCCCGGTCCGGTCGGGGGTGAGAAACTCGATCCTGCTGAGATTGATGAGCGGCTCGCTCTGGTTCCCATTGCGGCGAGTGCTTCGCAGGCGCTCGGCGAGGCTCAATAATCCCGGCTCGAATTCACCGCCGAGAACCGTTCCAACGCCAAGCCCTCTGAGGAGCATTTCGTTCATCGGGGCATACAGTCCGTAAACGCACAAGTGGGCCCCGGGGGCGAGCGCCTTGATGCGCGGAATCGCCTCGACCGCGATGCGCGTGGCGGTGTGCATGCCGACGTAGACCGCCACCAAGCTGGCGCCGGCCAAGGTGCGGGGATCGAGCCTTTGCAGCGAAAGGTCGATGCACGCCACCTGGAACCCCGCCCTATTCAGCCATGCGGCGGGCTCTGCGAGCGCGAAGGGCTGACGCCCCAGCTCGTAAGGATTGATCAGCACCGCCTTGAACGGCACGTCGCTTTTCACGCGCCCCGTGGTCTCCGGGGGGATGCCGGCGAGTGCGTCGAGGGATGTTTCAGCTCCGGCAGACATTTGCTTGTACTTCTTACTTCGACTTTGGACGCTGCTCGAACGCGCCTGCAACAGGCTCGCGATTCGCGCAAGCCTCCTCCATGCGCTTGACGTAGCGCCGCCACATTTCTTCCTGGTGGAGGCCGTAGTCATAGAGAAGGTCCCACGAATAGATGCCGGTATCGTGGCCGTCGGAGAAGGTGGGCTGGATCGCGTAGGTGCCGACCGGCTCGATATGCTTGATCTCGACATTTTTCTTGCCCACTTGCAGGACCTCCTGGCCCGGCCCGTGGCCGCGCACCTCCGCAGAAGGAGAGTAGACACGCAGAAACTCGCAGGGGAACTGGAACGTCTTGCCGTCGGCAAACGAAATTTCCAGGATGCGGGACTTCTGGTGCAGCTTGATTTCAGTGGGGTTGGGGATGTTCTTGCCCAATCCTGCCATGGCAGTACTCCTTCATCTGCTAGCCGCGTTGCTCGAATGATGCCTCGCTACCAGTAGTTTTCCACCGTGATATGGCCGGGGGCTTTCCGGCGGTTCTTCTTCAAGCCCCGTTCCTCGAGCACGAGGCTCGTATCGTGAACCATGTCGGGATTTCCGCATATCATGACTTGAGATTTCTCAGCGGAGAGCTGCACGCCGGCTCTGGCTTCCAGACGACTATCCTTGATCGCCTCCGGAACCCGCCCCTTGATCGCAAAATCGGTGTCTTCACGACTCACGAAAGGAATCACCTTCAGACGCTGCGGGTGCTCCTCGAGCAGCTGGCGGATCTGGTCTTGATAGGTGAGCTCCTCGGCTTGGCGCACCGCGTGAACCAGGACGATGCTCGAAAACCGGCGCCAGGGCTCTTCCGTTTTCAGGATCGAGAGAAACGGGCCGATCGCGGTGCCGGTGGAAAGCAGCCACAGGTTGTCCGCGTCGGGAAGCTCAGAAAGCGTGAGGAAGCCTGCCGCGCGCGGCGCAACGTAAATCGGATCGCCGCAATCGAGCTTGATCAGGCGTTGAGTCAACGGGCCGTTCTCGAGTGTGATGAAATAGAATTCCAGCGGCCGCTCGTGCGGGGCATTCACGAAGGAGTAGGGCCGGAAGACCATTTCGCCGTTGATTTCCAGGGCCACCTTGCCGAACTGTCCTGCTTTGAACGGCTCCACCAGCGCTTCAACCTGCAGCGAATGAAGCCGTTCGGTCCAGCGCTTCGAGTTCACGACCCGTCCTTCCGAGAACTTGCCCATGCTAATTGGTGGATGGAGCCACGTATCCCGCCGCCACGTCGCCGCCGCCGAAGTCATGTTTCTCCATCATCACTGTCTTTCTAGTCCCAGCGGTTGTCCCGCACCTGGATCACGCCGTCCTGCACGCGCACCGGAAACGTCGCGACCGGCTCGTAGGCCGGAGCGGTCAGCGCCTCACCCGTCCTGATACAGAAACGCGCCCCGTGGCGCGGGCAGACGATCTCGTCGCCTTCGATGGTGCCGCCGGTCAATTGCCCGCCGTCATGGCTGCACACATCTTCGATGGCGTAGAAGTCGCCCCCGAGGTTGAACACCACGACGCTCGCGCCGTCCACGTCCACCACGCGGTGGCTGCCGGGCGCCAGCTCGCCCACCTTAGCCACGGTGATCCAGTCAGACATTTAGCTCAGTCGCGGCGCATTAGTGACTTCGGCCGGAGCATGAGTCAGGCTGGCATTCCACGCTTACCATAGCGGCCTGCTGAGGTTTTCGGTGAACGAGGAAAACATGATGTTGAAGCTGAGGCTCACCCTCTCGTTTTCGCTCATATTCGTGTCGACGGAGTGTTGCAGGTAGGCCGGGAATACGAGAAGAGTGCCATTACTCACTTTCACCACAACCTGATCGGTATTCTCGGCCGTAAGCTGCACGACCGGTGGCCTGATGATACCGGTCTGATTTCTCGGGTCGTGAAAGTTTATGGTGTCTGCGCCTGGGTGAGTTCTAACGTAATAAGCGCCACTCAAGAAGTTATTTGGGTGACTATGAGACCGGTGTGCGGCACCCTTGGCGAGAACATTGACCCAGCAGCCGGTAATCTGGAAAGCGTCACAACCTATTCTCAAGAATTGCAGAATGCTTTTCGTCGCGTGATTTACACAGGAAACAAGATCCTGAAATTCGTCGAGTTCATGCAATGTCCGATCTGACTGCCACCCTTTTCCAGACGCCAGTTGGGGCTCATCTCGCCTCATCCTTTCAAGCGCCGCCAGAATCTTCGCATTTATCGCTTCGTGCTGATCCGCCTTGAGTTGCATCTTCCAGACCAGCGTCGGAAACATCGGAATGACATCCGATTCCTCAAACAACCGATGGTCCTTCTCCGCCATAAGTCACATTGGGCGACTCGCTTATCCAGCATTGTTCTCGTGTTCCTTGGCTGTCTTGGCGCCTGGGCGGCAAATTTTCTTCAAACGGCAACGACTTCGATGTCCGGTTCTATCTGGCGCACCAGGTTTTCAATGCCGGTGAGCGTACCGGAGATCGAGCTCGGACAGCTGCCGCACGCGCCCTGGTAATGCACCATCAGGCGGTTGCCTTCGAGGCCCATGATGTAGAGATCGCCGCCGTCGCCCTGCAGGTAGGGCCGAACCTGCTCGTCGAGTATTGCGTTGATCTTGTCGAGCCGCTCCTTGTCGGCATCGCTCAACTTGCTGGTGTCCGCAGTGGCGCCGGCCTGGGCCACGAGTTGCGCTGTTTGCGCGTCCGCCGATGGCGCCTCGCGGATCGGCACCGCGACCTTGCGCATGAGCTCCTGCCAGTCCGCCTGCCCGTCCTGCGTAACCGTGATCCAGTGGTCCACGTAGAACACGCTAGTGACGTGCTCGATGGCGAACAGCGCGGAAGCGAGCTCGTCGCCGTTCGCCTCGCCGACGCTCTCGTACGAGCGCGATATCCCCCAGGTCAACGGCTCCTTCAGGACGAACTTCATCGCGTTCGGGTTCGGCGTCGGCTCGATTTCAGCGATCTTCGGCATTTCAAAACCTGTTCATATCAACCACAGATAACCACAGAGAAACACGGATGTAATCTCCCGCTAGTGATCTCCTCGGGTTTGAATTATCTGTGTCCATCTGTGTTTATCTGTGGTTTCAATTTGATCCTGGTCTTGACCTTATCTGCGTTCATCTGCGGTTGCATTCAAGCGTTTCCTACCGGGGCGTGCATCGGGTCCTCGTCCGCCTCGGTAGTCGCGCTCGCCACCGAGTTGAGCGCCGCGTGCAGCGTGTGCCACGGCAGGATTGCGCATTTGACCCGCGTCGGCAGGTCGCGCATCCCTGCAAACACCGTCAGCCGCCCGAGATGATGCGGGCCGGCGGAATCGAGCTTGCCGGTCGCCAGGTCGCGGAATTCCTGGACCAGCCGCTCGACGTCATCCCTGGACTTGCCCTTGACCGTTGTCGTCATCATCGAAGCCGACGCCTTGCAGATGGCGCATGACTCTCCCTGGAAGTTGATGGCGTCTACTGCTTCATCGCGCAGCTTGAGCGTCAGCTTCAGGTGGTCCCCGCACAGCGGGTTGTGACCCTCGGCCCTATGGGTCGCATCAGCCAGCACGCCCCAATTGCGCGGCTTGCGGTTGTGGTCGAGGATGACCTCTTGATAGAGCTGTCTGCCGTCAGCCATCAGCCAAATACCTTCTGAACCTTCTTGATGCCCGCCACGAGCGCGTCCACTTCCGCGTGCGTGTTGTAGAAGGCAAACGAGGCGCGCGAGGTGGCGGGGATGCCGAAACGGCTCATCACCGGCTGCGCGCAATGGTGCCCGGTGCGGACCGCCACGCCCTCCTCGTTCAACAGCGTGCCGACGTCGTGCGGATGCACCCCGTCCACGACGAAGGAGATCACCGCCGCCTTCTTCTCCGCGGTGCCGATGATGCGCACGCCCGGCAGGCGGTTCACGCGGTCGGTCGCGTAATCCAGCAGGTCGGTCTCGTGCGCGTGGATGCGCTCCATGCCGACGCCGGTGATATAGTCCGCCGCCGCACCCAGCGTGATTGCGGCCGCGATCGGCGGCGTGCCGGCCTCGAACTTGCCCGGAATCACGTTGTAGATCGTCTTCTCGAACGTGACCGAAAGAATCATGTCGCCGCCGCCCTTGTAGGGCTGCATCTTCTCCAGCCACGCAGCCTTCCCGTAGAGCACGCCGATGCCGGTCGGCCCGAACATCTTGTGCCCCGAGAAGGCGTAGAAATCGCAGTCGAGCGCCTGCATGTCGAGAGTCATGTGCGGCGCGGCCTGCGCGCCGTCCACCAGCACCGGGATGCCTTTCTCGTGCGCAGCCGCGATCATCTCGCGCACCGGGTTGATCGTGCCGAGGGCGTTGGACACGTGCCCCACGCCTACCAGCCTGGTGCGCGGGCCGAGCAGCTTCAGGTACTCCTCGAAGATCAACTCGCCGCGGTCGTTGACCGGTACCACGCGAATCCGCGCGCCCTTTTCTTCCGCCACCATCTGCCACGGCACGATGTTGGAATGGTGCTCGAGTGTGGTGAGGATGATCTCGTCGCCCGCGCCCACGAACCTGCGCCCGTAGCCGTGCGCGACCAGGTTGATGGCGTCGGTGGTGCCGCTGGTGAAGATCACTTCGCGCTCTTCCTTTGCGTTGATGAACGCGGCGAGCTTCTTGCGCGCGCCTCCGTACTCGGCGGTCGCGATTTCCGACAGGTAGTGCACGGCGCGGTTGATATTGGCGTGCTGGGTAGTCTGGTAGCGGATCCAGCGGTCGATGACGGGCTGCGGCATCTGGCTCGACGCCGCATTGTCGAGGAACACCAGCGGTTTCCCGTTGATCCTGAGCTTGAGGATCGGGAAATCGGCGCGGATGCGCTCGACATCCAGGCTGCCCGCGGGCGCGCGCTTGAGTTCGGTTTGCAGGGCGTTCATAGCCGTACCCCCTCCCCTTTGACAAAGGGGAGGGACGGGGTGGGGATTTGGGTCTGCGCCATCACCGCTTCCTCGAGGCTCTCGACGAGCGAGGGCACCGGGATGCGGTCAATCACCTCGGCGCCGAAGGCGTAGGTGAGCAGATTGCGCGCCTGGCCTTCGGGCAGTCCCCGGCTGCTCAAGTAGAACAGCTGCTCGGCGTCGAGCTGGCCGACGGTCGCGCCGTGCGAGCATTTCACATCATCGGCGAAGATCTCGAGCTGGGGCTTGGTGTCCACGTGCGCCTTGCCCGACAGCAGGAGATTGCGGCTCTGCTGCGCCGAGTCGGTGAGCTGGGCGCCCGGCCGCACCACGATCCTGCCGTTGAACACCGCGTGCGCCGCGCCGCCGACGATGCATTTGTGCAGCTGCTTGCTGCGGCCGCTGGGCCGTGCGTGGTCCATCAGGGTGTGGGTGTCGGCAAGCTGGCGACCGGAAACCAGCGCCAGGCCGTCGATGCGCACCTCCGCTCCCTCCCCTTGCTGCACGACATAGAGGTTGTGGCGCGAGATGCGCGCCCCGAGCGTGATTGCGTGCGAGGCGTACTGAGCGTCCTTCGCCACCGCCACGGCGCAGGTGGCGATGTGGAAGGCACCGCTGGCTTCGCGCTGGAGCTTCACGTGCTGAACGCGCGCGCCGTCGCCCACCACGACTTCGGTCACCGCATCGTTGAAATAGACCGCATCGCCCAGGCTCACGAAATCCTCGATCAGCGTGCACTCCGAGCCGGACTCCGCGACCATCAGGCAGCGCGGGTAAGCCGCCGCCTCCTTTTGCGTCGAAATGTAGAGCAGCTGCACCGGCGTCGGGCATTTCTGATTGCGGGCGACCCAGATGAAGGCGCCGTCGCGCAGGTAGCAGGTGTTCAAGGCGGCGAATACTTCCTGTTCGAAGCCCGCATGGCGTGCGAGGTGCGGCTCGATCACCGTTGCATGCGTTCCGAGCGCCGCGGCAAGGTTGGTGACGACGACCCCGTACGGCAACCCGGCGTTGGCCGACAGCTCGGGGGCGAAGATGCCGTCCACGAATACCAGATGGGCGGTCGCCTCGGGCGCGATGAAAGGCGCGATGTCCGCCATTGCGAGCCTTGGCGCTGCGGCGACCGGCCGGAAATGGACCTTGGTGAGCGGCGAAATGTCGGTGAAGCGCCATTCCTCGTCGCGCGTGGTGGGCACCGTCAACGCATTGGCGCGCTCGAGCGCCTGCGCGCGCCGTTCGTTGAGCCAGGAGACGCCGCCGCGCGGCGTTTCATAGCCCTTCAGCAACGCCTCGATATAGGGATGACCGGTGACGGTATTCATCTTCGCTACGCGGCCTCCCTGACCCAGTCGTATCCGCGCGCCTCGAGCTCCTCGGCAAGGGCCTTGCCACCGGTCTTGACGATGCGCCCGCCCTCCATGACATGGACGTAGTCGGGCACGATGTAATTAAGCATGCGCTGGTAATGCGTGACGAGCACCACCGCGTTGTCAGGCTTGATGAGGCGGTTGACACCGTTCGCCACCACGCGCAGCGCGTCGATATCGAGGCCGGAGTCGGTCTCGTCGAGGATCGCGAGCCGCGGCTCCAGCAGCGCCATCTGCAGGATCTCGTTCCTCTTCTTCTCGCCGCCGGAGAAGCCGTCGTTCACCGCACGATCGAGAAAGCTCGCATCGATGTCGAGCAGCTTCATCTTCTCGCGCAAGTAGTCGTCGAATTCCAGGGGATCGAGCTCGTCGCCTCCGCGCACCGCCTGCACCGTGTTGTAGGCGAGCCGCAGGAAGGCGCTGTTCGAGACCCCGGGAATCTCGACCGGGTACTGGAAGCCGAGAAAGAGACCCGCGCGCGCGCGTTGTTCCGGCGCCAGCGCAAACAGGTCACTGCCGTCGTAGGCGGCGGTGCCGCCGCTCATCTCGTAGGCGGGGTGGCCCGCGAGCGCCTTGGCGAAAGTGCTCTTGCCCGAACCGTTGGGGCCCATCACGGCATGCACCTCTCCCGCGCGCACGGTGAGGTCTATCCCCTTGAGGATCTCGACCCCCGCGACCTTCGTGCGCAGGCCTTTCACCTCGAGCAGGACTTTGGACCCGGCGCGGATCATCCGACGCTCCCTTCGAGCTTGAGACCCAGGAGCTTGGTCGCCTCCACCGCGAACTCCATCGGCAGCTGCCGAAACACGTCGCGGCAGAAGCCGTTGATGATCATCGAGACCGCCTCCTCCGCGCCGATGCCGCGGCTCGAGAAATAGAACAGCTGGTCCTCGCCGATCTTGGAGGTCGTGGCCTCGTGTTCGACCGTGGCGCTGTTGTTCGTCACCTGGATGTAGGGGAAGGTGTTGGCGCCGCTCTTCGCCCCGATCAGCATCGAATCGCACTGCGAGTAGTTGCGTGCGTTCTCCGCGCGCGGTCCGATCTTCACCAGGCCGCGGTAGCTGTTGTTCGACTGCCCCGCCGAGATGCCCTTGCTGATGATGCGGCTGCGGGTGTTCTTCCCGATGTGCACCATCTTGGTGCCGGTATCGGCCTGCTGATGGTGGTTCGTCAGCGCCACCGAATAGAACTCGCCGATCGAGTTGTCGCCGAGCAGCACGCAGGACGGGTACTTCCAGGTGATAGCGGAGCCGGTCTCGACCTGGGTCCAGGAGATCTTGGAGTTCGCGCCCTTGCACAGCCCGCGCTTGGTGACGAAATTGTAGATGCCGCCCACGCCGTTCTCGTCGCCGGCGTACCAGTTCTGGACCGTCGAGTACTTGATCTCGGCGTTGTCGAGAGCAATGAGTTCCACCACTGCCGCGTGCAGCTGGTTGGTGTCGAACTTGGGCGCCGTACAGCCCTCGAGGTAGGAAACGTGGGAACCCTCCTCGGCAACGATGAGGGTCCTCTCGAACTGCCCGGAGGACTCGGTATTGATGCGGAAATAGGTTGAGAGCTCCATCGGGCATTTGACGCCGCGGGGGATGAAGCAGAACGAGCCGTCGGTGAAGACCGCGGAATTGAGCGCCGCGTAGTAGTTGTCGCCCGTCGGCACCACGCTGCCGAGGTACTGGCGTACCAGCTCGGGATGCTCGCGCACCGCTTCCGAGATCGAGCAGAAGAGGATGCCCACTTCCGCCAGTTTCTGCTTGTAGGTGGTCGCCACCGACACCGAGTCGAAGATCACGTCCACCGCGACGCCGGCGAGCTTGGCCCGCTCGTTCATCGGCACGCCCAGTTTCTCGAAGGTGCGCAGCAGCTCGGGATCGACTTCGTCCATGCTCGCGAGCTTCTTCGGCTTGGGCGCCGAGTAGTAGATGATGTCCTGGAAGTCGATCTTCGGGTACTTGACGTTCGGCCACCTGGGCTCCTGCATGGTGAGCCAATGGCGGTAGGCTTTGAGGCGGAATTCCAGCAGCCATTCCGGCTCGCTCTTCTTCGCCGAAATGAACCGGATGGTGTCCTCGGAGAGCCCCTTGGGCGCGGTGTCCGACTCGATGTCGGTCACGAACCCATGCTTATAGGGCTGATTGACCAGGTTTTCCAGTACTGAGCTCATTTCATTCGCTCCAAGCCGTCAGCGGTCAGTTTTCAGCCGTCAGCATGAATGATCGTTTTGGCCGATCGCTGATAGCTGGCGGCTGACAGCTACTTCTCACGCTTTTTCTTTGACGCTGAAGGACTCGCCGCAGCCGCACGTCGCGTCCACGTTGGGATTGGTGAACTTGAAGACCCGCTTCAGGCCTTCCTTCACGAAGTCGAGCGTGGAACCGTCGAGGGCGTCCAGGCTCTTCGCGTCCACCACCAGCTTCGCGTCGTGCGCCTCGAACAGTTGGTCGCCCGCCCGCACCTCGTCCGCGTAGTCGTAGATGTAGGCAAAGCCCGAGCAGCCAGCGTCCTTCACCCCCACGCGCAGGCCGATGCCCTTGCCGCGCTCGGCAATCTGCTTCTGTATCTGTTTCGCCGCGTTTTCCGTCAGTTGTATCGCCATTGCACGCCTCTCGTCATTCATCGTTCATCGTTCATCGTTCATCGTTCATCGTTCATCGTTCATCGTTCATCGTTCAACTTAGACCGCCATCGCCGTCAGGCTCCGAAGGCGGGAGACGACCGCCTTCAGCGCCCGCAGGAAATCGTCCACCTGCTGCGGAGTATTCCCGGCGCCGAGCGAGAAGCGCACCGCCCCGCGCGCGTGTTCCGGATCGACGCCCATGGCGATCAGTGTCGCCGAAGGCTCGGGGTTTGCGCTCGAGCACGCGGCGCCGGGGGCGACCGCGTAGCCTGCCTTGTCGAGCTCGATCACCAGGGTCTCGCCCATGATGCCCTTGAACGCGAAGTAAGATGTATTGGCAACGCGCG
>Ga0326597_10006468_pt1 | contig 16042 bp, 9 predicted proteins | sample RVTome_12_FD_203789 | JGI IMG/M metagenome (GOLD analysis project Ga0326597, IMG submission 203789) | Soil microbial communities from uranium-contaminated site in the Upper Colorado River Basin, Wyoming, United States - RVT100D185 | ecosystem: Environmental > Terrestrial > Soil > Contaminated >...
CCATGGAAACAAAGAGGTTGCCTCAAGACAACAGTGAAGCAAAAAGAACCTGGTATGACATTTTAAAATACTTGAAACTATGACATTTTAACTTCCTGTTGACAGTCTATTTGTATATGATTGACAAATGATACTTTTTTTGCTACATTTATCAGCTAGTAACGGTTGAAATCAATTCCAAAGGAGGAATCATGCATAGAATGTTCTTTTCTTTTGCGTTTTGTTGCCTGTTGGTTTGTCTGCCGGCGGCGGCTCAAGAGACCGACCAACCGCGGCCATATCCGCGGGTCGGCGTTTACCGGACGAACCCGAGCGAGATTACCCCGGCTCTGGCCAAGCGGCTGGCTAAGTTTGAACTGATTGTTCTGGATTACGAAACAGTCGGCGTTGAGCAGGTTCGCCAGCTCAATCCCAACTGCAAAATTTTGGCCTACTGCAATCCGATGGAGCTGTTTGATCCAGCCTATCGGGGCGATAATGGTCAGGCCGCGGGGTTTGCCCAGGTCTATACCGGGCGGCCTTTGCAGGGGAGGCTTTATCGTTTTGTCAGGGCGGAACGACCCCAGTGGTGGCTGAACACGCCGGAAGGCCGGTCGATCAATTACTGGCTCCAGCCGCCGATGCGTTTGCTCAATCTGTCGAATCAGTGTCCGGAGGTTGACGGCCAGCGCTGGTCTGATTATTTTGCCGGATTCATCCTGGACAATGTCTTTAACAAAGACGCAGTCTGGGACGGCCTGTTCATTGACAACTGTTGGGAGAACATCTCCTGGATGCCGGAGCATCTGAAGGCGGAGATGGACCTCAACAGCAATGGACTGGCCGATGAAACCAATGACCAGATGGATCAGGCCTGGGTCAGCGGCGTGGCCAATTTTGTCCGGACGATCCGTCAGGCCAAAGGTCAGGATTTTATCATCATCGGCAACAAGCCCTGTCTGGAGCACGCCGATCTGGTCAATGGCAAGATGTGGGAAGATTTTCCGCCACCCTGCCACGCCAGAAACTGGGACGCGACCATGGCTCATTATTTGGAGCTGTCGTCCCGCCCGGGGTTTGACTGGTCAATGATTCAGACTAAAGGAGATGACCGGGCCATTCGCTTCGGCCTGACCAGCGCCCTAATGGGTAATGGAGTCTATGTTTACGGACAAGATTCCAGCCGCTGGTTTGATTTCTTTGAGGCTGATCTGGGTCAGCCGCTGGGGCCGGCGGTTTCGCCTCACCAGTCGATTATCAAGGAGGATTTTCAAGGCAGGCGTCTTGATTCCAAATTGATTCTCGGCGAAGGGGTAGTTATTGGCCAATCGGCTCTGGCGCTTCTGCCCGGGCAGACGATCCAGACCACTTTGCTCGAGGCAGGGGAATATCTGGTGTCGTTTCAGTACAAGCTGACTGATCGGCGCCGGACCTTGCTGGATGTTCGCCAGCTCAACGAGCAGGGTCAGCAGGTTGATCATGACCTGATTGAGCGTTGGCCAGTGTCTTGGGCGTTTGATCGCTGGACGCTGGAATCGGCCGGCCGGTTTGAATGGCAGGCGGTTGGTCTGACCGCCGAAGGCCAGTCCAATGATCGGCCGGCGCTGATCAGGCGGCTGGAAGTCGTTCGGATCAGGCCGGGGGTCTGGACGCGGCCGTTTGAAAACGGCTGGGTTTTTTGCAATCCGTCGCGCCAGGCTGAGCCGATTTTTCCGTTTGTCCAGCAGTGGCTGGAGCCTCGGGACGGTCGGATCTTCTTGAAAGACGGCCGGTGTTGGTAGGAAGGAGGGAGGAAGGTTCTATCCCATTGAGAAATCAGTGGGATTTTTTTTATTTATACCAATTACCGATGCTAATATACGAATGAATACTAAAGATACGTATAATTAATATAATTTTGAGAATTTTTTTCGTGTATCTGTATCAATTTTGACAACTCTGATGGGTTTCAAAAAGCGGCTTCTAAAATTAAACATTAATCCCAGTCTTTTATCTAGTGATTGAAGATAACGCTGAAGCTGATAATAATCATTTCTGAAAATCATTCTTTTGGCTTTTATTTCCAAAATTATTTTATCTTCAACAATGAAATCAATTCTATTTCCACTGTTTTTAAAAGTGTATTCGCGCTTATACGAGATTTTTGAAGCCCTTAAATAATCTTCTATTAAATCACAATATTATTTTTCCCTGGAAAATCTTCCAAGTTCATTATGAACATCAAAACAAATACCCGTAATCTCATAAGATAAATCAGGGTAGATTAACTTGTCGTTTAGATTTTTCATATAAGGTAGTTAATTATTAAAAATAAAAACCCTCCAAAAAATAGAGGGGTGGAAATCTTGAATTGAATAACCAACCATAGTATATCATATGACATAAAAAAATTAAACCTCACCTGGTACACAAGTATCTTTAGTATCCATTAGTTGATTGGCATCGCCGATTGGTATTTTAATTCCACTTGACAACAAAAAAATTTCTGCTAAACTGGAAGCAGAAAATAGAGCCGTCGGAGATATTAGAGCCGTCGCTAAAAATAGAACCTTGAAAAAAATACTTAAAAATAAATAACTAACAGTGAGCCGTCGCGTTTTCGGCCGTCGCCAGACACTGTCAATAAGTCCATATTAAAGTTTTTATCTGTTCGTTGACTTATCTTTTTAAGCGCCTTAGCTGGCATGAGGCGCTGAACTGTCCCAAGCATGTTCGAAGGGCTGATAATCAGCGGACAGATAAGAAAAGTAATAAGGCCTTATTACAAACTAATTAACCAAATAAGGAGAACAATATGGACTTAAACCGAGTGGAAATTATCGGCCGGCTGGCCCAGGATCCCAAAGAGATCAAACTTCAGTCCGGTCTGGGGCTGGTAACATTTGCCGTGGCCACCAATCATGCCTACAAAAATGCCAAAACCAAAGAAAAAAAAGAATTTGTTGATTTTCATGATGTTTTAACCTGGGGCAATTTGGCCGGCATCTGTAAAAAATATTTAAAGAAAGGCAAAAAGGTTTATCTGGAAGGTCGCCTGCGGAACCGAACCTGGGAGGATAAAAATAAAGTTAAGCATTACAAAACCGAAGTCATCGCCAGCAATCTGATTATGCTGGACAAAGCCACGCCCCAGGTTGAAAAACAGGAAGAAGAGGTGGAAATTGACAGCAACCAGCCGTTTTAACTGCGAATAAGGCAAGAGGCACAAGGCACAAGGCAACAGGCGAGGCAATAGGGATCGGGCATCAGTAGAAATCCCTTTTGCCTGATCCCCATTAAAAAAATTGTCCCCCGCCCAGGGCGGGGGACACCAACCCTGTTGCCTATTGCCTATTGCCTTGTGCCTCTAATTAAAATTTAACACTTGCTCACTGACTAAAAAAAACAATCCATGTCTTCGCTATCGGCAGGGGTTGGGGGTGGAAATCTAAGTTAGTGGGCAGCTGTTAAATATTAATTTTAAAAAATATGGGGCATAAAAGTTTTCAAAAAATAGTTTCCATAAGTTTGCTGTCGTTTTTGGGATTTTTAACGGCTGGCCTGCCGGCTGGGGCCGAATCATTAACAACCGTCGGACAGTTCAGTGGCCGGCTGGTGATTGAGATGGACAGTCAGGCCGCCTGGTATGTCAATCCGGCTGATCAGTCGCGTTATTCAGCTAACAGTGATCAGGAAGTTTTTCATATAATGCGATTTCAAAGTTTGGGTATTACCAATCAGGACCTGGCCATGATTCCAACGGACAACAATGATCAGTCAGCCGATCTTAAGCTGGTTAATCGTTTAAAGGGACGGATTTTGTTGCAGGTGGAAGAACATGGCGAAGCCTGGTATGTCAATCCGGAAGACGGTTTGCGCTATTATCTGGGCCGGCCCGGTCAGGCCCGTCAGATTTTGTGGGATCTGGGAGTTTTCGCTCCGGCTGAAGAATTGTCTTATTTTGAGATCGGCCAGTAGTTTATAAAGTTTTAGAAAAGTAAAAAGCATGCCAGCGATGAGCATGTTTTTTATTATAATTTTCATTGACAAAGTTGATAAATAAAAATCCGAAATTCAAAATTCGAAATCCTAAATAAATTCAAATGACCAAAATGCAAAATGTAAAAAAATACGATTTAGAAGACAGAACCCTTGAATTTAGCAAAAGGATTATCAGATTAGTCAAAGGTTTACCCGCGAATGGAATTAATAAAAGGCTTGGAGATCAGGTTTTAAGATCAGGCACATCACTTGGAGCTAATTATAGAGAAGCTAATGAAACGGTCACTAAAAGAGATTTTCAGTTTAGAATCAGGATTTGTAGAAAAGAAGCTAAGGAGACAATTTATTGGTTGCGTTTAATAATAGAAGCTAATTCAGCATTTGAAGAAAATATAAAACCTTTATTGTTGGAAGCGACTGAACTAATGAAAATATTTGCTAAGATTTTGGAGAATTCTAAATAAATAGTTTTGGATTTAGATATTTCCCGCCGGAGGCGGGTCCGCCCTTGGCGGAGAATTTAAGATTTATTTAGTATTTCGAATTTTGAATTTGGTGCTTTTTATAAATCTCAGACCTCAGGTTTCAATAAAAAATTGGAATTTGGTATTTGGGATTTGCCCGGTCATTCGACCGGGTGAGATTTTCCCAATGTTCGTTCTTTCACAACTCAACCCTAAGGAGGTTAAAATGAGAAGGTTGTTCTTTCTTTTCGGTCTGATTGCCGCCAGTCTGGCGGTTAGTCCGGCTGACGGTCAAACCGAGCCCAACTGGGTTCCGGTTTACCGGCTGGTCAAGGTGGCCAGCGGCCATCAGGAACATTTCTACACGGCCAGTTTGGCTGAAAAAGACTACGCCGTCAGCCGCGGCTACAGTTACGAGCGGGTCGCTTTCCATGTTTCCAGCTCGGCTTTCAGCGGCGGCAGCGAAGTTTTCCGCCTGCGCAAAGACGAAGCCGGTTATGTTGTCCGGCTCTACACCGTCAGCGCTTTTGAGCGCGATCAGGCGGTCAAGACCGGCTATGTCGTTGAAAAGCGGCTGGGTTATCTGTCGCCCGGTTATCAGTCCGGCTTGAGCCTGGTTTACCGGTCTTACAAAGCAACGATCGGCGACCGGTTCTACACGACTGATCAGGCCGAACACCAGGCGACGCTCAACGACGGCTATGTCGGCGAAAGCCAACTAGGGTACGCTTCGGCCACCGGCCAGGCGATTTCAGCGCCGGTTGAACCAACCCAGCCGGCGGAACCGGATAATCCGACAACCGGAGATCCGGATCCCGGTCAGCCAGAACCGGAGCCGGCGCCAACGCCGGTTCAGCCGGCGGATCAGGTTCCGGCCGTTTCGGTTGACTCAATCCTGCCGGCCAGCCCGCTGGTTGGCGATGAAGTTATTGGTCAGGGAAGGGCGACCAATAACCCGGTTGAATACCAGTGGGGCTGCGCTACGCACAGTCACGTTTTGAGCGCGGCTGACTCGTTCAGAAAATCCGATTTCAGCGCTGGCCGGCACAATCTGTTTTTCCGGGCCCGCAATAGCGCCGGCTGGTCAAACATCGTCTGGCGGGAGATTACCGTCAGTCAGCCGGCGCCGCCGCCGGCCGAGGAACCGGTCGCGGCCGATCCTCTTCCGGAAGACCCGTCAGTCGCGGAACCGCCGGCCGAGCCGATCATCAGAGCGCCTGACCTGATCACTGAAAAGATTCTGGAAAACGGCTATGTTGTCAGGACGGTGGACATCGCCAATGACGGCTCGGCCGATCTGGTGATCAGCAATATTCGGCTGGTTGCTTACGGTAATATTTTCTGGCTGGGCAACCTTAGCCAGACCCCGCTGGTCGTTCCTCCCCGGTCCAGCCTGGCGGTTCAGTTCAGCCTCAATGCCGTCAATCTGATCCCCGGAGACTATTGGGGGGCGTTCGGGTTTGAGAGCAATGATAAGAAAAGACCGTCGTTTCAGACGCATGTTCGTCTGACAGTCGGCGCCGTCAGCTATCTGGCCAAACTGATCAGTCCGCCGCACTTTATTTACAGGGCGCCGCCCAATCCGATTCTGGACTGGCACGGCTACACCTCGCTGGAGGAATATCAGCTGGAAGTAGCGGCTGATTATGAGTTCACCGATCTGGTTTACAGCCAGCGGGTCAAAGCCAGTTATCATCAGCTGGTTAATTTGACGCCGGACAGGATCTATTACTGGCGGGTCAGGATTATCAATCCCTGGAGTCAGGGGCCGGCTAATCCCTGGTCTGAAATCCACTGGTTCAACACCTGGGACTATCCGGACGATCCGGACTGGGACGGGCTGAAGACTGACTGGGAGCTTCAATACGGCTTTGATCCCTACCGGCCCGATCTGCTGATTGAGCTGGATTGCTTTCAGGGTTATCAACCGTCAGCAGCGGTTTTGTCAGAGATCTTTCAGGCTTTTCAGGCGGCCGGCATCAGGGTAACTTTTCTGCCTGATCAGACTGATTTGTCTCCGGATTTATTGCCGGTCCCGCCGACAATGGCTGACTACCACCGGTTGCTTAATCAGACGCGTCATCCGTCTTTAAGTCCGGCAATCCATGTCATTTTTGCCAAATACGGGGAAATCAATACCCTGGGCGAGGTGATTATGGAAGAAGAAACTGACAGCAAGCCTTTGGAGAATACCGGCGGCCTGATCTTTGTTCAAAGCACCATTGATTATCGCCGAAAACGGATCAGCCAACAGCCAGGCTTTGGCCGGTTTTCAGAAGACGACCTGATCGCCAAGGTGGCCATTCACGAGATTGGCCATATGCTGGGCGCGCCCCACGAAGGGACTTCGGCCAAATACCGGCAGATCAACCCTTACAATGTCATGATTCCCGGCTTTGCCGAGGAGTCCATGACCGGTCTGGGAAACTCTGATCCCGAGCTGGGCGCCACCGGAGACGGACCCCGGTTCAGCCTGGAGGCTTTGGCCCAGTTCAATCTGACTGAAAAGCTGTCAGCTAATAGCCGCTGGCTTGATCTGGGTGATTTTACTGACACCGGCGGGCCGATTTTCATTTTTCACGGGCCGGTCGGTGATCAGTTGGGCCTGGGCCCGGTAGCGATTAACGCTGTCATTTTTGACGATTCAGCCGGGCTGACCCGGGTGGAGCTGTTTTATCGGTTCAACCAGTCAGCCTGGCAGTCAGTTGAAATGGACAGAGTCAATCCGCTTAATCTTTATCAGACTGAAATTCCGGTTCAGGCTGAAGCGGGTGTCATTGATTACTACCTGGTGGCTATCAATGATCTTCAGGATATTCAGATTGAGCCGGATCAGGAACCGGAATACTATTCATTCAGTCTGGGGATTGACGGGTCAGCGCCTGAAGAACCAGCAGCGTCTGAAGAACCTGAAATGACAGAGCCTGAAGCGGCTGGAGAACCAGAAGTGGCTGAAAATTCAGAAGAAACTGATCAGCCTGATCCCTGGGCCAGTTATTCTGAAGAGCAACAGCGGGCTCTGGAAGAGGCCGTCAAAGCCTGGGAAGAGGCCCTCAAAAATTACAAAGGCATTCCCCCGGGCGGCGGTGGCGGCGGCTGCGCTATTGGGCGGGAAACTTCAGCGGCTGGCAATTTGTCAGCTCTGCTGATCTGCCTGATGTTAATCAGCTTTGTTCTTTGTTTGAAAAGGAGGCAAACAGCCTAGCGCTGGATAGAGCAGTTCGATTTTTCGGACTGCTTTTTTATAGAAAAGGCAACAGGCACAAGGCACAAGGCAATAGGCGAGGCAAAAGGGGTCAGGCAATGCGGTTGGAAGGAGAAGCTTATGGATATTCGTTCTTATAAAGATTTGGTTGTTTGGCAAAAAGGAATAGATTTGTCAGTCAAAATATATGAACTGACCAAATCGTTCCCTCAATCAGAGCTATATGGGTTAACGACACAAATGCGAAGGGCTAGTGTGTCGGGTCCATCAAATATTGCTGAAGGGTATTGCCAGCATTCAAAGAAAAACTATTTAAGATTTCTTTATATAGCCTTAGAATCAGTTTCAGAGCTGGAGACGCAGACAATAGTTGCCAAGAGAATTGGTTTAATACCAGAGTGCCAGGAAATCGATGATTTAATGGATGAGATATTTCGTATGTTATTGACATTAATTAAAAAATTAAAATAACCCGTTGCCTGATCCCCTTCTAAAAAAATAATTCCAACCCTATTGCCTTGTGCCTCGTGCCTTGTGCCTATTGATTACCCTATGTTAAACTTTAATTAATAAAATTAATCTAAAAATATGAAACAGAATCAAAGTTTAATATTAGTCGTCCTTCTGCTGCTTCTAAACTTAGCATTATCCGGCTATTTATATTTACAGCTTCAACAAAACAAACAAGACACTGAAAACGGTTCAGTCGCTCTGGGCAACGCTTTAACAACGCAATTGACGGATATAATCAACTTATATAATATTGAAGCCGCCACCAGCTGTCCGACAGTCGTCGCCCGGCTGGATTCAACCAAGTCAGCTTTTGACTGGCTTTATGCCGGCAAAGATGATTCTTTTGAAGCGACTGTTCAATATTTACGAGATGTTAATCAAAATAATCCCGGCTTTGTGGCGGTTTTGGATCATATTGAAGAATGTTTTGTGGAATAAAGGGGGAATCAAAGGGAAGCAAAGGTGAACAAAGGGAAGCAGTAAAAATCCGAAATTCTAATATCGAAATTAGAAATCCCGATCCGCTTAATTTTACCTTCGGTAAAATTTTAGCGGATCGAGGATCCTCGACAAAGTCGGGACAATATCGAAATAATAATTTTCCAATGCTCCAAATTTTTGTTTGAAGAATTGTAACATTATAATTTCTAATTTGTTTAAAATTTCGATATTCGATATTCGAATTTATACACCATATTGTTTCTAATTTAGAAATTCTGATTTCGATATTATGACTTTAGGATTTAGATATTCGATATTAGGATTTTAAAATGTGTATTAGCATCGACCCGTCAGTCGCGACTGACGGGTCATCGCGCATTGGTTGATAAAAAAAATGAGGCAAGAAGTGATTTCTTGCCTTTTGTGTTTTGTGACCCTTTTGACTTTTGTCAAGAAATTCAGTATGCTATGTTATACTAATCAACTAATTTTATCCCAATCAACGAATAACAAATTTGTTGTATTAGTGATTTGTAGATTGGAATATAATTAGAAAATTAGTGCCGCCGTTGGCGGCACCCCGTCAAAGGCGGTGGGATAACATTTTAACATGAATCAGAAACAACCCAAAAATGAATTTATTAAGATTGAAGAAAAAATCTTAAAGTTCTGGGACAAGAATAAAATTTTTGATAAACTCCGGGCTAAAAACGAGGGCAACCAGCCCTGGTCTTTTATTGACGGGCCAATTACCGCCAATAACCCGATGGGCGTTCATCACGCCTGGGGCCGGACTCTCAAAGATTTTTTTCAGCGGTATAAAGCGATGCGAGGGTTTGATCAGCGTTATCAAAACGGTTTTGACTGCCAGGGACTGTGGGTGGAAGTTGAAGTTGAAAAAGATCTGGGTTTTAATTCCAAAAAAGATATTGAAAACTTCGGGCTGGATAAATTTTCCAAAGCCTGCCGGGCCCGGGTGGAAAATTTTGCCGGAGTTCAGACCGAACAATCAATCAGACTGGGCCAGTGGATGGACTGGGAAAATTCTTATTTTACTTTTTCAGACACCAACAATTATTACATCTGGCATTTTTTAAAAACCTGCCACCAAAAAGGCTGGCTTTACAAAGGCCATTTTTCCATTCCCTGGTGTCCGCGCTGCGGCACGGCCATTTCGGCTCATGAGCTGTCAGAGGGCGGTTATCAGGAGCTGGAACACCAGTCTGTTTATTTCAGGTTAAAGCTAAAAGATAAAGACAATCAATATCTGGCTGTCTGGACGACCACTCCCTGGACTTTGCCGGCCAATGTGGCGGTGGCCGTTAATCCGGATTTAAATTATCTCAAAGTCTCCGCCAAAGGCGGATCCGCCTCCGGCGGAAAACAGGGAAAAGACATTTATTATATTTCAGAAAAAACCGCTCCGGCTCTGGGCCAGTTTGAAGTTTTGGAGACAATCAAAGGCAAAACAATGGTCGGCTGGCAATATCACGGTTTATTTGATGACCTGCCGGCGGCAGCCAATGTTGACCACAAAATTATTCCCTGGATTGATGTTGGCGAGGAAGAAGGAACCGGCCTGGTTCATATCGCTCCGGGCTGCGGGACGGAAGATTTCGCCTTAAGCAAAGAATTTGGCCTGACTGTTTTGGCGCCGATTGACGAAGCCGGCAACTATTACGACGGTTACGGATTTTTAACCGGTAAAAACGTGGCTGATGTTAAAAATGATATTTTTGATTCATTGAAAGAAAAAAATCTTTTTATAAAAACAGAAAAAATTAAGCACCGCTATCCGGTCTGCTGGCGCTGTAAAGAGGAGCTGGTTTTTAGAGTAACTGACGAGTGGTATATCAGCGCTGACCAAATCAGACAACCGATGAAAAAAGCCGCTTCAAAAGTTAACTGGCTGCCTGATTACGCCGGCAAAAGAATGGACGACTGGCTGAATAACATGGGCGACTGGCCGATTTCCCGGAAAAGATTTTGGGGGCTGGCTTTGCCTTTTTATGAATGTTCCTGCGGTCAGGTAACAGTCATTGGTTCCAAAGAAGAACTGAAACAACTGGCGGTTGATCCTTCAAAAATCGGCGATGATTTTGATCCCCACCGGCCCTGGATTGATCAGATTAAAATCAAATGTCCCCAATGCCAGACCGAAGTTTCCAGAATTCCCGATGTTGGCGACTGCTGGCTGGACGCCGGCATTGTCCCTTTTTCAACTTTGAAATATCTGGAAGACAAAGAGTACTGGAAGAAATGGTTCCCGGCGGAATTTATCTGCGAAAGCATTCCCCAGATCAAGCTCTGGTTTTATTCCCAGCTGTTTATGGCGGTTACTCTGGAAAATACCACGCCCTATAAAAATGTTTTGACATACATGACAGTCCTGGACGAAAAAGGCCGGCCAATGCACAAGTCGGCCGGCAACGCCATCTGGTTTGATGAGGCCGTGGAAACAATGGGGGCGGATGTCATGCGCTGGTTATATTTACTGGGGCAAAATAATAAAAATTTATTGTTTGGTTTTGGTCTGGCGGATGAAGTTCGGCGGAAACTTTTAGTCTTGTGGAATGTCTATAATTTTTATTTGCTCTACGCTGACCGGATCAAAGAGCAAAAAGTCATCAGCCCCGCTGGCAGCGCCAGCGGGACAAGCGATAATTTTTTGGATAAGTGGATTTTATCAAAACTTAATTTGTTAATTAAAGAGACAACTGAAGTTTTTGACGGCTACGCGACAGCGCCGGCCGCTGAAATGATTCAGAATTTTTTTGTCAATGATTTGTCAACCTGGTATTTAAGAAGGAGCCGCGACCGAATTAAAGGCGACAATCCAGCTGAACAACAGGCCGCTTTACAAACTTTGCGAACTGTTTTACTGACTCTGGTTAAATTAATGGCCCCGGCCATTCCGTTTTTAACGGAAGAAATGTATAAAACTTTGGGAGGTCAACTGGAGTCAGTTCATCTGGAAGACTGGCCAGTGACTGACGAGTCTTTAATTCATTCCCAGGTTAATGAAGCCATGGATCAGGTTTTGAAAATTGTTGAGCTGGTTCACGCCGCCCGGGCTGAAGCCGGGGTTAAGCTCCGCCAGCCGCTGGCTGACCTGGAAATTAGCAACGGCTCCAGAATCAGCGGCGACCAGCTGGACTTAATTAAAGAGGAGGTTAATGTCAAAGAGATTATTTTGCCGGTTGAAATAAAAGAGAAAAATGGTTATCTGGTAAAAATCAATGAACAGATTAAAATTGCTCTTAATATTGAACTGACTGACGAGCTGAAAAAAGAAGGACTGGTCAGGGAAATTGTCCGTCAGGTAAATTTTTTAAGAAAAGACCGGCAACTGACGATTACTGATCAGGTTGAACTGTATTATCAGACAGATGATCAGGAGGTTAATGAAGTTTTTGATAAATTTAATAAAAAAATTCAGGCTGAAACTTTATCGTCAAAGATAATTTCAGGAATTCCGGCTAAAGCTGAAGGGCAAAACTTTAAAATTAACGGCAAAACTTTAAAAATAGGTTTCCTGGTAAAGAATTAAGCCAACACTCCTTATCCCTCTCATTTCCTCTCATTCCTTCTGATTCCCTTTGCTTCCTTTTGATTCCTTCTGATTCCTTCTGATTCCCTCTCATTCCCCCTTAACCCTCTTAGCCATGATTTCTTATCTCTCCGGAATAATCATTCATAAATTTTCTGATTCAGTTCTGGTTGATGTCAATCAGATCGGTTACCGGGTCTATCTCCCGGCTGATCTATTGGCTGATTTGAATATGGGAGACGAGGCTAAACTTTTCACCCACCAATATATCAGGGAAAGCTCCAGTGAGCTGTTTGGTTTAATCAGTCCTGACCAGCTTAATTTTTTTGAACTCTTACTAAGCATCAGCGGCATTGGACCAAAATCAGCTCTGGGAATTTTGTCAGTCGCTAAAGTGGCCGACATTAAAAAAGCGATTTTGAGCGAAGACGCCAGTATTTTAACGGTAGTCTCGGGGATTGGCCCCAAAACCGCCCAAAGAATTATTTTGGAACTGAAAAATAAAGTTAAAAAAGAAGCTGACCAGACCGGGCTGGAAGCCTTCAGTTCAACCGATAAAGAAGTGATTGACGGGCTGGTCAGTCTGGGCTATTCAGTCCAGCAAGCCCGGCAGGCGGTCTCTAAGCTTTCTGTTGATTCAGAAGATATTTCAGATAAACTCAAAGAGGCCCTGAAGCATTTATCTAAATAGAGAAGCAATAATAAAAATTTCAAAATCCAGCTATAAAATCCAAATATCAAAGCTCAAATATCAATTCAAATCCAAATGACAAATGATAAATTATTTAGATTTTGAGCTTTGAGCTTGATTTGAGCTTTGGACTTTGAACTTTGATCTTTTAACCTTCATCTCCCCTCATCTCCCTTCATCTCCCTTTATCTCCCTTTATCTCCCTTTATCTCCCTTTATCCCCCTTCATCTCCCCTGCTTGTTTATCCACACCTTTTCTTTGCCTTTTAGAAATAAAATGGTATAATTATTTCAGCAAAATAAAACCTTTTTAACGAGTTCGCGACCTAAATGAAAAAAGCACGGAACAGTTTAATTTTTTTAGTTAAAAAATTAGAAAACATTGGCTTAGGGACTAAATTAATTGGTTCTTTTTTTGTTTGTATTATTTTAATTTTACTGGCCGTCGGCCTTAATTTTTATCAGTTTGATCAGGCTCAGCCGGCTCTGGCGGACTTTAACTGGACAATTACTCAAGTGGACACAACCAATGATGTCGGCCAGTTTACTTCTTTAGTCCTGGACAGCGCCAATAATCCCCGGATCAGCGCTTATGATTTTACCAACCGGGATTTGAGATATTCTTTCTGTTCTATTGCTTCCGGCTGTGACTCTTTAGTGGACTGGACCAGTTACACGATTGATTTTTCAGTTAATGATGTTGGCGCTTTCAGCTCTCTGGCGCTGGATTCAGCCAATAATCCCCGGATTGGTTATTATGACGCCACTGACAGGGATTTAAAATTTACTTTGTGTTCAATCGCTTCCGGCTGTGATGAAGCCGGGGACTGGACGACTTACATCGTTGACGCCACCGGTGACAGCGGGGCGTTTGCTTCAATGGCTCTGGACGCTAATGACAATATTGGCATTACTTATCGTCACGAAGAAGCCAGCGCCATTAAGTACGCTTATTGTTCCATTGCCACGGGCTGTGATCAGTCAGGCGACTGGATTCTGGGGGATCCCGGAGATAGTGGTAATTTCAGTTCACTGGCGTTTGATTTAACCACCGGCAATCCCCGAATAGCTCATCGTAACGCTTTCTTTGGTTTGCGGTACGCTTTTTGCAATGACCAGGCTCTGTCCGGCTGTGATCAGGCGACTGACTGGACTATTTACACGGTTGATAATGTTGGCAATTTAAACGTTTCTCTGGCCATGGACAGTACCCAAAGTCCCCGAATTGCTTATTGGCATAGCCCGGATAACACTTTGCGGTTTGCTTCCTGCCCGATAGTTTCAGGCTGTGATGAAGCCGGCGACTGGACGATCACCATTGCTGATGAGGTTGCCGGCAATTCTGTCGGCCAGTACGCCAGTCTGATCCTTGATTCCAATGATAATCCTTTTATCAGTCATTATAATCAGACAATTGGCGATTTAAGGCTGTCTTCCTGTTTAATTTCATCCGGCTGTGACGCCCCCGGCGACTGGAACTCTGAAAATGTTGATACTGGCGGTGATGTCGGTCTATACACTTCAATTCAGGTCAACGCTGACGAGCCCAGGATCAGTTATTATGATGTTTCCAATGGCGATTTAAAGTACGCCCAGACAGTCAATAATCCGCCGGACGCCCCGATTCTGGTTTCACCATTGAACGCCGCCACAGTCATTTCTTTAACCCCTCAACTCTACGCTTTATACAGCGATCCGGACGCTGATGATACAGGGACGGTTGAGTTCCGGGTGTCGTCCGGCACGGCGGCTAATTGTCTGAATAATGTTAGCATCGTTTCATCAGGTGCCAGCGCTGAATCCTCAACCAATCTCGGCCCGCAATTTTTTACGACTGATCCTTTGACCAATTTAGCGGCTTACAACTGGTGCGCCCGAAACAATGACGGAGCTGATACCAGCGCTTACACGACAATGGGGAGCTTTACTGTTAATACGACCGTGGCCGCCGGGTTGGTTTATTCAAGCTATTTGGGGGGGAGTAGTGAGGAGCAAGTTGATGATATTATAGTTGATACAGCTGGTAATGCTTATGTTACAGGGCATACTTTTTCAGCGAATTTCCCGACAACAACTGGCGCTTTTGATACAAGCTCAAATGGCGATATTGATGTTTTTGTTTCTAAAATAGACGCTAACGGCGATGTTTTGATTTATTCAACCTATCTGGGCGGCAGCAATTCAGAGCAGGAGACTAGTCAGACCAATGGTTTAGCGGTTGATTCATCTAATAACGTTTATATCACCGGCTCTACGGAGTCTGCGGATTTCCCGACGCAAAATCCTTTTCAGGCCGCGAATGCCGGTGGATTTGACGCTTTTGTGACGAAATTATCCGCAGATGGCAGTAGTTTAATTTACTCAACATTTTTAGGAGGCAGTGATGTGGATAATGGTTTCGGTATTGTTGTTGATATATCAAATCAGGCTTACGTGACAGGTGAAACAATCTCTAATGATTTTCCAACACAAAATCCTTTCCAAGCCAATAATGCTGGCTTCAGGAATGTCTTTATAACTAAATTCTCTGCCGATGGCAGCAGTTTAGATTATTCAACTTATCTAGGGGGGAGCAATTCCGAGAGTGGGTTTGACATTGCCCTTGATTCTTCAAATAATGCTTATGTGACTGGCCGGGCAGAGTCAGTGGATTTTCCAACCCAAAACCCTTTTCAGGCAGTAAAAGGAGCTGGAGTCGATGTTTTTATAACTAAACTTTCTTCCACTGGTATGAGTTTAGTTTATTCAACTTATTTAGGCGGCAGTTCCCAGGATGTTGGCAACGGGATAGTGGTTGATTCTTCCAATAATGCTTATATCACTGGAGAAACTAGTTCACTTGATTTTCCAACTCAAAACCCTTACCAGGCAGTAGGAACTGGAGGCGATGTTTTCATAACTAAACTTTCTTCAACTGGTACGAGTTTAGTTTATTCAACTTATTTAGGCGGCAACGGCAGTGATTTGGGTAATAGGATAGCTATTGATTCTTCAAATAATGCTTATGTAACAGGGTATACAGAGTCAACAAATTTCCCGACTCAAGACCCTTATCAAGCCGCTTTTGCTGGCGGGACTGGGGCTGATGTTTTTGTGACTAAACTGTCGGCATCAGGTAATAGCTTGAGTTACTCAACCTATTTGGGCGGCACACTGAATGATATTGGCTATGGCATAGACATTGATTCTTCAGGTAACATTTATGTTGGTGGGTTTAC